>Ga0137412_10000815_pt1 | contig 23279 bp, 19 predicted proteins | sample CZODoug2_1_16fun_FD_122160 | JGI IMG/M metagenome (GOLD analysis project Ga0137412, IMG submission 122160) | Vadose zone soil fungal communities from Angelo Coast Range Reserve, California, USA - CZODoug2_1_16fungal (Hybrid Assembly) | ecosystem: Environmental > Terrestrial > Soil > Vadose zone... | reverse complement strand
CTGGTCGGACCAGCTGCGCAGGGTCAGCAGGAGCTTGCCCTGGGCCGCCGCCAGCGCCAGCTTCTCCGATTGCTCGGTCGTGACCAGCAGGGTGGCGACGGTGACCGGCAGTGCCTTGTTGCGGCTCTGGTCCTCGACCTGGATCTCCTTGCCGACCGCCAGCACCCGGATGTTCTGCAGGATCACCTTGGACGAGGTCTCGCCGCCTTGCTCGGGCCGCATGGTGACGATGACGTCGACGCGATCCTCGGGATGGATGAAGCCCGCGACGCCGACCACATCGTCCACGCGCACGGCGGCCGCGCGCATGTTTTCGGGGATCAACGCCGCCAGTCCGCTGCCGGCCTCTCGCGCCGCCAGCTTGACCGCCAGGACGAGCTCGGTGTTGTACATCTTGGTCACCAGCACCCGTCCCACGAGCTCCTTCGGATCCGTGAAGGTGCCGGCCGGCCGGGCGGCGCTGGGCCAGGCGACCACCGTCAGGTGCTCGGCCTTGAGCGTGGTCGCGAGCGGTAGATCCATGGCTGCCACCACAACCGGCGTCATCGCCGGCCCCGAGCCCTGATGATTGTCGACGTACGACTTCAACATCACCGCCGCCCCTCCCCCGGCGACCACCGCCAGGGTGCCGAACATGAGGGCCCGCGAGGCCGAGCGGCGGCTGCCGCCCCCTTCCCGCCGATTTTTCGGGGTCGTCGAAATGATGTCGTCGATGGCCAAGATACGCTCCTCCGCTGAGCCGGCGCGCGCGGCTCCCCTGTGTCCTACTGCCAGCGCATCACCGCGGTCGCTACCGCGTTGGCTGGCATCACTGCCCTCAGAAAGCCGGTCAGCGATCCGACCGGGTAGGTGATGGTCACCTGGATTGCGTCGGTGCCACCCACGGTGGTGAAGATGGCGTCGAACTCCGGCTTGGTGAAGTCGGAGAAAGTGAGGAAGTCGCGGTGCGGGCGCATGGGGGAGTCCAAATCTAGCCCCCGCCTCCGCTCGGGCGTCACCCCGCCATCCGGACTCCTCCCCCAGAAACGTGTATCCTGACCCGCCTACTTCACCGCCTGTAGCGCCACCTTGAGCCGCGGCATCAGCCCACGAATATCCTCGCGTGAAACCGCGCCAACGGAAAGGCGGAACCACCCAGTCTCCTCGCGCGCACCGAACGCCTCAAGGCCGACGACCTCGTGACGCTTCGCGCGCTCACGCGCCCGATGCTCGATTTTCTGGCGCACTGCGTGCGCGCGCGCATCAACGCCCTCATCAGCGGCGGCACCGGCGCCGGCAAGACGACGCTCTTGAACGTCCTGTCCGGATTCATCGGCGATAAGGAACGCATCGTCACCATAGAAGACGCCGCGGAGCTTCAACTGCATCAGGAACATGTGGCTCGGCTGGAGACCCGCCCGCCCAACGTCGAGGGCAAGGGCGCGGTTCGCCAACGACAGCTCATGATCAACGCGCTCCGCATGCGCCCCGATCGCATCGTCGTCGGCGAGGTCCGTGGCGAAGAAGCGCTCGACATGTTGCAGGCGATGAATACGGGCCATGACGGATCGCTGACGACCGTCCACGCCAACACGCCCCGCGACGCGCTGACCCGTATCGAGACGATGATCGCGATGGGCGCCACGAACCTGCCGGAGCGCGCCATGCGACAGCAGATTGCTTCGGCCATTCAGCTCGTCGTGCAGCAGACCCGTATGAGCGACGGATCGCGCAAGGTCACCAGCATCTCGGAAATTACCGGCATGGAAGGAGACGTAATCTCCATGCAGGAGGTCTATCGCTTCCGGCGCCGTGGCGTTGACGCGGATGGGACCATTCAAGGCGAGTTCGAAACGACGGGCATCCGGCCGAAAGTGACCCACGACGGGCGCAGCGTACGAGTTGAGCGATGGCTGATCGATGACGAACCGGCGCCCTTCTTGCGGAATTTGAAAACATGGCCCGGTAACGTCGATCGCTGGAATATCTACGACGTGGTTCTCCCCGGCGTGTTGTTGATGGATTCAGGGAGCGCGCCGACCGGCACGGGTGCGCCGCAGGGCAGCCGGGTCGATGCGGCGCAATTCTTCGGTTGCCAGGCGGTCACGCCGGAAACGGAGAAGACCTCGCACTATTTCTTTCAGCAATCGCATGGATTCGCACTCGACGATCCGTCGGTCACCGACAACCTCCGGGAGAGCGTGCTCGCGGGATTCAAAGAGGATATGGACATCATCCTCGCTCAACAGCACATCCTCGATCTCGCTCCCGACGCGCCCATGTTGGCGATGCGCATGGACACCGCCCTCGCGAGTTTTCGCACCATGGTGGAAAAAGCGATTGCCGAGGAGCACGCGAAGTCATGCGTATAGCGGCGCCGCTCATCGGAATCATCGCCGGAATCATCGGCGCAAGCTTGGCTTCGGCGGAGTTCGCGATGACCGCGGAACCGGCGCCCGCCCCGGCCGCCTCCTCCCACTGGCGCGCGACCGTCCGCGATTTTGCGGCCGAGCACTTCAAGAATCCGGCATGGGGCTATTCGCACTCCATGCGCGACTATGCGCTCGCGCGCGAATTGGCCGCCGCCGATCACGTGACTCTCGACGACGATGTGTTGTTTGCGGCCGCTTACCTGCACGACATGGCGGCCTTCAAGCCCTGGGAAAACGAAAAGCTCGATCACTCGGACGTGGCCGCGGCCATCGTCGACACCGTCCTCGAGGGCACCGGCTTCCCGATGGCGAAGATCGATGCGGTCCGCGGGGCAATTCGCACTCACATGTACTATCGCGATCCGGTCGGTCCGGAGGCCCTGTACCTGCACGATGCGGATGCCCTCGATTGGTTGGGAGCGATCGGCGTCGCGCGCGTCATGGCGCTGGTCGACCCGAACGGTGCAGATCCCGACGGCCCCAAGGCGGTCAAAATGCTCGACGACAATCTGAAGAGCGTTCCGGCGCGGGTACTCTCCCCTGCCGGACGGGCTCGGGTGGGCCCGCTCAAGGCGGAGTTGGAAGGATTTCTCAAGGATTTACGGCGCGAATCGGAGAATCTGCGCACGCTGTAGGCGCGCGCGCGGATCACAAGCTGCCGACCTGGTCGGGCAAGCGGTTCGCCTTATTTCGCCGCGTCCCGATGGATCGGATCGATCCAATACACCTCCTCGACCCGCTCCGCGGCATCGATATTGAGGTTGACGACCACGGACTCGTTGTCGCTGCGCACCAGCACGCATTCGAGCGGAGTGTCGCTCGAGCGGTTGATCTCCTGGTGCGGAACATAGGGCGGCACGAAAATAAAATCGCCGGCGTCCGCTTCGGCGACGAACTCGAGCCGATCGCCCCAGCGCATCCGCGCGATGCCGCGGACCACGTAGATGACGCTCTCCAGCGCGCCATGATGGTGGGCGCCGGTCTTGGCGTTCGGATGAATGATCACCGTCCCGGCCCAAATCTTCCGCGAACCGCGAGCCGCATTCACGGCCGCGGCGCGCAGCATGCCCGGCGTCTGCGGCGTGTTGCTGTCCAGCCGGTCGCTCTTGATGACTTTGACGCCGTCGATCCGCCAGTCGCGCAATTGAGAGTTCGACATGATAAATTCCTCCGATGAGCACACAGTAATCCAGCCCGGATGGTGCCGGCAACAAGCGGTTTCTTGCATGACTCACCGACCCACAGCTTTGCTCAGGATCCAAAATGGAGGGAGACTTCATGGGCTACGTGGAAAGCAATCTTTTGCCAAACGAGCAGATCACCTATCGGGCCAATCTCCACTGGATCATCTATGTCCTCCCGGTGATCGTATTCCTGATCGCGATTGCAGTGGCACTGGGCGGCGGCGGCTGGATCGCCGGCATGGCCATCGCGATCGTCGGCTTTGTCCTCCTTTTGCCGCCTTGGATCAAGGCCAGCAGCTCCGAGTTCGCCATCACCAATAAGCGCGTGCTGATCAAGGTGGGACTCATCCGCCGGCACTCCCTCGAATTGCTGCTGCAGAAGGTCGAAGGAATCGGCGTGGATCAAGGCGTTCTCGGCCGAATCCTCGGATACGGAACGATTACCGTCTCGGGAGTCGGCGGCACCAAGGAGACATTTCAAATGATCTCGAATCCCCTGGAATTTCGGCGTCAGGTCCAAGCCAGCCTCGCTGCGTGACCTGGCCGTTTGCCGCATGAAACCCAGTGCTCCAATTCCGATTTGGACCATCGGCGCCCCGATATTTGCGGGCGCCGTGCTGCTCGCCGCGGGCTTCGGTCTCGGCGGAATCCTCCTTGCTTTCATTTCGCTGGGTCTCGCCGGCAGCGTGTTCGCCGCGGTACATCATGCCGAAGTGATCGCCCAGCGGGTGGGCGAACCCTACGGAACATTGGTCCTGGCGCTCGCGGTCACGCTGATCGAGGTCGCGCTCATCGTGTCGCTGATGGCCGCGGGTGGGGAGGAAGCGGCAGGCTTGGCGCGCGACACGGTATTCGCGGCCGTGATGATCATTCTGAACGGCATCATCGGCCTATGCCTGCTCGTGGGAGGCGCCAGGCACCGCGAACAGACTTTCAGTCTCGACGGCGTCAGTGCGGCGCTGGTTGCATTGGGGACCATCGTGATCATGACGCTGGTCTTTCCGAACTACACCGTTACCATTCCCGGGCCGTACTATTCGTCCAGTCAGCTCATTCTCATCGCCGTCGTAACGCTCGTGATCTATGGCACATTCATCTTTACGCAGACCATCGGCCACCGGCAGTACTTTCTCTCGGACGACGAGGCCGGGAAGCCGACGCAGCACGCGGCGCAGCCGAGCAACGCGGTGACGGCCTTGAGCTCGGTCCTCTTGTTGATGTGCCTGGCAGCGGTCGTGCTGCTCGCGAAAAAACTGGCCCCGAGCCTCGAATCGGCGGTTTTGAAAATGGGAGCCCCGGAAGCGTTGGTCGGGGTGATCATCGCCGGCATCGTCCTGCTGCCCGAAGGGCTCGCGGCGCTGCGGGCGGCGCGCGCGAATCGCCTGCAGACCAGTCTCAACCTTGCCTTGGGATCGGCGCTGGCCAGCATCGGATTGACCATTCCCGCCGTCAGCTTCGTGTCCCTCTACATGAATTCTCATCTGCGCTTAGGGATAGACAGCAAATCTTCGCTGCTGCTCATGCTCTCGCTGTTCGTGGCGGCCCTGGTGCTGCGAACCGGGCGCACGATTATCCTCCACGGGGTCGTGCTGCTGACCGTTTTTGTCGTTTACCTGTTCACCACCGTCGTACCGTAGGCCGCCATCATCGTGCCGCAGACCGCCATCACGGTGCGGTGTGCGCGGCAGCCTGCCTCAGCTGCGCGCAGCAACCTCGTCGATATGCTTGAGCAGATCCGCCGGATCTTCATAGACCCGGAAGGCGCCGGCGCGTGCGAGTTCCTCCTCGCCGTAGCCGCCGGACAACAGCCCCACACCGAGCCCCCGCGCGCGCTGCGCGGCGATCATGTCCCAGATGCTGTCGCCGAGCACGAGCGAGTCGCGAATGTCGACGCCGAGGCGGTCGGCCGCCGTGAGAAACAAATCGGGATCGGGTTTGGCGTACTTGACTTGATCCCGGGTGACCACCGGCACTTTCGCGGGATCGACGCCGAGCGCGGCGAGATTGCTGCCGGCCGTCTCCATGCGCCCGCTGGTCGCGATTGCCCAGGGTGTGCCTTGCGCAGTCAGATAATCGAGCAGCTCGCGCGCGCCGGGCAGCGGCCGCACGCTGGCCGATAGCTCGCGGTAAGCTTCCGCATGGCGTACGCGCAGCCGTTCCAGACGCTCGGGCGTACTGTCGAACCCGGTCTCGCGCAGCAGTATGTTGGTAAACAAACCGCCGCTCATGCCGATCTTGCGATGAATGCGCCACACCGACAGCGGAATGCCCTCCTGATCCAGCGAAGCTTTCCATGCGAGCACATGCTGGTACACGCTGTCGATGAGCGTGCCGTCGAGGTCGAACAGAAAGGCCGTCCTGTTGCGTGTCATGTGCGTGCCGCTCAAGCCCGCTGCGCCGGCGGCCGGCGCAGCGGCGCCGCGAGATAGCAGCCGAACTCTTTGACGAAGTCGACCGAGACGCGGGCGTGGACGCGGCCCTGACGGTCGAGGAACTCGGCTTCCTCGTCCAGCGGCACGACCGCCCCGTGCCAGACGTTGGGATGCAGGTACAGGCCGCGGCCGCCGTCGCACCAGAACGTCACGAACTTCTCCGGCGTGACGTCGTCTCCGGGCGGAGCCAGCGGAATGACGAAACTCTGGCCGTTGAGGGGAAAGAAGAGCTGACCGCCGTCCGGGTGATAGTTCGCCCGCCAAATCAGGGCGCGCTCGCGCAATCGGTCGCAGGCGCCGGCCGCAGCCTCTTCGGGCCAGTTGCTCCAGCCGAACAGATAGCTGTCGCCCACGGCATTGTTGCGCGCATAGAGAGTTTCGCCCTTCCAGCAGAACTCGAACAGACCCTCGGTCACTCCGCCCTGATCGCCGGAATTCAGATCGATGGGCCGCCACCCTTGCGCCGGCCAGCGGACGATTTCGATGGGAAAGGTCTTCGGATCATCGACGAGATGACCGAGGCCTCGGAGACTCTCCTCGGTGGCGAGGACGATTGGAGTTTCATGCGCCCGCCGCACTCCGGTGGTCGGCACATACGCGATTTCCAATTGCGCAATATCCATAAGGGCTCTCAATTCCTGCGGTAAGTGTCGTGATTATGCCGCGCGGCCAGCGGTCCCGTTAGCCGATTTCCTGCCAAGCGCTCGAAGACTGCGCGCGGCAACCAGATACCGGCCCCCAATCCGTAAACATAGGCAGAAAAAGCCAGATCGCGGTTCATTTGCGCCGCCGCAAAGCTGACGTTGACGCGGTCGATGAACGCGGCGAAATAGAGCAGCGCCACGAAGGGAATCAGGCGATTGCGCACCTTTTTAAGCGCACTTGCTTCGGGATCGAGAGCCATTTGTCCGCCAATGCTGCGCGCGCTGTCGGTGTAGCCCTATTAGTAGCGGCCGACGATTGCTGAATTGTGACAACTAGCGGCGCGTCGCCGCCCCTATTTATAAAGTATCTTTGGCCGCCAGATGAATGGCCGTCCGGATGCGCGGATAAGTCCCGCAGCGGCAGATATTGCCGCGCATGGCGTTATCGATGTCGGCATCGCTGGGTCGCGGTGTTTTCTTGAGCAATGCGCAGGCCGACATCAACTGTCCGCTCTGGCAATAACCGCACTGGACGACGTCGACCTCGGTCCATGCCCGGCGCAGTGCATCGATCTGTTGCCCCTGTACCCCTTCGATGGTCGTGACCTCGCGACCTTGTACCGCCTCGATCGGCGTTACGCACGAACGCACCGCTTCGCCGTTCAGGTGCACGGTACAGGCGCCGCACAGCGCCTTGCCGCAGCCAAACTTCGTCCCCACGAGTTTCAACTCGCCGCGCAGCACCCAGAGCAGCGGCGTGTCCGGTTCGGCGTTCACCGTGAGAGTCTTGCCGTTGATCGAGAGCGTAGTCATGGTATTCCTCGCGAACGATGGAGGGAAACGTCACGGTTATCCGCGGTTCGGACGTTCCAAGGTTTCAAGCGACTTTCAACGGCAGGCTGCGCAGACGCTGTCCCGAGAGTGCGAACACGGCGTTGGCGACCGCCGGTGCGATCGGCGGCGTGCCCGGCTCGCCCACACCCCCGGGCGGCTCATCGCTGGAAATGATCTCGACCTCGATTGCCGGGCACTCGTCGATGCGCAGCGCCGGGTAGTCGTGAAAGTTGCTTTGTTGAACCCGACCCCTGTCGATGGTGATCTCGCCATGGAGCGCGGCCGACAAGCCATACACGATGGCGCTTTCCATTTGTTGGCGAATCAGGTTTGGATTCACCGGCACACCGCAGTCGACGACGCAGACGACCCGGTGCACGCGAATTTGGTTATCCTGGGTCAGCGAGACTTCGGCGACCTGCGCAACGACGGTGCCGAAGGAGCGGTGGATGGCGATGCCCCGCGCGCGCTTCGCGCCATCGGTTGTTCCGCCATCCGTCGCAGCACCCGGCGGCTGACTCCAGTGCGCGAGCTCGGCCGCCCGATGCAGCACGCGCAGGTGACGTGGATTCGCGCTCAATAGCTCGGCCCGGAATGCCACCGGATCCTTGCCGGAAGCCGCCGCGCACTCGTCGATGAAGCTTTCGGTGAAGAAGGCGTTCTGCGAATGGGCCACAGAGCGCCAGATCCCGGTGGTCACCGCCGATTCTACCGGGCGGTGCGCGATGCGGGCATTCGCGAAAAGGTACGCCGTATTGGACGCGCCGTCGGTGGTGTTATCCAAGAAAGAAGGCGCGCCCATACTCGATCCCGCGGACGTGACCGTCCAAGCCACCAGCTTGCCTTGCGCGTCGAACCCCGCCTTGCAGCGGCAGAGGTAGGCCGGACGGTAGTAGTCGTGCGCCATGTCCTGCTCGCGCGGCCACAGGAGCTGCACCGGTGCGCCGCCGGTCTCGCGCGCGAGCAGTGCGGCCTGTACGATGAAATCGGTGAAATAGCGCCGGCCGAACCCGCCGCCCAGATAGGTGACCTTGACGGATACATGCGTTGCTTTGATGCCGAGGGTCTTGGCCACGGCGGCATTTGCGAAGCCCGCTGCCTGAGTAGGCGCCCAGACCGTCGCGGCGCCGTCCTTGAACTGCACGGTGCAATTCATCGGTTCCATGGTCGCATGGGCAAGGAAGGGCACGCGGTATTCCGCATCGATGACTTTGGCAGCCGAACTCATTGCGGTATCGGCGTCGCCGCGCGCGAAATGGACTTTTGCGTCCTGGTTGCCGAGCGAGTGCGCCAACTCGTCGAAGATGGAGCGGCTCGACAATTCGGCAGCGGCACCGTGATCCCATTCGATCGCGACCTTGGCCAAGGCGCGCATGGCATGAAACGGCGTGTCTGCGATGACCGCGACACCGCCCGACGTTTTGCCCGGCAGGAGGGCGCTTCCCGCCACCGGCTCCACGGCAACGATCTTGCGTACTCCGGGCAGGGATTGCGCGGCCGCCGGGTCGAAATGCGCGACTTTGCCGCCGGCCGTCGGGCACATCGTGATGCTGGCATACAGGAGTCCCGGCGGCAGAACGTCGATGCCGAAGACGGCCGAGCCGTCGAGTTTGGCCGCATTGTCGATGCGCCGCAGCGGCCGGCCGATCAACTTGAATTGCGCACGATCCTTCAGCGTCACCTCCTTCGGCAGTCCCAATTGCGCCGCGCCCGCCGCAAGTTCCCCGAAGGTGGCGCTGCGGCCCGATGCGTGCAGCACCCGTCCGGTCTCGGCGCGGCACTCGCGCACGGGAACGTGCCACTGCGCCGCGGCGGCGGCGATCAGCATGGCCCGCGCCGAGGCACCGGCCTCGCGCATGGGCAGCCATTGGTCGGTGATACTCGACGAACCGCCGGTACCGAGCAATCCGGGAATCTCGCGGATCAGTTTGCCCACCAGATGTCGGGCCGTGCGCTTCACGAATCCGTGATCGTCCGGCTGGAACGGCAGCGAATCGATCAGGGCTGACTGATTGTTGTAGAGGGCATCCAGAGTCGATTGTTCGAGCTTTACGCGAGCCCAATCCGCGTCCATCTCATCGGCCAATAGCATCGCTAGTCCAGTATGAGCACCCTGTCCCATCTCGGCCTGCGACATGACGACCGTCACGGTGTTGTCGGCGGAAACCTTGACCCAACCGTTCAGCACGGTTTGCCCCGGCGCGGCCGCCAACGGGGTGCTCGGATTCAATCGGCGCCCCTGCGGCAGCGCCGACCAGCCGATCGCCAGGGCGCCGGCCGCGCCGACGCCGCCGAGGATGAAGTGACGTCGCTTCAGACTGGGCATGGATCAAATCCTCAAACTGCGGTGTGTCGGGGCATCGCAATGCCCTATCCGGCCAAGCGTGTCAATAGGACCTCCCCGGCGGCTCGCACACCGAGGTTCGCGATGGCGAGACGGACGGGCACCGGGCGATTTCGGTAAGATGTACAGGAATTTGGGCAACGGGCGACGAAAAACGCCGTCTTGGAACGGCAATAGCGACCCGCAGGGAGCATCGATGAGACACTTCTTGGTACTCTGTTTTGCACTCGCCGTGAGCTTGGGGGTGCGCCCGGCCGGGGCCGACAGCCAAAAGCTGCGCATCATCAGCTGGGCCGACTATGTTCCCGCCGACTTGATCGCCGCCTTCAAGAAAGAAACCGGCATCGACGTGGAATTGACGCTGTCGAACAATGAGGAAATGATCTCGAAGCTCCGCGCAACGGGGGGCGCGGGCTACGATCTCGCGCAGCCGTCGCAGGACCGCATCGTGGCCGCGCAGCGCGAGTTCGGCATCTACAAGCCCTTCGACCTCACCAAGCTCAAACTGGAGCAGTTTCAGCCTGAATTTCTCGACATCGTCCGCAAGAACACCACTCTCGACGGCAAGGTGTACGGACTGCCGTACCTCTGGGGTACCGACGGCCTCGTGGTCAACTCCAAGCGCGCCAAGATCGCCGACTATCCCGATCTGTGCAGGCCGGACCTCAAAGGCAAGACCGCCGTGCGGCTGAGGCGTCCGACGCTGATGGCGTTTGCATTCGCCGCCGGCAAGGACCCGTTCGCGCTTTACGCCGATCCGAAGGCATACGGCGCGCTGATGGATCAGGTGGGCGCCGCGCTCATCGCCTGCAAGGCGAATTTCAAGTTCTTCTACGACAACAAGGACCAATTGCTCAACGGCATTCGCTCGGGCGAAGTGGTAGCCGCCATGATGTGGGACACCGGCGGCTGGACGCTCAACCGCAGCGATCCGGACATTCAATTCATCGTGCCCCGCTCCGGCGCCCTCGGCTGGCTCGACACCTTCGCGCTGCCGGCGCGCGGCCGCAACGACGCCGCGGCCTACGCCTGGATCAATTTCGCGATGCGCCCGGAAAATGCCGCGCGCGTCATCAAATCTGTGGGAAGCTTCTCCGCGGCCATGAACACGGCGCCGCTGATCGACCCGCGCCTGAAGGCGCAATTCGCCGCCGCTTTTCCCAATAACGATCTGAAGCGCATTCATTGGTATCCGGCCATTCCACCCGGCCTCGAAGAATTGGAAGGCCGGGTGCTGGATCGCGTGAAGGCCGCCAATTGAGCACGCCCGATCTGGTGGCGGACGCCGTCGTCAAGCGTTTCGCGGATCATGTGGCCGTGGATTCGTTGTCGTTCTCGGTCGAACGCGGCAGCTTCTTTTCCATTCTGGGTCCGTCGGGCTGCGGTAAGACGACGCTGCTGCGCATGATCGCGGGGTTCATCGAGCCCGATGACGGCGACATCGCCATCGGCGGCAGGAGCATGCGCGGCGTGGCGCCGAATCGGCGCCCGGTGAACATGGTGTTTCAGCAGCTGGCGCTGTTCCCGATGATGTCGGTGGGCGAGGACGTTGCGTACGGATTGGCCCGGCGCGGTATGTCCCGCGTGGAACGCATGAAGCGCAGCAATGCGATGCTGGAACGGGTGGGACTCGGCAACGCCGCGGACAAACGCGTCGACGAGCTGTCGGGCGGCCAGCGTCAACGCGTGGCCATCGCGCGCAGCCTGGTTTTGGAGCCGACATTGCTGCTGCTGGACGAGCCCCTGGGAGCGCTCGATCTGAAGCTTCGCGAGCACATGAAAATCGAGCTCAAGCAGCTGCAGGCGTCTTTCGGCACGACCTTCGTCTACATCACCCACGATCAATCCGAAGCGCTGGTGTTGTCCGATCACGTCGGCGTGATGAGTCACGGCCGATTCGAACAGCTGGGCACTCCGCAAGACTTGTACTACCGGCCGCAAACGCCGTTCGTGGCCGCCTTCGTGGGCGCGAATAACCGGATCGTGGGGCGGGCCACCCGATCGGACGGTTCGCTCGCTGAAATTGCGACCGCCGACGGTTGGGTCGTGCGCGCGCTCAAAACCGGCGCGATCGCCGACGGCGACGCCGTCGAGGTATTCGTGCGCCCGGAAGTGGCCATGCTCGCGCGCAGCGCCGCACAATTGCCGCCTGATCAGCCGCAGCATTCCGGAGAAGTGCAGAGTGTCCTCTTCGACGGAGCGAATTCGGCTGTTCTGCTGCAGGAAGCCCGCACTCGCCGCGAATTTCGCATCGCCCTGCCCCAGACCGGTCAGTTTTCCGACTTGAAGCCTCATGAAAAAATAGCCTTCAGTTTCGATCCCTCCCGAGCGGTGTGCTTTGCGGCGCGCGCCGGAACGGCGGGACAGGATGCTTAAATCGGCAATGGACCCCCGCTGGCACGCTCGCCTCGCGCTGGGTCTGTTGCTCGCGCCGGCGCTGCTTTGGCTGGGCGCCCTGATCATATTGCCGCACGTCGATCTCGCCGTGCTGTCGTTCCGCGAGCGCGTCGGACCGCGCCAGTACGTGGCCAGCCTGGCACAGTACAAGACCTTCTTCGCCGAGCCTTTGTACTGGCATGTTTTCCTGCGAACGGCGGTCATGTCCGTGATCGCCACCGGCTTGACGTTGCTGCTCGCGTTTCCCATCGCCTGGATCATCGCCAAGCTGGCACGGGGCCGCGCCGGTTCCCTGTTGTTCATCATCTGCTTGATACCGTTTTGGGTCAGCGAGACAGTGCGTACGCTGGGCTGGATGATATTACTGAGGGAGTCCGGAGTCCTGCCAGCCTTGCTGGTAAAAATGGGCTTAACGCACGTTCCCGTGGAACTCCTTTACCGGGACGCGACCCTCCTGGTGGGTTTGGTGTATACCTCGCTCCTCTTCATGGTCGTACCGCTGGTATCGAGCCTCGAGAGTCTCGATGATTCTTTGATCGAAGCGGCATACGATCTCGGTTCGGGCGGGTTTGCCATTCTGCGCAGCATCGTGATTCCGCACGCCGCACCCGGCATCACGGCCGGCTGCATCGTGGTGTTCATGTTGACGCTGGGCAATTACCTCACGCCGACGCTGCTCGGCGGCAAGAACTCGCAATGGTTCACCGAGCAGATCTATACCCAGTTCATCACTCGCTTCAACTGGGAACAGGGCGCCGCTTTTGGCTTCCTGTTGCTCGCGCTGTCCACGGCGCTGGTGGTCATCGGCCTGCGGGTCAGCGGCCAGCGCTTCGGCGACGTGATGCGGCGAACATGATTCCCTCTCTGCCCCGTCCGGTCTGGCTGCGTACCGCCACGGCGGCGTACTTGATCGCGTTCCTCGCTTTCTTGTTTCTGCCGTTGGCCGTGGTCGCGGTGTTCGCCTTCAACGATGCGCCCTACCCCGCGCCGCCCTGGCGCGGCTTTACGCTCGATTGGTTTCTCGGCAACGCGGCGCAGGGGCGCACCGGGCTCTTCGCCGACAGCGAATTGCTCGGCAGCATGTGGACCAGTTGCGTCGTTGCCGTCTGCGTGACCGCATTGTCGGCGCTGGTCGGAACGACCAACGCATTCCTCATCGAGCGCGGCCGCTTCCTCGGCAAGCAGACCCTGTCGATTTTGATGCTGGCGCCGCTGGTGATCCCCGGCGTCATTCTCGGCATTTCCATACTCGCCTTTGCAAGCCGTATCGCGGATTGGGCGGACGACGCCTTCGGCCTGGAACTCGATTTTCTGCGCCCCGGACTGCCGCTGGTCGTGCTCGGTCAATTCTCGTACATCGCCACCATCGCAACTTTGACCATCAGCGCTCGGCTGAGACGCTTCGACCGAACTCTCGAAGAAGCGGCGCTCAATCTCGGCGCCTCCAAAGCGGCGGTGTTTCGCACCATTCTACTGCCCTATCTGCGGCCCGCGCTGCTGGGGTCGGCCGCCATCTCCTTCCTCATGTCGTTTGCGGACTTCAACACCACCCTCATGCTGGTCGGTGCGGACACACCGTTGACCGTGATGATGTACGGTCGAATGCGCGAGGGCGCGACTCCGGTGCTGAACGCGGTCAGTCTGTTCCTCATGATCGCCTCTGCGGTTCTGGCGCTCACGCTGCTGAAACGCGGCGGACCGCGGGCGAAGCCGGCGGCCTAGCGGTGCGCGGCGTGCTGCGGACAAACGCTGCGAATTCGGGTGCCGCCGTTCGGCAGCCGCTTGATTTTCATGACCCCGCCGATCACGGCGGAACGATACTCCATGAGCTTGAGCCCCATGCCGGCGCCGCGGGCCGCGCTTTCGACGATCCCGACGCCATCGTCGGTGATCGATAGAGACACCAAGGCTCGGTTGCTGCGCAGGGTCACGGCAATGGATCGAGCGCGGCCGTGTTTGACGGCGTTGTTGATGGCCTCCTGAACGATCAAGTAGAGGTGCGCCGCGGCGGATTCGCCGATGTGCAGCGGAGACCTGATGGAGAGGCGCAATCCGACCTCGATGTGGTAGCTCGCCCGGGACCAGCCGATGAGAGTCTGCAGGGCCGGCAACAATCCGCCGCGCTCGAGCGTCACCGGTGAAATGCCGAGCGCCATCTTGCGCGCGCTCTGGATGGCATGGTTCACGAGAGCGATGATTTCGTCGAGTTCGAGAGAGGCTCCGAATGCCGCGAAACCGGCGCGCTTGGCGAGGCTGCGCAACATGAGCGAAATACCCGTCAGCTCCTGGCCCAAACCGTCGTGCAAATCGGCGCCCAAACGCCGCCGTTCCCGATTGGCGATCTCGATGATCTCCGATTCCAGTTGCTTGCGTTCCGAAACGTCCTGCACCACGATGAGCATCTTTTTCTCGCCGCTCAGTTCGACCTCAGCGGACAGCACTTCACCCGCGAATTGGCTGCCGTCGCGCCGGCGGAACAGCATGTCGCGCTTACCGCCTCGGCCGCGGTGTTGCAGCAGGCCTTCGAGGACGGCAGCCGGCGCCTGAGCCTGCCTGCTGTTGAACAGCTCCAGCACCGAAATTCCGATCAGTTCTTGGGACCTGCGGCCGAACAGGCGATCGAGCGCGGGATTGGTGAATTCTATGCGCCCGTCGAGAGTGACGAGGACGACGCCCTCGCTCATGGTCTCCAATATCTTCGCTTGCGTCCGCAACGTCTGTTCGGCCCGGCGCCGCGAATCGATGTCGATGCACGCGCCCACGATTCGCAGCGCCCTGCCGGCGGAATTGCGTTCGATGACCCTGGTGCGCACGTTCACCCAGCGCCAATCGCCGGACGAGGACAGAATCCGGTAGTCGCTCTCGGCGCAGTCGCTCCCATCGTGAATGAGTGCGTGGTCCTCGGCCGCATATTTCTGCCGATCCAAAGGATGCACTCGATCGATCCAGGCGTCGCGTCGAACCGTGCGCAGCGCCGAATCGATTCCGAACCGCGTCGGCCAATTCGACAACCATAGCAGCGAGCCGTCTTCCAGCTTCCAGTCCCATAGGCCGAGATCGGCGCCCCATATCGCCGCTTCGAGGCGCGCCTCGCTATCCCGCAGCGCGAGTTCCATGCGCTTTCGTCCGTCGATATCGATCGTTACCCCGGCAAGACGCACGGTGTGCCCCGAGGCGTCGCACGCGGTGGCGCGTCCACGGCTCATGATCCAACGCCAGTTTCCGGATCTGGAGCGCATCCGGTACTCCGATTCATAGATGTCGCTTCGGCCTTCGAGCACGGCCTGAAATCTCCCGTCGAAATTCCGCAAATCGTCGGGGTGAACGTTGACGTCCCAGCGCTGCGAGTGGTTCGCACCATCGCAGGGATCCAGGTCGACGCCGGCGCACCAATCGTTCCACCAATGCACGGTGTCGGTCGCAAGGTCATGGTCCCAGAAACCGACGCTCGCCCCCCAAACGGCGTGCGCGAATCGGGACTCGCTGCGCTCCAAGGCGCGCGCCGATTTGTGCCGCTCATCCACATCGAGACACAGCCCGACCGTGCGCAACGCGCGTCCGCTGGAGTCGCGTTCGATGACGCGGCCGCGCTCTTGGATCCAAACCCAGGCATCGTCGCGATTGCGCAGCCGGTACTCGACGTCGTACGGCGGGGCAACGCCCTCCAAATGTCGGGTCACTGCCTCGCGGTAGGCCGGCAGATCTTCGGGATGTATTCGCGACGACCACAGTTGCTCGTGCCCGTAGCCCGAGAACGCCGCAAGCTGCGAATGTTCGCACCAATCGTTGATCCAGGTCAGCCGGTCGTTCACGACGTCCCAATCCCAAAGGCCGATCTCGGTTCCCCATAGGGCAAGTTCGGGTGCCGGTTCATTGCATCGGGCATCCACGAACGACCAGATGACGCGAAGACCGTCATGCGCGTCCAATCGGCGCATGACTGCGCTCGCAACGAACCTGCTGTCGGAACCGCGGACTCGGGCGCGTAATTCCTTGTCGGTCGCGAGCGCGATCCGGTGCAGCCGTTCCAACTCGTGATTCGCGCCGCCGTCCAACAAGTCGAAGATGGATGAACCCAGGAGCGCCGCTGCGTCCCGCGCCAGCAGTCGCAACAGCGCGTCGTTGCAATACTCCAAGGTTCCGTCGGGCGCGGTGACGGCGACCCCGCCCCCCACGAGATCGAATAGCAACCACGACGATCCCGCGGCCGTTTCCCGCCCCACAGCGTTCATCGCTTCGCAGCCCTCCCGTCCGGCATCCGAGGTGCACCATCCCTTGCGGCGAGTCTACCCGACATCCCGAACTCAGAAGGAACTACGCTACGCAACGCGGGGTCCAACCAGGCGAAGTCTCTTGGGGTGGATCGCGGAGGCAGCTCATGCGGCCGGTCGAGTGCTCTGCGTTCTTTGTCGCTGTGTTGGCCCTGGCTGGGTGCGGAGGCGGCGGCAACGTCGATTCCGGCGCCGCCGGCGCACCGGCGCGCGGCGCCCTGCTGCAAAGCCCGCCTCAGCTTCTGTCGACGGTCACCGCGCCGACGCTGCTGCTCGAACTCAACGCCGCGACCAATCTGCAGCTCCTGTCTCTGAGCGGCAATCCGGTCTGCGACATCCTGATTTACGACATCCGCTATGAAACGGTGGGCGCCGCCGGTGAACCCACGACTGCGTCCGCCGCGCTGATGATACCCACCGGCCTTGGCGCCGGCTGTACCGGGCCGCGCCCGACCGTCTTGTACGCGCACGGCACAACCACCGACCGCGCATTCAGTATGGCCAACATGCAGAACACCGAGACGCTGTTCCTCGCGGCGCTATTTGCGTCAAAGGGCTACATCGTCGTGGCGCCGAACTACGCCGGTTACGACACGTCGGCGCTTCCGTACCATCCGTACCTCATCGCCGATCAGCAGTCCAAGGACATGATCGATGCGCTGACTGCAGCGCGCACGGCGTTGCCGCTCGCCTCCGCAACGTTGACGAAGGACAGCGGACAGCTGTTCATCACCGGCTATTCGCAGGGAGGCTACGTGGCGATGGCAACCCATCGCGCCATGCAGGCTGCCGGAATGCAGGTTACCGCGGCGGCGCCGATGTCCGGACCCTATGCGCTCGCCGCATTTGTCGACGCCGTGTTCTACGGTGAGGTCAACGGCGATGCGACCGTGTCGTCCGCGCTCCTGATCACCGCTTATCAAAAGGCCTACGGCAATATCTACGCCAACCCCGCCGACATATTCGAGAGCCGGTACGCGGGCGGCATCGAGTCGTTGCTGCCGAGCACGACGCCGAGGAGTCAGTTGTACGCGCAGGGAAAGCTTCCGGAATACGCGCTCTTCAGTTCAACGCCCCCTGATCCTGCGTTCGCCGCCGACACGCCGCCGACGGCCCCGGCGAATCTCGCCGAGGTGTTCGCGCTCGGCTTTGGTACGGGCAATTTGATTCTCAACAGTTATCGTCTGAGCTACCTCGAGGACGCACAGTCGAATCCGGACGGCGGCTGGCCAACCGTAACCACCGGGGCCGCAGCCGCGAGTTCCGGGCTGCCGTGGCGTCGCGCCCTCGAGATCAACGATCTGCGCAATTGGGTTCCAACCGCGCCGGTTCTATTGTGCGGCGGCGATGTCGATCCCCTGGTGTTTTGGCTCAACTCGGAACTGATGCAGGGTTATTGGGCGTCGCATGCACCGGCAACTGCGCCGATCAGCGTGCTCGATCTCGAATCCGCGGCATCGAGCAACGATCCCTATGCCAGCCTGAAAAAGGACTTTACGGCCGCAAAGGACCTAGTCGCCGCCACTGCCGTCGCGCAGGGCGCCACCGACGGCGGAGCGCTGGCGGTAGCGGAGGCGTATCACACGCTCTTGGTGGCGCCGTTTTGCTTCGCTGCCGTCAAATCGTTTTTCGCCAATCCGTAGCAGCCCCGATCACGCCGCCGGTCACCTGAGCCCCCAAGACGGCAATCTCCCTCGAAAATCCGGGAAGGCGCTGCACGCCGCCTTCCCGGGATTGCCTTAGATGCGGCTATATACTCTGTAGTCCAAGCCGGCGGCGGCGCGAACACCGAGTGCAGCACCGATTGCAATGAGCAGATTCTTCATGTAAACCCCTAATTTGTAATGATTTGGAACGGAATAAGACAAACGCAGCGTACGTATATCATCTAGGTCGAGACGATTCCAGCCGTGCGTTGACGGCGGTCTCAGAACCGGGGTTTGAGCGTCAGGGAATAGGCAGGCGGGGCGATCGCCGCCGCGGGCGTAGGCCGCGGGTCGCGCGAGGTCGCCGAGAGCACGTTTCCCCGCGTGATGGCTTCGAGCATCTTGCTGATGAGTTGGGTCGACAAGTCCGCTGCGACACACCGGTGTGGCCCGTGACCGAAAGGAATGAAAGCCGGATTGCGCCAGCTCTCCGAAGCCGACCAGCGCTGCGGACGAAATTCCGCCGGGTCGCTCCAATACGCTGGGTTTCGCTGCACCAGATACGGACAAGCGACGATCTTGTGAGCCGCACCGACGCTGATGCCCCCGAGTGCATGGTCCTTGGCAGGCCGCCTTGCCAGCCGCCAAGCCACCGGCCACAAGCGCAATGCCTCTTGCACCACCCATTCGGGAGGCATCTCACCCACCGGGTGAGTTGCCAGCAAGTAGACCGACCACCCCAAGACAAATCCGACCGAGCCGGCGATCGAAAATACGAAGGACAGGAACACTTCCGCCAATTCCGTGCTGCTGTGTCCCGGACCTCCGGCGCGCACCACGACGTCGAGCAGGTCGTTCGGCTGGGAGTTCCTCTGTGCCCGGCGCGCCTGTATCGCGCCCGACAAGAGCAAGGTCGTGCGGAATTGCAGGATTCTTCGCCGCCAAACGGATTGACGCCGGCCGGGGCCCCTCAATACGGCGTGCTCCACGATGTCGTCGAGCAGCCGCAGCAGCTTGGGCGGGCTGTCAGGGGCGAGCAGCAGCGCCTTCAGATAACGGTACACCAAGCGGTTGCCGGTATCGGGCCATTCGCTCACCCCGGCCACGTTCGCCTTGACCAGCGAGATCAAGGTTTCCTGGCCGCGCCCATCCAAAAAGCTCTCGAATAGCGCGCGCGACTCGCGCCGGATATTCAACTGCGCTTCGCGAGGGCCGAACAATCCGAGGCGCGTGGTAAAGAAGTCCGAGTCCTCCAGGTACAACTTGCCCTGGTTGAGCAGTACGGAGCGCGCCGCAATCGGATCGCCCAGGGAAAACTCCTTGGCGCCGGTCTGCACCATCCCGCCGGACGCCGGTAATTCCCGATCGAGAAATTCCAATGGACTCCGATGAAACCGCTCCGTCAACGACATCTTGGCCGCCGTTCTTCCTCTGAACAGGTTCTTCAACGACGCGTCCCCCGGCAAGCATGCGGATGCCTCGACAGTCTCGAGTGCGGAAGGATAGCAAGGCTCGAGCGGTTTTAGGCGGCGGCGCCCAGAATCTCGACCAACTGGACTCTGCGGTCCATCGTTGCGGACTCGAATTCGGAGCTGATTCTCGTCAGTTCCTTGTCGTCGCGAGCGCTCACCACCTTGATGAGACAGGCACGGTCGCGGCCCCGGCGTTTGGCCACATAAAGCGCCTTGTCGACCAGGCTGATCGCGTTGTCGAGCGAGATGTCGGTCGCCGAGCCCGTCATCGGGAAGCTCGCGTAGCCGATGGAAACCGTGCAGTGGATCATTTGCCCATTCCACAGGACGGGCTCGCGGCGCACCGCCTGCAACAATCGTTCGGCAGTCATATCCGCCTGCGCCGGCGTCATCGGGCCGAGCACGGCGAGAAACTCCTCCCCGCCCCAACGAACGAGCTTGTCGCTCTCGCGCAGCGCCGCCGAGAGCCGCTGACTCATCGCCGCGAGCACCGCATCGCCGGCCGGATGGCCATGGGTATCGTTGATGCGTTTGAAGTGATCGAGATCCGCCAATAGTACGCAGCCCCCGATCGGACGACCGCCCTCGACGGCGAGCACGTGCTCGTTGAAATAGCGCCGGTTCGACAGTCCCGTCAGGGGGTCATGTTCGCTGCTGAAGCGCAGCCGTTCGTTTACCTTGCGCTCACGCGCGAATGCCCATACGAGCGCCGCGCAGATGAACGCGATGAACAGCGTGCCCGCAAGAATCAGTTGCTGACGCAGGCGCTGGCCGCGCATTTCCGAGACCTTGAGTTCATTGTCGCGCCTCAGTAGTTCGAGTTCGCGCGCCTTACGCTCGTCGTCGAATTGCGCGGAGAGTTCGAGGAACGCACGCTGCCGCGCGGACGTCATGAACTTCTCGCTGATATCGTCATAGCGGTGATAAGCCTGGATCGCCATCATCAGGTAGCCCGCGTGCTCCAAGGCGTCCGCGTATTCCCGCAGCAGATCTTTTGCGCCCACGAGGTCGCTGCCGCCGAGCGCCGCGGCTATCGCGCCTTCCGCGAGCTTCTCGCCCGCCTTGATGCTGCCGAGTCCGATGTACGCCAACCCCTCGTTGAACAGAGCGAATTGCTCATAGTCGTGGTGCTTGGCTTGAAGCATGATCGGCATCGCTTGTTTCGAATATTTGAGCGACTCGGCAAAATCGCGGGTCTTCAAATAGGAATCGCCGAGATTGAGCAGCGCGATCTCCAGCCATTTGCTGCTTCCCGAGCGCTTCGCATGCTCGAATCCGGCCAACGAGGCGCGCCGTTCCTCGGCTCGATCTCCGCGGCGATCCGCTATGTCGGCTACCCGCTCCTCGGTTTCCACCAATGCCGCCTCGTCGCCGATACGCGTGGCGAGATTGCGCGCCGATTTCAGCAGAACCAGGGAGCGATCCAAATTGCCGCTGTCCGTGTAGATGCAGGCAAGCGCAAGCATCGCGTGCAAGGTCCGCGGGTCGTCGTGCATCTTGTTCGCCAGATCCAACGCCTGTTCCAAGGAGGGCAGCGCCGCCTCGTCGCGCCCGAGGATACGCAGCACATAACCCCGGAGCGACAGCACGCGATAACGCTCGGTATCGGAATGAATTGAATTGACGTCGACACCCTTCAGCTCGGTTTCGGCCGTCGCGAACTCTCGATGCTGGCGCGCCGAAAACGCCCGTACGAACAGAGCCGCCCGGGCGGCCGCCTCATCGCCCGCGCGCGCGATGGCATCGAGACGCTGCACCAGGGTGTTGACGTCGTCGTCTCGGGAACTGTCCGCGTACACCATTGCGCGGATCTCGATCATTTCGATTTCCGATGCGGAAAGTGCCGCCGGGAGCGGCGATGCGGCATCGATTATCTGCGCCGCACGCTCAGGATCCGACCATTCCAGCATCTCGAGTTGGTCGGCAAAAGTCGACCCCGCGGCCGCCCCGGACGCGAGAGTGGCGCACAGCAAAAATGCCCCGATCAACGCGAGATTGTCAGCTTTTCGCATATTCGGCTGGGATTAGACCGCAGTGCAGCACCACATAGCCCGCATTTTTGCCATGTTCACGGATAAAGTGACGTGATGAAGATCATCTCTCGGTGCGAGCTAGGGGATCGCCTTACCGATGGCAACCCAGACTGTGACGTGAGTCCTCGCGATGGCGTGGTCAACCCCCAGGCGCCTGCCTAGTCTGCAAACGCCGAATAGACCAGATCCCGGAATAGCGTACGGTAATAGTCGCGCTGCCCCGGCGCCTGGATGAGCAACAGCGCGAACATCTCCTCCGCCGGATCGACCCAGAATGTGGTGCCGGCGAGGCCGCCCCAGAAATACTGTCCGACCGAGCCCGGCACCGGCGCGATTCCCGCATGAAGCCGAACCGCAAATCCCAACCCGAAGCCGTGGCCGGGCAGCAGCAGATCGGGCGCTCCAGTAATCGGCCCGAGGTGATCCGCCGTCATGAGTTCGATCGTCTTGCGGCTGAGCAGTCGGTGTCCATCGAACGTTCCGCGGTCGAGCAGCATCTGCAGAAAGCGCGCGTAGTCGCTCGCCGTCGACGTGAGGCCACCGCCTCCCGACTCGAAATTCGGCGGATCGCGGACCTCGAGCAGCTGCACCGCCGCGCCGCTGTCCGGATCCTTGCCGAAGGCCTCGGCCAGGCGCGAGTGATGGCGCGGCGGCACATGAAATGCGGTATCGGTCATGCCGAGGGGAGCCAGAATATGCTGCTCGAAGAACGCGCTCAGGGGTTGGCCCGACAGCACCTCGACCAGGCGGCCGACGACATCGGTCGAACGGCCGTATTCCCACCTCGTCCCCGGCTGATGGAGCAGCGGTAATCTACCGAGCGTGGCGACCTGGTCGGCGCTGTTTTGCGCGCGGCTGTACACCCTCGCGCCCATATACATTTTATGCACCGGCCCGGAACCGCGGAATTCGTAGGTAAGTCCCGACGTATGACGCAAAAGATCCTGGATGGTGAGATCGCGCTCGACCGGAACTCGTTCGATCTCCCCGCCCCGCTCGACCGCGACCTCGAGATCGGACAGTTCGGGCAGATATTTCGCCACGGGATCGCTGAGCAGAAATCTTCCTTCTTCCCACAGCATCATCGCCGCCACCGAAGTGATGGGCTTGGTCATGGAATAGATGCGGAAGATCGCATCCGTACGCATCGGCGCGCCGCTCGCGGCATCTCGTTGGCCGAAACTCTCGAAAAACCCGAGCCGGCCCCTCCGGGCGATGAGTGCGACGGCGCCCGGCAAACGCCCGCGTTCGATCTCGCTGCGCATCACTGCGCCCAAACGGGCGAGGCGAGCGGACGAGAAGCCGATCTCTTCCGGTGCGGCGAGCGGCAGCGGAAGCGGTGTCACTGGGTAGACCGTGCGTCAGCCTGCAGGAGTTCCAGGCCTGTTGCATGGTTGCGTTGGAACCCCTTCCATAGGCTGATTTGCGGAGCGCCGGGACTATAGGCGTCATACGCTGCGGGCGCCGCCGGCGCGGGCCACTCGCCGGCGTCCGATTCTGGCGCCGATACGTTGAGATAGGCGGCACGGCTCTGATCGCCTTTGACGTAGAGGTCGAGGAAGGCGGTGATGAAATGGGCGTTGATCGCGTTCACGCGCTCCTTGCGCCACA
>Ga0137412_10000814_pt1 | contig 23279 bp, 19 predicted proteins | sample CZODoug2_1_16fun_FD_122160 | JGI IMG/M metagenome (GOLD analysis project Ga0137412, IMG submission 122160) | Vadose zone soil fungal communities from Angelo Coast Range Reserve, California, USA - CZODoug2_1_16fungal (Hybrid Assembly) | ecosystem: Environmental > Terrestrial > Soil > Vadose zone... | reverse complement strand
CGGCATCGTCACCGAGCAGATCGCCCGCGACGCGCTGGCCGTCTACGACGTGGACGAGCTCGGCCTGGATCGCCTGGACCGCGCCGTCCTCGACGCCCTGGTGCGCCGCTTCGGCGGGGGACCGGTCGGCGTCGGCAACCTGGCCGTGGCCGTCGGCGAGGAGGTCGAGACCGTCGAGGAGGTCGCCGAGCCCTACCTCGTCCGGGCCGGCCTGCTCGCCCGTACCCCCCGCGGACGGGTCGCCACCCCCACCGCCTGGACGCACCTCGGCCTGGTCCCGCCCCGGGAGGGCGGCGCCGCCACCCTCTTCGACGCCTGAGCCCGGCCGGCACTCGATACGCGGGCACTCGATACGCGGGCACCTGATATCCGGGCACCTGGGCGCCGCGGCAGCCGTTCAGTAACGAAGCGCCTACACTTTCCGGCGCCACCCACCACGTCTGAGGTACACACCGTGAAAAGCGCACTGCCCCTGATCCTGCTCGCCGTCCTGCTGCTGGCGATGCTGCTGTTCACCCGGCGCAACCGCGAGCGGGCCGCAGCTAAGCAGACCCAGCTCCGGGAGCGGATCACGTTCGGCACCGACGTGATGACCACGTCCGGCTTGTACGGAACGGTCGTCGGGATGAACGACGACGACACCGTGCAGCTGTCCATCGCTCCGGGCGTGGAGGTGAAGTGGGCGATCGCCGCCCTGCGCGACGTCGAGTCGATACCGAATCAATACCGCGAACCGCTCAAACCGGAGGGGGAGAGGGCCGACGATCCGCCGGACGACAGCCCGTCACGGTGAGCTGATTCCGACCACTTCGGCAAGGCTCATCATGACGTCGGTCATACTGTGCCGGATCCGCGGTGCCTAGGCACCGCCACGCCAGGCCGGGCTCCGCCTCACCGAAGCCCTACACCAGAACACGTCGAGGAGATTTACCCCCGTGGCACCACCTGCCGGAACGCTGCGCGTCGGGCGTTACCTCTTAACGCTGCTTGGCATCGTCGCCGTCATCTACGGTCTGGTCTTCCTGCCCGGCAATCGACATTCGCCCAAGCTCGGGCTCGACCTCGTCGGCGGCAAGCAGGTCGTGTTCCAGGCCAAGACCGAGAACGGCAAGGCGCCGTCGAAGAGCGCGATGAGCCAGGCTCGGCAGATCATGGAGGATCGGGTCAACGGCTCCGGTGTCGCCAACGCCGAGGTCGTCGTCCAGGGCGGCAACCAGATCGCAGTCTCGATCCCGGGCAAGAACAGCACGGACATTGCCAAGCTCGGCGAGGCCGCGCAGCTGAACTTCCGTCCGGTTGTGATGGCGCCGGTGGCCTGGACGAAACCGGCGGCCACCTCGACGTCGACTCCGTCGACCACCCCGTCTACGACGCCCAGCTCGACGGGCACGCCCAGCACGACGCCGTCGACGAGCAACTCGCCGAACAACGACCAGGCCCGCCCGCTCAACGCGCCGACGACGTCCGCCAGCTCCACGCCGAAGACGACCCCCACCCCGACCGCGACCCCCCCCCCGACCGCGACGACCACCCCGCCGCCGGCGCCGAAAACCGCTGATCCGCTCAAGGGGATGACCTTCCCGGTGCCGCTGGACGACACCGCGTTCAACAAGCTCACGACCGCTCAGCAGCAGGAGCTGCAAGCGCGGCTGGCCACCTTCAACTGCGCGTCCGATCAGCCCGACGGCGTCCCCCAGCGGCAGCAGGCCTTCATCTCCTGCGACAGCAGCGACAACGACACGGCCACCATGGTGTTCTTGCTCGGCAAGGTGATCGTCCCCGGCACCGAGATCTCCAGCGCGAGCGCGAACGCGCCCGACCTCAGTGGCAACGGCGGGTCGGCCGAGTGGACGGTGTCGCTGAATCTCAAGAGCAGCGGCTCGCGGGCCTGGGGGAGCTACACCGGCAAGCACAACACCGGCGGCCAGGACCTGCCTGCGGGGGCGCTCGAATCGTGCGGCCCCAGCGGCTCGCCCTGCGCCGACTTCGTGGCCTTCACTCTCGACGGCGCCGTGGTGTCATCCCCGTACAACCGGGACACGATCAACGGTGGGGCGACCCAGATCTCCGGATCGTTCAACGAGACGTCGGCCAACCTGCTCGCCCGCGAGCTCAAGTACGGCGCGCTGCCGCTGAGCTTCACGCCGCTGACCAACAGCGACGTGTCCGCGACCCTGGGCAGCGCGCAGCTGAAGGCGGGCCTGCTGGCCGGCGGCATCGGGCTGATCCTGGTCGTGCTCTACTCGTTGATCTACTACCGCGGGCTCGGCCTCGTGACGATCGCGTCGCTGCTCGTCTCCGGCATCCTGACCTTCGGCTGCCTGGTGATCCTGGGACGTGAGATCAGCTTCACCCTGACCCTGGCCGGCATCGCCGGCTTCATCGTCGCCGTCGGTATCACCGCGGACTCCTTCGTCGTGTTCTTCGAACGAATAAAGGACGAAGTCCACGAGGGCAGATCCATGCGCGTCGCCGTGCCGCGCGCCTGGGTGCGGGCCCGGCGCACGATCCTGTCCGCCGACACGGTGTCGTTCCTCGCCGCCGCCGTGCTGTACTACTTCGCCGCCGGTGACGTGAAGGGATTCGCGTTCACCCTCGGCTTGTCGACCATCATCGACCTCGTCGTGGTGTTCCTGTTCACCCATCCGATGGTGTCGCTGCTGTCACGCAGCGCGATGTTCGGATCCCCGCGATTCACCGGCCTGAACGCGGTGCGTTCCGGCGGGATCGCGCTCGACGCGCCGGCCGAGTCCAGACCCGCGCCCGCCCGCCGGCCGCGGCGGGCGAAGGCGGCCCCGACCCGGCAACGTGAGTCGGCCGCCGTGGCCGTGCTCGACGAAGAGGACGAGGCCGATCAGGCCGAGGCAGAGGAGCAGTCGCTCGTGACCCCGCCCCCGCCCGACGAGGTCGAGCCACCGCAGGCGACCGACGAGTCGAGCGACGAGGCGGGCGCCGAAGACCCGCCGAGACCCGAACGTCCGCGCACGCCCCCGAAGGCCGGTTCGGCCGCCGAGCGGGCCGCCGAACGTCGCGCGCGGATGCGAGCGCAGGCCGGCGACAGCCAGAAGGGCAAGCGCTGATGTCCGTCTTCCGCAGCCTCTACCGGGGCGAGACCAAGTTCAACTTCATCGGCACCCGCCGCCGCTGGTACGCGGCATCGGGGCTCATCCTCCTGGTCTGCATCCTCAGCTTCGTGCTGCGCGGATTCAACTGGGGCATCGAGTTCAAGGGCGGCAGCCAGTTCCAGATCCAGACCAAGGGCACCTCGATCTCGGCCAAGGACGCCGAAGCCGCCTTCAAGCGCGCCGGACTGCAGCCGGCCGACGCCGCGCGCGTCGTCGGCTCGGGCAATACCCGCCAGGTGGTCGTCAAGACCAAGGACGTCACGCCGGCCGAGCAGGCGACCGTGAAGACGAAGGTCGCTACCGATCTCCACGTCCCCGAGAACGTCATCAACGTCCAGTCGGTCAGCTCCAGCTGGGGACACCAGGTCTCGGTCAAGGCGATCGAGGGCCTGATCGTCTTCCTGATCGTCGTGTCGATCTACCTGTCCATACGGTTCCAGTGGCGGATGGCGGTGGGGGCTCTCATCGCGCTGGTGCACGACCTGTTACTCGCCGCCGGCGTGTACTCGCTCGTCGGCTTCGAGGTCACCCCGTCCACCGTGGTGGGCCTGCTGACGATTCTCGGCTTCTCGCTGTACGACACCGTCGTCGTGTACGACAAGGTCGCCGAGAATTCCAAGGACATCACGGCCGGCACCCGGTCGACGTTCTCCGAGGCGGCGAACCTCGCCGTCAACCAGACCCTGATGCGCTCGATCAACACGTCGCTGATCGCGCTGCTGCCGGTCGCCGGGCTGCTGTTCGTCGGCGCCGGGATGCTCGGGGTCGGCACGATCAAGGACCTGGCGCTGATCCTGTTCGTCGGCCTGGCCTCGGGGGCGTACTCCTCGCTGTTCCTCGCGACGCCGATCGTCTGCGACCTCGTGGAGCGCCAGCCCGCGTACAAGACGCTCACCAAGCGGGTGGTCGCCAAGCGGGCCAGCGAGGCAGCCAAGGTCGCCGCCGGGGAGCCCGCCCTCGCCGGCTCCGGTGCTCCGAGACGGGCCAGCGGTCCGGCTCCGGCGCCCCGCCCCGGGGCCCGCCCGCAACGCACCCGGCGCCGGTAGTGGCGCTCGACGAGCAACTCGCCGAGCGGATCGCCAAGCGGCTGCGTGACGTCCCGGACTTCCCGGAGCCGGGCATCGTCTTCAAGGACATCTCGCCGCTGCTCGCCGACCCGGACACGTTCGGCGCGGCGATCGGCGCGCTGGCCGGCTTCGCGCGCGAGCTGGGCCCGATCGACCTGGTGGCCGGCATCGAGGCGCGGGGTTTCCTGTTCGCCGCGGCGTTGGCCTGCGAGCTCGGTTGTGGCATCGTGCCGGTGCGCAAGGCCGGCAAGCTGCCGCCGCCGACGATCCGCCGAGCCTACGATCTCGAATACGGCCAGGCCGAGATCGAGGTGCCGGTGGATGTCATCGAGGGGCGCCGGGTCTACCTCGTCGACGACGTGCTGGCGACGGGCGGTACGGTGCGCGCGGCCGCGGACCTGATCATCGAGGCCGGCGGCGAGCTGGCCGGCATCGGGGTGCTGCTCGAGCTCGGTTTCCTGAACGGCCGGGCCCGGCTGGACGGCGTCGCACACGGTTCGGTCGCCGCCCTGCTACGGACCTGACGCGCGCATCGAAGCCTCCTGGACAGTAGCCTGGGCGTGGCTGCCTAGACTGGTGGCACGTACGAAGCTGTCGAGGAGGCCTCGCTGACGACGGAGGCTGTGCCCCCTGCGGCCCGAGCCGGGCTTGACCCGGACCGGGCCGGCTCAGTTACGTCCGCCGCCGACAACGGCACCGCGCCGGTGCTCGCCACCGCGCCCTTGCCCGAGGTTCCCGACGAGGAACCGCAGAGTCAGCAGCATCGCCGCCGGGTCCGCGATCGCCTCGCCCGCCGCCTGGTCACCGCCCCGCGCCAGTCCCCGGTACGGCCGGTGCTCGAGCCGCTGCTCGCCATCCACCGCGGCGCGCACCCGAAGGTCGACCCGCGGCTGCTGCAGCGCGGATACGACCTCGCCGAGCAGCGCCACCGCGGTCAGTTGCGCAAGAGCGGCGACCCGTACATCACCCATCCGCTGGCCGTGGCCACCATCCTCGCCGAGCTGGGCATGGATACCACCACGCTGGTCGCCGCCCTACTGCACGACACGGTCGAGGACACCGGGCTGACGCTGGACGCCATCAACGACCAGTTCGGCGGCGAGGTGGCCCACCTGGTCGACGGCGTGACGAAGCTGGACAAGGTCAAGTTCGGTGATGCCGCCGAGGCCGAGACCATCCGCAAGATGGTCGTGGCGATGGCCCGCGATCCCCGCGTGCTGGTCATCAAGTTGGCCGACCGGCTGCACAACATGCGCACGCTGCGGTTCCTGCCACCGGCCAAGCAAGAGCGCAAGGCCCGCGAGACGCTCGAGGTGCTGGCCCCGCTGGCCCACCGGCTGGGCATGAACACGGTCAAGTGGGAGCTCGAGGACCTCGCATTCGCCACGCTGTACCCGAAGCGATACGAGGAGATCGTGCGCCTGGTGGCCGACCGGGCGCCCTCGCGCGACACCTACCTGCACGAGGTGGTCGACCGCGTCAACGCCGACTTGCGCGAGGGCGGTGTCAAGGCCGCGGTCACCGGGCGGCCCAAGCACTACTACTCGATCTACCAGAAGATGATCGTGCGTGGACGCGAGTTCACCGACATCTACGACCTGGTCGGCATCCGGGTGCTGGTCGAGAGCGAGCGCGACTGCTACGCGACCCTCGGCGTCATCCACGCGAACTGGCAGCCGGTACCCGGCCGGTTCAAGGACTACATCGCGATGCCGAAGTTCAACATGTACCAGTCGCTGCACACGACGGTGATCGGTCCGGGCGGCAAGCCGGTCGAGCTGCAGATTCGTACCCAGGCCATGCACCGGACGGCCGAGTACGGCATCGCCGCGCACTGGAAGTACAAGGAGATCAAGAACGCCGAGATCGCTGATCCGGCCGGTGTCTCCGATGAGATGGGTTGGCTGCGCCAGCTGCTCGACTGGCAGCGTGAGGCGCAGGAGCCCGAGGAGTTCCTCGACTCGCTGCGCTATGACCTCGGCTCCAGCGAGGTGTACGTCTTCACCCCGAAGGGCGACGTTGTCGCGCTGCCGGCCGGCTCCACCCCGGTCGACTTCGCCTATGCCGTCCACACCGAGATCGGGCACCGCTGCATCGGCGCGCGGGTCAACGGCAAGCTGGTCGCGCTCGAGAGCGCGCTCGACAACGGTGACACGGTCGAAGTGTTCACGTCCAAGGCCGAGAACGCCGGGCCGTCGCGCGACTGGCTCTCGTTCGTCAAGTCGCCGCGGGCCAAGACGAAGATCCGCCAGTGGTTCGCCCGCGAGCGCCGCGAGGACGCCATCGACGCCGGGAAGACAGCCCTGTCCCGGGCCATGCGCAAGGCGGCGCTGCCGATGCAGCGGCTGCTCGGCGGCGACGCGCTGCTCACCATCACCCGCGATCTGCATCTCGTCGACATCTCCGGGCTGTACGCGGCCGTCGGCGAGGGCCACGTCTCGGCCCAGTCGGTGGTGCAGAAACTCGTCACCCAGCTCGGTGGCGCCGAGGGCGCCGTCGAAGACATCTCCGAGACCGCGCTGCCGACCACGCAGGGCGAACGCAGCGGCGCCCGTCGCTCGGGCGACGCCGGCGTCACGGTCAAGGGTGTCAGCGACGTCTGGGTCAAGCTGGCCCGCTGCTGCACACCGGTGCCGGGCGATGAGATCCTCGGCTTCGTCACCCGCGGCGGCGGGGTGTCGGTGCACCGCCGCACGTGCACCAATGCGGCCGCGCTACTGCAGCAGCCCGACCGCCTCGTCGAGGTCGAATGGGCGCCGTCGGCCGAGTCGACCTTCGTCGTCTCCATCCAGGTCGAGGCCCTCGATCGCCACCGTCTGCTCTCCGACGTCAGCCGGGTGCTCTCCGACGAGAGCGTCAGCATCCTGTCCGCCGCGGTCAACACCAACCGCGACCGGGTGGCGGTCAGCAAGTTCACCTTCGAGATGGCCGAGGCCAAGCACCTGGGCCACCTGCTGCGCGCCATCCGCAACGTCGAGGGCGTCTACGACGTCTACCGCATCCACTCCGGCAACTGACTGTTCTTATCCGCCGGAATCGGGTTCCCGGACCGCCCACTCGCTTCGCTTCGGGGCGGATCCGGGAACCCGAACGCGACTTCGTCGCGTCCGCGTCGCGGCCGGCGGGCTCTTCGCGCGAGCGCTCATCGCGTTCGTGGTTCTGTTTCCTGTGGTCGCCGACCAGGTACGCGCGAGTGTTCATCGCGTAGTGGTCGATCTTCCTGCGGATGTTGCCGTATTGGGCTGTTGGTGCAGGAAGATCGCGAACGGTGGTCGATCTTCCTGCGGATAGAGCCTCTAGCGGCAGTCCGTGCAGGAAGATCGCATAGGGGACGTGATCTTCCTGCACGTTCCCGCGGTCAGCTGGCCGGCGGCGAGCTGGCGGGGGTTGCCGCGATTTTCGTGAGATCGACGACGAACACCAGCGGCGAGTTGGCCGGGATGTTCGAGCCCTGGGGCGGGCTCGCCCCGTAGCCCAGCGCGGCCGGCATGATGATGATCCGGCGGCCGCCCACCTTCATGGGCGGTACCCCCGTGGTGCCGAGGATGCCCTGGGAGAAGCCGTCGATCACGCTGCCGGGGGCGAGCGGGAACGAGGCAGTCTGGCCGTGCTGCCACGACGAGTCGAAGACCGTCCCGTTCTTGTACAAGGCCCCGACGTACTGGATGGTCGCGGTGGACTTCGCGGTGGGGGTCTCACCCTTGCCGACCACGAGGTCCTTGTACTCGAGCTTGGCCGGGTTCTTGGACGACTTGGACGTGACGCCCGGGGCACCCTTCAGGTCGGCCGCCCCCTTCACGGTCACCCCGTCGAAGGCGACGGACGCCCCCTTGGCCGGCGGGTAGGACGTGGATGGCGTGGGCGACGGGGTGGCGCTCGGGCTCGGCGTCGGGGTGCCACTGCCGCTCGGGCTGCCGTTGGCCGCCGGCTTCTTCTTGTCGTCGCTACCGCCGACGACGGCGACCACCACGATCACCACGACCACGGCGAGGATGATCGTGCCGGCGATGGTGGCGATCAGCGTCCGGCGCTTGCGGGTCGCCTCCTGTTCCTGGCGGCGCTGCAATTGGCGTTCGAGTTGACGTCTGGCCGCGTCACGACGCTGCTTGTTGGTTGTCACTGGTGTCCTAACCGTTCGCTGCTTCGAGGCGGACCGTCTTGAAGATCAGATCCGTATTAGGGCGGCCGCCACCGGCCTGGTTCGAGCCGTCGTCGCCGGACTGGGCCACCTTCTGCACGATGTCCAGTCCCTTGGTCACGTGGCCGACGACCGTGTACTTCTTCTCCAGCCCGGTGCCGGCCGCGGCGTTCTGATTGCTGTCCTTCGTGATGAAGAAGAACTGGCTGCTGTTGGTGTTGGCACCGGAGTTGGCCATCGCGAGCGTGCCGGCCGAGTAGTCAGCCTGGCTGAGATTCTCGTCCTTGACGGTGTAGGTCGGGCCGCCGCCGGTGCTGCCGGTCGGGTCGCCGCACTGGACCACGAAGATGCCCGAGTTCACCGATCGTGGGCACGCGGTGTTGTCGAAGAACTTCTTGCCGATCAGGTACTCGAGGCTCTGCACGTTGCAGGGCGCCGAGGCCCCGTCGAACTCGACGGTGACGTCGCCCAGGTTGGTAGCGAAGACCGCGGTGCGCTTGGCCTTGGGGGTGCTCGCCGGATCCGGCGGCAGGCCCACGTCGAACAGGTCGGGATTGTCCTTGAGCGTGCTGGCCGATTCCGCGTAGCGGCACGGACCGGTCGTCTTCTTCGCCGCGCGACTGGCGATCTTGGCCGGCTTGCGAACCGGTAACGGTGCGTGGGTCACCGGCACGCTCGGCGAGGTCGACCCCGACCCCGACCCGCTCGACTTGGCGGCCGGCTTCTTGTCGTCGTTGTTGAAGGCGATGACGACGACCGTCACGACCACGGCGAGCACGACGAAGCCCGCGATCGTCGCCAGGAGCGTCCAGCGCCGGTGGGCGGCATGCTGTTTCTGGCGCCGCTGCTGCTGGCGTTCGAGGTGGCGGCGAGCGGCATCGCGGCGCTGCTTGTTCGTCGGCACGAAGCGTTCCCTCCGGGTTCCCTACGGGTGGGCCTGGCGCGAAGTCCGCGACAGTGTATGGAACCTGCCAAGGTGCCCGATCAGAGGATGCCGCCTCATTCCTTTTGGGCGGCCGTGACGAGGTACTTGCCGTCGTCGCCCTTGGTGCAGGTAACGACGAGTTTGGTGCCGTCGATCGCGGTGAATCGTGTCTTCACCACCGACGCCTGGTCGTCGGTCGAGGTGTCGAACGACGGGGTGAAGACCTTGCCGTTGAGGCTGCGGGTGAACGACTCGGGTACCGACCCCGGCTTGGTGCACGCCTGCGCCCCGGACACGTCGAACAGCTCGGCGAAGATGACATACGTGATCGCCGGCCCCTGACCGTCCGTACGCGCGTCCTCGCAGGAACCCGACGACGTCGAGGTCTCGGTCGGCGATGTCGGGGTGGTGGTGGTCGCGGTGGTGGCGGTCGGAATCGGGGTCGGATCGGCCTGATGGTCGTTGCCGCCGGTGGCGAGCAGGACGCCGGCGACGATGCCGGCGACCGCCACCAGGGCGCATCCGGCGATGATCCAGATGCGCTTGTTGTTGCTCCCGCGCCGGGGCGGTTCGCCGGGGTAGCTCGGCGGCGGCCCGTACTGGGACGGCGGTGGTCCGGCCGGGAAGTAGGGCGGCGACGGTGGCGGCGGTGCGGTGACCGGCGGCGGGGTGTAGGACAGCGTCGGTTGCGGGGGGAACGGGGTCTGGCCCGGCGGCGGCGTGTGCGCGGGTGGCGGCGTGGGAGTGGGCGGCGGGGTATGTCGCGGCGGCTCGCTCGGCGGCGTCGACCGGTCCAGCCGGTCCGTCCGATCCAGCGTCCCGGAGCGCTCGCGGACGCCGTCGATCACGTCGTCGAGTAGCTGAACTATCGTCGCGGCGGACGGCCGGCGCGCCGGATCGCGGCGCATCGCCTCGACGATTACCTCGGTGAGCGGCCCGCCGTGCGACGGCGCCGGGGCGTCGGTGGTGGCGATGCGGTTGAGGATCGCCAGGGCGTTGCCGCCCGCCGAGAACGGCGGCTCACCCTCGACCGCGGCGTACAGCATCGTGCCGAGGGCCCAGACGTCGCTGGCCGGGCTGTGGTTACCGCCGAGCGCGATCTCGGGACCGAGGAAGTTCGGCGTGCCGATGAAGGTGCCGGTCGAGGTCATCCCGGCGTCGCCCTCGTCGCGGGCGATGCCGAAGTCGGTGAGCTTCGCCGTGCCGTCGCTCGCGATCAGCACGTTGGCCGGCTTGACGTCGCGGTGAATGATGCCGGCGCGATGCGCCACGCCCAGCGCGGCCGCTACCTGGCGGCCGATCCGGGCCGCGGCGATCGGCTCCAGTCGCCCCTGCTGCGCGATCATCTCCTTGAGCGACTTGCCGCTGACCAGCTCCATCACCAGGCAGGGCAGGCCCTCGTCGACCACGACGTCATAGATTCCGACCGCGTTCGGATGGTTGAGCCGGGCGGCGAGGCGGGCCTCACGCATCGAACGCCCGATCGTCACGTCGTCGCCGGCGCCCTCGCCGTAGACCAGCCGCTTGACGGCCACCTCGCGCTGCAGCAGGTTGTCGTGAGCGCGCCAGACCTCGCCCATGCCACCCCGGCCGATCAGCTGGACACACTCGTAGCGACCGCCGATCACTCGGCCGGCGTCGCCTGCGTCCATCATCACCTCTAATAGCCGGTTCGCGAGTCGGTAGCGCAGTCTAATCTCAGGCCACTCGGTAGGCTTATGTGTCCTGTCCGCGAACGAATCTCCGGGAGTGCTCGCTGTGTTGATCGCGGGGTTCCCGTCTGCGGCTACGGACACCAACTGCTGGGTCGTGGCCCCCGGGCCGGGCGAGCAGTGCGTGGTGATCGATCCGGGGATCGAGATCGGGCCGCGCCTGGACGACGTCATCGCCGAGAACCGGCTGCATCCGGTGGCCGTGCTGCTCACCCACGGGCACATCGACCACACGTTCTCGGTGGTGCCGGTCTGCCAGGCCCGCGACGTCCCGGCCTACATCCATCCGTCCGACCGTGAGCAGCTGACGAACCCGTGGTCCGGTCTGGGCCTGCCGCCGGGAACCCCGCTGCTCGGTCTGGAGGGGCTCACCATCGCCGAGCCCGACGACGTGCGCGAGCTCGCCGACGGCAAGGACGTACCGCTCGCCGGGTTGACGTTCGGGGTGCGGCACGCCCCCGGGCACACCCGCGGCTCGGTGGTGTTCGGTCTGGCGGGCGACGACGCCGAGTCGCTGTTCAGCGGCGACGTGCTGTTCGCCGGCTCGATCGGCCGGGTCGACCTGCCGGGCGGTTCGATGGCGCAGATGAACGCCTCGCTGCGCGACGTCGTCCTGCCCCTGTCCGATGAGACTGTCGTCCACCCCGGCCACGGCCCGTCCACGACGATCGGCCGCGAACGCCGGACCAACCCCTACCTGCTGGATCTGCTGTGAGCGAGCGAAGGCGCGGCCGGCCTGGACTGAGGAGCGAGGAACGTTCTTTGCGACGAGCGGCGAGGGAAGGTCGGCCACAGGCGCCGGAGCGAGCGAACCGGGCAGTGTCGTGACGGCCAAGCCCACGCCGCTCAGCGGGTTCCCCGAGTTCCTGCCGGCGCAGCGCCTGGTCGAGCTGCACGTCATCGAGACGGTGCGCCAGACCTTCGAGCTGCACGGCTTCGCTTCGATCGAGACCCGCGCCGCTGAGACGCTCGACCAGTTGCTGCGCAAGGGCGAGATCGACAACGAGGTGTATGTCCTGCGCCGGTTGCATGCGGGGGAGGACGACGCATCCACGCTCGGCCTGCACTACGACCTCACCGTGCCGTTCGCGCGCTACGTGCTCGAGAACGCCGGCAAGCTCGAGTTCCCGTTCCGGCGCTACCAGATCCAGAAGGCCTGGCGGGGCGAGCGTCCGCAGGAGGGGCGCTTCCGCGAGTTCACCCAGGCCGACATCGACGTGGTCGGACGCGACGAGCTGGCGTTCCACCACGACGTCGAGGTCGCCCGGGTGATGGCCGAGGCGCTGTCCCGGCTGCCGGTGCCGGCGCTGCGGATGCAGGTCAACAACCGCAAGCTGATCGAGGGCTTCTACCGGGGCGTGGGTGCGGCCGACCCGGGTGCCGTCATGCGGGTGATCGACAAACTGGACAAGGTGCCGGCGGACGTCATCGCCAAGATGCTCGCTTCAGACGCCGGCCTGTCCGACGTCCAGGTCGAGCAGTGCCTGGCGCTGGCCGAGATCCGCACGTCGGACACCTCGTTCGTGGCGCGGGTTCGCGAGCTGGGCGTCGAGCACGAGCTGCTCGACGCCGGGCTGGCCGAGCTCGAGGCGGTGGTGGCCGGCTGCGCGTCCGCGGTCAGTGACCGGTTCAGCGTCCAGGCCGACCTGCGCATCGCCCGCGGCCTGGACTACTACACCGGCACCGTGTTCGAGACCCGGATGACCGGCTTCGAGAGCATCGGCTCGATCTGTTCCGGCGGGCGCTACGACTCGCTGGCCAGCGACGGCAAGACGACCTACCCGGGTGTGGGCATCTCGCTGGGCATCAGCCGGATGCTGGTGCCACTGCTGGCTCGGGGTCGGCTCACCGCGTCCCGGTCGGTGCCGTCCGCCGTGCTGGTCGCGGTGTCCGCCGAGGATGACCGCGCGCGCAGCGGCGAGATCGCGCAAGCCCTGCGGGCGCGCGGCATCGCCACCGAGGTTGCCCCGTCCGCGGCCAAGTACGGCAAGCAGATCCGGCACGCCGAGCGCCGCGGCATCCCGTACGTGTGGTTCCCCGATTCCGGGGAAGTGAAAGACATCCGCAGCGGTGATCAGGGCGCGGCCGATCCAGCTACCTGGACGCCGCCGAGCACCGACCTGTACCCCCAGATCGAGGAGACACCGTGATCCGCACCCACGACGCCGGGACGCTGCGCCGCGAGCACAGCGGCCAGACCGTCACGCTCGCCGGTTGGGTGGCCAGCCGGCGCGATCACGGCGGCGTGGCGTTCATCGACCTGCGGGACGCGTCGGGTGTCGTGCAGGTCGTGGTGCGTGACGACGACCTGGCGCACGACCTGCGCAACGAGTGGTGCATCGCGGTGACCGGCGAGGTGCGCGACCGGGCCGAGGGCAACGTCAACCCGAACCTGCCCACCGGCGAGATCGAGGTCGTCGCGTCCCGGCTGAACGTGCTGAACGAGGCGGCGCCGCTGCCGTTCCAGATCGACGAGCACAGCGAGGTCGGTGAAGAGGCTCGGCTCAAGTACCGGTATCTCGACCTGCGGCGTCCGGCGCCGGCGGCGGCGATCCGGCTGCGCAGCAAGGTCAATCGCGCCGCCCGTGACGTCCTGTACGCGCAGGACTTCGTCGAGATCGAAACCCCGACGCTGACCCGCTCGACGCCCGAGGGCGCCCGCGACTTCCTGGTGCCGGCCCGGCTGCGGCCCGGATCCTGGTACGCGCTGCCGCAGTCGCCGCAGCTGTTCAAGCAGCTGCTCATGGTGGGCGGCATGGAGCGCTACTTCCAGATCGCCCGCTGCTACCGGGACGAGGACTTCCGGGCCGACCGCCAGCCCGAGTTCACCCAGCTCGACATCGAGATGAGCTTCGTCGATCAGGACGACGTCATCGCGCTGGCCGAGCAGGTCGTGGCTGCGCTGTGGCGGCTGATCGGGCACGAGGTCGGCACGCCCTTGCCGCGCATGACCTATGCCGACGCGATGGCCCGCTACGGCAGCGACAAGCCCGATCTGCGCTTCGACCTCGAGCTCGTCGACTGCACCGAGTTCTTCCAGGACACCCCGTTCCGGGTGTTCCAGGCGCCCTACGTCGGGGCGGTCGTGATGGCCGGGGGAGCGTCGCAGCCGCGACGCACGCTCGACGGGTGGCAGGACTTCGCCAAGCAGCGCGGGCACCGGGGTCTGGCCTACGTCCTGGTGGGCGATGACGGCGAACTGGGCGGCCCGGTGGCGAAGAACCTCTCCGACGCCGAGCGGGCCGGTCTGGTCGAGCACGTGGGCGCGAAGACCGGTGACTGCATCTTCTTCGCCGCGGGTCCGACATCGTCGGCGCGCGGGCTGCTCGGCGCGGCCCGGGTCGAGATCGGACGGCGGCTCGAGCTGATCGACGAGTCGGCGTGGTCATTCGTCTGGGTGGTCGACGCGCCGCTGTTCGAGCCGACCAGCGAGGCCGAGGCGGCCGGCGACGTCGCCGTGGGGTCGGGCGCCTGGACCGCCGTGCACCACGCGTTCACCTCGCCCAAGCCCGAGTCGATGGACACCTTCGACACCGACCCGGGCTCGGCGCTCGCCTACGCCTACGACATCGTCTGCAACGGCAACGAGATCGGCGGCGGCTCCATCCGTATCCATCGCGCCGACGTCCAGGAGCGCGTATTCGCCGTGATGGGGCTGTCCAAGGAGCAGGCGCAGGAGAAGTTCGGCTTCCTGCTGGAGGCGTTCAAGTACGGCGCGCCGCCGCACGGCGGCATCGCGTTCGGATGGGACCGCATCTGCGCCCTGCTGTCGCACACCGACTCGATCCGCGACGTCATCGCCTTCCCCAAGACGGGTGGTGGCTACGACCCGCTCACCGGCGCCCCGGCACCGATCACCCCGGAGCAGCGCAAGGAAGCGGGAGTGGACAGCAAGCCTGGTTAAGCGTTCTTCGAGTGAGCGCTCATCGCGTTGTGGCCACGACGCTGCGGTGAAGTCGGCGTCGAAGACACTGATGCGCGATGATCGGGATCGCGTTCGCATTGCTGTCGGCGGTGGGATACGGCGCGTCCGACTTCGCCGCGGGGATGCTGTCGCGGCGCGCGCACTTCGTTCTCGTGGGCTGGGTCGGGCAGGCGACGGGGGCCATGCTCACGGTGACCGTCGTGCTGGTGGCGGGTACGGCGGTGCCCGCCCTGTCGGTGCTCGCCTGGGGTGCGCTCGCCGGAGCGGGTGCCGCGGTGGGCGCGCTCGCCCTGTACCACGGCCTCGCCGTTGGCCAGATGAGCGTCGCCGCGCCCCTGTCGGCGGTCGGCGCGGCCGGCCTGCCCGTGCTGTTCGACCTGATTACCAGCGGGCTGTTGCCGATCGGTGGACTGATCGGAGTGGCCGCCGCGCTGCCCGGCATCTGGTTGGTCTCCTCCAGCAGCACGTCCTCGGGTCGCGGCGGCGGGGTTGTCCCGGGGCTGATCGCCGGTGTGGGGTTCGCCGTGCTGTTCATCGGGCTCGACCGGGCCGGCGACGGCGCCGGGCTGTGGCCGGTGGCGGCCAGCCAATGCGCAGCGCTCACCGTCATCACCTCGCTGGCCTTGGCGTGGCGTCCGGGCGGGCCGCGTCCATCGTGGAAGGCCATGTGGCCCGGCCTATTCGGCTCGTCCGCCACCGTCATGTACTTCCTAGCCACCCACCACGGCTCGCTCAGCGTCGCCGCGGTGATCACGTCGCTCTATCCAGCCATCACGATCGGCTTGGCCGGAGTGATCCTGCACGAGCGCACGACGCGGGTGCAGAACGTGGGGCTCGTCCTGTGCGGAGCCGCGGTCTGCGCGTTCGCCGTCAGCTAGCCGCTCGACCCGGAAGCAGCAGATCCTGTCTCAATGTTGGCCTGGCCGCGCCGATCCGTTGACCGGGCGGCGCGAGCGGCCAAGGATCGAGGTATCGCCGAATCTTTGGAGGCTCACCATGGCCAAGGTCCTCATCCTCACCGGCGACGCGGCCGAAGACCTCGAAGTGATGTACCCCTACCAGCGGTTGCTGGAGGAGGGCTACGAGGTGCACATCGCCGCGCCGAGCGTGAAGAAGCTGCAGTTCGTCGTGCACGACTTCGTCGACGGGTTCGACACCTACACCGAGAAGCTCGGGCACACCTGGCCGGCCGACGTGGCCTTCGCCGACGTCGACCCGTCCGACTACGTCGCCGTGGTCGTGCCGGGCGGCCGGGCGCCGGAATACATCCGCAACGACGCCGACGTGCAGCGCATCCTCAAGCACTTCGCCGAGGGCGACAAGCCCATCGCGCACCTGTGCCACGGACCGCTCGCCCTGGCTGCGGCCGATGTGCTGCGCGGGCGCCGCAGCGCCGCCTACCCGGCGCTGGCGCCGGACGTGATCGCCGCCGGCGCCGAGTTCGTCGACAGCGAGGCGGTCGTGGACGGCGTGATGGTGTCCGGCCGCGCCTGGCCCGACCATCCGGCCTGGATGCGGGAGTTCATGGCGATCCTGCGGGCGAAGGCACCTGCACGTTAGAGGCCCGTCGCGCTACCGTCGGGTAACCGACGACGTAGGGAGCGGGCATGGTGGATTTCGCGCTGACCGACGAGCAGAAGGCGATCCGGGACACCGCCCGCGCCTTCATCGCCGATGAGATCATCCCGCGCGAACCCGAGGCGTTGCGGCGCGAGCGCCAGGGCGAGCCGGGCATCACCAGCGACGAACGGCGCGAGCTGCAGATCGCGGCTAAGAAGTTCGGCTTCTGGGGGCTGTCGACGCCGGAGGAGTACGGCGGCATGGACCTGCCCGCGCTCACCCAGGCGCTGATCTTGACCGAGCTCGGCCGCACGTTCGTGCCGTTCATGTTCGGCGGCGAGGCCGACAACATCCTCTACGTCGCGAACGAGTCCCAGCGCGCCGAGTACCTCGTGCCGACCATCGAGGGCGACCGGCTGTCCTGCTTCGCGATCACCGAGCCGGGCGCTGGATCCGACGCGGCCAACATCAAGACCAGCGCCCGTCGCGACGGGGACGACTGGATCATCAACGGCGAGAAGACGTTCATCACCGGCGGCAACGACGCCGACTTCGCGATCGTCATCGCCGTCACCGATCCCGAGAAGGGCGCGCACGGCGGCTCGACGGCCTTCCTGGTCGACCGGGCCAAGGGCTGGACGTCGCACTTCATCCAGACGATGGGCGAGGGCGGCCCGGCGTCGCTGGTCTTCGAGGACGTGCGCGTGCCGGCCAGCAACGTCCTGGGCGAGATCGGCCAGGGCTTCGAGCTCGGCATGCGATGGATCGGCAAGGGGCGGTACCTGATCCCGGCCCGGGCCCTGGGCGCGGCTGAACGGCTGCTGCAGATGGCGCTGGACTACGCGAACACCCGCGAGACGTTCGGCAAGGCGATCGGCGTCAACCAGGCCATCCAGTGGATGATCGCCGACTCCGAGGTCGAGCTCGAGGCGGCCCGCTGGCTGGTGCTGCACGCCGCCTGGACGGTCGATCAGGGCCGCGATGCCCGGCACTCGTCGTCGATGGCCAAGCTGTACGGGGCCAACATGGCCAATCACGTAGTCGACCGGGTCCTGCAGATCCACGGCGGCATGGGCTACACCCGCGAGCTGCCCATCGAGCGGTGGTATCGCGAGACCCGGCTGTGGCGGATCTTCGAGGGCACCGACGAGATGCAGCGGCTGATCATCTCCCGCGACCTGCTCCGCGGCTACACCAAGATCGGGCTGGATTAGGTACTGCCGACCTGTTCGACCTCCTGTGCGCCATGACCCGTCGAGGGGCGAACAACTTGTGTCGGCGTGGTCGTGCCGCGGCGCAGGAAGATCACGTCGCCGACCGGATCTTCCTGCGCGGGCTGCGCCATAGGGCTGTACGCGCAGGAAGATCCCCGTCCGGGATGATCTTCCTGCGCGGACGGTAGGTGGGCCGCCGTTTCGAGGTCAGTCCGCGTCTAACCGGGCCAGCTGCTCGGGGGCGAGTTCCAGCTCGGCGGCGGCGGCCGAGTCGCTGATCGACTCCGGGCGGCTCGCCCCCGGGATCGGGATGACTACCGGCGACTTCGCCAGCATCCAGGCCAGGCACACCCGCTGCGGGCTGACGCCCAGCTCGTCGGCGACGTCCTCGAACGCCGTGTGCCGCCCGCCCAGGCCGTGCGCCTGCCGGGCCCCGCCGAGGGGGCTCCACGGCAGGAACGCCAGCCCGAGCTCGTCGCACAGGCGCAGCTCCGGCTCGCTCGAGCGAAAGCGCGGTGAGAACTCGTTCTGGACGCTGACCAGGGCGTCGCCCAGGATCTCGTGGGCGAGCCGGATCTGGTCCGGGTCGGCGTTCGACAGGCCGATCATGCGGGCCTTGCCGGCGTCGTGGATCTCCTTGAGCGTCCCCATCACGTCGGCGTAGGCGACCTTCGGGTCCGGACGGTGGTGCTGGTAGAGGTCGATCTGCTCGAGGCCGAGGTTGGTCAGGCTGGCGTCGACCGCGGCGCGCAGCCCGGCGGCCGAGCTGTCCAGTCCCCACCCGCCGTGGGCGTCACGCGTGTGCCCACCCTTGGTGGCGACGAACCCCTTGTCCTTGACGCCGAGCCGGTCGAGCAGGGACGCGACGAGGCGCTCGTTGGCGCCCATCGAATCCGCGCCGAGGCTCGCCGGACCGTAGGCGATCGCCGTGTCGACGAGGGTGACGCCGACGTCCAGGGCGGCGCGCATCGTCGGCTCAGCGCGCTCGAGCCGCTCCGGCGGATCATCGAGCTGCATGGCGCCGAGGCCGATCGCGCTGACGGTGTCGCTGCCGATTCGCCGAGTCTGCATGCCCCGATCCTGGCACGGCGCCCGAACGGTTCGGCGGGCACCGTACGGTCGCCGCCCTACCGTCGGACCATGACCGAAGACGACCCCGGCGCCGGCATCGAGGCAGCCGTCGCCCGCACCCTGGACCTCGCCGCGACCTGGATCGGCTGGGACGGCGTACCCCGCGTCACCGAAGGCCGGATCTACACGCCGCACAAGGCGATCCGCCGCCAAGCCGATCACCTGGTGGACCATCTGGCCGAGGTCGAGGCCGTTCTCGCCGGCGTACCGACCGAGCCGGACGCCTGGCACGCCAGCCTGGTCACGACGCACGCCGACCTGGCCCCGTTCACCGAACTCGACCTGGACGAGGCGCGTCAACGGCTCACCCGACTGGCGCGGACGTTCCAGCTACGCCTGCTGGCCGCCGGGCGCGACGAATGGGATCGGCCCCGCGAGGGTTGGACGCTGCGCAAGATCGCCGAGCACCTGTCGAGCAGCTGGTACGCCGAGCAGGTCGGCGATCTGTCAAAGCCGTAGCGCGGTGCCGGTAACGGCGATGCCGGCGCCGGGCTCGCCCGGGATGTCGACGGTGAGCAACGACGGGCGGCCCATGTCGTCGCCCTGATGGATGGTCACCGTCGCCGGGAGGTCCACCAGCCGCAGCTCGCGCAGGTAGCCGCCGAACGCGGCCGCCGCGGCGCCCGTCGCCGGGTCCTCGACGATGCCGCCCGGCGGGAACGGGTTGCGGGCGTGAACGACCGTCGGCGATTCGCGCCAGACGAGGTCGATCGTCGTCCAGTCGTGGGCGGCCATCAGCAGGCCGAGCGCGTCGAAGTCGTAGCGCAGGTCGGCGAGGCGCTCACGGGAGGCCGCCGCGACGATCGGGTGCCACGCCCCGGCGTAGGCGACGCGCGGCGGCAGCGCGGGGTCGAGATCGCCCTCGTCCCAGCCCAGCGCGGCGAGCAGGGCGCTGCGCTGGACGCCGGCTAGGTCGGCGAGCCGCGGCGTGACACTGACGAGCGTCGCAGTGAGCGAGCCGTCCGGCCGCACCGAGGTCGTCACGTCCACGCGGCCGGCCTTGGTCTCGAACGCCAGTTGGCCCGGGCCGTGGCGGTCGGCGTAGGCAACGCCGGACGCGATGGTCGCGTGCCCGCAGAACGGGACCTCGGCGAGTGGACTGAAGTAGCGAACGTCCAACGCCTGATCGCCGCGCGGGAACAGGAACGCGGTCTCGGAGTACCCGACGTCCGCGGCGGCGGCGAGCATCTCGGCGTCGCTCGCGCCCGTCGCGTCGAGGACGACGCCGGCCGGATTGCCACCGGCCGGGTCGGAGCTGAACGCCGTGTACTTCAGGATCTCCATGCGCTCGACCCTACGGATGCGGGCGCGCGATGGCCTTGGCCAATCGGGCAAATCCTGGCGGCCGGGTGGGGCCGTCTCTTGCGGCGGGACCGCGACGCAGCATATCGTTCTGATGTATCAGATTGATATATCGGTCCGGCAGTTAGCCGAGCCCGGCTGATGCGAGGAGTTGCGATGAGGCGGATCGACTACGACACCGAGCAGCACCAGCACTACGCGCGTGGCCGTGCGCTCACCGAGCAGCAGCGCCAGACCTGGATCAGCGCCTTCGAAGCGGTGCTGCCCGAGCGGCGCCCCCTGGCGGGGCTGGATGTCGGCTCGGGCACCGGCCGGTTCACTCCCGCGCTGGCTCAAGCGTTCGGGCCGGTCACCGGCGTCGAGCCGTCGATCCGCATGCGCGAGGTAGCGCAAGCACAGTCGCGGCATCCCGGTGTGCGGTATCTGGCCGGCTCGGCCGAGAACCTGCCCGTGCCGTCCGGCAGCGCCGACTATGCGCTCATGTTCTTGTCCTGGCACCACGTCCAGGACAAGCCGCAGGCGGTCCGGGAACTGGCCAGGGTGCTGCGGCCCGGCGGGCGGCTGCTGCTGCGGGCGAACTTCAACGACCACCATCCCCGGCCGTGGTGGCAGGAGTACTTCCCCCGTGGCTTCGAGGCGGACGCCGCGCTGTTCCAACCGCTGCACGAAGTCATCGCGATGTTCACCCCAGACGGCTGGCGTGTGGCCGGCTTCGGCATGGTGACCGAGCCGTCGTCCGGCACCCGCGCCGACATGCTCGAACGGCTGCACCTGCGCACCCTGTCGTTCTTCGCCCAGCTCAGTCCCGACGAGGTGGAAACCGGCTTCCGTCGCATGGACGCGGCTGTTGCCGCAGATCCCGGCGAGCCGGCCCCGGTGTTTGCCGAGCCATTGCTCACGCTCGAACGAAGCTAGCTATAGCCCGGGGGGTTTTGAACCGCGTGCATCAGATGCGCGTGGTATGAGCATCTGATGCACGCGCACCACTCTCGATCTCGACGACGACATCCTGCGCGCGCTGAAGCGGCGCCAGCGCGAAGAACACAAGCCGCTCGGTCAACTCGTCTCCGAGTTCACGGTGCGCGATCCGTTCGTCTGAGCCGGTGCCTACGCTGAGCGGGTGACCCTGTTCGACCAGCCCGCCGACGAGCGCATCGAAGCCAACGCGCCGCTCGCGGCCCGAATGCGACCCCGCACGCTGGACGAGGTGGTCGGCCAGGCGCACCTGCTCAGCGCCGGCTCGCCGTTGCGGCGTCTCGTCGAGGGCGACCAGCCGATGTCGCTGATCCTCTACGGGCCGCCCGGCAGCGGCAAGACAACGCTCGCGCTGATCGTGTCGTCGGCGACGAACCGCCGCTTCGTGCAGATGTCGGCGCTCAACGCCGGCGTCAAGGACGTCCGGGCCGTGATCGAGGACGCCCGGCGCGAGCTGAACTACTCCGGCAGCCAGACCGTGCTGTTCATCGACGAGATCCATCGCTTCTCCAAGACTCAGCAGGATTCCCTGCTGGGCGCCGTCGAGACGCGCACCATCACCCTGGTCGCGGCCACCACCGAGAACCCGTTCTTCTCGATCGTGTCGCCGCTGCTGTCACGCAGCTTGCTGCTGAACCTTCAGCCGCTGACCGCCGAGGACGTCGGCGAGCTGGTCGACCGGGCGCTGCACGAGGAGCGCGGACTCGGCGACGCGGTCACCATCGACGACGACGCTCGGGCCCACCTGTTGCGGATGTCGGACGGCGACGCCCGGCGCGCGCTCACCGCCCTGGAAGCAGCGGCCGGCACCGCGATTGCCGCCGGCCAGGACAGCATCGACCTGGCCACCCTGGAGAAGGCGGTCGACACCGCGGCCGTGCGGTATGACCGCGACGGCGATCAGCACTACGACGTCATCAGCGCGTTCATCAAGTCGATCCGTGGCTCGGACGTGGACGCCGCCGTGCACTACCTGGCCCGGATGCTCGAGGCCGGCGAGGACCCTCGCTTCATCGCCCGGCGCCTCGTCGTCCATGCGAGCGAGGACATCGGCCTGGCCGACCCGACGGCCCTGCTCGCGGCGACAGCGGCCGCGCAGGCAGTGCAGCTGATCGGATTGCCCGAGGCGCGCATCAATCTCGCGCAGGCCACCATCCACCTGGCGCTCGCCCCGAAGTCCAACGCCGTGGTGCGCGCGATCGACGAGGCGCAGGCCGACGTCAAGGCCGGGCAGGCCGGGGCGGTGCCGCCGGCGTTGCGCGACGGGCACTACCAGGGGGCGGCCAAGCTCGGTCACGCGCAGCGATACCGGTATCCACCGGACTCGCGGGAGGGCGTCGTCGAGCAGCAGTACCCGCCGGACGAGCTCGTCGGCCGCGACTACTACCACCCGGCCGGGCACGGCGCCGAGCGGGCCGTGGCCGAACGGCTACCCAAGCTGCGCGGCCTGATCCGCGGCCGGTCGGAAAGCGCCGAGAACCGCGAGAGCTGACCCGGTAGGGTCGCACGCTGTACTAGCGCACTGTCGGGATCATCGTCGGGGTCACCGCGGTGATTGCCGTCGTAACGATCATCAAGGGATTGGATCAGACTGTGGCTGCGACCTTTTCTTCACAGGGCTCGACGGTGTTCACGGTCTCAAAACGGCCGCGGGTGATCACTTCGCGCGAGGACTTCATCAAGTTCAATAAGCGCAAGGACATTACCCAGGAGGACGCCGAAGCGATTTTTCGCCTGTGCACGAATTGCTGGCGAACCGGAATAGTTGCCAACGATGGCGTGACCGTAAAACATGGCAATCAGAAAGCGGAGAACGTCGTCGTCCGGGCTGTTGCCCCCGCCGTCATGTTTGATATCGATGGCGTGACAGTCGACACCGGCCGATTCTGGAACGAGAGCGAAGGTGCGTCAGCGCATGACGTTACGGTAGTTGGACCGGACGTGATCGCCAACGTATTTCCCAATCAGTCACCCGATCAGGCGTTGGGTCAGGAGATTTGGGCTGGCGGCCGGCCTTACCGGATTGTCGGTGTGCTCTCGGCGCGGGGAAAGATCTTTGGCGTGTCGCGCGACAATCTGATTTATATACCGTTCGCAACTTACAAGAAGAACTTTGGCTTGAATATTTCGCGCGGAGCCTTCAGTGCCTCCGGGGTACTGGTGGTTTTCATTCAGACGCCGACCGCTGAACAACTGGAAGGGGCT
>Ga0137412_10000813_pt1 | contig 23281 bp, 20 predicted proteins | sample CZODoug2_1_16fun_FD_122160 | JGI IMG/M metagenome (GOLD analysis project Ga0137412, IMG submission 122160) | Vadose zone soil fungal communities from Angelo Coast Range Reserve, California, USA - CZODoug2_1_16fungal (Hybrid Assembly) | ecosystem: Environmental > Terrestrial > Soil > Vadose zone... | reverse complement strand
CGTTGCGATTTCCTTGAGTGAGTACAGCGTCCGCAACGTCATTCCCGGACAGGCACTCACCGAGCGCCACAGCAATCTCGGCGATATCCGCTGGATTCCTGCGACCGCGCACATGGGCGAGAACATGGGGAGTACGGAAATGCGCGGCCTCATCGTCGAACTCAAGGATCCTGTCATGGCGATGAACGCAGAGCAGAAAGCAGCGCTCGCCAGCTTTCAGGCCATGCTCGATGGTCTCGGCAAGCGCGACAAGGCCGCGATGATGGCGCAGCTGCTGCCCGGCGGCAGCGCGATTCTGATGCGCAACGGAAAGCCGGCGCAAATGACCTTCGAGGTGCTGACCGACCGCCTGTCGCAGCCGGGCAAGGAGACTCACGAGGAGCGCATTCACGACGCCGTCGTTCACATCGACGGCGATGTCGGTACCGTGTGGGCGCCTTTCGAGTTTCTGGTGAACGGTAAAATCGACATTGCGGCCGCGACATTGCGAACATGGTCCGGGTCGACGGCCGCTGGCTCATCGCCGCCATCGAGGACAACGGCCGGACGGACTGCGGCGCCGGGAATTGAGAGGCGAGCTGGCAGCGGATGTTGCCGCTGAACTCGGCAGCGAAATCATCGCGCTGCTTCCCTATGCGCGGAATCTGTGCCGGGCAGATCTGGAGACCGAAGCGGAGCGCTCGGAGTTCGACCGCCTTTGCGATTTGAGCGATGTCGCCGAATTGAGCCTCCGGCCGGCACCTCTGCAGAGGATATCGAACATGCGGGCGTGCATCGCGATCGGTTCGCCATAACGGGAGTCTTGGCCGTGTTTCTGCTCGGTGCGCTGCTGGCGGTCTGGGCGCATCGCGCGCATCTGCTCATGCTCGGAGCACTTCGATTTCCGGCGCAGGTTTGCCTCGCCAACGGAACCGGTAGAGCGCCGCTTTTCTGACGTTTCCGACCAAGGCCGGCTGGAAGCAGGCAAGGCAAGTGCCGCGTGCACGCCGGACGCTGGGATAAACAATGCCCAGGGAGCCGTTCTCGAGCAGCCTTTCGGCGAGCGTTTGCGATGCCACGTAGCTTGCGGGATCGAGGCAGTCGACAAAGGTTTTCGCGCGGCGCAGGTCGTGGAACTCGCCGCTGAAGTCCGTGAGGTAGTCGCGAAAGAGCACTTCGTCTTCATAGCGACCCACTTCGGCGAGCTGCACCGTTTTGTGGAATGCGACTTCGGCCTGCGATGTCTGCAGCTGGAAGGCTGCATACCAGGCGCCGCGGTCGGCGCTATTGAAGCGGCTGCCGAGCGGATGCGCATGGGAAAACGCTGCGTTGACGATGCGCGCGTGAGGCACTCCGAATACCAACTCGTGAGTGCCGATCGCAGGCAGTAGATCGCTTTCGGCAAGCACACGTTCGTCCGTGGCCCGGCTGATATCGACCAGATCGTGCAGCAGCACATCGCCCTGCGCCAACCGTGTCAAAGCGCCACCTTCGACTTCGCCGTATTGGGATGGAATGAGGCGGTGCGTGTTCTGACGGCGGACGAGCGATACGGGCGGTAGTTTCGTCGCGTTGCGCGCCTTCAATATCCGGCCTGGCGCGCGTCCAGCAGCCGGCGCACCGTGCTCATGGCCGGTAGACCCCCTTTGATCATGTAGGCGAGCGGCGTGCCGCCGCCGAAAATGCGATTCGCATTGGGCAGCCTTATCCACTCATCGGCCAGCGGCTGCCCGTGCAGCACATTCACGGCGCTGAAAATGCCGAGCAGATACGAGATGCGCAGCAGCCTATCCGTATCGAGTACGCGGCCGCTCGGGTGCCGTTTCATCTCGTAGTAAGGGCCGTTGGTGATACCGCCCAGCAGCTGCTTCGCGTCTTCATCCCGCAACTGCCAGTGCTCGGCCAGTCGGAAGAACCCCTTGAGAGCCGAGACGCTCAGCCGCGCGCGCTGGTCCCTGGAAGTAAGGCCGAGGGGGGGCGAGGGTTGATAGCGAGTGTCTGGATAGGCTGGCTGAGCCATTTATGCTCCTAAAGTGAATACTCTATACTCCTGATCAGGAGTTTGCAAATGCAGCCTTCGAAACCGGTATTTCCCGTTTATCTTGCAACCGGCAGATCGATATAGCTCGCCGCATCGGGTTTATGAAACACGCGCTGCGTGGCTTTCACATAGTCGGCAGGCTTGGCGAAGAAAATATTGGGCACGAAGGTTTGGGGGTTGCGATCGTAGAGCGGGAACCAACTCGACTGCACCTGCACCATGATCCGGTGACCGGGCAGGAATACATGGTCTGCATGCGGAAGCTTCAATGTGTAGCCGACGATCTTGCCTGCCGGAATCGCCGATGGATTGGCCGGGTCATCGCGGTAGCGGCCGCGCAGGATGTCCATCGCAACCGGCAATTGATAGCTGCCCATTTCGACATTGCCGGGGACCTCGTCGGGATACACATCGATCAGCTTGACCACCCAATCGCCGTCCGTTCCGCTGGTAGAGGCAAACAGGTGCGCCACCGGTTGCCCGGCGATGCGCAGCGGCGCGGTCAGCACGTCTGACGTGTACGTCAGTACGTCGGTGCGGTCCGCGGCAAAGCGCTGGTCATCGACCAGCCAGCGCCGCCAGGTCGAGTCCGTCGCATAGGTCGGACGGATCGGCCGTGGCCGGTAAGTGACGGGCTTGGCCGGATCGGAGACGTACTCATCGAACGCCGGCGAGGCAGCCGGTTGCTTGTCGAAGGACAGCTTCGCGCCGGCAGCCAGATACAGCGCTGCGGACTTGAAGGGGCAACCGCTGGCGCAGGATTGAGGCCACTGATCGTAGCGGCGCCACACATTGGCCCCTGTCTCAAAGGCGGTCACCGTCGCGATCTCAACTTTCGGAGCGCCGTCCTTCAGATGAGAATCAAAGAAGGGCAAGAGCACGTTGAGCCGAAACCAGTGGCCGGTGTCGCCGTCGAACTTGATGGCGCCCAAGGACGATCCGTCGCCGTTGCCGCCGCCATGGCGCCAGGGTCCGATGACGAGAAAAGAATTGTCGTGGCCGGCACCGGATTGACCCCGGGTCGCGGCAAACGCCGCCGTCGCGCCGTAGATGTCTTCTTGATCCCACTGGCTATGCACGTACAGCGTCGGTACGGTCAACGGCCGTGCGGCAAGGATCTTGTCCACCGCCTGCTCGCTCCAGTAGTGATCGTACGCCGGATGCGCGGTGAGACGCTGCCAGAACGGCAGTTGCTCCATGCCAAGCGCTTTTCCCAAGGTGCCTGCCGAGCCGATCGCCAGCCATGTGCCATAGGCGTCATAGCGCGGCGCAATCCATTTATTGTCCGATGACTTGTCGGCTGTTTGCTCAAAGATGTAGTCGGCATAGGTTTGGCGAAGCGCGCCGTTATGGAACCAGTCATCACCCATCCAGGTGTCGACCATCGGATTGAACGGGGCGGCCGCCTTCAATGCCGGATGCGGATTGACCAGGCTCATCAGCACCGTAAAGCCGTCGTAGCTCGTGCCCATGGTGCCCACTTTGCCATTGGATTCTGGGACATTTTTCACCAGCCAATCGATGCTGTCCCAGGCATCGGTGGAATGATCCACGGGTGTGTGGTTCAGGTCGCCCGCCAGCGGCCGATTCATGACGTAGTCGCCTTCGGATTTGTATTTCCCGCGAACGTCCTGGACGACCATGATGTAGCCGGCGTCGGCGAGTTCACCGTAGCTCAAGGGGAGCACCAGCGCGCGGCGAGGGCTGTCGGTGCTGGTCGTGAATTTGTTGGCATTGTACGGTGTGCGATCGAAGATCATGGGTGCGTGCGCGGCCCCCTTCGGGATAATGATGACCGTATGCAGTTTGGCTCCATCACGCATGGGGATCATGACGTCGCGTTTCACATAGTCATCGGCCTCGGTGGCCATCTTGAAATTCGCGGGGATGTCCCCGCCGGCCGGCGGCGGCTGCGGCGGGGGCACTGGGTTCGCGAGTACACCTGAGCCGCCGATCAGCATCGAAGCCGTAGCGGTGAGCACGGCGACGCATGCGCGGATCTGTCTGAAGTTCATTACGTGTTCCCAGTATTTAGAAGGAGCGAACTAAAGCACTATTCACAGGCTTCGGGCAAGCAATTGCATAGGGCGATAAAAGAACTGCCGCAATGGCAGCGTCAAGCCTGCCGCAGTCCTGGCGATGCCACCGGCTTTGAAGCGTCCGACGCATACGCAGTCTTGATGCCGATGAACGTGCTTCTGCCGGAAGCCCGATAGCTTCCCTCGATCATCTCGTAAGCGATATTTGGGCCAAGGCTATCGAATTGCTCGAGCACCAAGTCGAAGCCGGCGTCACGCAGCGCTTGCAGCAGGTACTCGCGCTGAATCCAAAACGATTGCTTATTGTTCCAGGATGCCCAACGGCGATTGTCGCGATCCAAGAAAGCCCGTTTGCTGCGAAATTCCGGCAGCCACCGGCCCGGCAAGCCTTCGTTCTCGCTCAAGAAGGACAGCTTGTGCGTGGTTGTTCCGGTGTTCTTGAGCGGGAATATCCGCGCCACTGCCCGCCGAAATCGCCGAGGTCGAATAAAGCTCGGCGAATCTTTGGCCTCAGAAAAGTGCGTTTGAAGAATCAACAAACGCTTGGTCACCTGCGAGAGCAAGTCTAAGAATTCGCGCGGCTTGTCCAGGTGATAAAAAAGACCGCAGCAAAACACCGCATCGAAGCTGCCATGGGCCGCAATGTTCCACACATCGTCGCGGACGAATTCCAAGTTCGGCAGGTTGACCTTCGACTGCACGTAGCGGCAGGCCTCGATATTCAATTCGCGTACATCGAGCCCCAGTGCTTGAAGACCAAGACGTGCGAATTCGACGGTGTAGCCACCCTCGAGGCAGCCCAAATCGGCGATGCGCAAATGCCGCTTATCGCCGGGAAATGTCGCATCGAGCATGCGTTTTGCCGCCAGAAACCAAGGATGCACGTCCATCGAATAACCGGCGTCCGGCTTAGTGAATGAGCCATCATCCAATCTTATGTTATGCGATGTAAAACTGACCGGCATTCATGGGCTCCCAAGCGGAATTCGCAAGAATCTTAACCCCTTTCCGGCAAGTGCATCGATTCAGCTGGGACAGGCAACACCGGAGATCGATTATGAAACGCGCATGGCTGGGAATCCTTCTGATGGGTATCGCAATCGAAGCGCAGGCAGTCGGCAGCCTTGCGAATATTCAAATCATCGATCGCGATACGGGCAACGTGTTGCCGACGTATCGAAGCCACGGCGAGTATTGGGTCGCCGGCAGACCCGGTGCTCGCTATTCCATCATGGTTCAGAATTACCGTGGGCAGCGCTTGCTCGCCGTCACCGCCGTTGACGGCATCAATGTGATCAGCGGCGAAACCGGCGCGTGGGGCCAGAGCGGCTATGTACTCGGCGCGGGCGAAAGTTACGAGATCGCCGGATGGCGCAAAAGCGATGCAGAGATCGCTGCCTTCAATTTCACGGCAGCGGGCAGCTCTTACGCCGAACGCACCGGGCGTCCGGCCAACATCGGCGTCATCGGCGTGGCCTTGTTTCTCGAGCGCCCCGCGCGGGTACCTCAATACGAGGCTCGCGATCAGAGGTCTGAGGAGTCCTCCCTCGGCCGCAGCGATGGCGTCGCGCGCGCAGCACCGCAGAGTCCGGTCGCATCGTCCCTGTCGTCACCGGCGCCGGCGCCGAAACTCGAGGAAATCCGCCCGTACAGGAACGCGGCGCCGGCGGAAAAACTCGGTACCGGGCACGGCGCGCGCGAGGCATCGTACGTGCAGAACACGCAGTTTGACCGCCTGTCGAGTACGCCGAATGAGGTCATCAAGATTCGCTACGACAGCTTCGAGAACTTGGTGGCGATGGGAGTCGTGCCCTCGCGGCCGGCATGGCGGGCGGGGCCGAATCCGTTTCCCGATTCGACCTCCCCAAAGTATGTACCGGATCCGCCGGGCGGCTGATAATGGTATGAATGAGCCTGTCGCAGGAGTCTGACGAGAATCTGATGTTGCGCTTTGGGCGCGGCGAGGCGGCGGCCTTTGATAACTTGTATCGGCGGCACGAATCGCGGGTATTTCGCTACCTGCACCGCAACCTGCGAAATGAGGCCGGCGCCAATGATCTGATGCAGGAGGTTTGGTTTGCGGTGGTGCGAAATGCGGCGGATTATCAACCCACTGCGAAATTCACCACCTGGCTGTTCACCATCGCCCATAACCGCATGGTCGATATGATTCGCGCCAGTGGCCGGCTGCAGAGCTTGGATGCCGGCGACACGGCAGGCTCCGAAGGCTCGAGCTTACTGGACAGCCTCGAGGCCGATGCGAAACTCGAACCGCCCGCCGAGGTCCAATCGCAAGAGGAGGCCGCCGCTTTATTGGGCGCCGTGGCACAGTTGCCGCCCGAGCAACGCTCCGCATTTCTGCTGCAAGCAGAAGGCGAACTCAGTGTTGAGGAAATTGCCGTCGCCACCGGGTCCAACTTCGAGACGGTCAAGAGCCGGCTACGCTATGCCCGGGCCAAACTCCGTCAGCTATTGTGGGAATTCGCATGACGTCGAAAGAGAGCGCACAAGACAAGGAATTGCTGGAACGCTACCGGCGCGCCAGCGACACGGAGGCTGCTGCGCCCAGCGAAGCAGTTCGAGCGGCCATTCTCGCCGAGGGCCGCCGCGCTGCCGAACTGCGCGCCAAGGAAGTACGCGGACAGCCATTCGATGCATCCCGCCCCGCCGCCAACGATTCCCGCTGGAAACTGACGGCCTTTGGTACCGCGGGTGCGGCGCTGGTGGCCGCGCTTCTCTTTGCACCGCGCCTCTGGGAAGGCGCGCCGCCGCCACCGTCCGTCAGCAACACCGCGCAGTCCCCCAAGCTTGAGTCGTCGCACGAAGCTCCCAATGCTTCAGAGCCTCTGCAGGAAATAGTCGTTACTCAGTCGACGCGCGAGAACTCGAAGTCAGCAGGGGCGGTGTCACCCAAATCTTCTGCGCCCGCTTCGCTCGCCGCGCCCGCCACGCAGGCGCCTTCGGCCGATGAGATTGCAAGGCCTAAACTTACCGAGGTTAAGCCAAGAAGGGATTTGGCGGCGGCACCAGAGCATCAACGGACCGAATCGCTCGCGCAATCGGCCGCCACAGAAAAAATCTATCCGCAAAATTACTCAGCAGCGCCACCGGCGCCGGAACCGGCGCCGGAGCGTCAAGGGCTTGCCCCCCAGGCTTCCTCGCAGGATGCCGCTCGCGCCGGCCGTTCGAGAAGCACGCCTCAACCCGCGGAACTGCAGTCCGCAGCAGCATCGGGAGACACTGTGCAAACAACGGTGCTGCTCAATCAGGGTGCGGCGCTCGATACCCGCGACGATCATGGCCGCACGCCCCTCATGCTGGCCGTCATGCAAGGCAGATTGGATGTTGTGCGGCTGCTCCTGAATCGGGGAGCCGATCCAAGCATCGCCGACGGCGCCGGACGCACACCGCTGCAGCAGGCGAAGCAGCAGAACCTGCGCGAGATTGCAGCCTTGCTGGAGCGAGCGGGAGCGCGCTAAGGTGATGGCCCACAAAGAGAGCCGCCTAAGTAGGAGCGTGTCGGACTTGGCCGGCCCGTTAGGCGTTACAATGCACCGAAAGCAAGATCTACATAGCTGCGAGTTCGTCGAAGACCGGACGACTTGCACAAGGAGTCTCTTGAAATGAGCACGAAGCAGTTGATCGCGTTAGGTTTTGGCGCGGCGATGTCCGCGCTGATCATGTCACCGCTGCTTGCGGCGGCGAATCCCACGCCCGGCCACTACAAAGCACCGCTGAACAACTATGGCCAGCCGGATCTGGAAGGGACCTGGACCAATTCGACCTTGACCGTGCTCGAGCGCCCGAAGGAATACGGCGCGCGCCTGGTCATGACCCCCGAAGAGGTCAAGAAAGTGGAAGGCGACGACGCGAAAATGTATGCCGCGGATGCTGCGCCAAGGGATCCCAAATTCAAGACCACCGATCTACCGCATGAGTGCGGCAAGGGCTTCAGCGGCGCGGGCTGCGGCTATAACTTTGCGTGGATCGATCCGGGCAACAACATCATGCGGGTCAACGGCGAACCGCGCAGCTCGTTCATCACCGACCCCGCCGATGGACGTCTGCCGCCGGCCAAACCGGGGGTGGTGGTTGAAAATCCCTACTTGCACTACGGCGAAAACCCCGAGAATCAAACGTTGGCGGAGCGATGCCTGAGTTCGTTCGGCTACAGCGCAGGTCCCGTGATGCTGCCGCTGCTTTACAACAACAACTATGAAATAGCGCAGAGCAAGGACACGGTCGCCATCGTCGTTGAAATGGTTCACGACGTGCGGATGATCCGTATCGGCGGGAAGCACCGCACCGATGGCGGGCGCCCTTGGATGGGTGATTCCATCGGTTGGTACGAGGGCCCGACACTCGTCGTTGAGACAACCAACTTCCCGCAAGCCACCGCGCTGCATGGAGCATGGAAGGAATTGAAGGTCACTGAGCGATTCACTCGCATCGCAGCTCACCGCATCCTTTATAAGTTCAAGGTCGAGGATCCGAGCGTTTGGGACCGGCCGTGGAGCGGCGAATACGAATTCAGCCCATCGAAAGGGCGGATCTTCGAGTACGCCTGCCACGAAGGCAACTACGCGCTATCGGGAATTCTCGCCGGCATGCGAGCCGACGAGTCCGCCGCCGAGCGAGCGAAAGCGGCCGGAACCAACAAGACTGCCGAAGTGCCCGCAGGGCAGGGCGTTGGGAAAAAACAGTGATGTCAGTGGCCTGCCTCCGGCGGTCCGGATGGCCTCTGCACGAAGAAAACGCAGATCACGGCGAGCAGCGAGATGATGGCACCGCACAGGAAGCCGGCCCGAACACCCCCCGACAGCGCATCGATGGGGGCGAGCCCGCGTGCGGTTAGGGTCGTGGACCGCGCCGACATCAATGCCACGAACAGCGCAACGCCGGCCGCACCGGCGACCTGCTGAATGGTGCCGATGACCGCGCTGCCGTGCGAATAAAGGCTGGGCTTCACTGACGACAGGCTCATCGTAAATAGGGGCGTAAACAGGAAAGCAAAGCCGGCACTCATCACCACGTGTCCGGCGAGGATATTGCCCACCCAAGTGGTCGGACCCAGCAGCGTCATCGCCCACAGCACGGCACTAACGACGATGACGCCGGGAACCATCAGCCTGATCGGCCCCGCCTTGTCGTACAAGCGCCCAACAGTAGGGCCGAGCAAGCCCATCAGCAGACCGCCCGGTAGCAGCAACAATCCAGTTTGAAGGGTACTGAGCCCGAGCACGTTCTGCAGGTAGATTGGAAGCAAGATAATGGTACCGAACAGCGCCATCATCATGCTCGCCATGAGCAGTACCGACACCGTGAAGTTACGCGAGTCGAAGGTACGCAGGTCGAGCAGCGGGTAGCCCGTTCTCTGCAGCGACATCTGCCGCAAGATGAACACCGCCAAGAACACGGCGCCGACCGCACTGAAGATTCCGGCCGGAAGCGTTCCCGGCGCAGCATGGACACCAACATGACTGAGTCCATAGACGATGCCGCCGAAGGCGAAGCCCGAAAGGATCACTGAGACCGCGTCAATCGGCGCATGGTGCGGCGTGGTCACGTTCTGCATGCGGCGAGCACCCAGCGCCAGTGCACCGATCGAGATCGGCAGCACCAGGAGGAACATCCAACGCCAGCTGAGATAGTTGAGGATGACTCCCGAGATGGTTGGGCCGATGGCGGGCGCCACCGATATGACGGTGGAAATAAAGCCCATGGTCTTGCCGCGGGTTTCCGGGGGTGCCAGCGTCATCACTGTCGTCATCAGCAACGGCACCATGATCGCAGTCCCGGATGCCTGAATGACGCGGGCGAGGATCAGCACCTCGAGATTGGAAGCCAGAGCGGCGATCAAGGTGCCCAGCGTGAACAAAGACATCGCCCAGACAAAGATCGGCCGCGTGTTCATCCTCTGCAGCAAAAAGCCGGTAACCGGAATGACCACCGACACCGTGAGGAGAAACGCCGTGGTCAACCATTGCACGGCACCGGCCGTGACGTTGAGGTCGCGCATGAGCCGTGGGATGGCGACCGCCATGAGCGTCTCGTTGAGAATCACGACGAAAGTGGCGACCAGAAGCAGATTGATGACCAGTCGGTTGCGTCCCGCGGGGTCGGCGACCACAGGGCCGACGACCGCTGGGTCGACGACTCTTTCCGGGGACAGGTTCACTGAATTGTTAGTCAAGTCTCAAGCCCTAATGCGATGGCGCGGTAAGTCTGCCGAGCGCCTGCTCCGCTTGGCGCAGCCAGTCGTCTCGATCCCGCGAGGGCGGCAGCGCCTGACACAATTCGCGCGCCCGACCATAGGCCTCTCGGGCGCCGCGGGTGTCGCCGATCTTTGCCAGCGCCTCGGCCAGGGCCAGCACATTCGGCGGGTACTGCGGCTTTAGCGAGACAGCCGCGCGTGCCGACGCCAATCCAGCATCCGCGTCGCCGGGCCCCAGCGGCCACGCCGGTGCCTTGATCAGGACCAGGGCCTTGACGCGGGCAGGTCCCGCTTCATCAATGCCCGCATCGGCTGCTTCCGCGCCGGCGAGCGCGTCGAGCATGCTTTTCAGCGCCTCGCCCGCTCGCAAGGGATGCGCCCGAGCCTCGAGCCCTAAAGCAATCGCATGATAATAAAGGCACGCCGCAGCCTGCGGCGCGCGCTCGAGACAGGCTTGTGCTTCGCGGCCCGCGTCCGCGGCAAGCCGCTCCCGGATTTTCGCATCGCTCTCGGTATCGCTGCGCCGTGCGTCCTCGGCGACGGCCGCTGCCAGCTGCTCGACCGACATCGACGCGGCGGGCGCGGTGGACCGCACGGCCGGCGCGCGGCACGCCGTCAGCAACAACGCCGCTGCGGCGGCGCCGAGGAGGAGGCATCTCACGGCTTGCCGGTATTGCCCGGCAGCTGCGGCAACACGAATCCCTTCAGCCGCAGCGACGCCAAGGTATCCGCGCCGCCGGCCGCCGCGTTCAACTTAATGAGCGCGGTTTGAACCGTCTTGGCGCGCGCCGCGGGCACGCGTGAATCGACGACCGCGATGAGCGCAACGGGCAGCGGCGGCGATTGCACCAAGCTCTTCAGCTGCGCGGCGAATGGCAGTGTCGCGAGCGACGCGGCCTGCGTTTGATCGAGCAACGCCACCACCGGTTCACCCGAGGCGACGCGGCGCAAGGCACTCAATATCTGGCCGGTCGCCTCGATTTTCACGTCCGACGGCAGCGTCCAGGCGGCGAGGGCTGAGTGCTTCACAAATTCCGGTGCATAGCCCGCGACGCTCAAAATCGTATAGCCGCTCAAGGATTTTGCATCGGTTACGCTCCCGCCGGCCTTCCCCACCAGCGTCCAGCGCTCCTCGGTGCCGACACCGACCACATCGGCTTGCGCCAGCGGCGCAAGATGCAGCGCCGCGCCATGCTGCACGAAAAACGCATACGGCACGAAGGCCAGCACTGAGTCCTTGTCGTTGAGTTTCGCGAGCCCGCCTTGCTCGGTGGGATCGTACACGGCCGCAAGGGTGCCGCTCCAGCCCGAGGACGACGCCGCCTTGGCGAACTGGTCCACATAGGGCTGCGCATCCCCGGCTCCCCCCGGATAGCCCGGCGCGCAAAATACCAAGGTTGCCACCGCGGCCGACATGAGTGCGCTCATGGCGACAGGCTATCATTGCCCGCAGATGACTGACCACTGCACCATGTTCGTTTCCCCCCGCATGCTGCAGCTGTTCCTGCGTGTCCTGAAGGCACGCCACGCGATCGTCGGCGTGTTCATCCTTCTGGCCCTGGCCGGCACTTACGGCGCCACGCAGATACCCACCGATACCTCGATCGACCGGCTCATCGTGGCCAGCGACCCGGTGGCGCAAGCCACCCGCGAGTTCGAACGCGTGTTTCCCGAAGGCGAACAAGCCCTCATTGTGCTCGAAGCGCCCGATCCCCTGAGTGCTTCTGCGCTGCAAAGCGCCGATCAGCTGGAACGCGAGCTCGGCAAGATCCCCAACGTGGCGGCCCACAGTTTGCTGACCGTGTACTTTCGCTCCAATCCGCCCGCGACCATCAGCGCCGCGGATGCCGAGAAGCTGCGCAGCTTTGCCACGGGCACCTTGTTGTTCCGCCGCGCGGGGTTGATCGGGGACCACTACTTAGGGTTGGCGCTCGAGCTGCAGGTCAGTTCGCCCGCGGAACGCGACCGAGCGCTGGCGGCCATCGATGCGAAGGTGCTGCCCATCGGCGCCACCGGGCATCCGTTCACCGCGATCCGGCGTGTCGGCTCGCCCTGGCTCGAAGCCTGGTTGGAGCGGCAAACGGGCGCATCGACGAAAAAGTTCATGCCCCTGTTCGGCGTCTTTCTCATGACGCTGGTATTCATTGTCTATCGTTCTTGGCGCGCCTTGGTGGCCATCATTTTGACCCTCGGTGCCGTCGTTGCGATCGCGATCGGGCTGGGCGATGTCTTCGGCTTGTCGAACAGCGTGGTATCGACGCTGGTGCCCCTGACCGTCATGGTCACCACCACGGCCACGCTGGTCTATATTCACTCCCGCTACATGGAAGCGGATGGGACCGTGCCGCCGCTCGAGCACCATGCGCGCGCCCTCGCCAATAAATTTCTGCCCTGCACCGCTTCGATGTTCGCCACCGCGGTCGGATTTGCGGCATTGGCAGTATCCGATATTCGACCGGTGCGCGAAATGGGATTGTGGACCGCCTGCGGCTTGATCGCGGCGTGGGTGGGATGCTTCACGTTGTTTCCGGCGCTGCAGTCTTTGTTGCGCGCGCCAAGACATTCAGGCGCCGTCGCCGAGGGCAAGTGGTTCGTGTCGTTGGTCGGCCTGCTGGTGCCGGCAACCCGCCGCTATCGCTGGCTGCTGGTATCGGGTGCGCTGGCGATCATGCTGTGCGGCGCGACCTCGCTGTTCGGCATTCCCGGCAAGCTTGCGCCCTTGGAGCTGGAGACCGACGCCCTGACCTACGTCAATCCGCGCGAGCCCGTGGCGCAGGATACGCGCCGCTTCGAAGCAACCAACGGCCTGGACGTCCAGGATTTATGGCTGCAGACGCAACCCGGTCATGCGTTGGATCCGGAATTCCTGCGCAGCGTCGATTTGCTGGTGCGGCGCCTCGAGCAGCATCCGGGCGTCAATGCCGTCGACGGTCCCACCTCGGTGCTGCGCTGGGCGCGCTATATCCAATCAGGCTCCGATCAACTGCCGGCCGACGAGGCTGCGTGGCCGAAGATCGCCGCGGATCTGGAGCAGATCCTGCTTACCGAGCCCGGCGCGCGCAGCTACGTCGATGTCGCCAATCTTTCCAGCGTACGCTTGAGCATTCGCGGCCGCGGGGAGCTGTTCGGGCCTGCGGGTGCGATGCGAAAAGCTATTTTGCAGACTTGGAACGAGGCGCAGGCGAGCGATCCAAACTTGCGCGGCGTGCACGGTCAAATGGCGGGCAACGGCGTGCTGTCAGGCATCATTACCGAGCGCTTGCTGCCCACGCTGACGCAAAGCTTTGCGATCACGGCGAGCACGATTTTTCTGGCCTTTCTGGTGGTGTTTCGCAGCCCCTCGGCGCGGCTGATGACCATGATCCCGTCTTTTTTCGCGATTCTGTCGGTGTTCATCGTGATGCGCGTGGCGAGCATTCCCCTCAACATCGCCACCATTCTCATCGGCTCGACCGTGCTCGGCGCCACGGAAAACGATCAGGTGCATTTTTTCTATCACCTGCAAGAAGGCCGCTCGAGCGGCTCCACCAGCGGAGCGCTCACCCACGCCATGCTCACCGCCGGCCGGCCGATTCTGTTCGCCACGCTCATCAACACCAGCGGTTTCCTGGCGCTGGCGCTATCCGATCTGCCGCCCATGCGTCAGTTCGGCGTGGTATCCGCCTCGGCCTTCGTGCTGGCCCTCATCGCCGATTTCACCGCGCTGCCCGCCGCGCTCTGGATCTTGAGCCGCACCGGACAGCGCAAATCAGCGGCGACGTAGTTCCAGCAGCGGTGCAGTTCCAGCAGCGGTGTAGCTTCCAGCAGCGGTGTAGCTCCAGCAGCGGTGTGGTTCTAGTTGCGAGGCGGCTTGTTTGGGTCGTCCGGCTGCGGCGGCGATGCCGGCGGTGCCGGTTGGGTATCCGGCGTGTTCGGCGGCATCGGATTCGAGGACGGCCTCGGCATCTCCGGCGCATTGGGTGCTATGGACGGTGATGTCGGGGTGGAGGGCGAGTGCTGCGTGCAGCCCGCCGCGATTGCGGCCAGAGCGATCACTGCCAGCGTAAGTCTTGGCGCATTCATATCGTGCACTCCTCTGAAGGTTTCTCCTTTGAATTCGCATTCCTGAAAAGACGGCCAATCACGGCCTACTAGTCTGCTTTGTCGGCGCTCACGCCGGCCTCCGCGGCGATCGATTGAATCTTCTTCAAATGAGCTTCCAGAGTCGGCAAGGTGGCGGCCGCGAATGCTCGCGCGTCCGGATCTCGGCCGGACGTCGCTTCCTTCTTGAACTCGGCGATGTCCTCCTGGTGATCCTTGATCATTCCCTTGATGTACGACTTGTCGAACGAGGATCCGGAGAGAGCTTTGAGCTTTTCCTTCGCAGCCATCTCGTCGACGCTGGTATTGGCAGGCAGCGTGATATTTTTTGACTCGGCAATTGCCTTGAGTTTTTCATTGGCCGCCGAATGATCCTTGACCATCAGCGCACCGAATTCCCTGACACTCTGACTGTGAGCTTGCTGCTGCGCCATACTTCCCATCGCGACTTCCGCGAGGCCGCCTTCCGCCGCATCTCTGTAAAACGCGAGGTCCGGGATGTCCGCAGCGAAGGCCGCGAACGGAAGCATCGATACGAAAAGTGCTGCAATACGCCGCATGGCGAACCTCCTGCGAATAAATTCTTGGCCGGCAGCGCTCAGCCTGCCTGTTTCCACGCTGTTTTCGCAGAGCCGAAACTTCCCGGCTGCTCGTAGGAAAAGAGGAATTTTTTCGTCAGAAACGTGAATCGCCCTCGAGTGCGAAGTAGGGAATGTACTGTCTGGTGAACGAATCAGCGCAGCCGCGCTCGTCGGCTCGAAGTCATCGCCGCGAGCGATCCTGCGCCGGCCAAATCACGTAAGAATATCCCTACAAACTGGAGCAATATAGCAACGGCACGGGGCTTCGAGCGTTAGGGCGTGGCGGACAGGAGTCGAGCATGAAACGTCGATACAAAGTGCTGAGTGTGGTGGCGATCCTGCTGGTAGCGGCGGGATCTTCGTTGGCGCTGGTTTTGAGTCATAACTCTGCCTGCCCGGCCGCTCCGCCCTTGGCGGCCGGTGCGCCGCCGATGAAGGCAATTGTCTACCGTTGCTACGGCTCGCCGGAGGTACTCAAGCTCGAGGAAGTTGCCAAGCCATCCGTGGCGGACGACCGGATGATCGTGAAGGTGCATGCGGCCTCCGTCAATCCTCTGGACTGGCACTACATGCGCGGCGAGCCGTACTTCATGCGTGCCATGGCGGGAATGGGGAAGCCCGAAAGCATTCGCATGGGGGTTGATTTCGCAGGCACGGTGGAGTCGGTTGGAAAGAATGTCACGCGGTTCAAGCCCGGCGATGAAGTGTTCGGCGGCCGCGACGGCGCCTTCGGGGAGTACGTGAGCGTTGCCGAGAAGGGCTCGCTGGCCATGAAGCCGACCAACATGAGCTTTGAACAAGCTGCGGCTGTGCCCATCGCCGCCATCACGGCATTGCAGGCACTGCGCGACAAGGGAAACCTTCAAGCGGGGCAGAGCGTCTTGATCAACGGCGCGTCCGGCGGCGTCGGCACGTTTGCAGTGCAGATTGCCAAGGTCTACGGCGCCAAAGTCACCGCTGTTTGCAGTACCCGGAACTTGAGTTTGGTGCGATCCATCGGCGCCGATGAAGTCATCGATTACACCCACGAGGATTTCACCCAAGCTTCGCAACGATACGATCTCATCCTCGACACCGTGGGGACACACTCGCTGTCGGACTATCGGCGCGTGTTGAAGCCCGACGGCGCGTTGGTCATCGTCGGGTCCGTGGACAAGGGCCGGTGGTTCGGGGCCATATCGGGCCTGATCGACGCGAAGCTCTATTCCTCCTTCGTCCGTCAGAAAATCGTTTTTCTACTGGCAGAATTGAATCCCAAAGATCTCGATACCCTGCGCGATTGGATGCAGGCGGGAAAGGTTACTCCGGTCATCGACCGGCGCTATGCATTGAGCGAAGTTCCCGAGGCGATTCGCTACCTGGAACAGGGGCACGCGCGCGGCAAAGTCATCGTTACGGTGGACTAGGAGCGCACCCGCCGCCAGATGCAATCACCGCGGGAATCTGCGCCTGGGTATCGGCCGACGGCCTCGCTAAGCGCCGCTGACGGATCGCTTTCGCGCCTGACTCTGCGGCGCCCACCACTGCTCGACTTGGGCGGTGAGTCCCGCCAGATCGAGTCCCGCCCGGGCGAGGCAGGTGTCGCGCGTTCCGTGTTCGATGAAGCGATCGGGAATGCCGATGTGCAGCATGGGCACCTGCAATCCGGCAGCCGCGAGCAATTCGCCCACCGCTGAACCTGCGCCGCCGCCGATGGCGTTTTCCTCGATGGTGATGATGGCGCGGTGCCGGGCCGCAATCGACTCGACCAGCCTCTCATCGAGGGGCTTCACGAAACGCATGTTGACGATGGTGGCGTCCAGACGCTCCGCAATTTTCTGCGCCGAGTCGACCAGCGCGCCGAATGCCAGTATGGCGAGTCCGCTGCGGCCTTCGCGGCGCAGCTGCGCCTGGCCTACGGCAAGCGCGGTCATTTCCGCGACGACGGGCACACCGGGTCCCGTGCCGCGCGGATAGCGAATCACCGACGGCGAATTCAACGTGGTGCCGGTGTACAACATTTGGCGGCATTCATTCTCGTCCGCCGGCGCCATGATGGTCATGTTGGGAATGCAGCGCAGGAACGACAGGTCGTAGCTGCCCTGATGCGTGGCGCCATCGCTGCCGACCAAACCGGCGCGATCGACGGCGAAAATCACCGGCAGATTTTGCAGCGCGACGTCATGGATGAGTTGATCGTAGGCGCGCTGCAGAAACGTGGAATAGATCGCCACGACCGGCTTCAGGCCTTCCACCGCCATGCCGGCCGCGAGCGTGACCGCGTGCTGCTCGGCTATCGCCACATCGAAATAACGCGCGGGAAATCGCTTCGAATATTCGACCAGGCCTGAGCCTTCGCGCATCGCCGGCGTGATGCCGACGATGCTTGAATCGCGCTCCGCCATGTCGCACAGCCACTTGCCGAAGATCTGCGAATAGGTGGGTCCGGTGCTCGCTTCCTTGAAAATCATGCCGCTGGCGGGATCGAACGGGCCCGGCCCGTGCCACTTGATCGGGTCGGCCTCCGCCGGCGCGTAGCCCTTGCCCTTGCGCGTCACCACGTGCAGGAACTGCGGACCGCGCAGCTTTTGCAGGTTGCGCAGCGTGTTGACCAGCGCCTTCACATCATGACCATCGATCGGCCCGATGTAGTTGAAGCCCATTTCCTCGAACAATGTGCCCGGCAGCACCATGCCTTTCAAATGCTCTTCCGAGCGGCGCGCCAGTTCCCACACCGTGGGCATTTGCCGCAAGACTTTTTTGCCGCCCTCGCGCAGGTGCGAATACATTCTGCCGGATAACGCGCGCGCCAGATAATTGGAGAGCGCGCCGACGTTTTCTGAAATTGACATGTCGTTGTCGTTCAGCACGATCAACAGATCCGCAGGCAGGGAGCCGGCGTGATTCAACGCTTCGAACGCCATGCCCGCCGTCAGAGCACCATCGCCGATGATGGCGACGACTCGACGGTTCTCGCCGCGTTGCGCTGCCGCGACGGCCATCCCCAAGGCCGCGCTGATCGAGGTGCTGGAGTGGCCGACGCCGAACGTGTCGTACTCGCTTTCGCTGCGGGTGGGGAAGGGCGCGAGGCCTGCGTCCTGTTTAATGGTGTGCAGCTTGTCCCGCCGGCCCGTGAGGACCTTATGCGGATACGCCTGGTGCCCCACATCCCAGACCAGGCGGTCATCGGGAGTGTTGAACACGTAATGCAGGGCAATCGTGAGCTCGACGGTGCCCAATCCTGCGGCAAAATGTCCACCGCGGGTCGAGACACTATGAATCAGAAATTGGCGCAGTTCCCCGGCCAGTTCGGCCAGTTTTGCCGCGGGCAGGCGGCGCAGATCCGCCGGAGAGGCGATGGTGTCAAGCAGGGGATAGCTGGCAGGGAGAACGTCCATATCGCTCCAGTTTATACTGCCGTCCCCCAATAGTGGCAATGGACGGCGGCCTATGTTGCGAATTTGCACCATCGGTGAGCGGCTGACATGATGCTATTTCGACGGCTTTCCGAGATACTGACAACATGGATTCCGTAAGTTCAGATGAGGTCTATCAGGATCAGATTCTGCCGCATGTCTCGCGCACCTTTGCGTTGACCATACCGCAACTGCCGCCTGCCTTGAGCATTCCCGTCACCAGCGCCTACCTGCTGTGCAGAATCGCCGATACCATCGAGGACGAACCCGCACTGTCTGCCCCCGAGACGCTGGCTTTCCTGCAACGTTTCAGCGCGGTGGTGGGTGGAATCGGCGATTCCGCCGCCCTGGCGCGCGATCTGGTGCACCGGCTGTCGGACCGGACTCTGCCGACCGAGCGCGATCTGGTCAGCAATATGGACCGCGTCGTGCGGGTGACGGCGCACTTGGGCGAAGCCCAGCATGCCGCCATCCAGCGCTGCGTCGAGCTCATGTGCTACGGCATGCCACGGTTCCAATTCAGTGCCAGCGTCAGGGGCCTGCCTAAGTCGAGCGACCTGGACGACTATTGCTACTACGTCGCGGGGGTCGTGGGCGAGATGCTCACCGACCTGTTCTGTGATTATTCCGTGGATATCGCGCGCCGCCGTGCGAATTTAAGCGCCCTTGCCGCCTCCTTCGCCCAAGGGCTACAGATGACGAATATTCTCAAGGATGTCTGGGAAGATCGCAGCCGCGGCGCCTGCTGGCTGCCGCAGGACGTGTTTATCCGGCACGGCGTGGATCTCGCGCAAGTTTCCAACGAAATCAACGATCCGCGCTTCAGCTCAGGGATGACCGAGCTTGTGGCCGTAGCCCATGCGCATTTGCGCAATGCGCTGGATTACACATTATTAATCCCGGGCAAGGAGAAGGGCATTCGCCGCTTCTGCCTGTGGGCCATCGGTCTTGCCATCCTCACGTTGCGCAAAATTGCGCACAATCCCGGGTTCACCGCCGGCGCCCAGGTCAAGATATCGAGAACCGCGGTGAGCATGACCATGCTCATGACCAACACCTTCATCGGCAATGATTGGATGCTGCGGCGCCTATTTGCGCTGGCGGCGCGCGGCTTACCGCTGTCGCGGCTTGGGGAAGCAGCCCGGCCGCTACCGACCCCGGTCATGAGCGACAACGACGCTGATCGCGAACAACACGCTGAACGCGGACAGCACGCAGATCGCGAACAACACGCGCGGCGCCGCTACGGGAGTTCAGGGTCGTGAATCGAACCTCGCCGAAACCCACTCCGTTCCCCGCGGAGTTGCCTGACGCGCGCAGCGACATCGTCTCGCGCACGCTGAAGCGCATACCCGATTCCTCGCCGCTGGACCGCACCATCGCTGAGGCGCGCGACGCGCTGATCGCGCAGCAGCACGAGAAAGGCTACTGGCTCTACGAGCTCGAGGCGGACTGCACCATTCCCGCGGAGTACATCATGATGATGCACTTCTTGGATGAGATCGATGCGCCGCTCGAGGCCAAGATCGCCAATCACTTACGCGCGCGCCAGGCCGAGCACGGCGGGTGGCCGCTGTATCACAACGGTGAATTGGATTTGAGCTGCACCATCAAGGCCTACTACGCCCTGAAACTCGCCGGCGACAACACCCAAGCGCCGCACATGCGCAAGGCCCGCGCCGCGATCCTGGAGCGCGGCGGCGCCGCCAAAGCCAATGTGTTCACGCGGATCGCGCTCGCGCTGTTCGGCGAGCTGCCCTGGCGCGGCGTGCCCTACATTCCCGTGGAAATCATGCTGCTGCCGAAGTGGTTTCCGTTTCACATCGACAAGGTGTCCTACTGGTCGCGCACGGTGATGGTGCCGTTGTTCATCTTGTGCACGCGCAAGCCCAGGGCCAAGAATCCGCGCAACATCGGCATCCGCGAGCTGTTCACGACGCCGCCCGAGAAAGAGCGCCACTATTTCAAGCGCAGCGGAGTGCTCGCCAAGGCATTCCTGGTTTTCGATCATGTGGGACGCATGATCGATCCTTTGATTCCAGCCCGCATCCGAGAGCGTGCGACCAAGCGCGCCGAAGAGTGGGTGCTCGAACGATTGAACGGCGAGGATGGACTGGGCGCGATTTTCCCGGCGATGGTCAACGCCCTGGAAGCCATGGTGATTTTGGGCTATCCGCAGGACCACCCGCAGCGCGTCACCGCCAAGCGAGCCTTGCAGAAGCTGCTGGTGGTGGGACCTTCCAGCGCCTACTGCCAACCCTGTGTTTCACCGATCTGGGATACCGCGCTCGCCTGTCTTGCGATGCAGGAAGCCGGTGATGACTCGTCGCGCGAGGCGGCGACCCGCGGGCTCGACTGGTTGAAAACGAAGCAGCTGCTGGATGAGCCCGGCGATTGGCGCGTGCGGCGGCCCAATCTGCCCGGCGGCGGTTGGGCATTTCAATTCGCGAATGATTTCTATCCGGACCTCGACGACACGGCCGTGGTTGCCTGGGCCATGCATCAGGCGCGCGATTCGGTCCGCTACGATGAGAGCATGCGCCGTGCGCTCGACTGGTTGGTGGGGATGCAAAGTCGCGACGGCGGCTTTGCGGCGTTCGATGCTGACAATACCTGTTACTACTTGAACAAGATTCCCTTCGCCGATCATGGCGCCCTGTTGGATCCTCCCACCAGCGATGTCACCGCGCGCGTCGTTACCGTGCTGGCGCGCATCGGCCGGCCGCAGGACAAGCCGGCGCTCAATCGGGCAATCGCGTATCTGCGCAAGCAGCAGGAAGCGGATGGCTCGTGGTTCGGCCGTTGGGGAACCAATTACATCTACGGTACGTGGTCGGTGCTCATGTCGCTGGCGCAGGCGCATATTGGGGCGGATGACCCCATGGTGAAGCGGGCCGTGAAGTGGCTCAAAGCGCAGCAGAATCCGGACGGAGGCTGGGGCGAGAGCAACGATAGTTATGCGCTGCAGTCGCGGGCCGCGGAAGATTTTGGCAGCACGCCGTACCAGACCGCCTGGGCGCTGTTGGCGCTGATGTCGGCCGGGGAAGCGTCATCCGAGGCGGTGCGCCGCGGCACCGAGTACTTGCTGCATACCCGGCAGGCGGATGCGCTGTGGAGCCACCCGAGCTATACCGCTCCCGGATTTCCGCGCGTGTTTTATCTGCGCTACCACGGCTATTCGGCTTATTTTCCCCTGTGGGCGCTGGCCGCCTACCGAAATCTCACGCGTCGCGGAATCGCTCATTGAGTCGCGGAACCCGTCATTGAGCGGAGTGGGCGTCGTCGCGGCGCTCGAGGCTGAGGCCCGCGCGCTGGGACCCTCGATGCGCCGAGGCGGAGCGCCACCCTTGAGCGAGTTGGCCGCTTTCAGCGACGGAGCGTTATTGGCCGTCAGCGGCATCGGCCGCGAGGCGGCCGAAAGGGCCGCGCGCGCGCTGGTCGATGCCGGCGTCGCTGCGCTCATGACGTTCGGCATGGCCGGTGGCCTGGATCCGGCACTTGCGGCAGGAAGCGTCGTTCTGCCGTGCGAATTGATTGCTGCGGACGGTGCCCGGTTCCTCGCATCACGATCCTGGCGCGAACGCGTCGCCGCCGCGGTCAGTCCCCTGCGTGCGGTGAGTGCGGGCAACCTGCTGACCAGCGCGCGTGCGATCGACACACCCGCGGATAAATCCGCGGCATTTCGTGATACCGGAGCTGCCGCGGTCGATATGGAGAGTGCGGCCGTCGCGGCCATTGCCTCACATCACAACCTGCCCTTTATCGCCGTGCGTGTCATCGTCGATACGGCCGCGGATACCTTGCCGCGCGCCGTGGTCAATGCCAGCCGATTGGGTAAGGTGCAGATCGGCCGGCTGATCGCCGGCCTGATTCTGGCGCCGCGCGAGATCGGCGCGCTCATTCGCCTCGCACAGTGCTACCGCATCGCCATGCGTTCCTTGCGCGCGATCAGTGTTCACCTCGGATGAAAGCGCTGGTAACGGGTGCGACGGGATTTGTCGGCGCGGCGGTTGCCAGAGCGCTGCTGGCTGCGCAGTGGCAGGTGCGCGTGCTGGCGCGCAAAGGCTCGGATCGGCGCAACTTGAAAGGTCTCGCCGTCGACGTGCGGGAAGGCGATCTCGCTGATCTTGAATCGCTGGAGCGCGCCGCCCAAGGATGCGAGGGCCTGTTCCACGTTGCCGCGGATTATCGGCTGGGCGCGCCCGATCCCTCGCAGTTATACCGAGCCAATGTCGAGGGCACTCGCAATGTCTTGAATGCCGCGCGACGCACCGGCGTGCAGCGCATCGTCTACACCAGCAGCGTCGCCACCATCGGAATTCCGGCCGACGGCACGCCGGGCGACGAAGAAACGCCGAACTCGCTCGAGAATATGATCGGCCACTACAAGCGCTCGAAGTACCTGGCCGAGGAAGTCGTCAGGGAAGCGGCGCGTGCAGGAACGTCGGTGGTCATCGTCAGCCCCTCCACGCCGGTGGGGCCGGGCGATGTGAAACCCACGCCCACGGGGCAACTCGTGCTCGACGCGGCGGCCGGCAGGATGCCTGCCTATGTCGATACGGGGTTGAATATTGTGCATGTCGATGATGTAGCCGCCGGGCAACTGTTGGCGTATGAGCGCGGCAGGGCGGGCGAGCGCTACATTTTGGGTGGACAAGACATGACTTTACGAGAAATTCTCGGCGTTATCGCCACGCTGGTCGGGCGCAAACCGCCGCGCGTGCGATTGCCTTATGGCGTGGTGCTGCCCATGGCATACCTGGCGGAAGGTTTCGCCAAGCTAACCGGCCACAGCGGCCGAATCACCCTGGAGGGCGTGCGCATGTCCCGCAAGCGCATGTTTTTCTCGAGCGCAAAAGCGACGCGCGAACTGGGCTACCGCTTTCGCCCGCCGGTTCAGGCCTTCGAGGACGCGATCCGTTGGTATCGCGAGAACGGTTCGCTGAAATAGC
>Ga0137412_10000812_pt1 | contig 23289 bp, 17 predicted proteins | sample CZODoug2_1_16fun_FD_122160 | JGI IMG/M metagenome (GOLD analysis project Ga0137412, IMG submission 122160) | Vadose zone soil fungal communities from Angelo Coast Range Reserve, California, USA - CZODoug2_1_16fungal (Hybrid Assembly) | ecosystem: Environmental > Terrestrial > Soil > Vadose zone... | reverse complement strand
GCCGGGTTGGTGCTGTCGCCGCGCCATGCGGCGTCGAGTTCCACCGGGCGTTCGCGGAACGCGCCGATCGATCGGAACACCACCCCTTCGGGATGCAGCGTCGCCGCCGAGGCGGGCACCAGCGCGATCCCGATACCGGAGCGCACCAGCACCAGCATCGTGTGCACCTGCGTGACGAACTGGACGTAGTGGGGCGTGGCGCCCGCGATGGTGAAGGTGCTGATCAGCAGTTCGTTGAAGTACCGCGCCTGGACGGGCGAGTACATCACGACGTCCTGGCCATCGAGGTCGTTGAGGGTCAGCTGCCGGGTCTGCCCCACCAGCGGGTGAGCGGCGGGCAGCGCGGCGACGAGTTGCTCGTGCAGCAGCGGCCGCGACACGATGCCGGGCCGCTTCAACGGTGGCCTTGCCATCCCCAGATCGATTTCACCGCTCATCAACGCCTCGATCTGGACGGCCGAAACCATCTCGCGCAGTTCGAGTTTGACGTCGGGCAGCTGCTCGCGCGTCCGCTCGAGCAGGCGGGGAAGGACGGCGTGCGCGGACGCGGCGGTGAACCCCACCACGACGGTGCCGAGATCACCCGCCGGCACCCGTTTGACCGTCAAGGACGCACTCTCGGCAAGCTGCAGGATCCGCCGGGCATCGGGCAGGAACGCCACCCCGGCCGGGGTGAGCGTCACCGACCGGGTGGTCCGGTCGATCAGCTGGACCCCGAGTTCGGCCTCGAGCTGCTGGATCTGCCTGCTCAGCGGCGGCTGTGTCATGTGCAGACGTTCGGCGGCCCTGCCGAAGTGCAGTTCCTCCGCGACGGCGATGAAGCACGACAGCCGCGCGAGAGAGAACACCTATGCACTCCTAGCATCACTATGGCCGCCGGCGGCGACAGTAGTGAATCAGTGTAGGGCGGTGGTCATCACCAGCGAGGGCCGACTGCGCGAAAACCCGGAACGACGGTCTGCATGTAACCGGTGTCGTCGCGGTTGCGGATCCCGCACCGGACGTACTGCTCGTGCAGCGCCTCGAGTGCATCTTCGTCGATCTCGATGCCCAACCCCGGCGTGCCCGGCACCGCGACGGCGCCATCGCGAAACTCCAGAACCCCTGGCTTGATGACGTCCCCGATCTTCCAGGGCCAGTGCGTGTCGCAGGCATAGGTGAGGTTCGGTGTGGCGCCTGCCAGGTGCACCATCGCGGCCAGGCTGATGCCAAGGTGCGAGTTGGAGTGCATGGACAACCCGAGCCCGAAGGTGTCGCAGATGCCAGCGAGCAGCCGGGAGCGTTGCAGGCCGCCCCAGTAGTGGTGATCCGAGAGCACCACGCCGACCGACTGTTTCGCGACTGCGGGCGCGAGATGGTCGAAGGCGACGACGCACATGTTGGTCGCAAGCGGCATCGGTGACTGCCTTGCCACCTCGGCCATGCCGTCAAGGCCAGGGGTCGGGTCCTCCAGGTACTCGAGGATGCCCGCCAGTCCGGCGGCTACCTTGACCGACGTCTGCGGGGTCCACGCGGCATTCGGGTCCAACCGCAGCGGGTGTTCGGGGAACGCCTCGTGCAGCGCCTCGATCGCCTTCATCTCCTCCTCGGGCGGGAACACCCCACCCTTGAGTTTGATTGCGCTGAAGCCGTATTCGTCGATCAGGCGGCCAGCCTGGGCCACGATGCCCGACGGATCCAGGGCCTCGCCCCACGCGTCGGGCTCGGCCCCGGGATGCCCGGCCCACTTGTAGAACAGGTAGGCGCTGAAGGGCACCGCGTCGCGGACCCTGCCGCCAAGCAGGTCGGACACCGGCCTGCCCGTGGCGTGTCCCTGCACGTCGAGGCAGGCCACCTCGAAGGGCGAGAACACCTGGTCGACGGCGCTGGCCGTGGTGATCATGCCTGCCGTGCCGACGGCGCGGGAGTCTCCGGCGAGCCGGTCGGTGATGGCGGCGCGAATTGCATTGAGCGCGAACACGTCCAGGCCGGTGATGGCCGCCGCGGCCGCCCGCAGCCGGTCCAGGTGTGCTGAGTCGGCGTACGTCTCGCCCAACCCGACCAACCCCGCGTCGGTATCGAGCTGGATGATCGCGCGCAGCGCGAACGGCTCGTGCACGCCGACGGTATTGAGCAGCGGCGCGTCGACGAAGGCGACCGGGGTGATGCGGGCGCCCGTGATGGCGATCCGGGCCGCGCTCATCACCGCGCGGCGGCTAGTTCGTCGGCGATCACGGCGCGGCCTGCCTCGATGATCCGGCCGAGCTCGGCGAGCGCCTCCGGCGACGGCATGGTCAGCGGCGCCCGCACCGAGCCTGCATCGAGGCCCTCCATGGTGACGCCCGCCTTGATCAGGGACACCGCGTAGCCGGGCACGGTATCCCGCAACCGAACCAGCGGGTGGAAGAACTCGCGCAGCAGTGCGGCGACGAGATCGTCGTCCCCGCGTTCAAGCGCCTGATAGAACGCAAGCGCCAGTTCGGGGGCGAACGCGAACGTGGCCGACGAGTACAGGGTGACGCCGATGGCGCGGTAGGCCTGTTGCGAAACCTCCGCGGTGGGCAGGCCGTTGAAGAACTGGAACGGCTTGCCGTCCTGCGCCAGCGCGTCGGTGACCGCGCGCACGATGCGCGCCACCAGGTCGACGTCGCCGGTGCCGTCCTTGAACCCGACGACGTTGGGCAGACGGGCGACCTCGACGGCGGAAGCCTCGTTGTAGCGGGCGTTTCCGCGGTTGTAGACGATCAGCGGCAGGTCGGTGGCCGCGGCCACCTCGCGGGTGTAGGCGACCAATCCGTCCTGCGGCATCTGCACCAGGTACGGCGGGAGCAACAGCAGCCCGTCGGCACCGGCCTCGGCGGCCGCCCGTGCGAAGATCTTGGCCTGCGCGACGGATCCGCCTGCACCGGCGTAGACCGGCACCCGTCCGGCGGTCGCCTCGACCGCGGTGCGCACGATGCCCGCGAACTCGCCGGTCTCCAGCGCATGGAATTCGCCTGTGCCGCAGGCGATGAAGACGCCACCGGGGCCCGCATCGACACCCATGGCGACGTGCTCGGCGAGCTTTCGCAGATCGACCTCACCGGATTCGGTGAAGGGTGTGACGGGAAAGAACAGTACGCCGTCAAGCATGTCGGAATCTCCTAGCTGGTGGTTCGGTCAGTCTTGAACGAGGCGGCCGTCGATGCGCCGCAGGAGCCCGTCCGGATTGCCGTCGGCAATCGCGCTGGGCAGCAATGACTTCGGCACGTCCTGATAGCAGACCGGCCGCAGGAATCGTTCGATCGCGCGGGCGCCCACCGAGGTGGTGCGGGAGTCCGACGTCGCGGGGTACGGTCCGCCGTGCACCATGGCGTAGCCGACCTCGACGCCGGTCGGCCAGCCGTTGAACAGGATTCGCCCTGCCTTGGTCTCCAACGTCGGCAGCAATCTGGCGGCCTCGTCGTGATCGGACTCGTCGGCGTGCACGGTCGCGGTCAGCTGCCCCTCGAGACCCGCTGCCACCGAACTCATCTCGGCAGCATCGGCACAGCGGACCACGATGCTGGACGAACCGAACACCTCGGCCTGCAGCACCTCGGAGCCTTGGAAGTTCGCGGCGTCCGTGGCGAACAGAGCGGCCTGACAGGCGGTCGGGTTGTCGGCGGCGGCGCCGCGGGCTACGAGTTCGGCCTGCCCGCTCAGTGCGGTCACGCCGTTGGCGTAGTTCCCGGCGATCGCCGGCGTGAGCATCGGGGTGGCCGCGGCCTGCGTCAGCGCGTCCCGTGCCGAGGCGATGAAGGCGTCGAGGCCGGGGCCGTCGACGGCGATCACCAGGCCGGGGTTGGTGCAGAACTGGCCCGATCCCATGGTCAGCGACGCGACGAACGCGCGGCCGAGGTCGGCACCGCGGGCCGAAAGGGCGCCGTCGAGCAGGAACACGGGGTTGATCGAACTCATCTCGGCGTAGACGGGGATCGGCTCGGGCCGGGCCGCGGCCGCAGCGACCAGAGCGGTTCCGCCGGAACGGGATCCGGTGAAGCCGACGGCCTTGATCCGCGGGTCGGTGACGAGTGCGCCGCCGAGTCCTGGCCCCGTTCCGAACAGCAGCGAGAACGTGCCCTTGGGCAGACCCGCGGCGGCCACGGCGTCGGTGATGGCGCGGGCGACAAGCTCCGAGGTGCCGGGATGTGCGTCGTGCGCCTTGACCACCACGGGGCAGCCTGCCGCCAACGCCGACGCGGTGTCGCCGCCTGCCACCGAGAAGGCCAGCGGGAAGTTGCTCGCGCCGAATACGGCCACCGGGCCTAGTGCGACGGCGCGCTGGCGGATGTCCGGGCGCGGCAACGGGGTTCGGTCGGGCTGGGCGGGGTCGATGCGGGCGCCGGTCCAGCTGCCCTCCCGCACGACGGCGGCGAAGAGGCGAAGTTGTCCGGTGGTACGTCCGACCTCGCCTGCGATGCGTCCCTCGGGAAGGCCGGACTCGGTCACGGCACGCGCGACGAGGGCGGCCTTGATGGTGTCGAGGTTGTCGGCGATGGATTCGAGGAACTGTGCGCGCCGTTCGGACGTGGTCGCGCGGTAGACCCCGAACGCCTCGGCGGCGGCCGCGCACGCCGCAGCGACGTGACTGGCGTCGCCGTAGCGGTAGCCGGGTTCGATGGCGCTGCCCGCGGCGGGATCGAATCCGCGGATCTCCTCACCGGTTCCGGTGACGAGCGTGCCGGCGATGATCATCTGTCCGGTCAGTTGCGTGGGGTCGGCAATCGTTGCGGTCACGCGACCAACGCTATGGCCCCAACCGATTCATGTCCAAGACCGATTTGGCGTCGACTAATCCAGTAGTTGGATCAGTTAGGGGCGAGCGAAGCGACGGGGGTATGCGTAGGGGCGAGCGAAGCGACGGGGGGTATACCCAGTCAGGCGCTGGCCCGTCCGCGCATGGCCAACCTGCCGAGCACGTCGTGCCCCAGCCGACGCAGGTCTTGGCGGGGCAGACCTGCCGCCGGGATCAACGCAACGCCGTCGGCGACGTCGGCCGAATCGATGTCGGCGATCAGCCCGGTCAGACCGTCGACCGTGCCCGCGTAGCGGACCGTCCCGTCGTCGCCGACCGCGCGGAAATCCCCAGGCACCGCAACGGCGAGGTCGAGGATGACCGCCACGTCACCGCCGCCTGCGCGCAGACGTGCCGCACTGCGCTGGGCGCGCTGCAGGTCGGGCGCGGTGAACCGCACCACGGGCCCACCACCCGACGTCAACTCGGTGAGGTCGCCGCCCGTCTCGTCTGCCACGAATAGCCGCACGTCGGCCAGGGTAGGCGCCGGTACCGGTTCCGCCGAGGGTTGCGATCAGCGAGAATTCAGCGGAATGACCGACACCCAGCTGCCCGGCGTCTTCGGCGACGTCCAGCCGATCCTCGAGCACTACGGCTACCTCGCGGTCGGCGGATTCGTCCTGCTGGAGGACTTCGGGGTGCCCGTGCCCGGCGAGGTCTTACTGATCTCGGCGGCGATCTTCGCAGGTGCAGGCCACATGAACATCGCCGTGGTGATTCTCGTCGCGGTGCTCGGCGCCATCATCGGAGACAACATCGGCTACGCGGTGGGCCGGCTGGGCGGGCGCCCACTCGCCGAACGGTGGGGCCGCTTCGTGTTCCTCACCCCGGCGCGGCTCGACAAGGCCGAGGCCTACTTCGATGCCCACGGCGGCAAGATCGTCACCATCGCCCGGTTCATCGAAGGCCTGCGACAGGTCAACGGTCTGATCGCCGGAATCGTCGGGATGCACTGGCTGAAGTTCCTCGGATTCAACGCCCTGGGCGCAGTGCTCTGGGTCGGCACATGGGCCGGATTGGGCTTCCTGACCGGCACGCACATGGTCACGATCTACGCGGCGTTCGAACGGTACAAGTGGTATGGGATCGGTGCCCTCGTCATCGCCATCGCAATTGTCATCACAATCCGCGTGCGGCGTGGCAGGGCGGAGCGCGGCGCTTAGTAGTTTGTAACCGTGACAGCCGCTTCTGGACCCAGCATTCCCGCCCAGTACGTGCTGTCGTCGTCCGCTCCCGAGCCGCGGACCCTGATCGACATCCTCTACGAGACCGCCGAACGGCATCCCGACTCGCCGGCCATCGACGATGGCGCGGTTCAGCTCACCTACGCCGAACTGGTCCTCGATATCGAGGAGAGCGTCGAATGGCTCGCCGCGCGTGGGATCGGCCGCGGCGACCGCATCGGAATCCGCATGCCGTCGGGCAGTTACGCGCTCTACGTCGCGATCCTGTCGACGCTGGCCGCCGGTGCGGCCTACGTGCCGGTCGACGCCGACGATCCGGACGAACGTGCCGCGCTGGTGTTCGGCGAGGCAGGTGTCGTCGGCGTCATCACCGAGCAGGGCCTGGTCCGCGGCCATGGCTCGTCGCGTGGATGGCGCGCAGGCAAGCCGTTGGTCCGCGACGACGCGTGGATCATCTTCACGTCGGGTTCGACCGGGACACCCAAGGGAGTCGCCGTCACTCACCGCAACGCGGCGGCCTTCGTCGACGCCGAGGCGCAGATCTTCTTGAAGGACAACCCGATTGGACCCAACGACCGCGTCCTCGCCGGGTTGTCGGTCGCGTTCGACGCGTCGTGCGAGGAGATGTGGCTGGCCTGGCGCAACGGCGCGTGCCTGGTGCCCGCGCCCCGCTCGCTGGTGCGCAGCGGAATGGACCTGGGGCCGTGGCTGGTATCGCGCGACATCACCGTGGTGTCGACGGTGCCCACGCTGGCGGCGCTCTGGCCCGCCGAGGCACTCGAGGCGGTGCGCCTGCTGATCTTCGGCGGCGAGGCATGCCCGCCCGAACTCGGTGAACGGCTCGCCGTGGACGGGCGCGAGGTCTGGAACACCTACGGCCCCACCGAGGCAACGGTCGTGGCCTGTGCGGCTCCGCTCGACGGCAAGGGCCCGGTCAGCATCGGGCTTCCGTTGCCCGGCTGGGACCTGGCCGTCGTCGACAAGGAGGGCAACCCGGTCGCCTTGGGTGAGGTCGGCGAACTGGTGATCGGCGGCGTCGGCCTTGCGCGCTATCTGGATCCCGAGAAGGACGCGGAGAAGTACGCGCCGATGCCGACCCTGGAATGGGCCCGGGCCTACCGCAGCGGCGACCTCGTCCGCCTGGAAGCCGACGGCCTCTACTTCATGGGGCGCGCCGACGACCAGGTCAAGGTCGGCGGTCGCAGGATCGAGCTCGGCGAGGTCGACTCGGCGCTGGTGAATCTGCCTGGCGTCAGCGGCGGCGCCGCAGCCGTTCGCCGCACCGCGAGCGGCACCCCGCTTCTGGTCGGCTACATCGCCAGTGCGGATCCCGAGTTCGACGTTGCGGCCGCACGCGCCGCCTTGAGCGAAGCACTGCCCGCCGCCCTGGTGCCGCGGCTGGTCCTCGTCGACGAACTGCCCACCCGCACGTCGGGCAAGGTCGATCGCAACGCGCTGCCGTGGCCGATCGACGGCGCCAGCGGATCCGACGGCCCCGACCTCGGCGGCACGACGGGCTGGCTGGCCGGGCTGTGGCGCGACGTCCTTGCCGCACCGATCGACGGGCCCGAGGCCGACTTCTTCGCCCTCGGCGGCGGATCGTTGTCGGCGGCGCAATTGGTGGCCGCACTGCGCGCAAAGCATCCGCAGGTGACGGTGGCCGACCTGTACGACCATCCTCGGCTCGGGTCGTTGGCCGGTTACCTCGACGAGCTCGATCCGCCGCCTCGGGTCGAAACCCGCACGGTGAAACCGGTTTCGCGGCTCACCGAGCTGGCGCAGGTGCTTCTCTCGCTCCCGCTGGCCACCCTGACCGGGATGCAGTGGGTGGTGTGGCTGGCGCTACTCAACAACGTCGCCGCCACGTTGAACCTGCTGCCGTGGGCGGTGCCGGTGAACTGGTGGTGGATCGCGGCGGGCTTCGTCGTCTTCGTCACGCCGGTCGGGCGGATGGGCATCGCGGTACTCGCCGCGCGGATGCTGCTCGGCGGGCTCGAGCCCGGCACCTATCGCCGCGGCGGACCCGTGCACCTGCGGATCTGGCTCGCCGAACGACTCGGTGAGGCCAGCGGCGCCGAGAACCTGGCAGGCGCGCCCTGGTTGGTCTACTACGCAAGGGCATTGGGCAACAAGGTCGGCAAGGGCGTCGACCTGCACTCGTCTCCCCCCGTCACCGGCATGCTCACGCTCGGGCACCGGTGTTCGATCGAGCCCGAGGTCGACCTGACCGGGCACTGGATCGACGGCGACCAGTTCCACGTCGGCCGCATCGAGGTCGGCACCGACGCCACCGTCGGCGCGCGGACGACGCTGCTGCCCGGCGCCGTAATCGGCAAGAACGCTGACGTCGCACCGGGTTCCGCCGTAATCGGCAAGGTGAAGTCCGGCCAGTACTGGAAGGGCTCGCCCGCCGCGAAGTCCGGCAAGGCCCGGCATCCGTGGCCAGAGGAGCGGCCGCGCCGCGCCCCGCTGTGGGTGGCGATGTTCGGCGTGACGTCGGTGTTGCTCGGCAGCCTGCCGTTGGTGGCGCTGGCCGCCGGCCTCGCGGTGCTGGGATGGGCGGTGCGCCACACTGCAACGCTGTCCGACGCGCTGGTTCCCGCGGCGCTGTGGACGCCTGCGGCGACGCTGACGGCGGTGGTGGTCTACGCCTTGCTGACGGTGATCGGCGTGCGGGTGCTGTCGCTCGGCCTGCACGAGGGATATCACCCGGTGCGCAGTCGGGTCGGATGGCAGGTGTGGGCCACCGAACGCCTGATGGACGCCGCCCGCAACTACCTGTTCCCGATCTACGCGAGCCTGCTCACCCCGGCGTGGCTGCGGTTGCTCGGCGCGAAAATCGGTCGCGGAACCGAGATCTCGACGGCTCTGCTGACCCCGAAGTTCACCGTCGTCGAGGACGGCGCCTTCCTCGCCGACGACACCATGGTGGCGTCCTACGAGCTCGGCGGCGGCTGGATCCACGTCGCCACGGCCACCATCGGCAAGCGCGCGTTCCTCGGCAACTCCGGTATCACCCAGCCGGGTCGGCGCGTGCCGGACGACGGTCTGGTGGCCGTGCTGAGCGCGACGCCGCACAAGGCGAAGGCCGGATCGTCGTGGCTGGGCAGCCCGCCGATCAGGCTGCGCCGCCAACCGACGGCAGCCGACGCGCTGCGCACCTTCCACCCGTCGCTGCGGTTGAAGATCTTGCGCGGTCTGGTCGAGACGTGCCGGCTGTTGCCGTTGATCGTCACGTTCGCGATCGGCGTTGCGGTGCTTGGCACCCTGCAGTTCCTGACGGACGAATTCGGTTATCTGTGGACAGCATTGGCGGGCGGGGTGGTGCTGCTCGTCACGGGCGCGGTGGCAGGCGGCATCGCCGTGGTGGCGAAGTGGCTGTGGGTCGGCCGCATTCGGGCCGTCGAGCATCCCCTGTGGTCGTCGTTCGTGTGGCGCAACGAGGTATCCGACACGTTCGTCGAGACGGTCGCCGCGCCGTGGTTCGCCAGGGCCGCGAGCGGTACGCCGGTGATGAACCTGTGGCTGAGGGCGCTCGGCGCCAAGATCGGTCGCGGCGTGTGGTGCGAAACGTATTGGCTACCAGAGGCCGACCTCGTCACCCTCGGCAGGGGCGCCACCGTCAACCGCGGCTGCGTGGTGCAGACCCATCTGTTCCACGACCGCATCATGCGGATGGACACCGTCGTGCTGGAGGACGGCGCGACGCTCGGCCCGCACTGCGTAGCGTTGCCCGCCGCGCGGATCGGCGCGGGCGCCACGGTCGGGCCGGCGTCGTTGGTCATGCGCGGGGACGAGGTGCCCGCGTCGAGCCGCTGGCAGGGCAATCCGATCGCGCCGTGGAATGCGTTGCGCAAGAAGCGGAGCGAGCGGTCCGACAAGCCGTCCAAGAAGGCTGGAGTCTCCGCCGCGTGACGCGATCGCACAAAAAGGCCACCAAGCGAACACCTCCCGTCATCGACCCCTACATTCCCGCCAACGGCAACTTCGGCTACCGGGTGTCCCGCTACGAACTCGACCTCGAGTACAAGGTGAACATCAACCGGCTGTCCGGCACCGCCACCATCACCGCGGCCACCCTGGCGTCGTTGAAGACATTCACCCTGGACCTGTCCGATGCCCTGACGGTGTCCAAGGTCTCGGTCAACGGGCACAGGCCCCAATCGTTCAACCACTCACACGGCAAGCTGAGCATCACGTTGTCGACGGCACTGCCTGCGGGAGCAGCGATGTCGATCACCGTGCGCTACGCGGGCACGCCCCGGCCGCTCCGAACCGTTTGGGGCGAAGTGGGTTTCGAGGAGCTGACCAACGGCGCGCTGGTCGCCGGGCAGCCCAACGGCGCGGCGTCGTGGTTTCCCTGCGACGACCATCCGAGCAGCAAGGCCAGCTATCGGATCGTGATCAGCACCGAGAACCCGTACCGCGCGGTGGCCAACGGTGAGCTGGTGTCGAAGCGGACGCGCGCGGCGATGACCGCCTGGACCTACGAGCAGGCCGAGCCCACGTCGACCTATCTGATCACCCTGCAGATCGGCGACTACGAGACGCACCGATTGACGAAGACACCGGTGGCGATGAACGCCGTTCTGCCGCACCGGTTGAAGCATGACTTCGAGTACGACTTCGGCCGTCAACCGCAGATGATGAAGCTCTTCGTCAAGCTGTTCGGACCGTACCCGCTCTCGACCGGCTACACCGTCGTGGTCACCGATGACGATTTGGAGATTCCCCTTGAGGCGCAGGGGATCTCGATATTCGGCGCCAACCACTGCGATGGGGAGCGCACTGCCGAGCGCCTGATCGCCCACGAGCTGGCCCACCAGTGGTTCGGCAACTCGGTGACCGCGCGACGCTGGCGCGACATCTGGCTGCACGAGGGTTTCGCCTGTTACGCCGAATGGCTGTGGTCGGAGGACTCGGGTGGCCGCAGCGCCGATGACTGGGCCAGGTACTACCACGGCAAGCTCGCCAGCTCGCGGCAAGACCTGCTGCTGTCCGACCCCGGTCCGCGCGACATGTTCGACGATCGGGTCTACAAGCGGGGTGCGCTGACGTTGCACGTGCTGCGCCGGACCATCGGCGACGACGGCTTCTTCGACTTGCTCCGCGACTGGACCACCCGGCATCGCCACGGCACCGCCGTCACCGACGACTTCACCGGACTGGCCGCCAACTATTCGGACGAGTCACTGCGGCCGTTGTGGCAGGCCTGGCTGTACTCGAAGGACGTCCCCGACCTGTGACCGACGGCGCGTCGACCGTCCCCTCACAGGGACCGGTGACCAGAGGCAGCTTCGCCAGGGTCGGGGCGGCGACGGTGGTCAGTGCGCTCTTCGGCTATGCCGTGCTCTACCTCGCTGCGCGTGACCTCGAGCCTGCCGGCTTCTCGGTGTTCGCCGTGTTCTGGGGCGCGTTCGGACTTCTCGCAGGCGCAGCCAACGGCCTGCTTCAGGAGTCCACCCGCGAAGTGCGCCAGACGCAGCATGTTCCAGTCGTTGACGGCCCGCGGATCCACCCGATTCGGGTGGCCGTTCTGGTCGGGGTGGTCTCCGCGGCGGTCGTCGTCGGCACCTCGCCCTCGTGGTCGAGCCACGTCTTCGTCGAGTCGCGGCTGCTCAGCGTCGCCCTCCTGAGCGCAGGGATCGCCGGGTTCTGCCTGCACGCGACGCTGCTTGGCGTGCTGGCCGGGGTCGACCGCTGGGGCGAGTACGGGGCGCTCATCGTCGGCGATGCGACGATGCGGGTGGCGGTGGCAACGGCCACCTTCCTGATCGGCTGGGGTTTGGTGGGCTATCTGTGGGCCACCGTGGCGGGGTCGCTCGCCTGGCTGGCGCTTCTGTTGGCGTCGCCTGCCACGCGTGCGGCCGCGCGTCTGCTCACCCCAGGCACCACGTGGACGTTCCTGCGGGGCGCGTCGCACTCGATCGCGGCGGCGGGGGCCAGCGCCATCCTCATCATGGGTTTCCCTGTGCTGCTGAAGGCGACGTCGCAGGACCTTGGCGCGGCAGGCGGCGTCGTCATCCTCGCGGTGACGCTGACCCGCGCACCGCTGCTGGTGCCACTGACCGCGATGCAGGGCAACCTGATCGCCCACTTCGTCGACCAGCGCGCGGCGCGCCTGCGGGCCCTGGTGATGCCCGCGCTGGTGGTGTTGGGGCTTGGCGTGGTGGCGGTCCTCATCGCGGGGCTGGCCGGGCCGCGGCTGCTGCAGTTCGCGTTCGGACCCGAGTACGAGGCCGGTGGTGCCCTGCTTGCCTGGTTCACCGCGGCGGCCATCGCGATCGCGCTGCTCACCCTCACCGGCGCCGCGACGGTCGCGGCGGCGCTGCATCGCGCATACGCCGCGGGCTGGATCGGGGCAACGCTGGTGTCGGCCCTCCTACTGCTGCTGCCGGTGCCGTTGGAGACGCGCACCGTCGTGGCGCTGATGTGCGGACCGCTGGTGGGAATCGTCGTGCACCTCGGCGCTCTGCGCAGGATTCCCGCACCATGAGCGTGTAGTTTGGTCGCCATCACCATGCCTGACACTCGCTACCACGACGTGTGGATCGTCATCCCCGCCTTCAACGAGGCGAGCGTCATCGGCGACGTCATCGCCGACGTTCGCTCCGTCTTCGGCAACGTCGTGTGCGTCGATGACGGCAGCCGGGACGACACCAGTGACCGTGCACATCGCGCAGGCGCCCACGTGGTGCGCCACCCGGTCAACCTCGGACAGGGCGCGGCCATTCAGACCGGCGTCGAGTACGCCCGCAGCAGGCCCGGCGCCAACGTGTTCGCGACGTTCGACGCCGACGGCCAGCACCGGGTCAAGGACGTCGTCAGGATGATCGACCGGCTCACCGCCGAAGACCTCGACATCGTGATCGGCACCCGCTTCGGCGACCGCGCGCCCGAGCGGATGCCGAAGTTGAAGCGGCTGCTGCTGCCGATCGTCGCCAAGCTCAGCCCGGCCAGCCGCAAGCTCGGCCTGACCGATGCGCACAACGGGCTGCGGGTGTTCAACAGGACCGTCGCCGACGGGCTGAACCTCACGATGAACGGGATGGCGCACGCCAGCGAGTTCATCGCGCTGATCGTCGAGAACCATTGGCGGGTGGCCGAAGAACCCGTCGAGATCCTCTACACCGACTACTCGATGTCCAAGGGGCAACCTCTGGTCAACGGCGTCAACATCATCTTCGACGGCCTGCTGCGCGGAAGGATGCGCCGATGAACTGGATTCAGGTTCTGCTGATCGCGGCGATCGTGGTGCTGCTGGTGTACTTGCTGCGGTCCCGGCGCAGCGCGAAGTCCAGGGCGTGGGTGAAGCTCGGCTACGTGCTGTTCGTGATCGGGGCGATCTACGCGGTGATCCGGCCCGACGACACCACCGTGGTCGCGAACTGGCTCGGCGTCGACCGCGGCGCCGACCTCATCGAGTACTCACTGGTGATCGCGTTCCTGTTCACCACGCTCAGCGCCTACATGCGGTTCAAGGATCTGGAACTGCGCTACGCCCAACTGGCCCGCGCGGTCGCACTGGAAGGTGCAAGAGCCCCCGAGGAGCGTTAGCTCCGGATTGCCGTCAACTCCCGGATCGGTCGGTGAGCAGTTCGGTCAGCAGCGCAATCCTGGCATCTTCGATCTCGGGCAGCGGCAACACCGCTCGGACGATCGCCGCGCCGTCGAAGACGTTCGTCAGCGTCGCCACCAACGCGCCGAACGTCTCCGGCGGGTACCGGTCCGCCCCTGGCAACGCGCGAGCGACGTCGTGGATGTTCGCCGCGTACTCCACCAAAACGGCCTGCAGGGTGACCTTCAGCTTCTCGTCGGTACGCGCGGCAATCAGGAGTTCGTACATCACGGTGTTGGTGTCGTTGCCCGTGACGTCGCGCAGAATGCCAAGTGCGGCCTCGAATGCTGGTTTGTCGGCCGGTATCTCGGCGACCCGCTTGGTGAACAGCTCCAGCTGACGTCGCATGACTTCGAGCGCGGTGGCCGCCATGAAGTCGCCCATGGTGGCGAAGTGCCGGAACAGCGCGCCGTCGGACACCTGGGCGCGCTTCGCGATCACCGCAGCAGACGCCCGCGCATACCCGACCTCGACGATCGTGTCGATGCATGCGTCGAGCAGGCGCGCCACCGTCTCCTCGCGGCGCTGCTGCTGGGTTCTTGCCATGTCAGACGGTTCTTGCCATGTCAGACACGACCTTCGGGGTGAGACGGGTACCGGCCCGAAGGAAGTGACCCGACTTCACGGTCGTCCCGTAGCCCTCGCGGAACTCGCCGTTGCGGTACACGACGGTCCCGCCGACAGCCGTCGCGACCACTGCGGCGTCGTTGCGGTTGACCATGCGGCTCAGGCCGCCGTAGAACGGGACCTTCTCCTCGTGGTAGCCGTCGACCGACGCGTCGAGGCCTTCCGGGTTGATCACGACGAAGTCGGCGCGATCGCCTTGTCGCAGGGTGCCCGCGTCGAGGCCGAACCACTCGGCGACCTCGGCGGTGAGGCGATGAATCGCCCGCTGGGTGGTGAGGAACGGATGCCCGGCGCGGTCGGCGTCGCGCACTCGCTTCAGCAGACGCAGCGAGAAGTTGTAGAAGGCCATGTTGCGAAGGTGCGCACCGGCATCCGAGAAGCCCATGTGGATGGACGGTTCGGCGGCCAGCTTGTCGAGGTGCTTGGGCCGGTGATTCGCGACGATGGTGGTCCAGCGGACGTTGCGCTCCCCGTTGTCGACGAGCACGTCCAGGAAGGTGTCGAGCGGGTGCAGTCCGCGCTCGACCGCGATCTGGCCGAAGCTCTTGCCGATCAACGTCTCGTCCGGGCATTCGACGATGACCGCATCGTGAAAGTCGCGGTGCCACAACGACGGACCGAGCTTCTTGCGGTCGAACGAGCGCCGGAACCGGCGGCGGTACTCCTTGTCGGCGAGCAGTTCGTTGCGCTCCAACTGATCGCGCAGATGCAGCGCGGCGGTGCCTGCGCCGAACTCCTCGAAGACGGGCAGATCGATTCCGTCGGAGTACAACTCGAACGGAACCGGCAGGTGCTGGAAGCGTACGAGCGATCCGAACAGCTTGTTCATCAGCCGGATGCCAGGGCCGAACACGTGAACCGCGGCGGGCGCCGACTTGGCGTCGGCCGACACCAGCAGGCTCATCCGGACTCCGGGGCGACGTCCGAACATGCGGCTACTGGACAGGAAGAAGTTCAGCGCCGACATCGGGCTCTTCACGTCGGGGGCGCTTTGCAGGATCCGACGGTGCTTGCGGAGCACCGCGATCAGCTTGCGCCGTTCCCGCCAGGTCGCGAAGGTCGACGGCAGCGCGCGTGAACGGAAGCGGTCGCCGTCGAGCTTGTCGATGGCCGCATCCATCCCGGACATGCCGAGAAGCCCTGCGTCGAGCGCCTTTTCGAGCATCGTGGCCATCTGGTCGAGCTCGGCGTCGGTCGGATTCACGCCATCGGTCGTTGCGCGGTCGAGGCCGAGGACGGCGGTACGCAGGTCCGAGTGCCCGAGCATCGAGCTGACGTTCGGGCCCAGCGGCAGGTCGTCGAGCGCCGCCACGTACTCCGCGGGCGTGGTCCAGGTCTTCTTGGCGTCCAGCGCACCGAGGACGAACTTGCGCGGCACCGCCTCGACCCTGCTGAACAGGTCGGCGGTGTCCTCGGTGCTGGCGTACACCGCCGAGAGCGAGCAGTTGCCGAGCAGCACGGTGGTGACGCCGTGCCGCACCGATTCCCGCAGACCCGGATCGAGCAGTACCTCGGCGTCGTAGTGCGTGTGCACGTCGACGAAGCCGGGGACGATCCACTTCCCGGACGCGTCGATCACGTCGGGGCAACCGGTCTCGTCCAGGGGGCCGACGGACACCGTGTCGACGATGCCGTCCCGGATGCCGAGGGTGCGGATCCGCGGGGCGCTCCCGGTCCCGTCGAACCAGAGTCCGTTGCGGATGATCACGTCGTAGGTCATGGCGTCTACCAATCGTCGGGTTCCGGCCACCCTATAATAAAATGCGAGTACTCACAATCTTTTCTTGCCCGTCGTACGTCGAAACTGCGCACAGATCGCAATTTTCGAAGATCTTGCGATCTCCCAGCAGTCTCGGCGAGGGATCAGTCGGCAGCACGGAAGTAGTCCACGGTCCGCGCCACACCGTCCTTTAGCGCGACCGTCGGCGTCCAGCCGAGGACGGCCTCGGCTCGACCGATGTCGAGGCACGACCGTCTCAGGTCGCCGAGGCGGGGCGGGTGCATCTCGGGCTCATCGGGCGCCCCCGCCGCCGCGGCGATCGCCGAATGTAGTTGGCGCGTGGACGTTTCCACCCCGGTGCCGACGTTGAAGCGCTGCCCTCCCCCGGTCTCGCCCGAGGCCCGCACGAACGCGTCGACCACGTCGTCGACGAACACGTAGTCGCGGGTGTCGGTGCCGTCGCCGAAGATCTTCGTCGGCTTGCCCGCCAACAACGCCTTGGAGAAGATCGCGACGACGCCCGCCTCGCCGTGCGGGTCCTGGCGGGGCCCGTACACGTTGGCCGGCGCGATGTGCGAGCAGTCCAGGTCATACAGATTGCGGAACATGTTGAGGTACACCTCGCCGCAGACCTTGCTCGCGGCATACGGCGAGGCCGGGTTGATGGGCACCTCCTCGTTGGTCGGGTAGACCGGCGGCGTGCCGTATACCGACCCACCCGAGGAGGTGTGGACGATCTTGCGCACGCCGGCCTTGCGCGCCGCCTCGGCGAGTCGGACGGTGCCGACGACGTTGACGCTCGAATCGAACTGGGAGTCGTCCACCGAGCGGCTGACCGAGATCTGCGCGGCGAGGTGGAAGATCACCTCGGGCCTGGTCTCGGCGACCAAACCGACCAGATCGGCGTCGACGATGTCGGCCTTGGCGAACTCGTAAGTGCCGTGCCTCTCGGCGCCGACGATGTTGACGCTGTTCCCCGAGCTGAGGTCGTCGACGCCGACGACGCTGTGCCCGTCCGCCAGCAGGCGGTCTACCAGCGTCGATCCGATGAATCCGGCTGCTCCCGTGACCAGTGTCCGCACCGGCTCACCATACCGATGCCCACGGAATTCCTCCCCGTAGAGTTGCGAGGAGTGAATTGGGTCCGCCGTGCCGCCGTCGCGCTGATCGCGCTTCAGCTGGTCCTTCGGGCGGTGCTGGCGTTTCAGGGCTACTTCTACTGGGACGACCTGATCCTCACCGGGCGCGCGGGCACGCAGAGCCTGATGTCGCCGTCCTACCTGTTCGATGACCACGACGGACACGTCATGCCTGCGGCGTTCCTGATCGCCGGGACCATCACCCGACTGGCGCCGCTGAACTGGATCGGGCCTGCGATCAGCCTCGTCGTGCTGCAGTTGGTGGCGTCGCTGGCGTTGTTGCGGGCGCTGCGGGTCATCCTCGGCTGGCGGCCCGTGCTGCTGGTGCCGCTGACCTTCGCGTTGTTCGTCCCGCTGGGCGTGCCCGCGTTTGCGTGGTGGGCGTCCGCGCTGAACTCGTTGCCGATGATCACCGCCCTGGCATGGGTGTGCGGCGATGCCATCCTGCTGGTGCGGACCGGGCTGCAGCGCTACGCGCTGAGTGGGGCGCTGGTGTTCCTTGGCGGTCTGCTGTTCTTCGAGAAGGCCGCCGTGATTCCGTTCGTCGCGTTCGCGGTGACCGCGCTGCTGGCCCACGTGACGGGCGAGCGTGCTGCCGTGCTGACGGTGTGGCGTCGCGGGCTGCGGTTGTGGGTGGCGTCGCTGGCGGTGACCGCGGCGTGGATCGGGGTGTATCTCGTCGTCGTCGACCAGCAGCGCTGGAGCTTCGACCTCGGCATGACCTGGGACCTGCTGCGCCGATCGGTGACGCACGGGATCGTGCCCGGCCTGGCAGGCGGGCCATGGGACTGGCAACGCTGGGCACCCGCTTCACCCTGGGCGACACCACCTTTGGTGGTGATGATCCTGGGGTGGGTCGTGTTGACGGCGGTGCTCGTGGTGTCGCTGGTCCGCAAGGAACGCATCGGCGCGGTGTGGCTGGTGGCCGTCGGCTACGCCGTCGCGTGTCAGGTTCCGATCTATCTGATGCGCTCGTCGCGGTTCACCGCTCTGGAGTTGGCCCAGACATTGCGCTATCTGCCCGACCTCGTGGTGGTGTTGGCCTTGTTGGCGGCGGTCGGGTTCTGCGCCCCGAACCGAGCGAGGTCGACGTGGTTGGACGCGTCGCGCGTCCGCACGGCCGTGATCGCCAGCTGCGCCCTGCTCTTCGTGGTCAGCAGCGTGTACTCGACGGTGACGTTCACCCGCATCTGGCGCGACAACCCGACCCGGCAGTATCTGCTGACCGCCGAAGCCAGCCTGGCGCAGGCGTACAACACCTCCAGCGCACCCATGCTCGACCAGGAAGTCGACCCGCTCGTCCTGCAACGCGTCGCCTGGCCGGAGCACCTGGCCAGCCACGTCTTCGCGCTGCTGCCCCACCGGCCCGAATTCGATTCGAGCACAACGGATCTACGAATGCTCGACATGAACGGAAGACTGCTTCCCGCCAAGGTCACGTGGGTGCGGTCGATCGTGCCGGGCCCGGATCCCAAGTGTGGGTACCTCGTCCAGCCCGATGCTCCGGTCCGGATGCCGCTGGACGGCCCGCTGCTGCCGTCGGACTGGACGGCCGAGATCAACTACCTGGCCAACAGCGACGGCTCGATGACGTTGTCACTGCCCGAGGGGGTCGAGTCGAAGGTCCGGGTACGGCCCGGTCTGAATCGCGTCTACGTGCGGTTGTCCGGCGCCGGTGACTCGATCCTCGCCAAGGCGAACACCTCCGCCTTGTCGGTGTGCCTGGCCGCGGGGCCCGTCGGATATCTGGCACCAAGGTAACTGGGCACGGATCCGTTTAGCACTGGCCCACAACGGCAATGGACAAGGGTGTGCAGTTCCCATCCGCACCCATCCGCCATCGGAGAACGACCGTCGACGGGATCGACACGTTCTACCGGGAAGCCGGACCGGCCGACGCCTCCGTCCTGCTGCTGCCGCACGGCTACCCGGCTTCGTCGTTCGTCTATCGCAACCTGATGGCCGCGCTGGGAGACCGCTACCGCCTCATCGCTCCCGACCTACCCGGGTTCGGTTACAGCGCAACACCTTCGCCGGAAGACTTCGGCTACACCTTCGACGCCTATGCTGCGTTCCTGCAGGCCTTCGTCGGCGCACTGAACCTGAACCGGTACGTCATCTGGTTGCACGACTACGGCTCGCAGTTCGGCTTTCGCCTGGCCATGTCCGCGCCGGACCGCGTCGCCGGCCTGGTCATCCAGAATGGCGACATCTACGAAGACGCCTTCGGCCCCAAGTACGGCTTCCTCAAGGAGTCGTGGGAGAACCCCGGTCCGGCCGCCAGACGCAAGATCGCGGAGCACGTCACGGCAGCGGGCTTCGAAAGCGAGTTCCGCGGCGAGCTCCTCGCCGCCGTCGCCAACCGGATCAGCCCCGACCTGTGGACGCTGCACTGGTCGTTGATGTCCACGCCGGCCCGTATCGCCAACCTCATCCGCCTCTTGGAGGACCAGCCGTCGACGTTGGGCTGGTTCGCACGCGAACAGGCCTATCTGCGGGAGCACCGGCCGCCGGTGCTCATCGTGTGGGGCCCTCACGACGGCTACATGCCCGAGAAGTCGGCGCGTGCCTACCTGCGCGACCTGCCCGACGCCCCGATCCACCTGCTCGGCGGCGGGCACTGGCTGCTGGAGACCCACCTGGACGAAGTCCTGCCCCTGGTCGACGGGTTCCTGGCGCGGGTCTACGCGCCGAGCGTGCCGTGACGGCGACGAAAGTCGCGATCCGTCGCCGTGGGTGCACACTCGCGGGGACGAAGCCGAGGCAAAAGGGAGCCACCTCGGGGAATCGAACCCCGGACCTTCTCATTACGAGTGAGACGCTCTACCGACTGAGCTAAGGCGGCGTGCCCGATCTGACGTCCGGGCGGGACGAGTCTACGGCAGCAGCCCGCGCGCGCCCAAGTCGCGCCAAGCCTCAGCTGCGCAGCGCCTGCCCGACGGTCGCCACCATGGCGTCGACGGCGAACTTCGGCTTCACGTTCACCGCAAGCGCCTCCCGGCACTCCAGCACCGCCTCGATGCAGCGCAGCAGCCGGTCGGGAGGCACGACCGCCGCCATCGAGGCGACCTTGTCGGCCATGTCGGGGTGGTTGGCCGCTACCGCGCCTGCGCCCGAGGACACCAGGAGCGCGTCGCGGAAGTAGGTGGCGAGGTCGATCAGCGCCCGGTCGAGGGCATCGCGCGACGCCCGGGTGTGGCGCGACTTCTGCCGCTTCTCAAGGTCTTTCAGCGCGCCCGTCGCTCCGCGCAGGGCTCCGGCCGTGCCCTTGCCCGTGCCGCCCGCCCCCAGCGCCGTGCGCAGCTCCTCGGTCTCGGACTCGTTGCGGTCCCCGGTCAGCGACTTCGCCTCGTCCTCCGCGGTCGCGACCAGCTCCTCGGCGGCGGCGTACGCCCGTGACGGCGTTGCCGCATCGCGGGCCAACCCCAGCGCACGCTCCCGGCGCCTGCGCGCCTGCTCGTCGGTGGCCAGTCGGCGCGCCCGGCCCACGTGCCCACCGCTGACGGACGCCGCCCATCGGGCGTCGGCATCCGAAAGGCCGTCGGTGTCGATCAGCACCTGGGCGATCGCGTCCACCCGGGGCGTCACCAACGCGATGTGGCGGCAGCGCGAGCGCAGGGTGATCGCGATGTCCTCCGGATCCACCGACGGCGCACACAGCAGGAAGACCGTCGACGGCGGTGGCTCCTCGACCACCTTGAGCAGGGCGTTCGCCGCACCTTCTGTCAACCGGTCGGCGTCTTCGACCACCACGACCTGCCAGCGTCCCGTTCCTGGCCTGCGCGAGGCGATCTGCACGATGTTGCGCATCTCGTCCACGCCGATCGACAGGCCCTCGGGAATGATCCGGCGCACGTCGCCGTGCGTGCCCGCCATCGTCGTCGTGCAGGCCCGGCACTCCCCGCAGCCCGGTACGCCATCCGACGTGCATTGCAGCGCCGCCGCGAAGCACAGCGCCGCGATCGACCGCCCCGAACCCGGCGGGCCGGTGATCAACCACGCATGGGTCATGTTGCCGGTCGTCATTGCGCTGTGAGTGGAATCACCGCGGGCCGCCGTCGCTGCAGCCACCAACTCCGCTTCGACGGCGTCCTGGCCCACCAGACGCGAGAAAACACCGCTCATCGGGACCCAACACTAGTGTCCGAACCCGACACGAGCTTTCAGACAGCGGCGATACACGTCCCCGGCGCCCGATACGGTTGTCGGGTGACCGAGGCGATACGGATTGGGCGAATCACCGCGCTCGTCCGTTGGGTCGCCCGTACGCCGTGGCCGGTCTTCTTGCTGGGCATGCTGCAGGCCGACATCATCGGCGCGCTGCTGGTGTTCGGCTTCCTGCGCTTCGGGCTGCCCCCAGAGGACCGCGTCCAGCTGCAGGACCTGCCCGCGTTCAACCTGACCGTGTTCCTGGCCTACCTGTTCGTGTCGTTCACCGTCGTGTCGTGGCTGACCTTGCGCCTGCTCGTCCCCGTGATCCGCTGGCAGCGCCGCGACACGCTGCTGGTCGACGGCGACACGTCCATCACCGAGCTGGCGCGCGTGCGGGCGTTGAAGATGCCGTTCTACCGGTCGGTGATCAGCGTCTCGAACTGGCTCCTCGGCTCCGTGGTGTTCATCGTCGCCAGCTGGCCGGTCGCCAGCCATTCCGCCCCGGTCGTGGCGGTCGCAAGCGCCCTTGGTGCCACCGCGACGGCGATCATCGGCTACCTGCAGTCCGAGCGCGTGCTGCGACCCGTCGCCGTCGCGGCATTGCGGGGCGGCGTGCCCGAGACCTTCCGCGCACCCGGCGTGATCCAGCGCCAAGTGCTGACCTGGGTGCTGTCCACCGCGGTGCCGGTGCTGGCGATCGTGCTGGCCCTCGTCGCGAGCAAGTTCGAAATCCTGACCGCACCGGCGGAGCGGCTCAACACGCCGATCCTGCTGCTGGCCATCATCGCCCTGGTGATCGGGCTGGCAGGCACGGTGCTCGTCGCGATGTCGATCGCCGACCCGCTTCGCCAATTGCGCTGGGCGCTCGGCGAAGTCCAGCGCGGCAACTACAACGCGCACATGCAGATCTACGACGCCAGCGAGCTGGGCTTGCTACAGGCCGGGTTCAACGACATGGTCCGCGATCTGGCCGAGCGACAAAGGCTTCGGGACCTGTTCGGCCGCTACGTCGGCGAGGACGTCGCCCGCCGCGCGCTCGAACGCGGTACCGAACTCGGTGGCCAGGAGCGCGACGTGGCGGTGTTGTTCGTCGACCTGGTCGGCTCGACGGAACTCGCGTCCACCAAGCCGGCCTCCGAGGTCGTCAGCCTGCTCAACGAGTTCTTCCAGATCATCGTCGACACCGTGAACCGGCACGGCGGGTTCGTCAACAAGTTCCAGGGCGACGCGGCACTGGCCATCTTCGGTGCGCCCATCGAGCATCCCGACGCGTCGGGCGCGGCACTCGCGGCGTCCCGCGAACTGCACGACGACCTCGTTGAGGTGTTGGGCCAGACGGACTTCGGCATCGGCGTCTCGGCGGGCCGTGCCATCGCAGGCCACATCGGTGCGCAAGCCCGCTTCGAGTACACCGTGATCGGCGACCCCGTCAACGAGGCGGCCAGGCTCACGGAGCTGGCCAAGCTGGAACAGGGCCACGTGCTGGCATCGGCGATCGCGGTCAGCGGTGCACTGGACGCCGAGGCGCTGTGCTGGGACGTCGGCGAGATCGTCGAACTGCGTGGCCGCCTCGCACCAACCCAGTTGGCCAGGCCAGTGACCCTGGCTGCGCCGGACGAAGTTCCTAGCGAATTGCAGCGCGAGAGCTAGCTCTTCTTGACGGCCTTCTTGGCGGGCGCCTTCTTGGCCGGTGCCTTCTTCGCAGCCGCCTTCTTCGCCGTCTTCTTGGCGGGTCCGCGGGCACGACGATCGGCGAGCAACTCCGATGCCCTGCCGTCGGTGATCGACAGGACGTCGTCACCCTTGCGCAGGCTGGCGTTGGTCTCACCGTCGGTGACGTACGGGCCGAATCGGCCGTCCTTGATCACCATCGGCTTCTCCGAAACGGGATCGGTGCCGAGCTCGCGCAGAGGCGGGGTTGCCGCGCCCTGCCCGCCGCGCCGCTTGGGCTCGGCATAGATCTTCAACGCCTCTTCGAGGGTGACGGTGAACATCTGGTCTTCGTTGGCCAGCGAGCGAGAGTCGGTGCCGCGCTTGAGGTATGGACCGTAGCG
>Ga0137412_10000811_pt1 | contig 23297 bp, 27 predicted proteins | sample CZODoug2_1_16fun_FD_122160 | JGI IMG/M metagenome (GOLD analysis project Ga0137412, IMG submission 122160) | Vadose zone soil fungal communities from Angelo Coast Range Reserve, California, USA - CZODoug2_1_16fungal (Hybrid Assembly) | ecosystem: Environmental > Terrestrial > Soil > Vadose zone... | reverse complement strand
GCCGTGCAGCGGGCCTTCGACGCGCTCGCCGACGGCCGCACCACCATCACCATTGCGCACCGGCTCTCCACCGTGCGCGACGCCGACCAGATCGTGGTGATCGACCACGGGCGGGCGATCGAGTCCGGCACCCACACCAGTTTGGTCGCGGGCAACGGCCGCTACGCCAGCCTGGCCGCCTGACCGGCGCGGCCGCCGCCCGTCCGGGCCAGCTGTCGCATTGCGGAACGTTGCCCCGGCCTCTTCACGACGGCGACATCACCGAATCGGCGCTGTTCATCGGTAGGCGAGCGGTATCACAATGCGGGCAGGAGAGCCGCGGTTGCGCGTCCGGCGCCCTCGGTGTTCTCCCGAGGAGGCCGGGCAATGGACGACGCCTACTGCCTATTCGTGACTGTCTCGTGCATGCTCACCCTGATTCTGCCCGGCCCGGCGCAGCCACTGTTTGCGCTGCTGGCATTCGGGTTGGCGGTTACCGCTTTGACCAGCGCCGGGCAAGCACGCCCGACGAGACCAACGCAAACGCGTAGGGGCGGCGTACCGGGGCCATGACTCCCGTCAACCGCGCGGGATAGTTGATGGACGGTTGGCACGACACGCATACGCGCCTCCAGGTTAGCTGGCAGTTAACAGACCGTATGCGTTCGCCCAACGTATCCTGAGGCTCGTTAAGCAATTACCGTCGAAATGCCCTGGTCAGCGCCGGTGCGTTCACGCTTCCGCGCTAATTTCCGCGGATGAGCACGCTGAGCCCGATAGGAATGGTGGGGGTTCCTCGTCGACGCGACAACGTGGTCAGTACGCTCACGAACAAAGCGCGGTACCCACACAGCAATGAGCGAGGAATAGAGAGCGCGGTACGGATTTCGCGGTGTGTCGCGCCAGCCTACGTGCGGCATCAACCTCTATTGGAGAGCCATGTCTTCCACAGTGCCTGGGCCGGCCGGTCCGGCGGTTCCGGATCATCCGGCCGGCTACGTGCTGCGCAAGCTTCCACACGTAACATTGTTGTTCTGGATCTTGAAAATCATCGCGGTGACGTTGGGGGAGACCGCCGGGGACTTGTTCGGCATCACCCTCCAGGTCGGCTACGTCGCCACCGCGCTGATCTTCCTCGGGTTTTTCCTGGTCGTCGTGGTCGCCCAAGTCAGAGCCAAGCGATTCCACGCTCTCCTGTTCTGGGCGGTCGTCCTGGGCACGAGCATGGTGGGCACCGAGATCTCGGACCTTTCCAACCGGGGAGTCGGTCACGGCAGCGCCCAAAACGGGATCGGTTACGCCTGGGGCGCGGTCATCCTCACCGGCGTATTGGTGATCGTTTTTCTGGTGTGGTGGCGCACGGGGCAGACCTACGACGTGGAGAACATCGCCAGCCGCAAGGGCGAGATCCTGTACTGGATCGCCATCTTGGTCTCAAACACCCTGGGCACCTCCAGCGGTGACTGGCTCTCCGACGACACCGGCCTGGGGTTCCGCAACGCCTTCTTCGTCATCGCCGGGATCATGGTGGCGATCGTGGCCGCGCACTACCTGACCAACATCAACGGCACCCTGTTGTTCTGGCTGGCGTTCATCCTGACCCGCCCACTGGGAGCGGCCGGGGGTGACTCGCTGACCAAACCGACCGACGAGGGCGGCCTAGGCTGGGGCACTTTGTGGGGCTCGGTCGCCCTGGCGGGGCTGCTGATCGCGCTGATCATCTACCAGATCGTGCAGATCCGGCGCCGCCCACTCGAGCCGCTGCCCTACCCGATCAACCGCCTCACCGGCCAACCACAGAGGCCCAATGGCGCGGTCATTGCCTCCGCGACTGGATCCGCCGGCCGGGCCAACGCACCCGGCGGCCAGGTCAGCGAACCGGCGGAACGGGACAACTGAACGACGGCCCGGGGATGAACCCCGTTCTGGTGTGAAGAGGGACGAATATCGTCCCTTCACTCACCGAAACACGGATCACCCACCCTCCTTGTCGCGCTCGGTCGCGGTGGCGGGGATTACCTAGCCGCGCTTGATCTCCTGAAGCGACCAGCCATTGCCGTCCGGGTCCGCGAAGAAGGCAAACCGGGATCCCGGGGTTCCTTCGGGGCCGAGCTGCTGCACCTCAGTGATCTCCACGCCGCGCGCCACCAACTGCTTGCGTGCGAAGTCGATGTCTTCGACCACGAGCTGCACGCCCATGGTGGTGCCGGGTTCGCCCAGAGGCAGACCCTCGCCGATCACCACGGAGCACTCCGAACCGGGAGGGGTCAGCTGGACCACGCGTATGCCCGGGACCGGATTGTGGTCGTGGTCGAGCACAAAGCCGACCCGCTCGACGTAGAACGCCTTCGCCGCATCCACGTCCGACACCGGAAGGCCGATCACTTCAAGCTTCATGTCCATGCGTTGCTCCTTCTGCCGACCGCGCCACCCCGGCGTGGACGCTCGATGCAGCCTGCCGGAAATTTAGGACGGTTTCCGCCACTTATATTCGCCGCATCCCGGTGATCTCCGAGGGGGCTGGGCCGTGCGGAGGGAAGAGCGGAGACCACCCGCGCGTTCTAGTTGGGGGAGGTGGTCGACGGGTGGCTAGTGCCGTGACCTGCATTGAGTGCGGAGCCGAGTTGACTGAGGAACGGGCGCAGCTCGGATACCGGTATTGCACGAGAGAGAGCTGTCAGGCCCGGCATCACCGCGGTGTGGCGGTGACCGCGGTCGGGGTCAACAAGAGCGCCGAGGTCTTTGTCGTTGCTGAGCCCGACGAGATCCGTCGGCGAGGTGAGGGCGGCGAGTTCGCCAAGAAGGACAGCGCGCTAGGCCTGAACTACCGGAGTGGAGTCACCGCGCCGGCCAAGCCGGCCGGCACTGCTCAGGCCGGTGCCGCCAAGGTCCCCTCGCAACGCCGCCAACCGTCTCGTGGGCCATGGACCGATCAGCAGGAGAAGATCGTCCGGTTGTACCACGACATGGGACTGTCCCCCAGGCAGATCACCGAGCGTGCCAGGCAGAACGTACCGAGACTGGCGATCACCGAACGCCTCGCCATCCAGATCCTGTCCGCCGGAAGCCGGCGATAGCCCCGAGCTCCGCCGGCAGAGTCGGGAGTTGCCGAGTCAGGGCACTCGGAAAAGAGTGGGCAGCGTGAAGCCGAGCCACGGTTTGCGGCCCCAGGCGAGCACTTTGCCGGTGAGGGCGGGGACCGAGGGGCCGATCCGGCCGTACATCACCAGCAGCAACGCAGTTGACTCGGCGGATACGTAGCAGTCAGCCCTTCTGCCAGGCTCGGGCAGCTGGATCGTCAGCTCGCCATCCGCGAGGTCGAAGACGACGCGTGGCGCGCCGTCCCCGCGCATCCGGACGTCGAAACGCGCCCGCATATCACCGACCCGATCCTGGTCGACGAAGTACGGCACAATCGGCACGAAGCTGCGGAACGCGGTGTAGGCCCAGGCCGGTGGCATCCGCCAGGGCCGCCCGGTGGCGTGTGCAATGTCGTAGCCGTGGACAAGTGCCTCACCGACGGCCAGCCCGAGCACCGCGGACACCGGCACCGGTAGTCCAGCGTGATGGGGCACGGTGGGGTCGCCGTCCTGGGCGAGGGCGGCATTGGCCAACGCCTTCGCGCCGAGCCCGATCCGGTCGACGAGGGCCTGGATGTCGCGGGGGTCGATCTCGGCTTTCAAGCGGTCGTTCGACTCGGCGATGCCCTCAACCGTGGCCGAGCCGTATGGCGACCCCTCACCCGCGGCTATCCGTTGCAGCGCGCAAGCCCCCGCGGCCACGTGCGCGGCCACGTCCCCGACCGTCCACCGCCCCACAGCGGGCCGGTCCAGATCCTCGACGGTGAGCAGTAGCTCGCAGAGCTGCCCGAAGGCGGCCTCGACCTGCTCGGCGGCGGTGGCCTTGTCCGGCAACAGAGTCCGGCCCGTCTCGTCAGCGGCGTTCGCGGCATCTCCGCTCATCACGGCACCTCCGGTCCCGCTCACTCGTCCGGCGCGATGGATTACTCCGGCACCGGAGTATGCTCTTACTCCGGTGCCGGAGTAAAGTGCCAAATGTGCCAGCACAGTTGTCGACGACGTCTTATGCCGTACTTGGCCTACTGAGCCTGCGCTCCTGGACGGGCTACGAGCTGGTCCAGCAGGGACGGCGCACCCTCGTCCACATCTGGCCCAAGGAAGACAGCGTGCTCTACGAGGAGCCCCGCCGGCTGGTGTCCCACGGCCTGGCCCGTTCGCACAAGGAGCGCCAGGGTGGGCGAGTCCGCAACCGGTACGAGATCACCGATGAGGGTCGGGTGGCCCTGCGGGAGTGGCTGGGCGCCCCCAGCGCCGCTCCCCGGCTCGAGTTGGAACCGATGCTGCGGCTGTTCTTTGCCGACCAGGGTGAGGTGTCCGACGCGCTCGCCGCCGTCACCGCGCTGCGCGACTGGGCGGCCACCAGGTACGCGGTCGGTGCGGAGATCATCCGCGAGCAGTCCCGCCAGGTGCTTTTCCCCGAGCGGGTGCACATAGGTGTGCTCGTCGCCCGGCTGTACATCGATCTGTACAGCACGATGATTTCCTTCGCCGACCTCGCGGAGAAAGAAATCAGAACCTGGCCGCGCACCGACGGCCTCGGCCGAACCGACCGTACTCAGGAACTGATCGACGAGCTCCTCGACACGATCGGCCACGAGCCCGATGCCACCAGTTGACCTGGAGGGCCGGTGGCTAATGCCGGAGGGCTACTGACACGGGCGTCGTAGGGTGCGAACCATGACCACCGAGCCCGAGCCGCTCCTGCCGGAAACCCGCCGGGCCCTGCTGCACCGCGTTGCGGTCGCCCAGGCCGAGGGCCGCACCCCGTCTTTGGTCGCCGCCGTGGTGCGGGACGGCGCGACGGTGTGGTCGGGCGCGCGCAGCATGATCGACGGGCACGCGCCCGACACCGAAACCCAGTACCGCATCGGGTCGATCACCAAGACCTTTGTCGCCGTCGAGGTGCTGCGGCTACGCGACGAGGGCCTGCTGGACCTGGCCGATTCGCTCGGTAAGCACCTGCCGGGCTCGACCGAGATCGCCGACGTCACGATCGCCCAACTCCTCAGCCACACCGGCGGGTTGCCCGCCGAGGCGACCGACCCCTGGTGGGAACGGACGCCAGGTGAGCTGCGACCCGCAACGACCGACCTGCTCGGCGATCAATCGCATCCGCACCCGCCGGGCCGCCGTTTCCATTACTCGAACCCCGGGTTCGCGCTGCTCGGCGCCCTCATCGAACGGCTGCGAGAGGCCCCATGGGACGAAGTACTCGAACACGAGGTGCTGCGGCCGCTGGGCATGGCCCGTACCACGCCGCGGCCACAGGACCCGGCGGCCGGCGGCTGGGCGGTGCACCCCTGGGCGGACGTCATGCAGCCGGAGGTGGTTGTCGATACCGGGCGGATGGGCCCAGCCGGGCAGCTATGGTCCACGGCCGCGGACTTGAGCCGGTGGGCAGCGTTCCTATTGGACGGGAACGATCAGGTGCTCTGCGCGGCCACGCTCGCTGAGATGCGCGAGCCGGTGGCTGTCTCATCACCGCGGGACCTGACCGGTAGCTGGGGGCTCGGCATCCAGCTCCGGCGCGACCACGGGCGCACGCTTTTCGGGCACGGCGGTTCGATGCCCGGCTTCGTGGCCGGCCTGTGGATCAGTGCGGACGAACGGCTCGCCGGGATAACCCTGTCCAACTCCACCTCGGCGCCCGGCGTCGCCGCCGACCTCGTCCGGATCGTCGCGGAGCGCGAGCCACGGCTGCCCGAGCCGTGGCGGCCGATGCCCTCCGCCGACCCGGAGCTGCTCGCGCTGACCGGACCCTGGTACTGGGGCACCCACTCGTACCTCCTGCGCGTGCTCGCCGACCGCGGCCTCGACCTGTCCCCCATCGCCGAGCAGGGCCGGGCGTCACGGTTCCGAGCTGAGGCGGACGGCACCTGGACGGGGCTGGACGGCTACTTCGCGGGCGAGCCGCTACGAGTGGTGGAGCAGAGCGGGCAGGTCCATCTGAACCTGGGGACCTTTGTGTTCACCCGGCAGCCCTACGAGCCGGGTGAGGCGGTGCCCGGCGGCGTCGACCCGGCGGGCTGGCAAGGCACGGGCCCGGGCCCGGGCTGACAACGAGGTCGGTTTCACAACGCGTCATGGACCTTGTCCAATGGTGCTCGCCAGCTCGTGCTTCCTCACCTTGCCAAGGGAGGTGCGTGGCAGCTCCGCCACGAAGCGGTACTGGCGCGGAATCTTGAAGCCGCCGAGCTGATTGCGGCAGAAGGCGATCAACTCGTCACACGTCGGCTCGTCGGCGTCGGTGTCGGTATCGGTGAGCACGACGACGCCGAGCAGCGCCTCGCCATACTGCGCGTCCGGCACCCCGATCACCGCGACTTCGCGCACCCTCGGATGCTGTTCGAGCACGCGCTCGACCTCGCGGGTGTAGACATTCTCCCCGCCGGTGATGACCATCTCCTTCTTGCGGCCGAGCATGTGCAAATAGCCGTCGTCGTCGACGCGGGCAATGTCTCCGGTGTGGAACCAGCCGTCGCGGAAGGCCTGCTCGTTTTCCTCGGGACGGTTCAGATAACCCTCGGTCACCTGCGGTCCCCGCACGATCAGCTCGCCGGCCGCGCCTTTGGGTACGTCGAGTCCGTTCTCGTCGATAAAACGCATCGCCACCGCCGGCAGCGGCCGGCCCGCGGCGCGCAGCAGCGTGGGATGACCGACCAGCGCACGGCGGTGTGCCTCCTCGTCGAGGACCGCGAGCAGTGGCGCGGTTTCGGTCAAGCCATAGCACTGGTGGAAGCCGACGTCCCCGAACGCGGCCATCGCCTGCCGCAGCACGCCTTCGTCCATCGGCGAGGTGCCGTAACTGACGAGGCGCAGACTCGACAGGTCATGGCCCTCGAGCACGCCTTCACGAAGCAGCCGCACGATCATCGTCGGCACCAGGCTGAGGATGGTGACCCCATGCCGCTGCACCGCATCGAGCACGCCGGCCGCGCTGAATTCCTTCAAATACACGTGGCTGCCGCCGAACATCGTCACGACCGTCGCCTTGAGATCGGTCGAGTGGAACATCGGCGAGACATGCAGGTAGACGTCGTCCTCCGTGGGACGCATCACCCGCGCGAGCTGTAGCGCATTGGTCAACACGTTGCGATGCGAGAGCCGCACGCCCTTGGACCTGCCTGTGGTGCCGCCGGTGTAGAGCAACAGCGCGTCGTCGCGCTCGTCGACGGCGTGCGGCGCCGCTGGTGAGAGCGTGTCGATGCGAGCACGCAGACCATCGGCGTCGCAGTCGATGTCGAGCACCACCGCGCCACCGCGGCGGGAGGTGAGCGGCGCGTAGTCGAGCAACCTGAGCAGCCCGCGGTCGATCATCAGCCGGGTGCAATCGGCATCGCCGAGAAGATCGGCGACCTCGGCCGGCGCCAGGCGGAAGTTGAGCGGCACCGGCACCACGCCGGCCCAGTAGCCGGCGTTCAGCAGCTGCGCCTGCAGCACCGAATTGCGGCACAGCAGACCGAAACGGTCCCCCGGCTCGAGCCCCCATTCGCGCAGCAGCGTCGCCGAGCGCGCGATGCGGGTGATGTAGGTGTCCCAGGTCGTCGTGCCGTCGTCTTCGCGCAGCGCCACGCGATGCCCGTGTGCCAGCGCCGTGGACTGCAGCAGGGCAGGCAGCGTCAACACGGGCTGGCCGGCTTCACAGCCCGCGCGGCTTCACAGCGTGCGCGCCTTCGCGTTCCAGTGGCGCTCGAGGTTGGCGATCAGCTGCTCGCTGAGATGGCAGAAAGCCTGCTCGTAAGCGTAGGTCGCGATGTACCGGCGATAGGTCTCCATCGGCTCGGTCTGCACGCGGATCGCCTTGCGGTTGCCCCCGACGCTCACCATGCCAGACCCGACGGCCTTGGCCACGCAGTCCTTCACCGCCTGGTCGATTTCGGCCGCCGGCACCACTTGATTGGCGATCATCCGGCCTTCCGGCGAGTTGGCCGGAAAGGTCTTGTCGAACATGATCGCCTCGCGGGCCAGCCGCTCCCCGACAAAGCGTGGCAGCCGCATGTTCGCCGCGCCGGGCAGGATGCCTTCCTTGCGCGCCGGAAGGCTGAAGTAGGAGCCTTCTTCGGCGATCACGTAATCGACCACCAGCAGCAGCTGGCAGCCGCCGCCGATCGCGAAGGATTCGACCACCGCGACCCACAGCTTCTCGAGCGTCTCTTCCGGCTCGACGTTGGGCATCGACAGGCCATTCGGCACTTCTACCGGCAACAACCCGCGATACAGCTTGGTGTGCATTGACATGTTGCGGAACAGGAAGGACAGGTAGCTCTGCTTGCCCTGGTAGATGCGCGTCAGGTTGATGCCCGAGCAGAAGACGCGCCGGCCGGCGTACTTGGGATGGTCGACCACGCTGCCGCGCAGCACGCCCATGCGCACCTCCGGGTGCAGCAGCACCAGGTCGAATGCCATCTCCAGCGGCAGGACAGTGGTGTCGTCCTCGGAGTTGAGATAGCGCTGGTTGTGCAGGTAGACGTAGGCAGTCTGGCCCTCGACCTCCAGCTTCACCGTGCCAAGGTCGATGCGTCCATCTCGGCTGAACTCCGCCAGCCGCTCGAGCGAACCCGGCAACGGACGCAGCATCGAGCGCAGCAGGTGATGCCCGCATTGCGAATCGGCGCAGACCTGGCTCACGAACAGGCCTTGCGCGATCTCCAGGCCGTCCTTGTCCTGCTGCATCAGCTCACGTTCGGCGACCAGCTCGGCCTCGGTCGGCAATACACCCGGGAGCCGAGCGGCCGCCGCCTCGAGCAACGCATCCACCCGCGGCGAGAGCGTGCCGTCATCGGTCAGCTCGCGATAGAGCGCCGCGGCGTAGAGGCGGAAGAAGCGCCAGCTCGCGTCGGCCATCAGGTGGGTGATGACATGCCCGGCCTGTTTCACGGCGCCCTCGCGCTGCGACCGAGGAGGCAGCGCCGCTAGTAGACCGCGCCCTCGGCGGCAGGCGAGCTGCAGGTTCTCGGTGTCGAACCTGCGCTGCGAGGGCGCCGGGACAGCGCTCGGAACGTTGGCCTCCGACACCGGGCAAGCGTCGAGCGCGTGCACGAAGTCAGTGGCCGCCGCTTCGTCGAGCCCGCCAGCGACGATGCTTGGCAAGCGGTTCGCGCGGGCCACGAAATCGATCATCGAAGTCTCGTTCCTTGGCGCATGGCAAACGCACTCGGCGTCGAGCAGTCTAGGAATCGCCGGCCGTTTGTCGCCACCGGCGCGGCGGCCCGATTCGTCGAGGGCATTCGGCCACGACGACGGCCTGCTCGTGATCGGCGCACTGGCCGTCAACCTGATGATCGGCCTCGGCGATGATCCCGACGCCGTCGAAAAGTCGATGCTCGCCACGCTGGCCGCGCGCGCCGACGCACCCTGAGTAGCTCCGCGAACGTCTTGCTGACGGTAGCTTGATCGCAATGGCACCTACCCGTGCCGCGGAAGCTCCCCAGCGTCGAAGGTTGGGTAACCGATGGTTGATCATGATCTCAGTGGGTTCGACCGCGACGAGTTCACCCATGGTGGGGTGACCCACGAGTTGCTGCGCAAAGGCAGCGGACCAGCGGTCATCGTGATCGCCGAGATGCCGGGCATCACGCCGAAGGTGCTCGAGTTCGCCGGCCGGGTCGCCGCGATCGGCTGCACAGCGGTGCTCCCTCGGTTGTTCGGCGAGCCTGGGCGCGACCCCCACCCGCGGGCGCGCGGCCTGCTCCCGGCGGTCGGGTACATCGCGAGCACGATTCTGCGGGCCTGCGTCAGCCGCGAGTTCACCGTATGGGCCACCGGCAAGACCTCCCCGGTGGTCGACTGGCTGCGCGCGCTTGCCGCCCACGAACACCAGCGGTGCGGCGGGCCGGGAGTCGGCGCGGTCGGCATGTGTTTCACCGGTGGCTACGCGCTCGCGATGGCCACCGACGACCGTCTGCTCGTCCCGGTCCTGTCCCAGCCCTCCATGCCGTTGCCCATCAGCCGGGCGCAACGCCACTCGATCGACATCGCGCCGGAAGACCTCGCGGTGGTCAAGGAGCGCTGTGCGCATGACGGCCTGCAGGTCATCGGCCTGCGTTTCCGGGGAGACCGATTCGTGCCGGAGAGCCGCTTCCGGTTCCTCCGTCAGGAACTCGGCGAGGCCTTTGTCGCTGTTGAGCTCGACGACTCCGCCGCAAACCCGGAGGCGGTCATGGCCCCCCACTCGGTGCTCACCGAACACCTGATCGACCAGCCCGGTCAGCCCACTCGCGCGGCGTTGGACCGCGTTCTGGACCTGTTCCGCGAACGCCTACACCCCGCTTAGCGACGTAGTCGTCGTCAGCCCATCGGCTCAACCGGTAGGGCCAGCGAGGGGGCGGCGTTCTCGCCCGGGCGCTCCGCCACGCGCAGCATTAGGACTTGCGAAGCAGGCGGGAAGGCTGTACCCCGGACCTCCCAGCAGAGGAGAACGAAGTGACTGTCACTCGTACCGATGACCTCGCGGAGACCGACCTCATCCGCGAGCTGGCGCACCTTCATCGCACTCGCCACGAAACGTTCTTGCACGGCGCACCTCATGCGCTGCACGAACACAGCCGACGGACAGGTGAGCTAGAACAGGAGTACCTCCGGCGTCATCCTGAACGTGAGGTCGACCCGGCAAGAACCCGCACCGGCGCCCGGGGCGAGGCCGTAGAGGCCTGAGCCGACATCTCGTGGAGGAGTGATCATGAGAGGTGGCGTCTCGCTCGGGACTCTCGTCTGGGTAGTTCTTGGAGTAGTGGTCGCGCTGTCCCACGGCTACAGCATCACCAATGCCTCATCCCTCGTGTCATTCGTCCTAGCCATGTTTCTCTGGCCGCTCGTTCTGCTCGGGATAGATCTTCATATCCATCTCGGCGTTTGACTCTGAGGGACAGCCGTCCGGCCTCGGCTTCCTGGTCGTCGTCCTCGTGGTCCTCGGCTGTGGCGCTCGCCCTCTGCTCACACAGCGCACGTGGCTCGGCACAGCGCATTGGGCGGCTGTGTGAGACTGCCGCGGGCTGTGTGAGCGGAGGCGGGCTGTGGGAGCGGAGGCAGCGGGGGCTAGTGGGGCTGGGGCGCGGCGAGCTTCCGACGCAGGGTCTTGAGCTCCTCGAAGCGGGCGGTGACATCGCGCAGGATGGACACCATCCCCGACATCCTGCCTTCGGCGTCCTTCAGCGACACGATGGTGAACTCGATCGAAATGCGCCGGCCGTCCTGGCGGATGCTCGGCACACTCAGCAGGTCGCCCGTGCCGTAGCGGCTCTGGCCGGTCCGCATCACCTCGGAGAATCCCTTCCAATGGGCGGGGCGCTGCCGCTCCGGGATGATGAGGTCCAGCGACTGGCCGACCGCCTCCGCCGCGGGGTAACCGAAGATGCGTTCCGCACCCGGGTTCCACAGCGTGATCATGCCGTCCCGGTCCGCCGCGATGATGGCGTCCGCTTCGCCATCCAGGATCGCCTTGGCGAGAACTTCGAAGTCGTACGGCATTGCGTTGGCACCCGTTTCACTCGACAGCCGTGCGGCGTACACAGTGAGCGTAGGCCGACGCGGACGCGGCTGCCGAGAACGGTCGACAAAATGCGATGGGTCTGACGACCCCGACTACCCGCCGGTCAGAGCCCGTTCCGCGGCGAACCGCTGGGCGATCACGCCGCGGACGTGGGGTAGGTCGCGGATGGCGATGTCGGCGGGTTGCACGGTGTGCTGGGCAGGCCACCGGCGGTACGTGCCGACGACTCGATCTACCCAGACCCCGGGCCAGTGCGTGGAGAACGCGGCGAGCAGGACCGCATCGGCAGATCTGGCGACCGCGGGCCAGCCACCGTGGGCGATGAGCTGGGTTCGCCGGTAGGCGGTGATCGCGGCGGGAAAGGGGAAGTCGTCGGTACGTACGAACGTCTCGGCGATCACGGCGGGTTCGATGCGGCCGGGCGGGAACACGTCGGGCTTCACCCAGCTGGAGCCGTCCGGGTTCTGCCATCGGATCTGGCCGCACGACCACGCGATCGCCGGATCCTCGGTCAGCGGTTGAACCAGCGCGGCCAATCCGCCCGGCTCGTACCAGTCGTCGTGATCCATTCCGGCGATCAGGTCGCCGGTGGCCCGGGCCAGGGCCACGTTGCGGGTCGCCGCGCCACCGAGTTGTACCCCGAGCGCGTCGTAACGGATGCGCGGCTCGTCGGGCAGCACATCCCGCACAGCCGGCCGATGGCCGTCCTCCTGCACCAGCCACTCCCAGTCCCAGCCCGGCGGAAGCACCTGGGCCTTCAGGGAACTCCACAATGCCTCGATGTGGTCGGCGTTGTGGGCTTGGGTCGGCGTCAGGACCGAGACCAATGGCACCACACCACTATGTCATGAGCGAGATCACTGAGGTGATCGCCGCGCTGCACTGCAACGCCCGCGCGATCACCGGCCACGACCTGGCTCACAACCGTCCTGACCAGTGGTTTCTTCCGAAATGACGTGGTGCTGACGAGGCGCGGGGGGATGTAACGAATTGCTTGATCATCACGTTGGAGTCACGTGAGGCGCTACCACCGAACCGCTGGGTTCATCACTGACACGATCAAAGGCATCCGCAACAACCGGGCCCCGAGTCCCGCGCAACCGTCCGGCCTCCGCGACGGCCTGCGGGCAATTGTGGGCATCGTAATTGGCGCCATGGCGATCGGCGCCCTCGTCTGGCTGCTTCAGCACGCCGCGGCGGCGACCCTGATCACCGGCCTGTTCTTGGCAATCGCCGTCTCGATCGGCATCTCGGTGCACCGCGCTCGAGCGGGCAAGGCCAACCGCCGGAAGGCCCAGGCCAGTGGTTCTACTCGGCCAGGCACTAGGCGCTGATCTGAGGTCCCGCCACTCGGCCACGCTCCCAGTGTCTCGACGAACTTATCCTGAGCAGGTGCTGACGCTCCGCCCTATGCACGCCGACGATCGGATAGCGGTGCACACCTGGGCGAGTCGACCAGAGTTCTGCCGCTACCAGCCGTGGGGGCCCAACACCCCGGAGGCCTCACGAGCGTTCGCCGACAACGCCGCGGCTGCATGGACACAGACCCCACAAACGCGGTTCCCCTATATCGCCAAGCACGACGGGCTGCCCATCGGGACCGGCGACCTGTGGATCCGCAACCGCGACCACCGGCAAGGTGAGATCACCTACGGACTCCACCCCGACCTGTGGGGGCGTGGCCTCGGCACCCTGATTGGGCACGAGCTGCTTGCGATCGGCTTCGCGCAACTAGGCCTGCACCGGATCTACGCCACCTGCGATCCACGCAATGTTGGATCGGCGCGGGTGCTCCGCAAGCTCGGCATGACCCACGAAGGCACGCTCCGACAGACCATGTTGATCCGCGACGGCTGGCGCGACTCCGAAGTGTTCAGCATCTTGAAACAAGAATGGACTGACCAGCAACACTGACCTCGCGGCTGGGCGGGCCGGTCCCGGGCGCCGAAACTCGATCAACTTCCTTGGCCGGAGCAGGCATCCTGTCCCGCATGACCACCCCCGCTGGTACCGGCCGAGCTCGTATCGGTGTCGTCGGGCTCGGGCAGGGGCGCCACCTGGCCCGGTGGGCCACCCGGGCGGGCCTCGAGGTGGTCGCTGGTTGCGACCTCGACCGTGCCCAGCTCGATGCGGCCGAGGAGATCCCGACCCGCTCCAACAACTGGGCGGACCTACTCGATCTCGGCCTGGACGGAGTCGTCCTCGCCGACGACTTCGACACACACGCACCGCTGGCCATCGCGTTCCTGGAGCGCGGCGTCCACGTGCTGTCCGAGACCGCGGCCTGCACGAGCGAAGCCGAAGGCACCCGGCTGATCGCCGCCGCCGACGCGTCGCAGGCGAGCTACTCGTTCGCCGAGAACTACATCTGCCTGCCGCACGTCAGACTGATCCGCGACCTGGTCGGTCAACACGAGATCGGGCAGGTCGAGCTGATCGAGGCGGACTACCTGCACGGCCTGGCGCCGGCGGCCATCGGCGCGCTGCTCGGTCCCTCGGACCACTGGCGCAACCGGATCTCCCCTACGGCGTACTGCACCCACACCTTGTCGCCGATCCTCGCCGTCAGCGGCGCCGACCCGGTGGCGGTGAGTGCGCACGCGGTCGTCGACATGGACCGGCCGAGGGCGGTGGTGATGGTGGTGCGGCTGTCCAGCGGCGCGCTCGCGGTGGCCCGGCACGGCTTCCTCCAGGGGGAGCCCGACAGCCATTGGAGCTGGCTCTCGGTCCGGGGCGACCGCGGCCTGGTCGAGAACGTCCGAGCACGAGGCGAGGACGCGTGGTCCGTGCGGATCCGGGTTGAGCCGTGGGCCAGCGTTGGCGCCAAGGCTCGCGACGAGGTCGTTGTTCCGCCGCCCATGGCGCTTGCCGGCGAGCCGGTGGAGCGCGCCGCCGAGGGGACGGCCGCGGTGCTGGCCGCCTTCCGCGCCACGGTCGAGGACGGCGCCGAACCGCTGGTGCCGGTGCGCGCGGCGGTGGCGGCATCGCTGGTCGGCGTGGCCGGAGCGGAGTCGCTTCGGCGCGGCTCCTCCCCGGTCCCCGTCCCTAGCCTCGGATGAGGGGGACGGCTGCCCGCTGGTCCCCGTCGCCACGGTCGCCGACGAGCTCGGGACCACGTCGGCGGCGGTAGCGCTGGCCTGGCTGCGCGCCCGCGAAGGCACCCACGGTCGACGGTGAGACGTCCACCTCTATCCGCCACTGGCGCAAAGCGACGTCCGCTACTGAGGCCCCGCGACGTCCCCTCCGATATGTGGGAGTTCGAGTGAGGTGGGTAGGTGGAAGCCGGGCGGAAGTTGCCGCGCCGCCCCTGGCAACGCATGGGTGAACAGCACCCGTGTGCCCCGGCCATCTAGGTGGATCATCACTGAGTCGACGAGGCGCTGCATGAGCGGTATGCCCAGTCCCCGGCCATTGGGCTGCGCCGAGGGCGTCCGCCACTTTCCGTGGTCGACGACCTCGATGTTGACCGTGAGTGGATCGGTCCAGAAGCTCACCTCCACGCTCTCCCGGGCAGCGTCCGGCAGGTAGGCGTGCTCGATGGCATTCGTAGCGGCTTCGCTGACGGCCAGCAGGAGATCGAGCCGAGCCTGCAGAGTGAGCGGTAGCGGTGCCAACCAGCGGCGTACCTCCGAGCGGATAGCTGCCAGCTGGTCTGGTTCCGCGGGCCAGAATTGGTGAACGAATTCGGTCAATGGTGCTTGTTCGGTGCTGCCCGGGTCTTCCATCTTTGCGCCCCATGCGCTCGGTTGCGTTCTCGGTCGCGTGCCCCTGGCACCCATCACTGGTCGGAGATAGCCGCCCACGGGGCGAGTACCCACAGACCTCGCGGCGGACACGCCCCGTCGCGGAACGGCGTGGTGGGACCGACCAGCGGTCACGCTCTCGATGCGTCCCCCCCAGCCCCTGTCGGCATGAACCCCACCGATACCCGGTCCTAAGTGGTGCGGTGGCGGGCAGATCCAGCAAGGCTGAGGCAGGCGAGTGCGAGCGTGCCGGTGATGGTTCGAGCGATGTGCGCGCTGTTCCAGGGATTCTCGAAGGCGGACCGGACGGAGGCGAGTTTGTCCTCCCCAGGATTCCCGGCCGCGCCGATCGCCTCGTTCAGCGGGATGTGCACCGCCACGGTGATACCGACAGCGACGACGTAGAGCGCTAGCGCCGCGAGAATCCACCACGCCGCGGTACGCAACCCGAGCCGGTAGTGGACGACCGCGGCGGCACCGAGCAGGACAAGCGCGACGCTGAACGTCAACCCGAAGATCGCGCTCTCGTTGGTGGCATCGTTGATGTGCTGCATGGCGACTACGAAGGTGCGGTCATCGACCCGAGCCAACCCCGGCATCACCGAGAACGAGAACGCGAAGAACATCCCCGCCATCAGGCCGGTCGTGACCGTTGCGGCCATGAGCAGCGGTCGTCGGAGAGTTGCGGATGCCCGTCGAACAGATGGTGGTGCTGCCGGCGGCCGGTTCTGCGCCGGTCCACCCCAGTGCCCCGACGTGCTGTTGTTCATAACATCAGTCAAGCGAACAGCCCCCGGATAGGCCATGTTCCGCCCACTCAACCGCATGTCCGCGCGTCTCCAGCGGGGAGCGGACTTCTGACCGGTCAGGGCGGTTGGTCGGCGAGGTGCGTGCTGCCGGTCTGCTGTGACTGGTCGACGATCTTGTGCAGGCCCGCGACGTGGCCGGTGTTGGACAGCTTCGTGATCTGCTTGGACAGGGCCGAATCGGACAGGCCGACCGAGTCGCGTACCCAGCCGAACTCGGCCCACTGGGTGCCGACCAGCAGCGCCACGATGGACAGGCGCGTCGGGTCGAGCAGGAGTGGATCCATCGCGGGCCCGTTCACCGGCTGCGCTTGGCCAGCGCGATCAGACCGAGGTGATCGGGGCCGCCCGCATGAGCGTTCCGCTGAACGCGGCAACCAGCACAACGGGCACCGCACTCGGATTCTGAGCACGACGGCAGGGGATGTCAGGCCTCAGCCTGGCGCGTTGCGGGCAGTGCTCGGGTCGCCGCGAGGACCTGCGCGACGCCCGCAAGCGCACCTGGCGGTAGCCACCTGGACCTGGCGGGTCGGCGCCCGAGGCCGGGCGCCCTGCCAGCTGCTATCAGGGCCCTGAACAGGAAGGTTCTTGTCCGCGCTAAGTCAGCGAGGTAGCGTCGGCGCACCGACCTCGGCGGGCCGCGGACAGCGGCGGCGGTCGGCTGCGGAAACCAACGGCGCGGCTTGCAGCGTTGCGCCATGGTCTCGCTGACCGTCGGGGAGCTGGTGTCCTGGCGGGAGGTGCCGGGTGCGCAACCGGGGCTGACCTTCAGCGAGTTCCTCACCCCGGCCACCCCACTCGAGCTCCGGCGCAAGCGCACCCACCCCCGGGAGAAGGACAGGTGACCGGCGTGGATGACCGCAACCCCAACATGCCAACCGACGTCGCGCCCGCCGCGAAGCAACCCGATCTGCGGCGCGGGGTGCTCTCGCTCCCCGAGGTGCTCGCCCAGTCGGTGGCGAACATGGCGCCCAGCGCCGCGATGGCGCTGCTGCCGTTGCTGGTGTTCCTCAACGCGGGCAACGGCTCCTGGCTGTCGTTCGTCATCGCGCTGGTGCTCATGCTCTTGGTCGGCTTCTGCATCGCGCAGTTCGCCAAGCGCACCAACGCCAGCGGCTCGTTCTACAGCTGGGTGCGCGCCAGCCTGGGCGTCGGCGCGGGGCATACCGCGGGCACCGGCTTGCTTCTCGGCTACATCGCCACCGGAATGGCCACCGTGCTGGGGTTCGGCGTGTACGGCGCCGACCTGCTGGGCCGCCTCGGGGTCACCAGCGGCGTCGGATCCGTGCAGGTCGTGCTCTACGCGGTCGACCTGATCGGGGCGGTGCTGGTGGCGATCTCCGACGTCCGGATCTCGGTACGCACCTCCATGGTGCTCGAGGCGACCTCGGTGGCCGCGATCCTGGCGATCTGCGTGGCGGTCTTCGCCGAGCATGGCGCCGTCCTGGACACCGCGCAGATCTCCCTGCGGGACAGCGGCCTCGGCGGGGTCACGGTCGGTGTGGTTCTCGCCATCTTCGCCTTCGTCGGGTTCGAGAGCGCCGGCTCGCTGGGCCGCGAGGCGCGCAACCCGGAGCGCACCATCGGCCGCGCGGTCCTGTGGAGCGCCGGGCTGGTCGGGCTGTTCTACGTCTTTGTCGTCTACACCCAGGTGTACGGGTTCAGCGGCACCGAGCCCGGCTTCGCCAAGAGCACCGCGCCGCTGCCCGAGCTCGCCGACATCGTCCACCTGCCCGTGCTCGCCCCGATCGTCGATCTGGGGATCATGTGCAGCATGTTCGCCTGCACCCTGGCCTGCATCAACGCCGCATCCCGGGTGCTGTACACGATGGCTCAGGACGGGCTCGCCACGCAGCGGCTGGCCCGGGTGCACCTCCGCCACCACACCCCGCACCTGGCGATGTGGGTAGTGAGCGTACCGATGCTCGTGGTCCCCGCCCTGTTCCTGCTGCTGGGCAGCGATCCGATCGCATTCAACGGCTTGGTCGGCACCGTCGCGGTGTTCGGGTTCATGCTCGGCTACTGCCTCGCGGCAGCCGGCGCGGCCTGGTACCTGCGCTCCCGGGGCGAGCCGAGCGCCCTGACCACGCTGCTGGCGGTGATCAGCGTCGGCGCCATGCTCTTTGTGTTCTGGGCCAACTGGATACCCCAGCACCCGGCCAACGCCGTGTTCCCGGCGCTGACCTCGCCCTACGACGTGCTGCCGTACGTATTCCTCGGCTGGGTGGCGTTCAGCGCGCTCTGGTACGCGCTGGTACGCCGCCGCGCCACCGAGCCCCCGGTGCCGGCGCCACCGCAATGAGCCGCCTCCCGGGCGATTCGGGCGACTAGATGAACTCCGCTTTCCGTTCAAGGCGCCTCGCTGGGCGGGCTCGCCGCCATCGCCGCCCTTGCCGATCCGACGGTACGGACGAGGGTGGCGGGGCCTCGTGCTGGCGGACGTGGTACCCGACCACGAGCCCCACCGGGTCCGCCGCTTCCTCGCCGCCGGCGGCCTGCTCGACGCACACACCGAGATCGTCGACGAATCCTCGGCCAGGTTCCACGGCTGCGGCAGATCACCGCGGCGCTCGACCTGCCCGTCCTGCACCCGTCCGTTCAGGATTCTGTTCGGTCTGCTTGTTTGACCTTCTGTAGGAGCTCAGTTGTGGCGTCCCACAGTCGGCGCTCTCGTTCGGGGTCGTGGGCGATGGGTTTCACGTCGCGTTTTTTGTCTCGAACGACGAAAGCGCCATCGCGTAGATGCGCCCAGCGGTGGTCGAGGACGACAGAGGCGAGCTCCGGCCCGGACTTGTCCGGGGACGCGATGCCGGGCAGCCGCTGGATTCCACGACCTATGCGCTCGGCAGCGGGGCCAGCCTGCCGCGCCAGACCGGTTCCGGGCATGAATCCTGGCTCGAACACCGCGACGCTGATCCCCGCCGGGGCTCGCCGCTGGAGCTCGTGGGCGTAGTAGAGGATCCCGAGCTTGGAGTTGGCGTAGGCAACACCCATGGCCTTGAACGACGGACCCGTGTCCGCTGGAGCGGGCTGGGCGAGTTCGATCGGGTCGCGCCACCGCGCCGGCTGGACGCCGATCATCTTGCGGCCGAGGTTGGCGTGGTAGGTGTTCGAGCCGAGAAGCACGATGCGTGCGGGTGTGGCGAAGGAACCCAGTAGATCCGCGATCAGCTGTGCGTGGGCGAGGTAGTTGACCGCGAAGGTCAGCTCGTACCCGTCGGCCGAGGCAGTGCGGGTGTCTTTTGCCATGACTCCGGCGTTGGCGACCAGCCCTCGCAATGGGCCTAGGGCGCCATCGACAAGCAGTTTCTTCGCTCTCTCGGCCGTTGCCCGCAGGTCGGCGAGCCGCGCCAGATCGCAGCCGATCGCGTGCACGGTCGCACCCGCCGCTCGGGCGTCATCGGCAACCTCGGTGAGCGTCTCACCGGCGCGGCCCACCAGCAGCAGGTCAGGTCTTTCTGGCGCCGGACGGGCGGCCATCGCCAACGTTGCCGCCCGACCGAGCCCTCCAGTCGGACCAGTGATCAGCACCGTGCCCGGGTTGGCCGTGGTCATCGCGCTACCCCCATTGAGTTCCACATTGGGTTGCCGCCTACCACGCGACCAGGCCGCCGGCGGAGACGAAGGCCCCGGTCGGTCCGTCGGAGTCGATCTGGGCCATCCGGACGATGAACTCGGCTCCCTCTTCGACAGTCTGGGTGCCGGTGTGGCCGTTGAGGTCGGTGTTGGTGTAGCCGGGATCGACCGCGTTGATGCGCATGCCGGGGAAGGCCTTGGCGAATTGAACCGTGATCGCATTGACCGTCGTCTTCGAGGCCGGATAGCCGACGCCCGGGTAGAAGTGGATGTGGCTGTCCGGGTCACTCAGGTTGGTCAGTGAGGCCAGTCCGCTGCTCACGTTGACGATCACCGGTGATGGTGACTTCCCCAGCAACGGCAGGAAGGCGTGGGTGACCCGGACGAGGCCGAAGACGTTGGTCTCGAAGATCGTGCGGATCTCCTCGGCGGTGGTCTGGGCGGCGGCGACGATGCCGTTGTCGGGCAGTCGCTGTTCGATGCCGGCGTTGTTGACGAGAACGTCGAGAGCCCCGTCAGCTTCGATCCGGGCCAGGGCCGCCGCGACGGAGGCGCCGTCGGTCACGTCGAGTTGGATGAAGCGAGCGCCGAGTTGGTCGGCGGCGGCACGGCCGCGGTTCTCGTCGCGGGCGCCGACGTAGACGGTGTGCCCGGCGGCGATGAGCTGGCGGGCGGTTTCGAACCCGAGGCCCTTGTTCGCCCCGGTGATCAGTGTCGTTGTCATGCCTCCAGCGTCAAGGACTGACGGATTGTTAGGCAGTCGCCCGGTTGTCGTAGGACTGCCAGGGCCAGGACAACGGCCGCGGCGACGCGCACACTGGAAACGTGAAGTCCTGGGAGTTCGGCCCGGCAGTACGCCGCTGGCGTGACCGCGTCGCTCCCGAGGCCGTCGGAGTATCAGCAGGCGGCCGCCGCCGCGCGACCGGACTCCGCCGCGAAGAGCTTGCCGCGCTCGCCGGCATCTCGGTGGACTACCTGACCCGGCTCGAGCAGGGGCGGGCCACCTCGCCGTCAACTCAAGTCGTGGAGTCCCTGTCCTGCGCGCTACGCCTGTCCGACGTCGAACGGGAGCACCTCTTCCGGCTCGCCGGCCAGACCCCACCCGGACTCGATGTGGTCTCCTCACGGGTCACGCCAAGTGTGCAGCGCCTGCTCGACCGGCTGGCGTACACCCCGGTGGCCGTCCACGACGCCACCTGGACGCTGATCGTGGCCAACGCACCATACGACGGGCTGATGGGGGACACGTCCACCTGGAGCGGGATCGAACGCAACGCCGTCTGGCGCCACGTGATCGGCCCCGGCACCCGCGCCGTGCACACCCCGAGGGAGCAGGCGGACTTCGAAGCGAGCCTCGTCGCCGACCTCCGCCTCACCGCCGCCCGGTATCCCGCCGACCGCAGGCTGAGGGGCCTCGTCCACGAACTCAGCACGCAGAGCCCACGCTTCGTCGAACTGTGGGAATCCGCCGAGATCGCCCCGCACCGAGACCGATCGAGACACAAGATCATCAAGCACCCCGCTGTGGGCCTCATCACCCTCGACTGCGACACCCTCATCGTCGCCGGCGACGACCTACGCATCACGGTCTACACCGCCGAACCCAGCAGTGACGACGCCGAACGCCTCGCGCTCGCCATCGTCCTCGGCACACAGGCCCTCATCGACTAACCGCACCTAGTGTCCTGCGCCAGGAGTTCGCGTTCGAGGATCTCGTCGGCGGTTTTGGTCCGGGCGAATGGCTTGGGGTCAGATGGGGTCTGGATCAAATCTGAGCTGTGGTGGCGCACGGAATTGTTACCCGGCTTCGAGCTTGATCGCCGAAGGTGAAGCGTCGCGGCCGGCGCCGACACCGAACATGGCGGGTTCTGGTCAAGACTGCAGCCGCCGGGTAGGACGACAAGGGGTAGGCATAGCGCGACGGTGATCAAGGAGCGGTCATGGGCACCGATGACGGCATCGATGGTGGTGGAGCTGGGTTCGCGGCGCTGCGTGATCAAGCTCGGGTGGTCTACGGCGCGGCGGCCGGGGACTACCAGCTGGGGCGATTGGAGTATCCGGACGCTGTGTACGAAACCCTTCGCGAGCGATGCGGGCTCGGACCGGGTAAGCACGTGCTGGAGATCGGACCCGGCACGGGCCAGGTCACGCGGCACCTTCTGGGGGCTGGGGCACGCGTCGTGGCGGTGGAGCCCGATCCTGGTTTCGCTGCTTATCTAGCCGAGGCCTTCGTGGGCCTGCGGGTCGCGCCGAGTGCGTTCGAGGATGCCGACCTCGCTGATGCCGGGAGCGATCTTGTCGTCGCAGGCACGTCGTTTCATTGGCTTGACCAATCTCGCGCGCTTGAGATTATCGGGCGGATTCTGCGTCCGGGGGGATGGTTCGCCATGTGGTGGACGATCTTCTCCGACCCGACACGCCCCGACCCGGTCATCACCGCCGCGACCGAGCTACTTGGGTTCGAACCAGGCAACCAGCGTGGCGGAACCAGTTTCCAACTTGACGAGCGCGCCCGAATTCACGACCTCGAAAGTCACGGCGGCCTTGTCGACGTGCATGCGCAGCGCATCCAGTGGAACCTGCCGATGAATGCAGCGCGCACCCGAGCCCTGTTTGCCACCCAAATGTCGATCCGACGCCTGCCCCCGCCCGAGAGTGCACACACGTTGGACACGATCGCTCGGCTGATTGACGACCGATTTGAAGGTACCGATGATCGTCCACTGCTTACTGTTCTCTACAGCGGCCGAAAACCAAACTAGCCGAATCGAGATCGTCACTGCCCCCGAGATACGCCGCTCAGCCTTCGCCCACAACTACCCGCCCAGGCTCTCCGGGAGTGAACGTCTCGAAGCCCACGGAAGGGCCGGCCATGCGTGGTTTGACCCCCAGGGTGTTACCTCAAGTAGGTCCGCACGTAGCCGAGAGCGGACTTCAGGGCGACCTCTAGCGGGCCAACATCACGGGTGACCTGTGACAGTACGAGGCCACCTTCGATGGCTGTCATGAGTGCGGTCGCTAGTTCCTCCGGATCCGCGCATTCCGCCAGATCCCCGCGCTCGCGCATGGCAGCCAGCCCCTTGACGAGGTGGGCCCGCCATCTCTCGAATGCTTCGACCAGAGCGAGGCGGGATCCTTCGTCGTTGTCGGCCAGTTCGCTGGCCAACGACCCTACGGAGCAGCCACCAGCGCAGTCCCGGTCTCGCTGAGCCGCGACCATGAGTTGGGACCAGGCGAGCAGGCCCTCCCAGGAGTCCAGCTCATCGAGGACCGGCCCCTGTGCCTGCAGAAATCGCTCGGCCTGGAAGGAGATCACCGCCTGCACGAGCTCGGACTTGTCTGTGAAGTAGTGGTAGAGCTGCGAGTTGCTGGTCCCGGTTGCCGCCCTCACCTCGGTCAGCGTGGTTGCGGTCACTCCCTGGCTGAACATGAGCTCGCTTGCGGCGGCCACGATCCTTTGACGGGTATCCCGTCCGCGCCTGGTCAGCGCCGGAGATCTCGGCTGACGCCGCGGGTGGCTGGCAGGTAGTGCGCGCTGCGGCATGCCCCGACGCTACGCAGAACTGGAATCGACAGTCCAGTCACGGACTTCGCAGACTGTGGTTCCCGGGCAGCACCGGCCGGG
>Ga0137412_10000810_pt1 | contig 23299 bp, 24 predicted proteins | sample CZODoug2_1_16fun_FD_122160 | JGI IMG/M metagenome (GOLD analysis project Ga0137412, IMG submission 122160) | Vadose zone soil fungal communities from Angelo Coast Range Reserve, California, USA - CZODoug2_1_16fungal (Hybrid Assembly) | ecosystem: Environmental > Terrestrial > Soil > Vadose zone... | reverse complement strand
CGGGTCACCGGCACGGACGCGTGGAGCTGGGACGCGCCGTTCACGCACACCGCTCGCCGGTATGCCGAAACCGGCGACGGCTCGATCATCTGGGAAGGTCACAAGGCGGGCCGGGAGATCGGCTACTGCCATATCGAGAAGCTGCACAACCTGGAAGCGTTGCCGCACACCGGATTCCGGATCTCCTGCTTTCCACACAAGATCCACGCTGCCTCCGCGGGCTGGACCCGGGCGGTAGCCATCATCGACGACCCCGAGGAGAACTCGTGAAAATCGCCGCACTGCTCATCGACGGCCAGTACCGGCAGGCGCTGGTGCGTGACGACCGGCTGCACCCGCTCCCGGCCGGCTCCGACCTGTTCGAGCTGCTGGCCGCCAAGCCCAGCGAGGAGGAAGTCCTCAGTCGGTGCGCGGCGCCCATCGCGCTGGCCGGACAAAACCTCCTGCCGCCAGTCCGTCCGGCGTCCATCCGGGACTTCATCACGTTCGAGCAGCACGTCGAAGGCTCCTTCAAGGGTTCCCGCGAGCCCGCTGTCGTCCCGGAGTGGTACGAGATCCCGACGTTCTACTTCACCAACCCGCACGCGCTGATCGGGCCGCGTGACGACGTCCCCGTACCCCCCGGCTGCGCCGTCTTCGACTTCGAGCTGGAGGTCGCCGCCATCATCGGCGTCGACGGACACAACCTGCCCGTCGAGGAGGCCGAAGGGCACATCGCCGGCTACAGCATCTTCAACGACTGGTCGGCGCGGGACCTGCAGGTACACGAGATGCGCGTCGGGCTCGGCCCGGCCAAGGGCAAGGACACCGCATCGACGCTCGGGCCCTATCTCGTGACACCGGACGAGCTCGAGCCCTACCGCCAGGGCGACCGGTTCGACCTCACCATGTCGGTGTCGGTCAACGGGACACTCATCGGGAAGGACTCACTGGCCAACTCGGCCTGGTCGTTCCCGGAGATGATCGCCTACGCCAGCCGGGGCACCGTCGTGCGAGCCGGGGACATCCTCGGCTCCGGCACCTGCGGCAGTGGCTGCCTGGTCGAGCTCTGGGGCCGAGGCGGCGGCGAGCGGGTACCCCCGCCACTCGCCATCGGCGACACGGTGACCATGCACGTGGACGGCCTTGGCGCCATCGAGAACTCCGTGGTCGCCGGTCAGCCGGTGCACCCGGTGCCCACCGCGCGCCGCAATCCCTGATCGGCCTGGGGACCCCACTCATCGATGCCGGCGGTGGTCATCCGCCAGAAGATCACGTTGTGGCTTCGGCCATGGCGTCATCCGAGAGTAGGGCCAGGAGCTGTGCCGTGTGGCCGGGCAGCTCCGCATCCGCGAGGCCGGTGATGAGGTCCCTCAGCGGTACCGGCTGATCAAGTAGGAGCGTGTCGTTGGAGAGGAGCCGCGCGGGCACCGGTGTGTCGAGTTCGGCCTCGCTCAGCGTCGGGCCGCTCAATGCGCAGAGTGCGTCGCACTGGACCCGGATGCGGTCCCGTAGCCCGGCGTTGCCCCCGGCGAGCGTGATGACGTGCTGGATGGTCCAGGTGTCTTGCGATATGCGGTTGTCGTACGTCGTGTGAGCACCCCCGGAGACTGCCGAGACGGCGGCGATGGTGGCGGCGTTGACCATGGCGACGTGCGCCAGAATCTGATCGGCGTTCCACTCACCGGCCGGCGGGGTGGGGGTCGTGTCGCCGGCGTCAGCCACGGTGGCGGCAGCGTCCAGCAGGGCGAGATAGGCGGCTCGAAGCGGGGCGGTGTCCATCATGTCTCTTCTTTCTGTGGTTGTGCGCGGAGTGATTGCGGATTCAGGCGTGCGCGCGGTACATCTCCCAGGGCGCCTGCGGGAGCACGTCGCCGGTCTCGAGCAGTGACTTGAGATTCGCCAACACGGCCGGCCATCCGTGCGAAATGCCGCTGAGCATCGCCTGATTGGCGAGGTTCTCGTGTGTCACGGTGAGGCGGACGATGTCCTGGTGCGGTTCGACAAGGAAGGTGACAACCGACGGTTCTCTTGGCGATTCGGCGTCAGGGGAGTCCTCGAAGGTGATGACCAAGCGCGTCGGGGGCTCGGCCTTGATCACTTGGCCGATGACATCGACGACGCCTGATCCGTCCGCGCGTCGGTGCTCCCAGGCCGAGCCTGGCTGCCAGTCCGAAACGTTGGCGTGTCCCCAGTAGCGCGCCGTCAGGTCGGCGTCCGTCAGGGCTTGCCACACCTGCTGCGCGCTGGCCCGTATGTAGGTGACGTAGACATAGGTCGGCACGGACGTGTCCTCGCTGGTCATGGCGTACTCCTCTGCCTGGTTCTTGATGGCGCTGATCGCTTGCAGGCGGAGCATGTCGAACCCCGAGATCCAGCGCTCCTCGATTTCGTGGATCGGGACCGGGTTGAGGTAGTGCAGCCGTTCCCGTCCGCGCCGCACGACGATCACCAGGTTGGCCTGCTCCAGCATGTCGAGGTGCTGTGTCGCCGACTGGCGGGCCATGTCCAGGTGTTCGCACAGCTCGCGCAGCGTCTGGCCGTTGTGCTCGCGCAGACGGTCGAGCAGGAGTCGTCGAGTCGGGTCGGCCAGTGCTTTGAAGACCGAGTCCATCGCTCTCGCTTCGAGGCTCACGACAACATTATGCAGGTAAACACCTGCCTATTGTCAAGGCCCAGGTGGCCTACTCCGGGCGGGAGTGGACGACCTGGGCCTTTGCCGTGGTCCGGGCGGCGGGACGTGCCGTCGTTGCGGGAGTGCGGTGTGCTAAACGGCGACCCGGCCGCCGTCTACCGGCAGGACCGCGCCGTGCACGAAGCTCGACCTCTCGGTGGCCAGGAAGACGATGGCCTCGGCGATCTCCTCCGGAGATCCGGGGCGCCCGGCGGGACCGCCGGCCGCGAGTTCGTCGAGCGCCTCGCCCATCGCGGCGGTGCCCTCGGTGCGGGTCGGGCCGGGGCTGACCGCGTTGACCCGCACGCCGCGCGGGCCGTACTCGGCGGCCCAGGACTTGGTCAGCAGTACCAGCGCGGCCTTGCTCGACCCGTAGAGGCCCATGCCGGCGGCCCCGAACTCGGCGACCATCGTGGTGACGTTGATGATCGAGCCGTGCCCCCGCTCGGCCATTCCCGGTGCCAGCGCGGCGACCAGGAAGTACGGGGCCTTGACGTTGAGGTCATAGACCGAGTCGAAGTCCTGGGTGGTGGTCTGCTCGGTCGGCCCGAACGGGAAGATGCCGGCGCTGTTGACCAGCACGTCGATCGGGCCGGCCAGCTCCTCGGCACGCGCGGCCAACGAACGCGCGGTCTGCTCGTCGTGCAGGTCGGTGGCCACGAAGTACGCCTGGCCGCCGGCCGCGCGGATCTCCTTGACCACCTGGTTGCCCCGGACCTCATCCCGGCCCGACAACACCACCTGGGCACCGAGGCCGGCGAGTGCGATCGCCGCCGCGCGGCCGATGCCACTGTTGCCCCCGGTCACCAGCGCCGAGGTCCCGGGCAGTTCGAATGTCATGTTCTTCTCCTGTTTCGGCTCAAGCTGGTCAGTCCGTTTACAAACCGCTCAACCGGCTGTCCTGGGAGATCCATAGCGGTCGGCTAGACCGCTTGCCGAGAGCCGCCATAAGCCACGCCTCTGGCGCGCTGGTGTCTGCCCGAACACTGCACGTGGTGCGATGGGCGCATGGAACTGCGGGAGCTGCGCGCGTTCATCGCGGTCGTCGAAGAGAGTGGCCTGTCCGCCGCGGCGCGTCGGCTGCACCTGAGCCAACCGGCACTGTCACAGACCATGAGTGCGCTGGAGCGGGAGCTCGGCGTTCAGCTGCTCGTGCGCAGCAGCACCGGTGTCCAGCCCACTGAGGCGGGCACGACCCTGCTCACCGAGTCCCGGGCGGTGTTGGCTCGACACGACCAAGCCGTGGCCGCCGTGGCCCGACACACCACACCCGGCGGCAGCGTGCTCCGGCTCGGTGTACCGCTGGAGCTGCCGTCCGGCCTGCTCACCAAGGCGGTGACCCAGCTCGCCGCCGCATACCCGGCCACTCGGGTGCAGGCCCGGCACCTGTCCACCTCGGCGCAGACAGCCGCGTTGCACGACGGCGAGCTGGACGTCGGCCTGCTCCGTGAGCGTCCCGTCGGACAAGACCTCGACGCGGTGCAGGTCGTCGAGGAGAGACTCGGCGTGCTGCTGGCCACCGAGCTCGCGCCGGACTTCGTCGGGCCCGAGGGCATCCGCCTGGAGTCTCTCGCCGGGCTCGCATGGGTCGGCTTCCCACGCTCCGGCAGCCCCGCCTGGTACGACGAGTTGACGGCCATCCTGCGCAGCCACGGCCTCGACCTGGGCCCCTCGGTGCCGGAAGGACAAGCACTGATCGCCGAGGTCAAACTCGCCGCCGTCGGCGCTGGACACGCCTTCGCGCTGGCACCGCCGAACTGGTCGCAACCCATCCCCGAGGCGATCACCTGGTCCGCGCTGGTCGGTCACCCGCTGGTCCGCCGGACCTGGGCGGCGTGGCCGGCCAACTCGCACCGCCGCGATCTCGGTCACCTGATCGCCGCATTCGAGCGAGTCAGTCCCGCTTAGCTGGGTGCTGGTCGGCCGCTCGACACGGGCACGGGAGCATGGTGCTCAGATCAGCCGGCGGTCACGATCTCGAATCCACGGGCCGGGAAAAGTGTGCCGATGAGGAACTCGTGCACCGCGTCGACGGGATCGGCGCACACGTCGCTCGCCACGCTGACCCGGAAGTCGCGGTCGGCGGCGTCGTAGGCCGTTGCGGCCACCATCGCGCTTGTCGCGACGCCGGCCACGACAAGCGTGTCGACACCGCTGCTGCGCAGCACCAGGTCGAGGTCCGACCCGGTGAACGCGCTGGCCCGCTTCTTGGTGCAGCTGCGTGCGCACGAAGAGGACAAGATCCCCCCGCTCTCGGGCCGCGGCCGCGAGGGCGGCCGCACGCGGGACCAGCTCGGCCGCGAACGGGTAGTTGCGCGTGATGCCCACCTGAAGATCGCCGATGAGGACTGCCGACCTTGCCACGGAGCGGTTCATAGTCCGCCGGTCACGCTGAGGTTGTCGCCGGTGATGTTGACATTCGCGGGGGAGCCGAGGAAGAGGATCGCGCGGGCCACGTCTTCAGGTTGAGACAGCCGCCCGGTCGGGGTGTGGGCGACCGCGACATCGCGTAGCGATTGCGGTATCTGTTCGAGGTTGCGTTCGGTCATGGTCAGCCCCGGGGTCACGATGTTGACCAATATGTCGCCCCGGAGCTCCGCGACCAGGCCGTTCATCAGCCCGGCGAGGGCGGCCTTGGCGGCGCCGTAGATCCCGGTACCCGGAAGGGCTACCCGGCGGGCGAGGTCGGATGAGATCAGCACGATCCGCCCGTCGCCTCGGGCGCGCATGGCGGGCAGCACCGCCTGGATGCACGCGATCGTGCCCTCCAGCGAGCCCCGGAGGACTGCTCGCCAGTCCTCGGGCGGCACGTCCTCGAACGCTGGGCTCGCCCCGGGCGCGGTGTCCGGAAACTGCACGGCGTTGGCGACGAAGACGTCGATTCCGTCCCAGCGTCGCCGCACGGCATCGATCGCGGCCCTGATCGAATCCGGCTCGGACAGCTCGAGCCGGACCGCCAAAGCCTCGCCGCCCATGCCAACGATCTCAGCGACCACCTTCTGGGCCTGCTCGCTGGCCGTTCGGTAGGTGAGGGCAACCCGTGCGCCTTCACCGGCGAACGCGAGTGCGGTTGCCCGCCCGATCCCCCGTGAGCCTCCCGTGACCAACACGACACGGTCGGCAAGGCCGAGATCCATCTGCGCCCCTCCATACGGTCAGCCGAACTGCCTGCCGAGAGAATCTTCGAGCGCAGGTGACACTGGTTGGCGGGCGGCGCTGACGTCAAAGCATTTCTTGGCCCGACCAAGTGGCTTGGAAATGTTCCGAAACGAAAACGTATCCTGATTCGCCCCTCTCCCGTTGGACCCATTAGTGGGACCGTCAAAAGGGGGAAACAGATACGGTGAGATCGCCACAGTTAACTACAGGCGCCACACGAATCACACTATTCACTCTTATCGTGTCATTCATCGCGCTTGCGGCAACTGGCTGTAGTAGCACGACGCGAGCATCCGCAACCGCTCGGGTGGAGCGCGGCGCGGTCTCGACGGAGGTGTCCGCGTCGGGCGCGCTTGCCGCGGTGACGTCGCAGAACATGGGGTTTGCCAAAGCGGCCCAGCTGATGCAGCTGGATGTGAAGGTGGGCGACACAGTTCGCCCTGGTCAGGTGCTGGCGCGGCAGGACCCGTTCTCGTTTCAGCAGTTGCTGGCCCAGCAGCAGGCGCAGCTGGCCAACCAGCAGGCGATCCTGGACCGGATCGTGAACGGCACCACGGTGGCGGGAGACAGCAGGACGCTGGACCAGGCGAAGAAGATCCTGGACGCGAACCAGGACCAGCGCGACGCGGTCCTGGACCGGGACCGCAACACGGTGGACCGGGCCGAGCAGCAGCTGGACATCGCGCAACGCCAGTTCGAGACGCAGCGGCGGATCTACATGCAGAACTGCGACCAGGAGGACGTGTCCGACGACCCGATGGCTGCCGACCCGGCGGACACCAGCTCGACGGCCTCGGGTTCCGCCGGTTCGGGCACGTCGGGCACGAACCCGCTGGGTGCACTGACCGGTGGCCTGGCCAACGGGATGGGGTTCGCGCAGTGCCCGAACGCCAGGTCGGCGTTCCTGACCGCCAAAAGTGCATATGTGACGGCCAAGACGACCTATGACACGGCAAAGCACCAGCTGGATGTGGATGACACCCAGTACAAGATCAACCTGGAGACCGCCCGGCAGAGTGTGGTGTCCGCGCAGAACGCGTTGGACTCCGACCGGTCCGACCGGGGTCCGAATATCGACGCGCAGGCCGCGTTGGTGGCAAATGGCCGGGCGTTGGTGGCCACTGCGCAGCGGGATGTGGACAACACGGTGCTGTATGCCCCGGTAGGTGGCACGGTGTCCGCGATCAACGGTGCGGTTGGTGAGTGGCTGGGGCCCGGCGGGGGTACGACCGCGTTGGCTCCGGGTACCGACGCCGGGATCCCTGGGGTGGGTGCGGCGGCCACCAGCGACCAGTCCTCGGCGTCCACCGCGCTGTCCGCGACCCGCCCAGGTGGTTCGGCGTTCATCGTGTTGAACAACGTGAACACCTTCCAGGTGGTGGTGCCGTTCGAGGAGTCCGACGCCGCGCGGGTGGCGCCCAACCAGAAGGTCCGGGTCACCTTCGACGCGATTCCGGACCTGGAGCGAGACGGTACGGTGCTCTCGGTCGCGCCGGGTGGGGTGAACATCTCAGGCGTGACGAACTACTACGCCACGGTGCTGTTGACCAACACCGACCCTCGACTCCGCAACGGCTTGACCGCGGAGACCGGAGTGCTGGTCAACGAGCTGGACAACGTGTTGGTGGTGCCGAATGCGGCGATCATCCGCCAGGGCGGCCGGGCGTTCGTCAACACCCCGGGCCCGGACGGCAATCCGGTACAGACCCCATTCCAGCCCGGTGTGACCGGCGACAACAACACTCAGGTGCTCTCCGGCCTGCGCGAAGGCCAGGAGATCCAGCTACCTCAGGCCAACGTCACCGCCAACCCCGGAGGTGGAGGTGGTGGGGCAGGTCGCGGCGGCGGCTGAGGCTCGCCGACGTCATGACGATCACGTGGTGGGGGTGGTGCCTCCGTCGATCGCGTACTCGACCCCGGTTACCCAGGAGCTGCGATCCGAGACGAGGAAGGTGACAAGTTCGGCGATCTCTTCCGGCGAGCCGGCGCGTCCCATCGGGATACCACCGAGTGCCTTCATTGTCTCGGCGCGAGCTTCGGCGCGAGGGATACCGCGAGCCTGAGCGATCTCGGCCATCTTTGTCCGGGACCCCTCGGTCTCGACGTAACCGGGGGAAACCGCGTTCACCCGGATCCCGCAAGGGGCGAGCTGCGTGGCCAGGCCCTTGCTGTAGTTCCGCAGGGCAGCCTTGGCCGCCGCATGGGGCATTGGCCCCGCCCCGGGCATCGTCGCGGCGATCGACGTGACGTGCACGATAGCTCCGCTGCCCTGCACGATCATCGACGGCACCAGAGCGCGGTCGAGGCGCATCGGAGCCATCAGGTTCAGGCCGAGAGCCTGGTCCCAGTCGGTGTCATCGAACGACATGAGTGGACCTACGACCACTCCGCTGCCACCGCCTGCACTGTGGACGATGATGTCGATCCCCCCGAGCGTCTCCATCACGAATTCCGCGACGGTCGTAGTCCCGGCCGTCGTGGTTATGTCAGCCGCTACGAAGGACACCTTCCCTCCAGCTACCGGGCTCGTCGATGCCGCGCGGGCAGTGGCGACGACCTGCGCGCCGGCCGCCGCCAGGCGAGCTACCACTCCCGCACCGATCCCCTTTGTTCCTCCGGTAACCAGGGCACGCTTGCCGGCCAGTTCCGAGGCTTCGACAGTTGAAGGTGACCTACCAGCCATTCCGCTTCCTCCCCGCTGTGCAGGTGAAAACCACCCGCTCCTTCGGCGAAGCGTCGCCCGTCCCTCAAGGGGAGGGTCAAGGAGTTGACCTGCCCCTAGGGGCAGCTCGCTGGCGGCCAGTCCATACCCGACCGTGACCGCCCTACTGTTGCCATCGTGGACACGATTTCCGGCGCACAGGCCGTGCGGGCAGCCCTCGATACTTCGGTTGACCCCGTGCCCGACGCCGAGGACGGCGTCGCATGGCTGCGCGCACACGTGGCCCGCTTCAGCACCGGCGAGGACCACCGGCGACGGCGCGCGCTCGCCGTGGCCGAACTCAGCCGAGTCGATCCGGGCGAACTCGGCCGCCGCGCCGCCCTGCGGGGCGGCCACCCCGTCGAGGTGCTCGCCGACGCCCTCGCGCTGCCTGTACACCTCGAGGACGTCGACCTGGTCGCGGCGAGTTATCAGCCACACACCGCGCTCGCGCCGGGCGCCAACGAGGCTGTCTCCCGACTGATTGAGGCCTGCGGCGGGACGCCCGACGAGGACACCGCCGCGCGGATCGGCCTGCTCGTCCAGGCCTGCGCCGCCACCGAGGAGCTGGTGCGCGCCGCCGCGGAGCACAGTGGTGACGGCGAGGACTCCGTCCGGAGGGTCCTGCGCGACCACCCACCGGTCCGATTCACCCGCCGCGGCGGCGCGCTCGTGGACCTCGCCTCGGCCGGCCTGCCATTCGGAGCGGGACCGCACGCGTGCCCGGGACAGGAACATGCGATCGCCCTGGCCATCGCACTAAGCCATCGGGAGAAGGGAGGCTGAGCACGATGGCATCCCGGAGAGCGGGCACCGGAACTCGGTCGGCCAGGACCGCCTACTCACATGCGATGCCGTCACCGTCCCGGTCGAGTCCGGACCGGTAACCAGGATCTCCCGTGCGCAACGGAGCCGCGCCGGCGGCACGTGCCGCGGCGCAGTTCTTGTAGTGCGCGGCGGTCTGATCGCTCTGCTCGGCCTCCACGGTCTTGGGCGCGGGCGCCGCCGGAGCCAGTCTCTGCTCGAGCCCATCACCGACACAGACGGCGGCGGCGCGTAGGCACTGGCTACCGGCGCCAGAAGGTGTCGGGCAAGGCCGCCACGTACCGCGCGGACCGCTCCATGGTCTCAGCGACAGACAACAGCGCTTGATAGACGGGGTCGCCGCTGGCGGCGGCGCGGCGGATCACCTCGGCGTTGATCTGGGCGCGTTGAGCGATGGTCGGCCCGAGCGCTACGCGATCACCTTCGTAGCCGTAGGCGTCGAGCAGCACACGCAGCCGGCCGGCCCGGTCCTCGGACGCGGGATAGCCGAGATCCACGGCTGAATCCACCGGGTACAGCGGCACCCAGGACAGCGCCACATAGGCCAGGTCCATCTCCCGGGAGGCCGGGCCGGCCGAGTCCCAGTCGATGAATCCGACCAGGTCGCCGCCGCGCCACACGGCATTGAACGGCGCGGCGTCGTGGTGGCCGATCACCAGTCCCGGCCGCCACGCCTGGCCGACGAACCACACGGCGTCGTCGGGCGGGACGAAAGTCGCGGCGGTGTCGTGCAGCCGCCGCAACCAACCACCGACCTGGCGCAGCGCGGACTCCGAGCGGACCCAGGCCGGCCAGGGTCGTTGCTCGCCGACCGTCTCGCCCTCCAGGTAACTGAGCATCTCGCGGCCCTGCTCGTCGAACCCGAGGACCCGTGGTGCGCCGGTAAAGCCGCTGGCCTCGAGGTGGCGGAGGACGGCGTGCACCGACCGAGTCCACGGCTGAGCGGTGCGGTGTACGGCGTCGGCAATCCGCACCGCGCCGACGGTTCGACCGCCGGCCAGCCGCTGCTCGTCCATCCGCACAGCGTCCCAGACGAGTCCACGACGTCGACCGAATATCGAACTCGATGAGGGGCGCGGTCAAAGGGTCGACACCGCTCTTGCCGCACCCGGCCCGACGCTCACGGGTCACCGCCGGATACACGACCTCTCACTGGTGAGGAGTTGACCTTCCGGCTGCTCACCGTGCCCGCGACGTGGTCGAAACCATGCCGACTCCGGGATGTCCGCTGCTAGCGTGCAGGGGGTGACCGAACACAGCGTTACGATCGAGCGGGACCGCGCGGTGCACCTCATTGAGGCAGAACGCAAGGCGGAACGGCTGTTCGCGGAGGTCGGGCGTCGAGGTCTCGTGGCGCCGGGCCGACTCGAATCCGCCGTGAGCGACGCGATCCGCGACCTGGGCGCCGAACTGCTCGGTACCCGGCGGCACTGGCACAAGCGCATCGTGCGGGCAGGCCCGAACACCCTGGAGCCCTACCGCATCAACCCGCCAGACCGGGTGATCGCAGAGGACGACATCGTGTTCCTGGACTTCGGTCCGATCTTCGCCGAGTGGGAGGCTGATTTCGGACGGACCTTCGTGCTCGGCAACGATCCGGACAGGCTGCGACTGCAGGCCGACCTACCGCGGATCTTCGCCGCCGGCCGCGACCGTTTCGGAGCCAACCCGGACATCACCGGTGCGCAGCTCTACAGCCACGTGGTGGACTTGGCCGCGGCGCAGGGCTGGGGGTTCGGCGGGCCACACAGCGGTCACCTGGTGGGAGAGTTCCCGCACGAGACCATCGATGGCGAGAAGATCGAGAGCTACATCGCTCCGGGCAACAACACTCCGATGCGTCGCAAGGATCGGGAGGGGCGGACCTGTCACTGGATTCTGGAAATCCACCTCGTCCACCGCGAGCGCCAGTTCGGTGGTTTCTTCGAACAGCTGTTGACGCTGGAGGGCGCCGCAATCTGACCCTCAGCAGCGCCTGAACGCTTCGAAGGAAATCTCGCTTCCTCGAAGGCACCCCGACCGGAGGCCACCAGTGAGCGAAGCCCCAAGCTAGTACGACCACTCGTCCCGAGTGTCAGCAATGAGACTCGAGCTGATCTCAGCCGTGGAACACTGACTGGACGCCAGGTCGGCGACGTCGCCGACGGAGCGGACGACCGATCGACGCCACCGGAGGCCGCAGTGATCCTCATCGTCCTCAAAGTCAAGATCCGTCCCGAGAAGCGCCACGAGTGGCTGGTCGGGATCAAGCAATACACCGCCGAGGTGCGCCAGGAGCCGGGCAACGTCTCGTTCGACTACTACGAGAACTCGGAGAGCCCGAACGAGTTCGCCATCATCGAGACCTTCGCCGACTCCAACGCCGGCGCGGCGCACGTGGCCACCGAGCACGCGCAGAACTTCTTCCCGTTCATGTCCCGGGTGATCAGCGAGAAGCCGAAGATCAACTACCAGGATCTGGCGGGCGAGGCCTGGTCGGAGATGGCCGAGGTCAGTCCCGAGTAGGTCGACCGACGGGGACGCGGCCCACGTGAGCGCCGCGGGACCTCGGCATTCCGAAAAGTCTGTGCGCTATTGGGTGAGCGCGAGCGCGACGATGGTTTTGTCGTCGTGCCGCTTCGCGCGAGGTAACTTGGCGCCGTTCGGGTCGACAGTTGCTTCCCAGGCGTGCAGCTCCTCAAGCAATGGTAGGTAGTCCTCCAGGTTGAGGTGCGCGAGTCGGTACCAGCTGTCGCCGAAATGGTCGATGAGGTCCGCTGCTCCGTCGGTGGCCATAACGGCCCAAGCCAGTTCGTCCGGGGAGAGGATGACGCTCAGTCCCTGATGGGCGGCGGCTGGGTCGGTTTCCGCGATCCAGTAGCCGCCCTCGACATTCCGGACCTGTCTTTGCGCTCGCTGGAGCGCGGCGACGGTGCGTCGGTGCCTGTCGTTGAAACCGTGGCCGGCGCGGAGCCTGCTGACATAGAGCGCGCGTAGTTGTCGGGCCACCAAGCCGAGGCGGTCGTCGACGAGGGTGTAGTGCTCGTCGTCATTGCCGTAGTGGATCGGGCTGTCCCCGAGCACGTACAGGTCGACTGCGCCGGGGCGAGTGCGCAGGACGCTGACGGTGCTCGACGGGGACCGGCCGGGAATGAGCCCGAGTTGGTCCACTGTGTGCGAGATAGCGCCTGCCACGGCATCAGCGATGGCGACGTTCGGGTTGTTGTCCAGCCGGCCTGCAATGCTGTCGCCTAGGAACTCGGCGTACACGCCGGCATCCATCCTTTTGGGCTGAAATGCGCTGGCACCGTCGAGAACGACGAGCACGATCCCGTCCTCCCCGCCCGTGACGAAGTAGCGGTCCTGGTTGTTATAGCTGCCGCCAAGGCTCACGGTGTGGAGCTTCATCGAGTCAGCTCGGTGGCGGGCTGTCCCCGGCGGAGAAGGTCCGGGTCGCGCCGGACGGCCTCGAAGTCATCGGGGCTGTTCATGGCGCCGGAGTTTAGGGGCCTGACGATCGGCGGCCGAGGGCTTGGGCTAGACGAGATTCGCACCAAGGTCACCTACCGGGAGAACTGGGAGCGGCACGTCAATCCGCGGTGGGGGAGCTGCAGGTCCGGGACATCCGCGTGGCCAGAGAAGAACCGAACGTGACCGTTCCGCTGAACGCGGAGCTGCTGGTTGATCGACTGTGCAGAGCCGAAGAAGCGGCCGCGCTCGTCGTGGACGCGGTTTCCCCTCTGATCTCGGAAGCGGTGCCGGGTTCGGACAGAGCACGAGGGTTTCCCTGACAATTCCGACATCGTGGCGCTTGCCGCCAGGACGGCGTGTTTCCTCCCGGACCGGGCTCGCTGTGGCAAACACTGCCGGGTATGACACAGAGCCACCTCGGCGAGTGGTATCGCGGTTACCTCGCCTGCTTGAACGAGAAGCGGTTCGGGGACCTCGCGGAGTTCGTGCACGACCCCGTGGTGCACAACGATCGGACGCTGACCGTCGCCGAGTTCCAGGACCTCCTTCGCCGCGACGCCGGGGAGATCCCGGACCTTTACTACGAGATCGAGCGGCTGGTTATCGAAGGGGAACAGGTGGCGTGCCGCATTCGGTTCGACTGCACCCCAACGAGCTTCCGCGGCCTGCCTCCCACCGCCCGACCGATCTCGTTCGTCGAGCACGTGTTCTACCAGTACCAGAACGGACTGATCGCGCAGATCTGGTCGATGATCGATATGGACGCGATCCGCGACCAGCTGGGCGTCGCCCAGTGAGGGCTTTCGGGACGAATCAGCAAAGCTCAGGTCGAGGCGCGCTGGCATTGGCGAGACCGGCTGAGGTGAGCAGTTCGAGTGCGCGGGGGCTATGTTTGGGTTGGTCGGAGACGGTCAGATGGTCAGATGGTCAGGGCTCCACTCACCGTGGGCTTCCGCACTCTCGGCCTGCTTCCGGCGGGAGCGGTCCACGATTGCGAATAGGAGAGTCACGACGGTGAAGAGATACATCGCCACCGTCAGAGTGATCCCGATCGGCCCGAAGATCACATCCCCCACCCGCTGTCCGCGCATCCCGTAGCCGACGGCGTGCACGACGTACACGATGGGTAGTGCCGTCGCGCTGAGCCAGCGCAGCACGCGAATGTAGGTGGGGTAGGTCTGTGGCCCGATCAACGAGGTGGTCTGGTCTGCATAGCTGACCGCCAGCAGTGCGGGGTCTCCCAGTTGCTTGAGCGCGGCGTACTCGGCATCGGCCGGTGGTTCGCCGAGGTCGACACGAGCGTCGATATCGTCGGCAATGGAGGCGCGCAGCTCCTGCTCGACGTCCTGTCGGTGCTTATCGGGTACCTGGCGCACGGCGGCAGTGACGTACCGGTCGGTCAGAGAGCTCACGATTCCTGTCCTTCTGCGTCGGGATTTGTGTCGGGATTTGTGTCTGGATCGAGTCGGGTCAGTGCCGCATCGATGGCTTGCCATTCGCGGCGCAGCGCCCGCGCGAGGCGAACGCCGTCGCGGCTGGTTCGGTAGAACTTGCGCGGGCGAGACTCGCTTGTGTCCCACTCGCTGGTCAACATGCCCTGGCGCTCCAGTCGGCGTAACAGCGGATAGAGGGTGTTGGCCGCGACCGGCGCCCCCGCGCGCTCGAGCGCTTCGAGCAAGCCGTAGCCGTACCCCGGTGTTTGTAGTGCCAGCAGGCTGGCGAGCACGACCGAGCCGCGCCGCAGCTCCTGCCGGTGCAGGTCAACGGAGTCTGTTTCGTCCACGCGACACACGATACTGTGCGGCGCACAGTATCGTCAACAAACGATGATGTGCGCTGTCCATAATTGGCGTGAGAACGCGGTGTCTGCCGGTGAGCGGGCGCCGGGGCGCCTGGCGGCTCGTCGGATGATGATCTCGACGCAGCCGGTGAGTGGGCCGCACCGTAGCGCGGTGTCGTAGTGCCGCGGCCATGTATCTGCGCCAGCGGCCGGTCCGCCCTGTCCCGGGCATGGGGGCGAATCCGGGGTGCTGGGCCTCTAGACTAGGTAACACTGCAGAGTGGAGAACATGGACCGGACAACTGTTGGGGGATCTATGACGGGTAGCGGCGCGGTATTGTGAGAGCTATCTATCCGGGATCTTTTGATCCAGCAACGGAGGGCCATTTAGACGTTGCTCGGCGCGGTGCCGGACTGTTTGACGAGCTAGTGGTTGCCATCGGAATCAATCCGTCCAAGGCGGGGCGGTTTCCGGTAATTGAGAGAGTTAGGGTCCTCGCCTCCGCGTTGCACGACCTTCCCAATGCTAGCGTCGTGACGTTTTCCGGTTTGCTGGCAACTTATTGTTGCGACAACGAAATTGATGTCATTATTCGCGGGATTCGCAACAAAAGAGACCTTCGGCAGGAGGTCCCGATGGCTCACATGAACCAGCATCTAAGCGGTATCGACTCGTTGTTCTTGCCGGCCTCCGCCGAGACTGTGTTTATCTCCTCGACCGTCGTTATGAGCACCGGCGATGACAAGCAATGACACCGGTCCGGGATGTCGACTTCGGCGAGTCAGCGTGTCGCCACCGCGCTCAGGTCGCCACAGGCGACCACGCAGGCGAGCGATATCCAGCTTGCTGGTCCCGGATCGTGCCGGGGTTCATTCCACGACTCATTCCACGGCCGGCCCGTGGTCAGCGGACGGGTTTCGAGGCCTTCGTGCTCGGCGAAGTTGTTCTGGTTGAGCGTGGTGAGCCGGAGTTCGCGGGCGAGGCAGCAGGCCGCATCAGGTCGGCGATGGCGCCACGGTCGCTGAGGCCGAGCTTGATGCACGCCCGATAGACGTGGCCCTCGACGGTGCGCACCGACACGACGAGGCGTTCGGCGATGTCGCGGTTGGACAGCCCGGCCGCGATCATGGTGGCGACCTCGCGTTCCCGGTCGGTCAGCGGCAGCGGTCGGGCGGCAGCGGCCAGCGCGGGCGTCCGGGCTCCCCCGCACCGGTCCGCCAGGTCATTCGCGCGCGACGCCGAGGCATGCTCCGCCGCCCGAGCGCCGCGGCCGCGGTGGGCGAGCGCCGCCTGCGCCGCGGCGTCCGCGGCCGCCAGCACGTCCCCCGCGTCCTCCCAGCGGGCCGAGGCCGCATCCAGCGCGGCCCCGTCCGCGGCCGCCAACGCGACGGCGTGCGCGGCCGCCGCGGGAGCGCGCGGCCCGTCCACCGTGCCGGCCAGCCGGACGAGCCGGTCGGCGACCGTCCGATCGCCGAAGCGCACGGCGGTCTGCAACGCCAGCACCTCGTGGGCGTGCTGGGCGCGCTCGGCTGCGACGTCGGCCACCTCCTTGGCCATGGTGATCGCTTGGGTGACCGCCCCCTCCGCCGCCGCGCCCCAGGCGGCGGCCAGCGCGTTCTCCGGCTCCCGGAAGGCCATCGCGGAGCTCCGCGGTCGGGCCCGCAGCTCGGCGAGGACCTGCTGGGCGCCGGCGTGGTCGCCGCGGATCGCCGCCACCTGCACGAGCGCGATCAACGCCACGTGACGCCAGCCCGCCGAGTTGCCGAAGGCCTCCAGTTCGGCTTGGGCGTCGCGGAGCAGCCGCGCCGCCGCGTCGAGCCGGCCCCGGCCCAGCTCCGCCTCGCCCACCAGGTAGCTGGCGACGCCGCCGGCGAACGAGTGGTCCTGCGCCTGTTGCAGACAGGCCGCCGCGACCTCCGCCGCGCGGTCGACGTAGCCGGCCAGCCGGAGCCCGGCGACCTGCAGTGCGATCAGCGAGAGTCGGAACGTCGCGAACCCGGACCGGCCCATCGCCGCCACCGCGCGGGCGACGTGGGGCTCCATCTCGTCGGCCCGACCGCTGGAGGCCAGCGCCGCCACCAGGCCGAAGCACGCGAGCACCACCGACTCGTCGGGCAGGGTCGCGTCGTCCAGCGCCGCCGGTGCCCCGGCGATCGCCTGCGCCGGTCGCCCGCGGGCCCCGTCCAGGAAGACGCGCAGCGCCGTCAGCGGCGATGGCGGGCGTTGCGGATCGGCCACCCGCGCCACGGCCTCGTCGAGCGCGGCCTCCGCGTCCGCGGGGCGGCCGGCCGACGTCAGGAGATGGATCACGCGCGTGACGGTGGCGCTGACCAGCTCGGACTCGTCGTCGGCCAGCAGGGTCAGCCGGCTCAGCTCGCGGGCCGCCTCCTCCGGGCGGCCCGCGACCGTCAGCACCTGCGCGACGACCGTCTGCGCGCGGAACCCCGCGCCGGCATCGACCGCCGCGCGGGCCAGCCGCTCGGCGAGTGGCAGGTCGCCCAGCTGCGCCGCATGTTCGGCCGCGTCGGTGAACAGCAGCGGATCGGGTGCGAGATCGGACTCCAGCGACAGCACGGCCCTGCGCAGCGAGTCCTCGGCCCGCCGCCCACCGCTGGCGGCCATTGCCTCGGCGATCATGCCGCGGAGCCGGCGGGAGCGCAGTGTCCCGATCGACGCCCTGCGGGTCTCGCCGTAGAGCGGGTGCGCGAGCCGGGCCTGCAGGCGCCGACCGTCCCGCTCGACGGTGATCAGGTCCAGCGACTCGGACTCCTCGACGGCGTCGGGATCGGTCAGCTTCGACAGCAGGTCCACGCTGAGCGGCTCACCGACCGCGAGCAGGTCGACGACGTCGCGCACCGGCTCGGTCACCACGCCCATACGCCCCTGGACCAGCTCGACCAGCCCGGGGGAGAGCGTGGGCGTCCCCGTCCACCGCCACAACCCGTTGTGTTCGTGGAGCCGACTCGCGGCGATCTCGCCATCGGTCAGGTGCCGCAGGTAAAGCACGTTGCCCTGGGTGAGCGCGAACATCCGGGTGACCGTGGCGGTGGCGACTGGCGCCCCCACCACCTGCTCGACCAGTGCCGCCGTCTCGGCCTCGGACAGCGGCTGAACCTCCAGGCGAGTCAGGTACCCGTCCTTCCACAGCGCTGTCACGGCGTCCGGCGTGGGCGCACCGGAGCGCACCGTCAGCAGCAGCCGCGCGGCACCGGTGACAGCCAGCCGCAGCACGACGGTCGCAGAGAGCGGATCCAGGAGGTGCGCGTCGTCGATCGCGATCACCATCCTCGCGCCCGGCCGGTCAGGGACCAGCGCGGAGGCGACCTGGTGCACGAGATCGCCGTCGGGTGGATCGTCGCCACGGGCCGGCGCGGCGTCGGCGAACACGGCGAGCGGGACCGCGCGCGAGGACACGGTCGCCACCGACCAGCGCGTGTGCCCCCCGCGCCCGGCGATCGCATCCAGCGCCGCGCGGGCCAGCCGGCTCTTGCCGACGCCCGCGCTTCCCGACAGCACGACCCCGACCGGACCGTTGAGTCGGCGGAGCGCGCCGAGCACAAACGCGAGCTCCTCGGCCCGACCCGTGAGCGGCCACTCATGGCGGACCGGACGGTCGGGGCTCACAGAGTGAGCCTAGGTGGACCACGGCGCTGCATCCAACGTCATAGGATGCCGCGGTGGCCGACCCCGGAGGGCTCCGTGACGAGCTGACCGAAGCCCTCGATGCGGCCACCCGTTCCGCGCACCGCTACCTCGGCGGGCTGGACCGGTCACCAGTGGTGGGCGCGGACGCCGTGGCGGCGCTGGATCGCCTCGCCGGGCCGCTGCCCGGGACCGGCGACGGTGCGGTGGCGGCGCTGCGCGAGCTGGCCGAGGTCGGCGACGCCGCGGCGACCCGGTCGGGCGGCCCCCGGTTCTTCCACTTCGTGGCCGGCGGTGCCACGCCGGCCGCGCTGGGGGCCGACTGGTTGACCTCGACCTACGACCAGGTCGCCTTCAGCTGGGTCTCCTCGGCCATGGGCGCGCGGCTCGACCAGGTCGCGACGGCCTGGCTGCGGGAGCTGTTCGAGCTGCCCGACGCCTACCACGGCTTCCTGGTCAGCGGCGCGACCATGGCCAACTTCACCGGCCTGGCCGCGGCCCGCAACTGGTGGGCCGAGCAACTGGGTGTCGACGTCGAGCACCACGGGCTGGCCGGACTACCGGCACCGTCGATCTTCACGAGCGGTTACGTGCACCCGAGCGCGGTGCAGGCGGTGGGCATGCTCGGGTTCGGTCGCGGGAACGTCCGGCGGCTCGTCCGGGACGCCACCGGCCGGCTCGACCTGGACGGGCTCGCCGCCGCGCTGCATGCCGCCGACGGGCCGGCGATCCTCATCGCCAACGCGGGGGAGGCGAACACCGGCGCCTTCGACCCGATCGCGGAGATGGCCGAGCTGGCGCAGCGCCACCGCGCGTGGCTGCACGTGGAGGGTGCGTTCGGGCTGTTCGCGCGGCTCTCTCCGGCGACCCGCCGGCTCACCGACGGTATCGACCGGGCCGACTCCCTGGCCTGCGACGCGCACAAATGGCTCAACGTGCCCTACGACTGCGGGTTCGGGTTCGTGCGGGACCCGAGCCGGCTCGCCAGCGCCTTCACCCTCGGAACCGGGGCCGCGAGCGCTCGGGGCGGGTTTCCCGACCCCGCGGAGCTGGTACCGGAGAACTCGCGGCGGGCCCGCTCGCTCGCGGTGTGGGCCACCCTGCGCGCCTACGGCCGCGACGGCTACCGCGCCATGGTGGAGCGGCATCTCGGTCTGGCCCGCCACCTCGCGACCCGGCTGGCCGCGACCGGGGACTTCGAGCTCCTCGCGCAGGTGCCGCTCAACATCGTCTGCTTCCGCGCCCGCCCCGCCGACGTCCCGGAGGACGGGTTGGACGCGTTGAACGCGGCGCTCGGCGAGGACCTCCTGCGCGACGGTCGGGTGTACGCGGGCACCACGGTGTACCGCGGCGTGGTCGCCTTCCGGCCCGCGATCGTCAACTGGCGCTCCACCGAGGCCGACGTGGACCTGCTCGTCGAGGTCCTCCGTGAGCTGCTGGCGCAGCGGCTATCAGCCTGACGAGCGGGTGGTTCAGTCAGTCGACGGGTTCCCGTTCGGTTCTGAGCCACTGTTGCGGGACGGCCGGAAGGTGCGCCGGTAGGTCGTCGGCGTGGTGTCGAGTCGGTGGCGGAAATGAGTCCGCAGGCTGAGTGTGGTGCCGAAGCCACATCGTTCGGCGATCTCGTCGATGGCCCGGTCCGTCGTCTCGAGCATGCGGCGGGCTTCGTCCATGCGTAGCGCGAGCACCCACTGCACCGGGGTGGTGCCGGTGGCCTCGCGGAACTGGCGGGTCAGTGTGCGGGTGGACATTGCGCACCTCGCGGCCATGGCGTCGAGGGTGATCTCCGCCCGGAGATTCTGCGTGATCCATGTGCACAGCTCACCGATCGGACCGGCGCCGTTGATCTCGAGCGGGCGGGCGATGAACTGGGCCTGGTTACCGTCACGGTGCGGCGCGGCCACGAGCGCCTGCGCGACCCGGCGCGCGGTGGCGGCCCCCAGATCCCTGCGCAGGACGTGCAGGCACAGGTCGAGGCCGGAGGAGACACCGGCCGAGGTGAGCACGTCGCCGTCGTCGACGTAGAGGACGTCAGGTCGTACCTGCACCGTCGGATACCGCTCTGCCAGCTCGGCCGTGTTCTGCCAGTGGGTGGTCGCCGGCCGCCCGTCGAGCACTCCGGCCTGCGCCAGAGCGAACGCGCCGACGCAGATCGAGATCATCCGCGCGCCGCGGGCGTGGGCACGACGCAGCGAGGTGAGCACCGCCGGCGAGAGTGGTTCGTCGTGCGGTCGGAACCCGGGCACCACCACGGTGTCCGCGCGAGCCAGTGCGGCGAGACCGGAGTCCGGCGTGATGCGGAAACCCACGGTGGTGCGCACCGTCGGGCCCGGCGCACACACCCGCACGTGGTACGGCAGACCCGACGATCCGCCGAACACCTCCACGGGCAACGCGAAGTCGAGCGGGATGACGCGGTCGAGCGCGAGGACCACCACGCGGTGCGGATCCATGGCTCGAATATAGCGAAAGATGTCTTCTAGCCAGTGGCGGCGGACACTCCGGCCGGGCGAGGCTGTATGTCATGAGACCCACCGACGAGCTGCTTTCCCTGCCGAACGTGTCGTGGGCGGCCGAGGCGCTGGAGCTGGTCTTCGCCGTGGAGAGCCGCGCGGTGGCCAACCACAGCGTGCGCAGTTGGGCCTTCGCCCGCGTCTTGGCCGAGCACGAGAGCATGGCCCACGAAGTCGACGACGCCCTGCTGTTCGCCGCGACCGTGCTGCACGACATCGGGCTGCGCCACGATGCGCGCGCACCGGTGCGCTTCGAGGTCGACGGAGCCGACTACGCCGCCGAGTTCCTCACCGCCCGTCAGGTGGCCGCCGGCGACGTCGACCGGGTGTGGGAGGCGATCGCGCTGCACACCTCCCCCGGGATCGCGGAGCGGCGCGGTCCACTGGCGTATCTGGTACGCGAGGGCGTTGGCATCGACTTCGGGCGCCGCCCTGAATGCGTCAGCGACGAGCAGGCCTCCGTCATCCACGAGACGTACCCGCGCTTGGCGATGACCAGCAGCCTCGTCGACGAGATCGTGAAACAGTGCCAGGAAGTCCCCGAGCGCGGGCCGCGGTACTCCATCGCCGGTGAGCTGACCCGGGAACGGTCGACCGCACCGCACCTCACCCAGATGGAACAGGCCGCCACATCCTCGCGCTGGGGCGCGAGCTGATGCCTGGTCGATTCGTCGGTGTCGGGGCGGGGAAGCTGTACGCGCACGTTCGCGAGGGCGGTGTTCCGACCCTGGTCTTTTTGCACTACTGGGGTGGTTCGCACCGAACTTGGCGCCTGGTCGTCGAGCAGCTCCCGCCCGAGTTCGGCTACTCCGCTCATGATCATCGGGGCTGGGGCGAGTCTCGGGGCGCGCCGGGCCCGTTCGATCTCGGACAACTGGCCGATGACACTCAGACGGTGATCGACACGCTCGGCTTGGCCGAGTTCGTGCTGGTCGGGCACTCCATGGGCGGCAAGACCGCCCAACTGCTGGCCGCCCGCCGGCCGACTGGGCTGCGCGGCCTTGTCCTGGTGGCCCCCGCTCCACCAGCGCCGGTGGGAGTCACCCCCGAACAGCGGGAGAACCTGGCCCACGCCTACGACGACGCGAGCACGGTCGGCGCGGCGCTCGACTCCGCGCTGACCCACCACCCCTTGCCCTCGGACCTGCGCCGACAAGTGATCGAGGACAGCTTGCGCGGCCACCCGGACGCGCGAGCGGCCTGGCCGCGATTCGGCCTCGTGGCCGATATCAGCGCCCAGGTCGAGGCGATCGACGTCCCGGTCATCGTCCTGGCCGGCAAGCACGACCGGGTCGATCCGCCGGAGGTACTCGCCGACCACCTGGTGCCACACATTCCCCACGCCGAGCTGGTCGAGCTGAGCGACACCGGGCATCTGTCCCCACTCGAAGTGCCTGGCCAGGTGGCCGCGCATCTCACGAAGTTCACCACCTACCTGACGCACTAGGGCGTGTCCCGGCACGCCCCGACACCCGTCGCCCTTCTCACCGAAAGACGAGTCATGTCTGTCGACATTCCTGATCTCTACGCCCAGCTGCGGCTTCCGGGCACCGAGCTCGCGGTGCGGGCCTGCCGGCTCAGCCAGCAGAGCACTCGCGAGTTCGTGTTCAACCACAGCGTGCGCAGCTACCTGTTCGCCGAAGCGCTTGCCGGCACCCGCAACCTGCGACCCGGCACCGACTACGACCAAGAACTGCTCTTCCTCGGATGCGTTCTGCATGACCTCGGGCTGAGCGAGGGCGCCGACGACGACCAACGATTCGAGGTCGGCGGCGCCGACCTGGCCGCGGAGTTCCTGCGCGAGCAGCACGTCGCCCCGGAACGCATCGCCGTCGTGTGGGATGCGATCGCGCTGCACACCTCCGACGGGATCGCCGGTCGAAAAGCACCCGAGGTCGCAATCGCCCAGCTCGGCATCGCCGCGGACATCCTCGGCAGAGGACGCGATCAGCTTCCCGGCGACCTCGTCGAAAGCGTCCACGCCGCGCTGCCGCGCCACAACCTGAGCTACGCACTCACCGAGGCGATCGTCGCCCAAGGACTGCGTGCACCCGGCAAAGCCAGCCCGCTCAACTTCGCCGGGCAGCTGGTACGTCGACACCTGCCCGCCGGCACGTTTCCCGACTGGTACGACCTCATCGCCAACACAGGCTGGGGTGACAAGCCCGCCACCCTGACCGAGAACCCGGAACGATACGCCGCCACGCCCGAACAGCTGGCCGAGCTGTTCATGCGGCTGCTCGCCGCCGGCGACCTGGACGGACTCGTGTCCCTCTACGAGCCAGGCGCCACCCTGGTCCCCACCGCCGACGGTGCCGCCACCGGCACCGAAGCGATCCGCGAGAGCCTGCAAGCACTGATCCACGACCGGGTCAGCATCAAGCTCGTTCCGCGCAAGATCCAGGTCTCCGGCGATGTCGCGCTGGTGTCCAACGTCGCGACCGTCCTCGGTGCCACGCCGGACGGATCGTCCGTCACCACACACACCACAGAAGTCCTGCGACGGCAGCCCGACGGCCACTGGACCTACCTCATCGACGACCCGTTCTTCGGCTAGCGGCGGCACAGCCCGTCG
>Ga0137412_10000807_pt1 | contig 23327 bp, 26 predicted proteins | sample CZODoug2_1_16fun_FD_122160 | JGI IMG/M metagenome (GOLD analysis project Ga0137412, IMG submission 122160) | Vadose zone soil fungal communities from Angelo Coast Range Reserve, California, USA - CZODoug2_1_16fungal (Hybrid Assembly) | ecosystem: Environmental > Terrestrial > Soil > Vadose zone... | reverse complement strand
GTCCCAGACCATCACCGTCCCGGCGCCGTATTGGCCGTCCGGTATCACGCCCTCGAAATCGGCATATTCGAGCGGATGGTCCTCGGTGCGTACGGCCAGACGCTTGTCGGCAGGATCCATGGACGGACCCTTGGGCACCGCCCAGGATGCCAAAACCCCGTTGATCGCCAGCCGGAAGTCATAATGCAGCCGGCTGGCATCGTGCTTTTGCACGACGAAGATGCGGCTGCGGTCGTTCCGCCGCGCTCGACCCGCCGGTTCCGGCGTTTCAGTGAACTTTCTCTTTCTGCGATAGTCTGCAAGCGGCATGTCAGGCGCTCACGTGTCTGTTCCGCGCACGAGGGGCCACGCGTCAGCCCTCACGCACGACGTCTTCCGGTTTCTTGTCGTCCCGAAGCCCGAGGAATCGGGGGTGCCGCAATTTGCCATCACGCGTCCATTCGGTGAAGGCGATCTGGGCAACGAGCCTTGGGTTCACCCAATGAACGCCGCCGCGCGGCAGGTGATCGTCCTCGAACGGGCTGATCGGCGTCCTCAGTTCGGCAAGCTTCTCGCAGAGCCGGCGCAGCGTGGCGCGGTCGAAGCCGGTCCCGACCTTGCCGGCATAGACAAGCTTTCGGCCGCGGTAATAGCCCAGCAGCAATGCCCCGAAACCGATTCGGCTCCCCTGCGGCTCGGTATATCCGCCGATGACGAATTCCTGCTCGCGGGCGCACTTGAATTTCAACCAGTCGCGCGTTCTCTTGGAGACGTACGCACTGTCTCCATTCTTTGCGATCACCCCCTCCCATCCACGTCGGCACGCTTCTCGATAGTAGGCTTCGCCCTCGGTCTCACGATGGTCGGTGAACCGCAGCGACCCTTTGAACTGGAAGGCATTTCGAAGGAGCTCCTTGCGGTATCGGAGCGGAACCTGCCGCGTGTCGTAGCACTCGAAATAGACCACATCGAACAGATAGAGCCATACCGGGACCTGGCGGATCAGGTCGGGCGACGGATGTGCGACCTGCATGCGCTCTTGCAGCTTGGCAAAGCTGGTGATCCCATCCTTGAACGTGACGATTTCCCCATCGGCGATAAAGGAGCCGGTCTCCTGTTGATCTAGCGCCGTCACGATCTCCGGGTATTTCACGTTCAGCAATATCCGGTTGCGCGAGAACAGGCTCAATTTGCGACCGCGGCGAACGGCGATGCAGCGCTCGCCGTCCCACTTTGGCTCGAAAAGCCATCCTTCGCGCGAGAAGCGTTCCTGCGTGAGCGTCGCCAACATCGGTGCAACCCATTCCGGTTGCGGTCGTTTTCGGAGACGCGCCTTGGCCTCGGCCGGCAGCGCATTCAAGGGGTCGGCGTGCCGCCTCACTTGTCGATCCGCCATATGAATATGGCCTTGAACGGTGCGCTCGCAGCTGCCGGCAGTCGAAGATCCCATCTACCGAAACACGACCGCGCGAGCATTGATGCCCGTCAACGCCCCTTGTCGAGATCCCTTTCACGGAATGGGAACGGATCGAGGCTGTGAAAGAGCTGGGAGATTTTCTCGATTGATTGCCTCACCTGGCTCGATGCCCCTTCGGCGACAGCGCCGCTCTCTATGCCGGGTGTTTTGCTACCGTAGAAGGGTGCCCGCAAGGCGGTGCCAATCAAAGGTGGCCACGGTGAGTCAGCGGAATTCAGATCCCGACGCGCCCAATCAGCTCCGGATTGAGTTCCGCTCGGACGGCCGTGATCACGTTTGCAGCGTTGTCCTGCGAGAAGCCGCAAGAAAGCAGTACCTGATCGGCTAATGCCAAGCCGGCAGCGAAGTTCTCCGGAAATACAGTGCCGGCACCCGCGGTTGCCAGCGCCACAACATCCTGATCGTCGGTGGCGCTGACGATCGACGATAAATGTGGATTTTCCTGGCGAGCATTGTGAAGAAGGCGTTGGACCGTGCCATGTTGATCGAACGTCACGACGAGCAGGCGTGCGCGGGAAACACCAGCTCCTTGCAGGATCCTTTTTCGACTTGCATCGCCAAACACAACTTTATGGCCCAGCTTCTTTGCCTGGCGAAAGCGACCCAGGTCCCACTCCACTGCGATGTAGGGAACCTGTGCGGCCTCCAAAACGAGCGCGATGAGGCGGCCAATGCGGCCACAGCCGCATAGAAGAACGTGATCTCTGAGACTTTGGCCCTCTTCACGGATAGCCGCTTCTTCCGCGGCCATCTTGATACGATGCGATGCGCCGCCGACAAGCTGGGCAACCTCTGTATTGCGCTGAATCAGAATGGAGCCGATCGCCATCGTCGCGACCAAGGCCAGTAGGACCGGTTGCCCGATCTGGGGTTCAACAGCCCCGGCTTTCACGGCCAGGCTGAGCAGCAACAAGCCGTCCTCTCCACCGTGCGACAGAATGGCGGCGATCCGCGCCACTATTGTCGCGGGCCACCGGACGATCGCGCCAGCCAGCATCGTGATGAGCGCTTTTCCCGGCAGGAACGCGATTATCCAGGCGAACACGGCTAGGGGCGCGACGGCGATCATCGACGGGTCCACCTCCATGCCGACGGTGAGGAAGAAGAGCCCCAACAAGACATCGCGAAAGGGACGAATATCATCCTCCACCCGATGACGAAAGTCGCTTTCCCCAACCACCATTCCGGCCAGGAACGCGCCGATGGTTGGGGCGAGACCGACAAGGTGACCGACGAACGCCGTTCCCAGGGCGAGTAGCAGGGCGGCAAGTAAAAAGAGATCCATCGAATTCGTTCGAGCGGCCCAGGCAAGAGCCGCGCGAAAAGCCGGCCTGCAGACGAAACCAGCGCCGGCAAGGGCTAAGCCTGCGACGACCAGCTGGCGCAGAAACACGATCACTTGCGTCCCGCTGCTTTGCTCCCATGCGTTAATCAGTAGGATGAACGGAAGGGTCGCCAAATCCTGGAATAGCAGGATCCCCAAGGCGAGGCGGCCATGCTGGCTGCTGATCTCGCCCAGATCGGCCAACTGTTTCAAGGCGATGGCAGTCGATGACATCGCCACTGCTCCGCCGAGCAAGAGAGCAGCAGTTGGACCCACGCCGCACCACATGGAAGCGCCCGCCACGATCAAGACGGTGAGGCCTACCTGCAAGCTACCTGCACCAAAGACATCCCGATACGCGGCGATCATCGCGGGAAGGGAACACTCGAGGCCTACCATGAACATCAGAAAGATGACGCCGAGCCCAGCCAGAAATTGTGTCTCGTCGCTCACGGCAAGAAGTTGAAAGCCGTGCGGCCCGATGGCCAAGCCTGCCACCAAGTAGCCAACGGCGGCGGGTAGCCGCACGCGTGCAAGCAGACCGACAGCGCAGGCCGAGGCGATGATCATGACGAGTGTCTTGATCAGCAAAGTGTCGCCCATGCGTGCGCAGGTCCTTGTTCAGACGCACACTCGCAGCCACTGATAGGCGCTCGCCCTTTGGCGTAAGCGCCGGCCGTGACCGCACCTATGCAGCTCCCGTCGCGACCTCGGGGGCTGTTTGGGCCGCGTCAGTCACCATTCTCTTTCGGTGGAGGGAGTGCCTCCTCTTCTCATATAAATTGCGCCGGCTCGGTTTCTTTCTTAGCTTCGATCCAGATGCAAAATGGCTTCTCCGCCCTCGAGACGGCGCACCGTCATCTCGTGGTTGGAAGTCGCTGCTCATTGTTCGACACCTTGGAGTCGGCGTCCTTCCGCCCGCGAACGTGGCCCGCGACGGAATTGTCGATGAAAACATAATACCGGTCCCGGAGATGCACGGCGTTGACGCTCGTCAATTCGTGCAGGCAGTGAGCCATCCCGACGAGCGTGCCGAAAGTCGGCGTAAACGCGGGGACTATCGCCTCCCGGCCTTTGTGCGGGCGACCCACGCTGAGATGGCCGATCGCTTCGTCCAGCGGGGTTTTGCCAATCTTGACGACCGTCAAGGCGCGACGACGAGCAGCGCTTCAGTATCAAGGCGCGTCGTATCGATCAGCCTAGATCATAAATCCACGGAATCATTGCGCAAAGTTGATTTTAGCCGCGCGGACGTCTGCCGCGGATGTTTCAACGATGTGTGAAGGCTCCAAGGTTCTTGCGGAAGACCCGGCAACGGAGGACATCATGACCCATTCGCGCTCCCGGAAACTGTCCCTTACATTCGCATTTTTCGTTCTCTGCCTGGCAGCGAGTCCGGCTGTCGCCCAGGAGATCGGTCTTATCGCCGCCGACACCAAGGAGGTTGCAAAAGGTTATCGCGCCTCGGCGCTCCAGCTGAAAAACGTGGTCAACGACAAGGGCGAGAGGATCGGCCGGATCGACGATTTCGTTTTTGGCGCAGACGAGAGCGTCTTCGCGGTTTTGGCGGTGGGGAGCTTCGTGGGTCCGACTGATCATCTCATTGCCGTCCCGTTCCGTAGTTTGAAGCTTGACGGTCATGGCGGCGATATTGTGCTGCCGGGCGCAAGTCGCACGGCGCTGCAGAAGCTCCCGGTATTTCTATATTCTCGCTGATCGTGCCGGCCGCATGAATCATGGGGATGCCGGCGGCCTCTCCTCGCAAGCGCGCGCTAACGCCAGCGGTCATCCACGCAGGCTTTCGGTTGCTCGCCCCGGTCCTGCGCGAGCGACGGATAGTCGGTATAGCCTTTGGGCCCACCGCCATAGTAAGTGGTCGGGTCGTCGCCATTGAGCGGACTTCGCGCACGGAGCCGCTCCGGCAAATCCGGATTGGCCAGGAACTTGCGGCCGAAGGCAATCAAATCCGCCTTGCCTTGCTCGAGCCATACCTCCGCGGTGTCGTGATCGAAGCCGCCGGCCACGATCAGCGTCCCGCGATATTTCTCCCGGATGAGTGCAAGCATCCGCTGCGCGCCGGCATCCGGGGCTTCGCCTTTCTCGATCGCGGCGGCCGCCGGATTGACGATGTGCAGATAAGCGAAACGGAAGTCGTTGAGCGCTTGTGCGATGGTGCCGAAGGTCGTCTCTGGGTCGTCGTCGGCGATATCATTGAGCTTGCCGAGCGGAGAGAGGCGTACGCCGACGCGGTCCGGCCCCCAGATCGCGCTGACGGCTTCGACCACTTCCATCAGCAACCGCGCCCGACGCTCGACCGTCCCGCCGTACGCGTCGGTGCGATGATTGGTGCTCGAATTGATGAACTGGTCGATGAGATAACCATTGGCGCCGTGAACCTCCACGCCGTCGAAATTGGCGGCCAGCGCATGTTTGGCGCCGCGCGCATATTGCTCGACGATATAGGGCATCTCCTCGATCTGCAGGGCGCGCGGCCGCACGAACGGCACAAGCTGTCCTTCGCCCTTGTCGTTCTCGGTGAAGGCATTGCCGGCTGGCGTGATGGGCGAGGGCGCGACCGGCAGCATATTGTCCGGCTGCAGCGACGGATGCGAGATGCGCCCGACATGCCAAAGCTGCAGGAAGATGCGACCGCCGGCCTCATGCACCGCCGTGGTCACCAGCCGCCAGCCTTCAACTTGCTCGCGGCTGTGGATTCCCGGCGTCCAGGCGTAGCCTTGCCCCTGCATGGAGACCTGGGTCGCCTCGCTGACGATGAGCGCGGCGGAAGCCCGTTGTGCGTAATAGCACGCGTTGAGCGAGGTCGGCACGTTCCCGGGTTGGCGCGCGCGAGAGCGCGTCAATGGCGCCATGACGATCCGGTGCGGCAGCGTGAGCGGGCCCAGCTTGTACGGCTGAAACAGCATCTCCGCCGGTGCCTGCTGTTTGCGGACTGCTTCGGCGACCGACGTTGCGGCGAGGGACATGGCAAGTTGCTCCGCTCGGCTGATTGGCGGAAGGTCGCATCTGCTCCGCTGCGGTTGCGCATCCATTTCATGAATCCATCGCGGGCCCGGCGCCTTGACGGACGTCAACTAGGCCCAAGGCGGGCGCGTCGAAATTTGATTGTCGTCAATGACAGGCATTCCTGCATCCATATGATGTCGGCCGCCGACGCCGTGGAACGGCAACCGCGCTCCGCCAAAGGTGGGTTGTTGCGCGGGGCGCCGTTGCGAGAGGGGCCGATGCTGCATATCGACATTCCGACGCTGGCCGAGTTCAAGGCGCTGGCGGCGATCAAGGACGATATATGCGTCTCGCTTTATGCGCCGACAGTGCCGGTGGCTGAGCGCGCACGGGAGAACCGGATCGCGCTTGAAGATCTGACCGCGCAGGCCCTGTCGCAATTGAAGGAAGGTGGGGCCGACAAGGCCGCAATCGCGTCGTTCAAAGAGCGACTGCGCCATCTTACGGGGGCCGATAAGAACGATACGGATGACGCCAAGATCAGAAAGCTCCAGAACAAAAAGCCGGATCCGATCGATGAGTTCTGGAAATTCCAGGGACATGGTCTCGCCGTGCTCGCATCGCCGCAGATGATTCGTGCCTTCCGCCCACCCTATGGTCCCAAGCCATTGGCGGAGGTGGCAGACCGTTTTCATCTCACACCCCTGGTCCGCGCCATGACATCGCCGCGGGACATCTTCGTGTTGGCGCTGGCGGAGAAGGGCGTGCGGCTGGTGCGCGCTTTGGTCAACTTACCGCCCGAAAGAATCCATGTACCGGGGCTACCGAAGAGCGGCGAAGACGCGGCGCACCGCGCATCCATCAGAGAGCGCAATCAGAAGGGCCGCCTGCAAGGCTCGGAAGGAGTCAAGTTTCTGCTGCACAAATTTGCCCGCAAGGTCGATCATGCGGTGTGCGGAGTGCTGGCGGGGCGGACGGCGCCGCTCGTCCTCGCGTCTGACGAGCCGCTCGCGTCGATCTTCCGATCCGTTACTACTTATCCGGGGCTTCTCGACGAGATGATTCACGGTAACCCGGGCCTCATGAGCGACGCTCAACTCGCGGATGCCGCGCTTCCCATCCTCGATCGTCTTTATGAGCGGGAGCTCAAGGCGGCTATCGCGCGCTTCGATGAGCTCAAGCCGCGGCGCGCGACGACGGACGTCTCCTATGCGGCGCATGCCGCCACCGCCGGCGCGATCGATGAGCTGCTCATCGATTTGGATGCGGTCATTCCGGGCTTTGTCAGCGAGATCGACGGAAGCGTGACCTATGCGGCGTCGGACGACGCCGAGGTCTACAGCGTGGTCGACGAAATCGCGCGCCGCGCGCTCTATACTGGCGCGCGGGTGCTGGGCGCACGACGAGAGGAGCTCCCCGACCGCGCACCATTGGTCGCCATCTTGCGATACCAATTCGGGTAAGGTCTAGCGCTCCGATGTGACAGGACACGCCGGTTACCCTGGCGGCCAAGATTGACGACCGTCAGGACGCCGCGGTGCCTATTGGACTAACATCCTGAGCCGACGAATCCGGCGACCGGACAACCCTCAGCCAGTTGATGAGCGCCGCCTTGCGATAGGAGAGGCCGATGACCCTCGCCGCCATTCACATCGCTCCCGATGACGACTTCGACGACTGGGTCGTACAAGACGACAGCTGCCAGGAGCTCGGCCACTTCCCGACCAGGGAATCCGCCGAATTGGTCGCCCGGGCACTCGCGCAAAAGCGTGGCGACGAACTCGTCATTCACTTGCCTGACGGGCGAACGACCCGACAGACCTTCAGGAGGGGATGGTTTGCTCGATTTTTCGAGATATAGGCGGTCACGGGTTTCGGGAAAGCGCGTGCCGCTCCGAGCGCGCCCGCCGTGGTTGGTCGCCGGATTGCATCTCGCGGGGCAAAATCAAATATTGACGGCGGTCATGGACGCTGAGGACCCGGGGATCCAACGTTGATATCCGGGCACCGATTGCGACCTGCTCGAAGGCGATGGCCGTGCAAATCAACCTCGCAAAGACCGTCGCGGCGCAACCGGCTCACGTCTTTGCGGCCATCTCGGACATCGTTGATTGGCCGCAGATCATCAGTTCGATCAACAGCGTCGAACTGCTGACGCCCGGTCCAATTCGTGCGGGGACGCGATTGCGCGAGAGCCGAGTCATGTTCGGCCGCGAAACCACCCAGGAGATGGAGGTCGCGACGATCGAACGGCCGCACCGGCTGCGCCTGTTCGTCGAGGATCCCGATGTCCACTATGAGCTCGATCACCTGATCGATGGAATCTATGGCGGCGGATGTCGCATCATGCTGATTTTTCGCAGCAGGCCCGAGAGCCCGGCGGGGCAGGGGTATTATCCTTTCGTGACGCCCCTCCTGGAGATCACGCTGCGCGACGAGCTGGAGCGCGACCTTGCCGACCTCGCCTCCTCCATCACCCTGCGCGGGTCGTAATGAGCCGAAACTGACGGCCGTCAAGGCGACGCACGCGCGCGCTGCTAAGCTTGCGCGAAATTCCGCGGATTCTCGGGCTCTGCCGTGGAACACGTTGACCCGGGGCGCACAGGAGCACGAGATGCCAACACAATCCGAAATCGAGGCGGCAGCACGTGTGCTCTGCCGCGTGGCTTATTTTCAGCTTCCGCCGAATGAGCGCATGTGTAGCGCTGATCTATGGCCGGACGTCGACGTTCCAATCGTGAAGCACTTGCAGAATAGCCCCCATAAACGTTGGGAAACATTCAATCACGAAGCGAGACTTGCACTCGAAGCCGCCGAATATGTCCGAGATAAAAAGCGCTGATTCCGTGCTCCGGGCCACGTGCGGCGCCAGGAGTTGAAGGAGTGTGGGCATCCAATCCGTAGCCAAACGTGACCATGCAGCCGAGGTTCCGCCTCCCGACAAGGCCGCGTTGCGCGATGACGCCCGCATTCGCAGGGCAGCCAGAATCGTTCTCTCCATCCTGGTCGCAGGATTGGCGCTCTGGGTGGCGCGCGGCTTTATGTACCCACTGGCATGGGCTTCCGTCATAGCCATCGCGACTTGGCCGGCTTACGTGCGCTTCCGCACCCTCATCTCGGCTCGTCCGTCGCAACTGATGGCTCCGTTGCTGTTCACCCTCCTGGTCGGGGCCGTTCTCGTCGTGCCTGTCATCGTGACGGTCCACCAGATCGCGCAGGGCAGTGACGCCCTCGTGGAATGGATTGGCGAGCTCAGACGGACCGGCATCCCAATTCCGTCCTCTATCACACGGCTGCCAATTGCGAGCGAGTATCTCGTTGCGTGGTGGCGGGCCAATCTCGGCGATCCACAGGCCGCCCCCGCCGGGCTCCGCTACGTGAATTTGGACAGCCTCACGGCGTGGACAGGCGCGTTGAGCGGCGAGCTGCTGCAGCGGCTGGCTGTTTTTCTCCTCACCCTCGTGGCGCTCTTTTTCCTGCTCCGTGACGGCGCATTCATTGCAGCGGGTGTGGTCGAAACCGCGGATCGTGTGCTGGGTGATCGCGGCGAGCGCCTGGCGAGCAAGATCGCCGAAGCGGTGCGCAGCACGGTGAACGGGACGGTGGTGGTGGCGGTCGCCCAAGGCGTCGTGATCGGGGTTGCCTATGTGGTGGCCGGCATCCCCAATCCCCTGCTGTTCGTGCTGTTCACGATCGCCTTCGGGATGCTGCCACTCGGCGCCTGGGCGGTATTCTCGCTCGCCGCTCTGGTGCTGCTCGCCCAAGGCGGAAGCCCGCTGGCAGCCATTTTGGTGTTCGGCACTGGCGCAGCCACGATGGCCGCCGCCGGCTTCATCTGGCCGATGTTGGTCGGGCGCACGGCCCAGCTCCCCTTCCTGCTGGCGCTGATCGGAATTTTTGGCGGGCTGCAGGCGTTCGGATTGATCGGGCTGTTCATCGGCCCGGTGATCATGGTTGCGCTGCTGACGATCTGGCGCGAATGGTATTGGCGCCCCCCGTCGAGCCTGGGTCGCGAATGAGCGGGACGCCGGCGCCCCAGCAGGAAAGTTGACGGCCATCATGGCGGTCTGCCTTGGCTCCCGCCCATCATTCATCGTGCCCGCATAGCGACGGGCACAGCGCGAGAGGGCCGAATGTTCCAGCTCATTCGTACGGCGGCCTTTGTCACCACGATGGTGGCGGCGGCGGACAAGGTGCCGGACTTCAATGTCGAGGCGAGCTGTCGCGACGCCGCCAGCAGGGCGGCGCCGGTTGGAACCTTCGACGCCTGCATGAGGAAGGAGCGGGAGGCGCGTGTCCAGCTTGCCGGCCAATGGGCAGAGTTCACGTCCGGCGACAAATCGCACTGCCTCGGACTGTCGAGCCTCGGCGGCATGCCGACCTACACCGAGCTGCTCACCTGTCTCGAGTTGGCGAGGGACGCCAGAAATTTGCGGGACGGCGAGCGCCGCACGAGCGGGCAGGATGCGCGCGAGCGGCCCGCCGAGGGGCCGCCTTATTGACGGGCGTCAAGGCCCGATCGTGTCCAATCCGCAATCCTCGGGGATAGATCCCCAAATCGCGGAGAGGCCGATGATCAAGGATGTCATGGTTCATCTGGATGGGACGTCGGCCGACGAGCGGCGCCTCGCGGCCGCCAGCAGCATCGCGATCCTTTTCGAAAGTCATGTGATCGGCCTGTTTCTGAACGTGCTGCCCATGGTGACGCCGGCGGAAGGAGACAGCGCGGGCGCCGTCATGGTGACGGATTTGCTGGAAAAAGCCCGGCAAGCTGGGAACAAGACGGAAGCGATTCTGGTGGAGCGCCTGTCGCGTCTCAACAAGCCGGTTGAAATTCGCCGCTTCGACGTATTCCAGGACACGATTGCGGATGTTGCCGCCCGCGAAGCGCGCTCCGCCGATGTCTTCCTCGACCGGCGCCCGAAAAAGAACGGGTCGCTCAAAACATCGGAGCGGCTGGTCGAAGGCGTCCTGTTCGGATCGGGCCGCCATCTGTTTCTGATCGGCGACAGGACCCATGTGAACAGAGCTTTCGACCATGCGCTCGTCGCCTGGAACGGAAGTCGGGAATCGACGCGCGCCCTGGCCGAGTCATTGCCGTATCTCCACAAGGCGCGAGCCGTCACCCTTGTGGTCGTCAGCGACGACGATCCGATCGAGGAGGACGCGCTGCTCGGCGCCGATGCGGTCACGCATCTCAACCACCACGGAATCGATAGCAAGTTGCACCGCGCCAAGATCCGAAATGGCGACGTCTCGGCGGCATTGACGGCGGAAGCCAAGCGCCTGAATGCCGACCTCATCGTGATGGGCGGTTACGGGCATTCTCGCTTGCGCGAATGGCTCCTCGGAGGCGTTACCTATCACATGCTGCATCACGCGCCCGTGCCGCTCCTCATCGCCCATTGAGGTAGCGCCGCTTGGCGTCATGCGGAGGGATTACCGGATCGGGCCGCGCGCTCAGGCCGCAATGGTCCTTCCGTCGTCGGCCGTCCTCGCAGCTCCTCCAGCATCTCATCCGGCGGCACGTAGAACGGGTTCTCGCGCAATATGCCGCCGGCGATCACATGCGGGTGGTGCGCAGGACGTCCATCACCAGGGAGGCGCTGAACTTCGCCAGATCGTAGGTGCCTAGCGTGGCCATGTCATATTTCGGCAACAGGTAGTCGATCCGCGATTCATATTCCACGATGTCATGGGTGCCCGGGAAATCCATCAGTGCCCATTCCATGTTTGCCCACAGGCATGTTTGTCCCGACCGCCTCTGTCGTCGGGTGGGCTTCCTCCCACGGCCGAATCTCAAGCATGCCGCTGCATTCGGCAGCCGCGGCGTCCGGCTTGCGCTTAGGACGGCCGGCAGAAGGGATATAGAAGAAAGACAAATGAGGAGTGCTGCGGTTATCGATCGCGTGGCCGGCCTGGCGCCCGATGCACCGCGTCGGCGCCGAATCATGCCCCGCAATTCCACGGCGCATCGGCTTCCGGGCGCCTGACCATCGATGCCAATGCGGCCCGGCGAACCTTGTCAGTGATGCGTCTGCCAATGGCGCGCGGCCCGCAGGGCATCGGCAATCTGGCGCGATGACATTTCGGCTGCAATCTCGCGGCGCAGGCGCGCGGCGTCACTGTGCCCGTGCGTGGCCGCCAGGTTGAACCATTTGTGGGCGGAGATCATATCGGCCGGCTCGGAGCCTCCGGCCGAGCACATCAAGCCCAAATTGAAGAACGCATCGGCGTCGAAGTCGACTTCGCCGGACGCAGTGCCGGCGACCGCCAATGGATCGCGGTAAGGCATCTGATCTCTCCTCTACCACCTTCCGCCGGAGCGAGCGAGCAGCTCGCGGCGGATAAATAGATACGATGTTAGAGGCAGAGTGAATTTCGCAAATTTGCGTAGCGTAGAAATACGTAACCGCACATGCCGGAGGCTGACCCGTTGGGCGAGCGGCGCATTTAGGAGGAATGACCCGATGGAATTGACGAACGTCAACGCGCCTTGCCGGTCTCCATACGAGACTTTGCGGTGGCGAGAAGGGCGGATGCCAGACAGCTGCCGCGCGACACCTGATCCGTCGACATTCGCGCGGCACATTCCTCGAGCAAGGCAGGAGCCGTGTCATGAGCACACACACCGCGACCGACAATCCCTATCGATTCAATCCGTCATCCGGAACGTCGAATGTCCTGAACAGGGCGCTGCGCGACAATTGGTGGCTGATTGCGCTGCGCGGCCTGCTCGGCGTGATCTTCGGCGTTGTCGCTTTGCTGTTTCCGGGCGCGACCATCCTGTCGCTCGTTCTTCTGTTCTCGGCCTATATGCTGGTGGACGGCCTGTTTGCGACCGTCGCCGCCGTGCGGGCTGCGCGCGAGCGTGCGCGTTGGGGGTACCTCCTGCTCCAGGGCATCGCGAGCATCGCCACCGCCGTCATCGCTTTCCTCTGGCCCGCCATCACGGTGGTGGCGTTCATCCTGCTTATCGCCGCATGGTCCATCGTGTCGGGCTGCCTGATGCTCAGCGCCGCTTTCCGGATCGACGAGCGTCATGGCCGCTGGTGGCTCGCCTTCGGCGGCATCTTGTCGCTCGTCTACGGCGTGTTGCTGATCTTGGCGCCGCTGCTCGGCGCCCTGGTACTGGCCTGGTGGATCGGCGCCTTTTCACTCGTATTCGGCGTGGCGCTCATTATTCTCGCCTTCAGGCTGCGGCTGCGGCGAAACGAGTATCCGGACGCCCCTGCCGCCGCAGCAGCGTGATGCGGGCCGGCAAGCCGCAACCAATCGGAGCCGCGGAGCACGGCGGCCTTCGGTCGATACGACGACGCACCTCGCCACTGACGATGGGAAGAGCGCATGGCTTTCGCCGCCAAACCGGGTCTGCCTGAGCCAGCCTCGAAGGGCACGCGCAAGCCACGTCGCCGGACCGTGGCCCGGCCGCCCTCCGACGAGAGCGTCATCGATAAGATCGACGAGAGCCTGGAAGAAAGCTTTCCGGCGAGCGATCCGCCGAGCTGGACCGCGATCACCGGAGTTGGTTCGCCGAAATGAAGCCGGCAGGCGGCGCGGATTTACCCTTAGCATCCTGCGCGTAGCGGCCTTCACCAACGACCCACTTCGCGCGCACCACGGCCGGCGAACAGGCGACGCCGCGAACAGTGGCTGCGAGTTAACCGTGGCTAATATCTCCTATCCATGCCATGATGCCCTAGCGTCGACAGCGGCCCTGCGCGGGCGCCCTAGGCTGAGGGGTCGTGCTCCCGCCTGAATAAAAGGGAGCCACCATGATCACCGCAGCACAGTGCAGAACTTATGCAACGGACTGCCAACATCGTGGAATCGCGGCCGGTATTTCGATCCGACGCGCCACCGCTCTCCTGGCTATGTCGCGAAGCTGGAGCGCACTGGCGAACCAAGTGGAACGATACGACGCTATCCTGAAGGAGGAAGGCGTGTAGCCTGTCAGCGTTGTGCGTGGCCGTTTCGGCCAGCTCCGACGGTACTCCGGCTCGGCCATTGCAAGGTGCGTATCCAAGGCCATCTACGATGCAGGGGATCGCGGGGCGTATACTTCGAAAGCCAGGAGGAGGCTCGACCTGCGGTTAGGGTTCGCCGCCAAAATCGCTATGTCGATGTTGAAATCGGCCGTGCAGGCCGACTCGGGAAGTCAAATCCTTGCGAGCCTTTTGCCCGCTGACTTCCGCTTGCTGGAGGAAAACCTTACACAGGTCGAGCTGCACGTGCCGAAGCAGCTCGAGGCGCCGGACAAACGGATCGATCATATCTATTTCTTCGAGAGCGACTTTGCCTCCGTTGTCGCCAACGGGCGCGTTCGACGGCCAATGGAAATAGCGCTCATCGGACGCGAAGGCATGACGGGGCTCGCCGTATCATGTCTTTGCACACGATCTTCCGAAAACACCGTTCAGATGTGCCGGAACCGAGTGACGTAACGTGAGTGTAAAATGTATTTTTGCCGGAGGGGACTCCGCTTCCTTCCGGACAAGGTCCCAGGCTTCGGATTGTTGCGATCATCTAGGCGGATATGGGGCGGCGAGAGAATTTTCTTGCACAGGCCGCCGACCGAGTATTCAATCCGAAGCGGCAGTCCAGGTCCGTCGACCACCATCACGTGTCATCGGCAGCCGGCGCGGTCTGGCGTCACCATGGCGCGGGGGTGGCGATGCCAACTGAGGCGTGCGTCATGCAGTGGATGGAGCAACTCTCCGATCCCCAGGAGTTGCGGCGCTGCATTCGTGACTTGGTTGCGTTGTCGATGCTGCCGGCTATTTGGAACACCTACGATTCCGGCCAGATTTCCGACAGCATCGCGGCGGCGCTGGTGTCGATGCTCAGCGCGGACTTCGTCCATGTCGCGCTGCCCGGCTGGCGCGAGGCGCCGGGTGTCGAGCTCACGCGGACCGGCATTGGGATTGCCGCCGAGGCCGTCGGCGCAATCCGAACCGCACTGCAAAGCCAACAACTGGCGCGATCGACCGGACAGACGGCGGAACATACGGCGGAGATCGCCAATCCCTGGGGCGAAGGCACGATGCGGCTTTCCTGTGCTCCCATCGGATTCGGCAGCGAGGCCGTTCTCGTGGCCGGCTCGCATCGGGCGGATTTTCCGACCCAGGGCCAGCGGCTCTTGCTCGGGATTGGCGCCAACGAGGCCACCATCGCGCTGCAACGATGGCAGGCGGAGGCCGATAAGCGGCGTTATCTCGCGCTGATCGAGCGCTCCTCCGACTTCATCGGTGTCGCCGATCTCGACGGCGTTCCGCAATACGTCAATCCGGCCGGGCTCCGGCTTGTCGGGCTCGCCGGCATGGAAGAGGCCCGCCGGGCGCATATTCTCGACTTCGTATTTCCGGATGACCGGGCCCGCCTGCGCGATGAGGTGTGGCCGATCGTGATGCGGGAGGGGCGCTGGATCGGCGAGATCAACTTCCGCCATTTCGAGCTGGGTACGGAGATCCCGCTCCTTGTGGATTGGTTCCGCGTCGACGATCCGCGCACCGGACAGCCGACGAATATTGCGACCGTCAGCCGCGACCTCAGGCTGCAAAAGCGGGCGGAGGCTGAATTGCGCCGGCTGAACGAGACCCTCGAGCATCGGGTGGCCGAGCGGACCGTCGAGCTGGCAGATGCGAATCTGAAGCTGAAGGCCGAGATCGCGGAGCGCGAGCATTCGGATCTACGCCTACATGATCTGCGGTTGGAACTCTTCCACGCTGCGCGGCTGAGCGAGGCCGGGCAGATGACCGCGGCACTGGCGCACGAGCTCAACCAGCCTTTGACGGCCGCCACCAATTCGGTCAATGCGGCGCGGCGGCTGCTTGCCAAGGGCGACCAGCAGACGATCGGCACGGTGCGCGAAATCATGGAGGAGGCGGCGGCGGACACCATGCGGGCCGGCCACATCGTCCGGCGGCTGCGCGACTTCGTCATCCGCCGCGAGGCGGAAATGAAGGAAGAAAGCGTCAAGTCGATCGTCAAAGAAGCATGTGCTTTTGCGCTGATCGGCGCCAAGGCGAGCAGGGTGCGCGTCAACCTGCGTTTCGATCCAAACGCCTCGCAGGTGCTAGCGGATCGCGTCCAGATACAGCAGGTGCTCGTCAACCTGCTGCGCAATTCGATCGAGGCGATGGCCGACAGCAAGCGGCGGGAGATTGCGGTGGCGACCGCGCTGATCAACGCGGAAACGGTCGAGATCGCCGTAGCGGACACGGGCACGGGTCTGGACAAAGGCGTGGCCGAGCGTCTTTTCGAGCCCTTTGTCTCCACCAAGCACAACGGCATGGGGCTCGGACTTTCGATCTGCCGCTCGATCGTCGAAGCGCATGGCGGCCGATTGCGCGGCGGGCCGAATCCCCACGGCGGCGCGATCTTCCGATTCACGCTTGCCACGGCCTCGCGCACGGGAGGGGCCGATGCCCCCTGAGCGGACCGTTCATGTGGTGGATGATGATGCGGCGGTTCGCCGGTCGCTCGAACGGCTGTTGTCCTCGGCGGGATTTGCGGCTGTTTCATATCCGACGCCGGAAGCCATTCTCGAGGCCGCACCGGGTCTGGCTGCGGGATGTATCCTGTTAGACGTTCAGATGCCGGGAATGGACGGACTGATGCTCCAAGCGGAGTTGCGCGCGCGGGGCGGGGGACTGCCGGTGATCGTGATGACGGGGCAGGGCGACGTCGCGACGGCGGTGCGGGCCATGAAGGCGGGGGCCGCCGACTTCATCGAGAAGCCCTTCAACGACGAGGTTCTCGTCACGGCGATCGAGGCCGCGCTCGGCATGGTCGGCCAGATCGGCCGTGATCGCGATGCGGCCGCGGCCGCTCAACGCATTGCCACCCTGAGCCCGCGCGAGCGGGAGGTCCTGGAAGGCCTGGTCGGCGGGCGCTCGAACAAGGAGATCGCGTTCGATCTCGGCATCAGTATCCGGACGGTCGAGGTCCACCGTTCGCGCATGATGGAGCGTCTCGATGTCCGCCAGTTCGCCGAGGCGATACGCTTGGCGGTCCTGGCGCGCCTCGGCTCGTGATCAGGCAACCAAGGGCTGCCGCCAGGATATATTGCTCCGCTCGGGCGCGTCATGCTGGCGCGATGCTTCGCGGTCATCGAGGGCGTCCCGATCGACGATCCTGACGGACCTGGTTCCGGAGAAGGCGATCACGCCGCGGTGCTTCAGGTCGGTCAGTGACCGGCTCACCGTCTCGACCGAGACCGCAAGGTAGTCGGCGATGTCATAACGCGATACCGGCAGCATGACCGTGTCGGGGTGCCCCGGCGACAAACGCCCCGCCATCTCGAGGAGAAACGAGCCGACCTTCTCGGGCGCCGTGACGCGGCCGACGATGAGGAGTTGCGCCTGCAATCGCGACATGGCTTCCAACACCAGCATCCGGATCTCGCGCGCGAGCCGCGGGTCCGAATCCGCAAGCGCCTCCACGCGCCGGCGCGGGTAACTGGTGATGGTCGTGCCGACGCTGATCGCCTCGACGGTGAAATCATACTCGTCGCGTGCCGTGCAGCCGAAGAAGTCGCCAGGCAGCAGCAGATCCACGATCTGACGGCGGCCGTCCGGCCGCGCGACGTAGCGCCGTGCCGATCCGGCGACGACGAGGTACCAGTTGTCGGCCGGGCGCGACTGGCCGCAAATCTCCTGACCGCGGGAGTATGAGGTCGTCATGGCGAGGTGGTCCAGGCCCTGCAGATGGGGCCGGTTCGCAAGGGCCCGATGAGGATGACGGAGACCGATCGGCTGAGAAGTGACTTTTGGGGTCATGGCAGCACTCTGTTGACGGGCAGATCGCGGCTTCGCTGGGGAAAGACGCCGCAGTGTCGCTAGAGCCTTGCGCAGGTCTTGAGCAAAAGACATTCGGCAAAATTACGTAACGTAGGATTACGTAAGGCGTCGTTCCGGTTGGTGCTTCGAAGTTTTTGGAATATCGCGCGCAGCGCCTGTCTCAAGGAGACTTGCGAACGCCATCCTGGCGGAGGCTCGGGAAGTTGACGGGCGTCAAGGCGATGCGACTTGCCGGCGGAATAATCTGCGCCTCGTTGGCCGACACACCGAGATCGGCTCAAGGTACGGCACAAAGGAAGACGATACATGTCCAACGTTCTGCCTGCCGGCACCCCGGCCCCAGATTTCACCCTGCGTGTCACCCCGGACCAGTTCCTGTCGCTCCGTGACCTGCGGGGCGCGCCGGTCATCCTCGCCTTCTATCCCGCGGACTGGAGCCCGGTCTGCGGCGATCAGATGACCTTGTACAACGAGGTGCTTCCGGAGTTTCGCAAGCATCGCGCCGAGCTGTTGGGCATCTCGGTCGATGGCGCGTGGTGTCACGCAGCCTTCGTCAGGGATCGCCACCTGCATTTTCCCTTGCTGGCGGATTTTCACCCGAAGGGCGCGGTCGCGAAATCATACCGTGCGTATCGTGAAGACGAGGGCGTTTGCGAGCGCGCCCTGTTCGTCCTCGACAGTCAAGGCACGATCTTCTGGAGCTATTGCTCGCCCATCGCGGTCAATCCAGGCGCCGACGGAATTCTCGACGCGCTCGAGCGACTCCCAAACCAGGAGAACGTGAATGCTGCGAGTTCCAGTCACGCCGCATGATCACATCAAGGGCCCGGCGGACGCTCCCGTCACGCTCATCGAATACGGCGACTACGAGTGCCCTTATTGCGGAGCCGCGCACCCGATCGTCAACGCCATCGTGGAAAGATTCAGCAAGGAGCTCAGGTTCGTGTTCCGCCATTTCCCGATGGTGCAGGTACACCCCTTCGCGGAAACCGCGGCGCAGGCTGCCGAGTTTGCCGGCGCACATGCCCAGTTCTGGGAGATGCACGACGGCCTCTATGAGAATCAGGAGAGCCTCGGCGTGCCCCTGCTGTTCGCACTCGCCGAGGCCTTGGGGCTCCCCGAGGACGGTCTGCGCGAAGCACTGGTGAACGGCGAATATTTGCCGAAAATCCGCGGCGACTTCCTCGGCGGTGTGCGCAGCGGCGTCAATGGCACGCCGACATTCTTCGTCAACGGCCGGCGGCACGACGGCACCTGGGCCTACGAAGACCTGGCCGGCGCCATCGAGGCTCGGCTTCACGCTACGGCGTCGATATAGCAGGACCCGCCGGCGTCGAGCGGGGTGCCGGCGCGCCTTCCAGAAACGATGGCCGGCTGCCGGCCCCGGACCAAAGGATGAGTCGATGATGGGCGCCGATCCCAGGACCTGGATGTGGACCGAGGCCTGCGCGATGATCGAACGGGCGGAGCGCCTGCAACGACAATTCTTCTGGCCCGGCCTCACCACGGCTTCCGCAAGCTGGGAGCCCCCCGTCGACATCTTCGAAAGCGACGAGGGGATGCGGATCATCGTGGCGCTTCCGGGGGTCGAGCCGCAGGATATCAAGGTCTATTTCGACTCCGGCGAACTGGTCATCACGGGCTTGCGGGAGCTGCCTGCGGTCACGCGAGCGGCAGCCATCCATCGCCTGGAGATTCCCTACGGCCGGTTCGAGCGCCGCATCCCGCTGCCCGGCGCCGTAGACATCGAACGGTCGGATCTCGTGCGCGGATGCCTTTCTCTCAGCCTGACGAAGCAGTTCTGACCTCTCTGGTGGGGTGAAATATGTCGGACGAGGCTGCACGAAACGACCAACGCGCCGGCCATCTACCGCTTTCGCCGGACAGCATGATCATACTGCCGGTCCGTCAGGCCGTGCTGTTTCCCGGCATGGTGCTGCCGTTGGCGATCGGACGGCCGTCCTCGATTGCGGCCGCCCAGGAGGCGGTGCGTAGCGAGCGGATGCTCGGAATCCTTCTGCAGACCGACCCCGCGGCCGAGGACCCTTCGCCGGAGCAGCTTCACCGCGTGGGGACCTGCGCGCAGATTCTGCGCTACGTCACGGCTACCGACGGGACCCATCACGTGATTTGCCGCGGCGTGCGGCGATTCCGCGCCCTCGAGTTCCTGTCAGGATTTCCATTTCAGGTGGCGCGCGTCGAGGAGATCGGCGTCAACGAGGTGATGACGACGGAGATCGAGGTCCGCGTCGCCCTGCTCAAGGAGCGCGCCCGCGAGGCGATCCAGTTGCTGCCGAATATTCCCGGCGAAGTGGCGGCGGCAATCGATAATCTCACCTCGGGGTCTGAGCTCGCCGACTTCATCGCAGGACTCATCGACGCACAACCAGCCGAGAAGCAGGAAATTCTCGAGACCATCGACGTCAAGGAGCGTCTCGACAAGGTCCTGACGATGCTCGCCCAACGCATCCAGGTCCTCCGGCTGTCGAAGGAAATCAGCGAACAAACGCAGCAGTCGCTGTCGTCGCAACAGCGCGAGCATCTGTTGCGCGAGCAGCTCCGGCAAATCCAGAAGGAGCTCGGCGAGGGAGACGAGAAGTCGGCCGAGATCGCCGAGCTGCGGGCGGCGATCGAAAAGGCCGGGATGCCGAAGGAGGCCGAGGAACAGGCCAGGAAGGAGCTCAAGCGGCTCGAGCGGATGCCGGAGGCAGCGGCCGAATATGCGATGATCCGCGCCTATCTCGAGTGGCTGATCGAGCTGCCCTGGTCCAACCTTAGCCAGGACAATATCGACATCCCCGAGGCACGCCGCATTCTCGATGAAGACCATTATGGTCTTCCCAAGGTCAAGCGCCGCATTCTCGAATATCTTGCCGTCCGCAAGCTCAATCCCGACGGCAAAAGCCCGATTCTCTGCTTCGTCGGCCCGCCGGGCGTCGGCAAGACATCGCTCGGCCAAAGCATCGCCAGGGCGACCGGGCGCAAATTCGCGCGGCTCAGTCTCGGCGGCGTGCACGACGAGGCCGAGATCAGGGGCCACCGGCGCACCTATATCGGCGCCCTGCCGGGAAACATCATCCAATCGATCCGCAAGGCGGGCGCGCGCAATCCGGTCATGATGCTCGACGAGGTGGACAAGCTGGGCGTGGGCTTCCACGGCGATCCGTCCTCGGCGCTTCTCGAGGTGCTCGACCCCGAACAGAACTCCACGTTTCGCGACAACTATCTCGCCGTGCCCTTCGATCTTTCAAAGGTGATGTTCATCGCGACCGCCAATATTCTCGACACCGTTCCGGGCCCGGTCCGGGACCGCATGGAGGTCATCGAGATACCCGGCTACACCGAGGAGGAAAAGCTCGAGATCGCGAAGCGCTACCTGCTCAAACGCCAGCTCGCGGCGAGCGGCCTCACATCGGAGCAATGCGAGATCACCGAGGACGCGATCCGCGTCATCATCCGCGACTACACGCGCGAGGCCGGCGTGCGCAACCTGGAACGGCTGATCGGCGCGGCGTGCCGTCATGCCGCCATGCGGATCGCCGAGGGCGCGGCTGAACGCGTGCGCATCGACGCCGCGGCCCTGCCGGCGATTCTCGGCCCTCGACGTTTCGAGAACGAGGTCGCGATGCGCACCAGCGTCCCGGGCGTCGCCACCGGCCTCGCCTGGACGCCGACCGGCGGCGACATTCTTTTCATCGAGGCGACGCGGGTGTCCGGTCGCGGCAAGCTCATTCTCACCGGCCAGCTCGGCGAGGTGATGAAGGAGAGCGCTCAGGCCGCGCTGACGCTGGTGAAGGCGCGCGCGACCCTGCTCGGGATCAATTCCGCACTCTTCGACAAGTCGGACGTGCATATCCACGTGCCGGCGGGCGCCATCCCGAAGGACGGGCCGAGCGCGGGGGTCGCCATGGTGGTGGCCCTGGTGTCCTTGCTGGCCGAACGCACCGCACGCAGCGACACCGCGATGACCGGCGAAATCTCGCTGCGCGGCCTGGTGCTGCCGATCGGCGGCGTGAAGGAGAAGGTGCTTGCGGCAGTGCGGGCGGGCATCAAGACCGTGCTGCTGCCCGCGCGCAACCGGAAGGACCTCGAGGACGTGCCCGACAGTGCGCGCAAGCAGGTCAAATTCGTCTGGTTGGAGCACGTCGACGATGCCGTGGCGGCTGCCCTGAATCGGACAGGCGAGGCGTCCGACGCGGATCTGTTCGAGCGGGCGGCTCCGTCCACCGGCCGGCAGGCGGCAAGGCCGTGGTAACGGTCAAGCCCCTTGCGCGTGCCCATGGAGACGTCATGAATCCAGACCGCGGACGACACCTCGCGCGCACGGCGATCGCGGCCGTGCTCGGACTGAGCGCCGTATCGGCCTGTGCCGAGGAGCTGACCTCGGCCAACCCGGTGGACCTCAGCGGAGGCTATCGTACGACCAGGCTGGAGGGCAGCGGGGTCGTCAACGACAGGCAGCAGCGGATCGGCACGATCGTCGATTTCATCGTGCTTCGCGGCCTTCCTCCTGCCGCCATCCTCGAAGTTGGCGGTTTTCTCGGCATCGGCGACCACCTGGTCGCTGTGCCTTTCGAGAGCTTCGTTCTCGACGTAACGGGACACAAAATCACGCTGCCAGGCGCGACACGCGAAGCGCTCAGAAACTTTCCGGAGTTCAAGTTCCGCAACTAGCGCGTTTGTCGGTCGGCTTACCCCTTGTATTTCTCGACCACCTCGGGCGGGCGGATAAGTGCTTCATTCGGATCCTTGCCGAACTCGCGCAACGCGCGGCGCTGGCGCAGCAGATCCCATAACTGGTCGAGCTCGACGGTGATTTCCTTGAGCCGGATGCGATCGGCATCCGACAACTTGCCGCGCTCATACATCCGATGCTCTTCCGCCAGGAGACGCTCGATCTGCGCAAGGACCGCCTGATCCGACGTGTAGTTTGTCATGTTGATCTCCCGATGTCGATCGATGCTCCGGCTGGACTCCGCCCGCCGATCTCGTCCACCGGGATTTCCGGGGTTCTCGCCGTCAGGTATGCCCCCGACTTATAATACGGGCAGCGCGCGCGGCATTGCGCCGAGCGGAAATGCGTCGTCGATGCGAGCGAGCTCGGCCTTGCTCAGCTGGAGGTCCCCGGCGCCGGCGTTCTCAGCCGCATGCTCGGGGTTCGATGCCTTGGGGATCGTGAAGGCAGGATGCCAATGCGTCAGGAAAGCAAGGGCGACTTGGCGCGGGGTCGCGCCATGCGCATCGGCGATTTTCTTCAGCACGAAGCCGCCGGCCGTTCCTGGGCCGGGAAACTTGCCATGACCGAACGGGGCGTAGCCGACGATGGCGACGCCGTGGCGCTCGCACCAGGGGATAACGGCATGTTCGATGGCGCGTTCCTGCAAATTATAAAGAACCTGGTTGCAGGTGAGATGATTTTTCGGCGCGATCGCCCACGCCTCATCGAGGTCGTCGACATCGAAGTTGCTCACGCCCCAGGACAGGATTTTTCCGGCGCTCCGCAGCTCTTCGAACGCCGCGATCGTGTCCTCCACGGGATATGGGCCGCGCCAATGCAGGAGATAGCAGTCGAGGTGATCGGTGCCGAGACGGGAGAGCGAGCGCTCGCACGCCGTTCGCGTACCCGTCCGGGAAGCGTTTTCGGGCAACACCTTGGAGACCAGAAAGACATCGCGCCGCCGCCCGGCGACCGCCTCGCCGACGATCTCCTCGGCAGCGCCTGAGCCGTACATCTCCGCCGTGTCGATGTGAGTCATGCCGAGATCAATGCCGTAGCGCAGGG
>Ga0137412_10000806_pt1 | contig 23327 bp, 26 predicted proteins | sample CZODoug2_1_16fun_FD_122160 | JGI IMG/M metagenome (GOLD analysis project Ga0137412, IMG submission 122160) | Vadose zone soil fungal communities from Angelo Coast Range Reserve, California, USA - CZODoug2_1_16fungal (Hybrid Assembly) | ecosystem: Environmental > Terrestrial > Soil > Vadose zone... | reverse complement strand
TTTCGCAACTGGGATCTCATGAATGCTGTCTTCCGTTAACGAGACGCGGATGGTGTCACCAATCCCATCCGCCAGTAGCGAGCCAATTCCGATCGCGCTCTTGATCCGCGCGTCTTCGCCTTCGCCGGCTTCGGTCACGCCGAGATGGATCGGATAATTCCAATCCGCTCCTTCTTCACTTAATCGCGCGACCAGCAAACGATAGGCTGCGATCATTACTTTTGGGTTGCTCGACTTCATCGAGAAGATGAATGCGTGATAATCGAGATCGCGGGCAATTCGGGCGAATTCGAGCGCGCTCTCCACCATCCCAAGCGGGGTGTCGCCGTAGCGATTCATGATTCGATCGGAGAGCGAACCATGGTTCGTCCCGATCCGCATCGCGATCCCGCGCCCTTTACAAAGTTCCACCAACGGCGCAAAACGCTGCCGAATTCTCGTTAGTTCCGCCGCGTACTGCTCGTCGCTATACTCGATAATCTTGAACTTCTTCGAGTCGGCGTAATTACCCGGATTGATTCGCACCTTATCGACCCACTTGGCCGCCTCCATCGCGGCTTCCGGCTTGAAGTGAATGTCGGCCACAATCGGCACATCGCATCCGTGTTCACGCAGCCCGCGCACAATATGTTGCAAGTTGGCTGCGTCTTTCACTGTCGGCGCCGTGATGCGCACGATCTCGCAGCCCGCCTCCGCCAACTCGATCGTCTGCGCGATGGAAGCCTCCGTGTCCATCGTGTCGCAGGTAATCATCGATTGGACGCGAACAGGATTGTCGCCGCCCACACCAACGTTCCCAACGCGCACCTCGCGCGAGACACGCCGATGATAGGAAAACGGATCCGCGCAGTAATTCATTGCTTAGGCTCGACCTGGACCGCCGTTCCGTAACAAAGCACCTCGGTCACGCCTTGCATGATCTCGGTTGCGTCATAGCGCAAACCAATGATGGCGTTCGCGCCCAGCTGCTGCGCATGCTGCAGACAAAGCTCGAGCGCGTGCTGGCGTGTTTTCTCACAGAGCTCGGTCAGAATGGTGATGTTGCCCCCGACCAGGGTCTGCAATCCCGCGCCAATCGTTCCGAAAATTGAGCGCGATCGCACAATGATGCCGCGCACCACCCCGAAATTTTTCACGATCCGGTAACCATCCAGTTCAAACGCCGTGGTTGTCATCGCTGGGTTCATACCGGCAATTTAGGCACGGTTCAGCCTGGCCGCACCGGAGTTTTACCGATCGGAGGCCGAACTGTTCTTGGGGGTGAATTTCGGGCCGGCGCGTCCAAACAAGTCCTGCACATCAAAGAAGGCGATGTAGACCATGAATCCGATGATAACCACGGCGCAGGCCGTTTGCACGATCTCCAGGACACGTGCGTTGACCGGACGCCTGCGCAATGCTTCCACGATCGCGAGAGCGATGTGCCCGCCGTCCAGCACCGGCATCGGAATCAAATTCAGCAAGGCAAGGTTAACATTAAGAATAACACTGAACCACAACGCCATCAGCCAGCCGTCCCGATTTTCGAACATCAAATAATAAACCCGCAACATCATGACCGGCCCGCTCATGTGCTGGAGTCTTACATCCGACTTGGGCGAGGCAATGGCGCCGAGGGTATTGACCACAGCCAGGGTCGCGGCGCGGATTTGTTCCAGTGGTGTCGGATATGCGCGCGTTAATCTTCCATAGGTATCGAGGACAATTCCATAATTGTCTTCCCAGGAAATACCAATGCGCGGGTATTGGTCGCCCTGCGGCACCTCCGGAGTAATGTTCAAGTCGGACTTCTTTCCGTCCCGCAGGACCGAGAAGACTACCGGCTGACCGCCATGATGCCTGATGTATTCTGAGGCTGCAGCGGTGCTCTTCATCGGAATCTGATCGATAGCGAGAACAACGTCCCCCTTTCGCAAACCCGCTCGCGCCGCGGGGCTATCCTGTGACACTTCCCCAACGACGAGCGGACCCGGCTCAAATGGCACCGTCACATCCGCGCCGTTCCGCTTCAGGTTTAACTGAATGGGCGTGGACGGATTTTCGCGCAAAAAATCATCAATCCCGTTAATATGATAAAGCGGTTTGCCGTTGATCCCGACGATCAAATCGTTCGCTTGTATTCCGGCCTTCGCCGCGGGGCTGTCCGGCAAGACCCGCGCGACCAATGGCGTCTCGGCCGGAACAATTTCGATCTGCCGTAACCCCTTCCGCTGCCACCAGGCGCGCGTTTGCGGAATTATCGGTTTTGCCTCCACCGTGATTAAGCGCGTCTCCCCGTCTACGTTTCGCTCGACCGTGATCGGAATGGTTTCGTCTTCACTGCGGACAATGCGCCAGCTGGTTGAGTCTTCGCTCATGCCACCGAAACGAGTGACCGCGTGCCCGTCTACCGAAATGATCTTGTCGCCCGCCTTGAGACCAGCTTGGGCCGCGGGCCCATCGGGAACTACATACCCGATAATCGTGGTCGCTTCCGATTCGCTGACCGGTCGCCCCACCGTCCAGATGACGATCGCAAAAACGACAGCAAGCAGGAAACTAAAAAGTGGACCGGCGAAGGCGACGATGATTTTGTCGAACGCCGAAATCTTCGGCAACTGCGCGCGATCGACGTCCGCTTTGCCCTCGATCATGTCCATGGGGGCAAGTTGTGGTAGTGCGACGAATCCGCCGAACGGCAGAGAACCAAGGGAGTACTCGACACCGTTGATCGTTTTTTTCCAAATCGGTTTGCCGAACCAGACGCCAAATTTTTCGATATAAAGACCACGCCAGCGAGCGGCTAAAAAATGGCCAAGCTCGTGCACGATGATGAGCAGATTGAATAGAGCCAGGACCTCGAAAATGATGAGGATGACGCGCGCGATGTGCAGGATCATGATGGAAACGTCAATCGTGATTCGTGAATGCTAATTCGAGTTGGGCGCCGGCGGTTCCGATGTAACGCTTTACCGATTCAACGTCTTAGCGTGCCTCCCTGCTTCCGCGCGCGCCCAGTGGTCAGCCCTCAATATCTCATCGAGATCGGGTTGTGCAACGGACTCGTGCGCGTCCATCACCTGCTCAACTGTTTGCCAGATTTGGGGGAAACTCATGCGTTTCTCGAGAAAAGCTGAGACCGCAATTTCATTGGCCGCGTTCAAAACAGCGGGAAGCGTACCGCCGGTTTCCCCGGCGCGCCGGGCCAGGCCGAGCGCGGGGAAATCATCGTAGCGCGGCCGCGCAAACTTCAGTTCCGCCAGTTTTCCAAAATCGAGCGGTGGCAGCGAATTTGGCACACGATCCGGCCAGGTGATGGCGTATTGAATCGGGAAACACATGTTGGAGTGCGACAATTGCGCCAGCACCGATCCATCGGCGAATTCGACCATCGAATGGACAATGCTTTGCGGATGGATCACTACTTCCACCTGCGCCATTCCCACTCCAAATAACCAATGCGCCTCAATCATTTCCAGTCCCTTATTAAATAACGTGGCCGAATCGATCGTGATCTTCTGCCCCATGTTCCAAGTCGGATGTTTGAGCGCTTCTTCCACCGTAATTCCCGAAAACTTCTCGGCCGGCGTTTCCCGAAAGGGACCGCCGCTGGCGGTGAGAATAATTCGGCGAATGTCGGTCGACTGAAATGTGGGAGCGGCCTCAGCGCTGCGACTGTTCGGGCCACTAAGGCCCCGCCCACCTTGAAGACATTGAAAAATTGCGTTGTGCTCGCTATCAACCGGCAACACCTGTACTCCTTTTTCGCGCGCTTTCCGCATCACAATCTCGCCCGCCATCACTAAAATCTCCTTGCTGGCAACGGCCAGATCTTTCCCCGCTTCGATTGCAGCCAGCGCGGGACGCAAACCACCGGTCCCAACAATTGCGACCAAAACCATGTCGCTCGCGACCGTCGAGGCAATCTCACGGAGGCCCGTTTCACCGGCAAAAAGCTCCGGCTTATACCTTAGGTTTGCGCGCAATTCGCTGAGTTTTGTCTCATCGACGATGCAAACTGCGGCCGGTCGCAATTCGTTGGCTTGTGCCGCGAGCTCACGCGCCTTCGAGTTCGCCGCGATGCCGACAATTTCCACGCGCTCAGGAATGTCGCGTGCAACTTTCGCAGCGCTTTCGCCGATGGAGCCGGTGGCGCCAAGAACGACAACCCGCTTTCGTTTCATATGAAGACTTCGCAACGAAGTTCTGCGGTATCACTCATCTGAAAGTCACGGAACTCGCACCACCAGGCGCAGATAAAAGAACAGTAGCGGCGCGGTGAAAAGTAAACTGTCGACCAGGTCGAGTGCTCCACCAATGCCCGGTAACAATCTTCCGGAATCTTTCACCCCGGTGCTTCGCTTGATGATCGATTCTGCCAGATCGCCGATCACCGCCGAGAAACCAAGCAGCAGTCCCAAAATGGTGGCATGGGTCCAGTTCAACGCGGAGAGATGTCCGGGCATCAGTTTGAAAAGCGCCAGACTCGCTAGCAGCGAAAATCCCATCGCACCAAAAAATCCTTCCCATGTTTTCTTTGGACTGATGTGTGGAATCAGCGGATGCCGCCCGATGACACTGCCGGTAAGGTACGCGCCCATGTCGCTGAACTTCGTGACCGCAATTAGATACAGGCAGTAAAATTGCCCCATGATCGCACCTGTGTCCGATCGCGGTACGACATAAAGAATTTTGGTCATGAAATTGAAGAGCCAGAGGACGTAGAGCAGGCCAAAGAGGGTGTAGGCCATTGCCTGGAGGGGTTCGTCCTCGCGTAAACGCGCAAACATCTGGCGCGTGATCACGGTCAGCAAAAACAATAACAACACTGCCGTCTCAAACTCGTAGGAATTCGCCAGTCCAAAATGGGAAAAGTAATAAAAGCTCCCGCAGAGCATGGCTACGCCGCAAATCATCGCTGTAAGCTTGAAATTCGGTAGCCCGCGCTGATCGAGCATGCCGTAGAATTCCCAGAGCGAGATCAGACCGAAGGCACTGATCAAGCCCCAAAACGCCAGCTCGAAGCCGGAAAAAGCAATGAGCAACGCAACTGTCCAGAGGATGATCGTGCTGGTGAATCGCAGAATAAAAACAGCGCGCGGCGTCGCCGGTTTCTTTCCTATTTCTTGCGTCTCGGCCGTTGCGGACATGGAACCCCATCATCCGAATGAAGAGGGAAAATGTCCACAGGCATTCCACCACCGGGTGAGCTCGTCGCGATCCTTTCGCTTTCGCGTCCAATGACGACTTTTGCTGATTCCTGTTTTCCTCATTTCCTGATTTCGCCTAGATTTAGGTCGCGATGCAAAAAACGATGCAGGCAATCGTGAAAGCCAAACCCGAACCGGGCCTGTGGCTCGAACAAGTCCCTGTGCCTGAAGTTGGCCCGGACGATGTGCTGATCCGAACGAAGAAGGCCTCAATCTGCGGCACCGATATTCACATTTACAACTGGGATGATTGGGCGCAGAAGACCATTCCTGTGCCGATGACCATCGGCCATGAATTCGTCGGCGAGATCGCGTCGGTTGGAACAAATGTGCGCGGGTTTGCGCAAGGCGACGTCGTCGTTGGGGAAGGTCACATCACTTGCGGGCATTGCCGGAATTGTCTCGCCGGCCGTCGCCACCTTTGCCCGAATACCCTGGGCGTCGGCGTTAATCGTCCCGGTGCCTGGGCCGAATTTGTCTCTATCCCAGCAAGCAACGCGTGGCATGCCGATCCTTCCATTTCGCTCGATGTCCTTTCCTGTTTTGATCCGCTAGGAAACGCTGTGCACACCGCCCTCACTTTCGATCTGGTCGGTGAGGACGTGCTCATTACCGGCGCGGGGCCGATCGGTTGCATGGCCATTCCAATTTGCCGACATGCCGGCGCACGCCACATCGTCATAACCGACGTCAATCCCTATCGTCTCGATCTCGCCCGGAAAATGGGTGCGACGTTGGCGCTCGATGTACGCACGGAAAAATTAGCGGATGCGATGACGCAGCTCGGAATGAGGGAAGGCTTCGATGTTTGCCTGGAGATGTCGGGTAACCCCAAAGCTTTCGCAGATATTCTCCCGAGTATGTTTTACGGCGGCAAAATCGCGCTCCTCGGGATCATGCCATCAACCGCGTCGATCGATTGGAATGTCGTCGTCTTTCATAGCCTGACGCTGCAAGGAATCTACGGACGCGAAATGTTCGAGACCTGGTACAAAATGACCTCCCTGATCCAGAGCGGTGTGGATATTTCACCGGTCATCACCCATCACTTTCCATTTCGACAATTCAAAGAAGCCATCGAGCTGGCCAAGTCCGGCAACTCTGGAAAGATCGTAATGGAGTGGAACGCGCGTTGAATTTCGCTCGCGGATTTGTGATTGATGCCGCACTAATCGCCTTGTAGGGCAACCGTTCCCGGTTGCCCGATCTGCTTGATGAGTGCCGAGGATTTGAGTGATCGTGTAGTCAGTTCGGCGTTCATAGACCGCCGCTACAGAGCCGTTGGCAGAACAGACATCTACTACCGCAATTGCGCCGCCGCTTCTTCGTTGCCTTGAAGCTCGAGCACCATGCGACGGATATGCTTGTAATCCTGATGCCGCTCCAAAAAGCGCAAGCTTTCCTCTGAGTCGCCCCATTTTAGAATCTGCATCGGCTCTTCCCGCGCGCCCCATGCGTTCATCTCCGCCTGGGTAGCCATGTAGAGGTCGATGGTGTTGCGTCCAGCCAATGCCCAGCCGTAGTCGTCCACGCGATAAATCTGACCGGTTGAAAGTAATCGGAATGTCGTGCCCATCGGCCAGCGCGACCAGTCCGCTGCCGCACTTCCAATCTTCGGGGGCTGTGGCTTACCTTTCACCACCACGCGTTTCCCCCGCACAACTTTCACCGTTCGCGTCGTTGTCGTAGTTGTTGTGGTGGTCGCACGCGTTGCCTTGCGCACCGTTGGTTTTGGTTCCTCATCGTTCATCGAGAATGGCTGAGGCGCCGGCGTGTAGGAAACAACCCTGTAGTCGCCTTCAATCTCTAAGGGAAGACGAGTGTTTTCAGCCCGATGAATCGGCGGCCCCGCTGCCTGCAACTGGCCCCCAAGTGCATTGTGATCGGAAAACTGCAGATGGTCCGACTCAGTATGGGTATAAGCGGTCGTGCGCACGGTTTGGAAATTGGATTTTACTAGCGGGGGCTCGTAGGCCGGGAGCGGGCGCACACCTGTCGTGCCGCAGGAGGAGAGAAGAATCGTCCCGATTGCGGAGAGGGCGATAACGATGGCGAACCGAAGGTATTTCAAGGGTGAATGCGGGGTTATTAACAGATTATTCACAAGCCGCGCAACCGAAATTTCCGTCGCGGACCGATGGCCGCCGGCTTTGCACTCTGCTTGGTTCGCGCAAGATTGCCGCATGCTCGCCGAATTTGATCAGCAACTCGCGAAGACACTCGATGAAATCAAAGCGCAAGGCCTTTACAAAACTGAGCGGATTATCACCACGCCGCAGGATGCGCATATTGCCGTCGCCGGCGGCAAGCGCGTTCTCAATTTATGCGCAAACAATTACCTCGGCCTGGCCGATCACCCCGCGCTTATCGCCGCGGCCAAGGAAGCGCTTGATACTCACGGTTTCGGCATGGCGAGCGTGCGTTTCATTTGCGGCACCCAGGACATTCACAAGGAGTTGGAAAGCGCGCTGACAAAATTTCTCGGGACCGAGGAAACGATTCTTTATCCCAGTGCCTTCGACGCCAACGGCGGGCTATTCGAAACCATTTTGACGGATAAGGATGCAGTGATCTCCGATGAATTAAATCACGCGTCAATCATAGATGGCATTCGGCTCTGCAAGGCTCAACGTTTTCGTTACAAGCATAACGACATGGCCGATCTGGAAGCGAAGTTAAGCGAGGCGAGCAACGCCAAAGTGAAACTGATCGCGACCGACGGTTGCTTCTCGATGGACGGAACCATCGCCGAGCTAAAATCTATCTGTGATCTGGCCGACAGGTATGGCGCGCTGGTGATGATTGATGATGCGCACGCGACTGGTTTTCTGGGGAAGACAGGGCGCGGTACGCATGAATACCGCGATGTCATGGGTAGAATCGATATCATCACTGGCACGCTGGGGAAGGCGCTTGGCGGCGCCAGTGGTGGATTTACCAGCGCACGGCAGCACATCGTTGAGTTATTGCGGCAACGATCACGCCCGTATCTTTTCTCCAACAGCATCGCGCCCCATATTGTGGCCGCGACTCTTACAGCCCTCGAGCTTCTGACTGGATCAACCGAGTTACGCGACAAGCTTGAAGCGAACACGAAATATTTTCGCAAGGCCCTAACGGAACGTGGACTCACGATCAAGCCCGGGGTCCATCCAATCGTTCCAATTATGATCGGCGATGCGGCGAAGTCGCAAAAGTTTGCCGCCCGCATGCTGGAGAAAGGGGTTTACGTTATCGGCTTCTTCTATCCGGTGGTGCCACATGGCACGGCGCGGGTGCGGACGCAGGTAAGCGCAGCGCATTCCCGCGAAGACTTGGAGTTCGCCGTCGATGCCTTCGCGAAGACCAACGAGGAGCTGAAGTAGCTGTAGCGGCAGCCGTGTCGGCTGCAAAAATCGAGGTTGCGGGCGGCACGCCCGCCACTACAGAAGCAACGATGCTTTACATGGTAATCGAGCGCTTCAAGAATGCGCCCGCGATTTACCAACGATTACGCGAAAAAGGGCGAATGATGCCGGATGGTCTCGAGTATGTTTCCAGTTGGATCGATCACGATTTCAAAGTCTGCTATCAACTAATGCAGACGAATGATTTCGCGCTCTTCGATCGCTGGACGCGCAACTGGAGCGATCTGATGGAATTCGAAATCGTGCCGGTCCGGTCTTCTGCGGAAGCGTCAGTAATTATTGCCCAAGAAAACGAGTTACAAGATTAACGGGTTAACACGTTGAAAAGGTGCCCGCGGGTTTTAACGATTTAACTGTTTAACCTTTTTTCGAATTCCGTTCCTTTTCGTCGATCGCCAGGTATTCGTCCCGTGGCGGGCTGAAGGTATCGAGCACGCGTGTATTCTCGATCGTTTCAACGCCGTGCGGAATGTTGCTGGCGAGATAAAAGACGTCCCCGGTGGCGAGTTCGTGCGGCGTGCCTTCGACGATCAGTCGCATTCGTCCGGAAAGAATATGGACAATTTGCTCTTGCGAATGCTGATGCTCAGGCATGCGGCTTCCCGCAGCCAGCTCGGCCACCATTTGATACATGGTGCGGCCGTGGGCGTGTGTTCGCCGCCTGATGCCGGGACAAATTTCGATCCAAGGATTTTCCTGTTTCATAATATGTTTAATTGCCGCGCTGGTGGAGCGCGATGCTCGAACCTACCCAGGTCTTGTCTTTGTTGAAGTCGACTCCCATCATTTTGCCCTGGCTCATCCGCACCAGATTATTAACGAGAATTGGGTCGGATTCGTTATCCGGCCAGACAAACATCATTCGGATTTCCGCCTTGGATTTAGGGCCCTCCGGCGTCGGAACAAATTCCGCGTATTGAACTTTCTCTTGCAGAATCCACTCGTGCGAATTTGTCAATGCCGTTAGCTTTTCCCGGGTCGGCTCCATATCGACACCCAGGCCGGCAAAGGAGTAGAGCGGCTTCAGGACGAAATCGCCGGTCGATTCGGCAGCCGGAAATTCATCGGCAAAAAATGCCCGCGCGGTATGCGCGCTTTTCAAGAATGGCAACGAATGTTTGCTGATCCGGAAATACCAGTTTGGATGACCAACCCAGACAACGTCGAGCTCTTCTTGAAAGCTGAATGGTAGTTTCAAATCCGGTCGTCTTAGCAGCTCATCAAAAATCACGCGATTATAGATGCGTTCAATCCGCACTTCGCATCCCGCGCGTTGATAAAACAATTGCCGTCCACGTTTCGTAATGTCAGTGAGCGAGACGGGCGGAATACCGAGAAGCGATTCGGTGCAGGCGAAATCTACCCGTGTCTTCTGTTTCGCCGGGTCGATCTCGAGCAAAACCACATTTTCCGGTCGGGAGTCGCCCAGCATGGTTCTGCGCAAGAGTTTAAGATAATCGTCATCATCTATTCCGCCGAAGGACGAGGTCCAGTCTCGCGGGATCGCCGGAAAAGCTTTGCGCATGCAGCCGAGGAGGAGCAATTGAAAACCGAACAGGCTGGGAAACGCCTGCAATTCGATCAAGCGCGGAACAAGCCGATTGCCCACCGTGCAAATTCCGAAATCCACCACCAGAAAGTTCGGATGCGCGCTTTCATTCGGTACCTCCAAGCCGGAGGGAATGGCGGTGGCAGCGTGGCGCGCAAATTCCGCTGTGCGCGTTTTTGCTACAATCTCGTTAGCCGCGCCTACCACCTCATCACAAAATTCGCGCGTCAAAAAAATCGGTGTTTCCGAAATCCGGAAATCGGCTGGCCACTTCTCGGTTTCGTTTACGCAGCGCAAGAGGCCGGCATACTTCTCGGGGCTGAAGTCGGAGTTGAAGCGTGCGCGAAGTTCGGGATGCATTGCTTTGAAATGGCGAACGACGAATGTCTAACGACGAAGGAATGACGAAATCCGAATAATGCAAAAGCGTTGCATCTGCTCCTTCGTCATTGATGAATTCGGATTTCTTTCGTCATTCGTCATTCGTGCTTCGTCCTGGGCGCCAGCAGGTCTCCGCCAGATCACGCACGACACCAGCTCCGCCAAAATCACACTAAAAACGTCCCATCCCGCATCACCTGTTCGCCGTCGAACCAGATGTCGAAATCGCGCCCTACACAATCGATATGCGTTTTCGAAAGCCAGTTCGCGCCGGTGTGCTCGGCGTACGGATGACCAAAGGCGAGGTGAACGCCGGGAATTTTTTCGTCCTGTAAAATATTACCAATTACGTGGGTGCATGCGGTGTTTGTGCCAATGGCAAATTCGCCCACTCGGTTGCTATTCTCATCGGTGCTGGTGTAGCCACGAAATTCCTCGAGCAACTTTTTGTTCTCCGATCGCATCGATCGGATGCGGCTGTTTTCCACTTCGAGAGTGAGGGGCGCGGCGGCCAGATCACCATATTTCGCGCAAAGATAGTCGCCCACCACGCCATCTATAACGAAAGTGCCGCTGCAGTTTTTCGGGGAAGTGAAGATTTCGCCTCCCGGCAGGTTGCCCCATTTCTCAGGCGTGATCAGCCCGCTTGTCTTCAACCATTTTAGTTTTGGAGAAAACTCCGCTTCAAATTCCGTCCCGTGTGGCGTTTGGCAGCGGATGCGTTCAGTTTTGCGGGCGCGCTCGACCAGACGCTGGCTCAGCACATCAACCGCAATGAAATCGGCGCGCATTCCTTCAACCATGATCTGCTGGTTGATGTTGACCATGTGGCCATGACGAATGTGATTTTTATTTATCACCGCGGTCATCTCGATGCGCGAGCCGAGTTCACCGGTCAAAGTTCGCGCCGCAAAGATTGAGACCTGCGATTGTGCCAGATCATCCAGAATGATCTTCGGCATACGAGTGAGCGGGCGCTCCGTGTAATTTTCCAAAACGAAAACGGCGTGAGCGGCGCCCACTTCTTCCACTTCCGCCTGCAACGCCGCCGCGATCTCGGCCGTCGCTTCGTCCGTGATAATCGTGATGCGCTCGCTTGGTTGCAACCGGAGGCAAACGCGGATGGCATTACGCGCACCCGGAGCTAATTCGGCGTCGATGATATCGGTGGTTAGTCGATCCGGCATGAGCGTTCACAGTTGCCCGGGAAGGGCCGCTGAGCAACCTACTCCATCTCAAAAATGCGCGTGCGAACAGGTTTTGCCACACCAGCCGGCGATGCCTTCGCGGATGATGATTGGCAGCATGGCAAGAGCCGCAATTGGATCGGCCCACCACCAGCCCAGAGCGGCGTTGAGTGCGAGACCGAGAAGTAATATCACCGAGAGATAAGCGCAGATGTCGCTCTGATGAGAGTCAGCATGAAGAGCATTGCTGTTCAGCCGTACAGCGACGCGACGCTTCGCTCGCGCCAAAAGAGGCATGACAACGACACACGCTCCCGCATAGAGGATGCCAAAATAAGTGACGCGCGGTGCTTCGTGTCTTAGCAAGTCCGCTGAGGCGTCAATCGCGATGTAGGCGGCAAGCGCAAAAAAGCAGGCGCCGACCAATCGATGGGCCGCACGATCGCGATCAATCGAGCCTTCCGCCAGCCACCATAATAGGACGCAGCTCGAGGCTACTTCTATAATTGAATCGGCCCCGAATCCAATCAAAGCAACGCTGCCGGCGAGTCTGCCGGCGGTAACGCCGATAATCGCTTCCAGCGACGTCCAGGTGATACTGAGGTATTCCACCCGGCGACCGGCACGCGTTTGCAGGACGCGATCCAGCTCCTCGGTCATGACGGTTTCGTGCACCAGCGAACTTAATGCGATTATCCTGCCGTGCTGTCTCGAAAAATCTTCGCCCCACGCTCGGTGGAGCGCGGGAGTGGGTGACGGGAAAGGTTCGGAGCGGCATCACCGCCATCGCGGTGATCTCACAGCTCAGGCCGGAAATCTATTAATGACTCGGGCGGCGACTTTCAAAGTCGCCTTCTTTCTGATAACTCTCGGCCTTTCAACCAGCTCGCTCGGATTTTTCAGCTAACGACAATTGTTCAAGTAGCTTTACATCGTCCACTTTCCACCTGCCATCTATCTTTACCAGGTAAACATTCAACGCGTGCTGACCAAAGAGACGACCGCTTAGTCCAATTCGCACGGTCGCGGCCCGGCGATCGCTCGTAACCTTCTCAACCGACAGTTTGGCATCGAAGCCCTGCGCATCCATAAGCGGGCTGGCCTCCAGCTCGGAGCGCATGTTATCGAGACTCGCCAGAAAATTGTCGGTTACGAATTCTTTGAGCTCAGCTCGTTTTTGCTCCAGCGGGTTAACTCCACTCTTCAGCTCGCGCAGATACCAGCCATAGGCATTGCGAACCGTGTCAGCCGGGTTCGGCCCGCGCTGGCAGCCGGCTAGGAGTGTGGACGTCGCGATAATTAGCGATAGCGTCTTCCGGGGCAGCCCGAACATTACGGCGCAATGCGATCAGTCAGAGTATCAGTGTGGAAGGCGCTGTACTGGCGAAAAGCAAACCAGCCGCCCTCATTTTTGTTAGATTGGGTCACATTGTTCATATCGTTCGTGGCAAAGTCCTGCCACGAGTTGTACCGAACAACGCTTAGAAAAGTCCACGGGGCACCTTCGAGATGCTGCATAAGCACGGTTCCGGCAGAAGTGTCGCTGGGACGATTCGGTGGCGCTGATAGTATCTTCTCCAAATCGTCACGATGTCCTGGCGTGGGCCGAAAGACCGAGACGACGTAAACCGATCCTCTACTCTTGCTCTTGGCGTCATCGGAAATAGCCATCGCCTTGGTGAATTCTTCCCACGACGGTCCGTTCACGAACGTATCGTTATGCCAGTCGCTCACGTCGCGCATGGCCGCAGGGACCTGAAACGGCGTGGCATCGACCGTCGCCTTGGCGCCCATATGTGTGATCAGGCAATAATCCCACGCATCGCCTTCCTGATGGCGCAGAAGAATAAAATGCCCCGGCATCGGGTCTTTCGGATTTGGTGTTTTCAGCATTTCCGCCAACTGAACGGCCTTCCCGGCGGCAGCTTTGCCAAAGTAAACGTGATAAACATCGCTACGTGCCGGAGCCGACGAAGCCGCCGCTGACAGCTTTTCACTAGGCGAGCTTTGCGCCCAAACAAGCGCAAGCGGGCATAGAGCAGCTACTGCAACACTCAATAAGCGAACAATTAATTTCATTTCGAATTTCTTTCAGTTGAGGTTAGGAAAGCCCGTCCGAATTCAACGCCAATGCGGCCGGCCATATTCAAGTAAGCCTACTCGCTTACTGTTGGCGAAGGCTAGGCGCTGGCGCAGGATACCGTCAAAGGTTTTTTCTCAGTCGCTGAATTTTACCTCGTCAATCTTCCAGGCGCCTTCCTGGAAAAGCACCTTCACCTCAAATTGGCGGTCACCGAGTTTTCGGCCTGTGAGAATTACGCCCAGCTTCGACATTGTTTTCCCGACATAATAGTTACTAACGGCAACATTCTTTCCCCATTCCGGATCAACCTCTTGGGCGTTGAGGAAAAAATCGCCGTCCAAGCCACCCGGGCCTTTCGGCATTTTGTTGATGCGGCTGAGTAGGCCCTCCGTGACAAATTTCCGCATTTGTTCCCGTTCTTTTTCGAGCGGCCGACCACCATTCACGACCTCATGCACGTACCATGCGTAAAAATCGCGAACCGCCTCCGCCGGGTTTTTCTCTGGCCAGACTGCACGGCTCGGAGTGATAAAAGTAAGAGCGACGAGAACGGCAACGCACACGTATTTCATTTTCGAGAATCGCTGTAAGGCCGCCATTTTCATTGCGATTGTGTGGGGCTCACCTCTATCGCAGCAAATGTTCGACGCAATAAAGACCGATCGTTAGCCCAGCACAGACGGGAAGGAAAACGAAGGGATCCGCATAATTGCATCGATGGTAAAGTGGCAACATACCCCGAAGCTAATTAGTTCAAGCGATACGGCCATTCCAATCCAATAAACTATGTTCAACAGCTTTTCATGGAAGCTACGCGAAGTGACTGGATCGCTGTTGTTGCCCACGCAAAAACCAATCCTCCGCTCTGTGATCGCCTTGCCTGGGATAGTCGCAGGAGGAGGGGCCGCGCTCGAAAAAGCAACCGCCGAAACAGCGATGGCGAGATGGTATTCCAGGATGCACAACGATGCGACAGCTAACGAGAATAAGATATTGCATCTCGAGTACGTTAGAGATGACAAATAGCGAGAAGTGTTTCGGCTCCGCGCAGACATCCCAGAACGATGGAAGGTGAAGCATAAAACGAGAACCGTGAATTGAACGCGAGCAGAGTACGGCTAGGACTATGAATGGGAGTTTCGCTTGCGAAAACGGAGTCCGTTTCGTTCTATCCCGGCATGGCGCGAGTGCTGCAAACAATTGCGAAGATGGATGCGCACCATCGGTTGCTTCTTGGATTTATCGTGGCCGCGCTCGTCGGGCTGGCTTTGCGGACGCAGGCCCTCTGGATGGTGTCGCTCGCCACTTATGATGCCTTTGCCTTCGTCATCCTCGGTTTAATTTGGGTGACCGTCACGCTCACTCCGCTGGCGCAAATCCGGGCGGTGGCGCAACGACAGGACGTCGGGCGCACGGTCATTTTCATCTTTGTTATCATTGTGGCGTGCGCCGCTCTTTTTGCGGTCGCATTTCTGATCCGCAGCGGAAAACCGGAGGAGCGGCACCTTTTTTCGATTCATTTGTTGCTCGCTCTCGCCACGATAGTGCTGTCGTGGCTGCTAATGCACGCCGTATTCGGACTGCGTTACGCCCACAGATTTTATGACGACAGCGCAACTAACGCAGAAAAACAGGCCGGTGGCCTGAACTTTCCCGAGGACGATTTGCCGGACTACCGCGACTTCGCGTATTTCTCGTTCGTCATCGGCATGACCTGCCAGGTTTCAGATGTGGATGTTACATCGCGCGAAATGCGGCGGCTGGTGCTGTTGCACGGGATCTTGTCGTTTGGGTTCAACACCGTGATTCTGGCGCTCACCATCAATACGGTGTCGAGTTTCCTTTGAGCCACCGGGTGCGGAATGTGCATGAAACACGCCAAGTACACCAAAGCATCAGTAAAGCAGACCGCAATTGCTCTGTGAATATTGGCGGGTAAAAAATCCTATCTTGCCGGAGCGCTCCACTGGCATAGGCGATGCTCGGAATAAGAGACAATTTCGTGAAGGTCCTCAAAAAAATTCTTCTGCTCGATCACAAGACACGCGTCACTCAAACGCTCCGCCGCGCTCTTGAAAGTGCGGGCAAGTATTCCATCCGCGAAGAACACGATGCCGCTTTCGCTGTTCATGCCGCCCGTTGGTTTCGGCCCGATCTAATCATGGTCGATCTCACCAACGCCGCTAGTGACGGAGAAATCATTGCCCGGCAACTTCAGAAAGATCGCGATCTTTGTCATGTTCCGTTGCTTTGTTTGAGCAACTTTGTTTCGGAACGGCAATTCATGTCCGCCGGAATCGTACGCGGCTACAGCTTCCTGGCTGTGCCGGTGAAAATCGAGCAGATCCTGTGCGCCGTTGAGCATCTGCTCTTCGGCAAAGACTAAATAATTAACCGCAGATTACGCGGATCACTTCTCATTAATACCGGCCTTTAGGCCAGTGCTTACACCTGATCAATCGCAACGAAAGCCGTTAAAACGGCTCTCCCTCCTCGGCGACAATCACCGGCCTGAAGGCCGGTGTTAATGAGATAACAGATAATAATTACCCCTCGATCTGTTCCTTATAAGCCGCTGCGCTCAGCAGATTTTTGAGATCGTCGGGATTGTCGATTTTGAGCGCAAAAATCCAGCCTTCGCCGAATGGATCATTGTTGATCAGAGCAGAGTTATTGGTTAGCGCATTGTTTGCTTCCACCACGGTTCCTTTGACGGGCGCGTAAATGTCGCTCGCGGCCTTGACCGATTCCACCACCGCCACCGGCGCTTTTGCTTCCACATTCGTGCCGACTTTGGGCAGTTCGACAAAAACAACATCGGTCAACTCAGCTTGAGCATGGTCTGTGATGCCGACGCGGACATTGTCGCCTTCGCGTCGAATCCACTCATGACTTTTTGTGTAAAGGAGATTGTCGGGAACGTTCATGATTGTTTTTTGTAAAGGGGTTTCTTTTCGATCGTCGCCGGAAATTTTTGTCCGCGAATTTCCACTTCCAACCGCGTCCCGATCCTCGCGGACGCGGCCAAGACATACCCCATTCCGATGCCGATGTTCAAGCTCGGCGAAAGCGTACCGCTACTAATTTCCCCAACCCGTGCGCCGTTGTTCAAAAGCGAATAGTGCGGGCGCGGCGGCGGACCTTTTCCATTCATCTTGAATGCGATGAGTCGCTGACGTGCACCGTTTGCTTTCGTTTTCAGCAATTTTTCGCGCCCGGCGAAATTTGGTTTCTCGAGATCGACGAAAAAGCCGAGCCCGGCCTCGATCGGATTCCGTTCGGCGGAGAGATCAGAACCGTTGAGCGGGTAACACATTTCCAATCGCAAAGTATCGCGCGCTCCCAGACCGCACGGTTTTGCGCCGAATTTGGCGCCGCGTTCCAAAACAAAAGTCCAGAACTTCGCCGCGTCACTCGCGCGGAAAAAAACCTCCACGCCATCTTCACCGGTGTAACCGGTGCGCGCGATCGAAACCGGCATTTCTAAAATAACGAAATCGATAATGTGATTTCGCGCCGGGAGCTCGACACTCTGCCCCAACAAGTCATGGAAAAGATCGACCACGCGCGGTCCCTGAATAGCGACGCCGCCAAAATCCGCGCTACGATTTTTCAGCATCGTGCCATCTTGCCGATGCCTATCCAACCAGGCAAAATCGTCCTCAATCTTCGAAGCATTAACGACGAGTAGAAATTCCGACTGGCCGATTCGATAGAGAATTAAATCATCAATGACGCCGCCGTTATCATTGAGGAGAAAAGTGTATTGCCCCTGACCGACGTCCAAGTTTGCTACATTATTGGTCAGCATGCGGTTGAGCCAGTCACGCGCATCATTTCCCGAGACGATGAACTGTCCCATGTGCGAAATATCGAACATGCCGATTGCGTTTCGTACGGTCTGATGTTCATCCACGATGCTGCTGTATTGCACCGGCATGAGCCAGCCGCCGAAGGGGACCATTCGTGCGCCAAGCCGCACGTGTTCCTGGTAAAGCGGCGTCTTTTTCTCGGCGGCTTCGCTCACGCGAGCATCCTAGACTTCGAGGAAAGTGACGCAAGCATCGGAACGTAAGCTTTTAGCTTGTACGCCCAGCGGGCTTTCAGCCGGCTCAAGGAAAACAGGTCTGGAGACCTGTTTGGCGCACACTCTTGAAGCCCGTGTTCCTCGCCGGCGCTTGGGCGAAACCGTCGCTACCTTGAAAACGCAAACTGCGGCCTTTACTCTCCCGGAAGTATGACGTGGCTCGACAAACTCGAACGGCGGATCGGTTTTCTCGCCGTTCCCGGCTTGCTCCGTTACGTCGGCTTCCTTACCGCGCTCGTCTTCGTCCTCGAGAAAGTGAATCCGGGTTATCTCCGATTGCTCGATCTCGATCCTGTTGCAGTCATGCACGGCGAAGTCTGGCGACTGATCACTTATATTTTCATTCCGCAAATGGCGAGCATGCTGCCATTACCCGATTGGGTTAACGTCGCTTTTTACATTCTCTTTCTTTGGTGGATGGGCAACGGGCTCGAATCAGCCTGGGGTGCGTTCAAGCTAACCATTTTTTATTTGGTCGGGATGATCGGCACGACCATCGCAGCCTTTTTCTTTGGTGCCGCTTTTTCAAATTTGATGCTGACCACTTCGCTTTTTTTCGCTTTCGCCCGTTTTTATCCTGATCTCGTCATCTATTTCGCCTACATCCTGCCGATGAAAGTGAAATGGATCGCCTGGTTTTCAGCTGCGGTTTTGCTTCTGCAAATCGTTGTCGGTTCGATGCAATTTCGCGCCGCCGCGATTTGTGCGATGGCGAATTACTTGATCTTCTTCGGTCCCGGTATCGTGCGTGACGCTCGCCAGCGCCGTGATGTGACCGCCCGCCGCCGCCGTTACGAAATGCAAACACGCGAAGCTGAAGCGGAGGCACTGCATCGTTGCGCGATTTGCGGGGCGACGGAAGTGACGGATCCAAATCTCGAGTTTCGGGTGGCGCGCAACGGCGAAGAATATTGTCTGCCGCATTTGAGCCAGGCGAAGGCGACAACCTAGGTGGATCGACTGCCCTTCGATAAACTCAGGACTACTCGAGACCGGTATCATTCGATTGCTCGAATCGGGAAACTCAGGTAGCGACAGGCAGCATGATTGAGCGGCGGCAGGAGTTCGCGAGCGACAATACCGCGGGCCTTTGCCCGGAAGCGGGCGCTGCGCTTCAGGACGCGAATGCCGGCGCAGCAACAGCTTACGGTGATGACGAATGGACTCAGCGCCTGTGTGATCGCGTCCGTGAACTTTTTGAAATCGATTGCGACGTTTTTCTCGTCTCCAATGGGACGGCAGCCAACGCGCTCGCGCTGGCACAACTTTGCCAGCCATTTCACAGTGTCATCTGTCACGAGTACGCGCATATCGACAACGACGAATGCGGCGCGTGCGAATTTTACACAGGTGGATCCAAACTGATTCCAACGCCCGGCACGAACGGGAAGATTGATTTGCGCGAAGTGGAAGCGGCCCTGACGCGCCAACACGAATTACATTCGCACAAGCCGCGCGTAATCAGTCTCGCGCAGGCGACGGAAGTGGGAACGGTCTATGTTCCTGATGAGGTTCGCGAGATTTCAGCATTCGCAAACAAGCGCGGGATGTTTTTGCATATGGACGGTGCGCGTTTCGCGAATGCGATCGCGACACTTCGATGCGCACCGAAGGAAATCACGTGGCGAGCCGGCGTGGAAGTCCTTTGCTTCGGCGGAACGAAGAACGGTCTGGCAGCGGGCGAGCTGGTCGTTTTCTTCAACAAAGAGCGCAGCGCCGATTTCGATTATCGGGTAAAGCAGGGCGGACATCTGGCCTCGAAAATGCGCTTTTTGGCGGCGCCCTGGCTCGCCTTGTTAGCAGATGAAGTCTGGCTGAAAAACGCGCGGCAGGCGAATGAGGCCGCGCTCAAATTGGCCAGCGGCCTGCGCAGTTGTGGAGCTGAGATTGTGTTTCCGGTCGAATCAAACGCGGTATTTTCTCGTCTCGATGTGATGGTTGCGGAGAACCTACGCGAGCGCGGATGGGATTTTTACAAATTCATCGAGCCGGACATTTATCGCTTGATGTGCGCATGGTCAGCAACGGAGGACGCGATCTCGGCGTTCCTTTCCGATTTCAAGGCGGCGAGAAGTTGCGCGTCCGCAGCGCGCTGATATACATCGTACGATGATTCGTGGCGCCGCACTCACTTTTCTTCTGACTCTTACCGTTTTCGGTTGCCGCACGGCGGAAAATGTGGCCTCGACTTCCGCGGCAGTTGTCACGGCTCCGGTCCACTTATTCCGGCACGGCGAGCACTCGAACACAGAGACGACAGTTTACGAAGGGCAACCGGTGGAGGCCATGCCTCCGCAGCCGACGGCAACGCCTTTGCGATCGCCGCAGACGGTAACATCCTCGACCACCACTTCGCCACTATCCCAGCAAGACGAAACGCGACCATTAACTGCAGTCACGCCACGGAGTTCCTCGTCAAATAGCGCAGCACAATTCCCAGTAGCGAAGCCTGTTCCCGGGAAACCTGGGTACGTTTTCAGTCCTTACGACCCCAACGGCGGTTATGTCGATGTGACGGGCTACCAATCTGGGAGCAAGGTCAAGGATCCCTACTCGCAGAAGATCTTCCTCGTTCCTTGACGCTGCCCGGGCGAGTTAATCCGGTAGCCGCCGTTTCGGCCTGATTGGCTGTCCAGGCGGAAGCAGGACTTGCGCATGCTCGTTTAGACTGCTTGCGGCAATGCTGGCGACGCAGATTTGCGAAGAAGAGTATTATAACTCCAGAATATCTGCCATAGCGCGTATTAACTCTGGTCGTTTCGCATTTCTGTGACATTAAGATTTGGGTGTGGTATAGCACTCATATCTCTTCGCATACTTCGTGCTTTTATGCTGATTATGGGATTTACTCTCTTCCGGCTGCCCCGGCCGTATTCCATCCCCAGGAGGGCTTTTGCACCGCTGCAATTGCTCTCAATTTTGATTCTTTTGGCCGTTTTCGCGCTGGTTGCCCGCCGTGCAAATGGCTACGCGCTGGAGGGGAGTAGCTGGCCGGCCGGAACTATCGTGACTTTCCAGATGGGCCTCGGTTCTGCAGGGCGCACGCTCATTGATGGCAATACTTCATGGGATAGTGCGGCAGCGCCAGCACTCGCGGCGTGGAACAACGTCATGGCCCGGTTGCAATATAATGGCAATGTAGCCAGTCCTCCCGTTTCCTCCGGTGACCGTGTTAACGCGATCGCCTTCTCCGACACCGTATTCGGCCAAAGGTTTGGATCAGGCACGCTGGCAGTGACGTCCTGGCGTTCTTCCGGTAGCAGTATTATCGAGGCGGACGTTCTCTTTAACAGAAATCAATCGTTCGACTCGTATCGGGGTCCGCTGCGTTTTGGCTCGAACAGGTTGGCCATTGGCGATATCCGCCGTGTTCTTATTCATGAGCTCGGCCACGCGCTGGGTCTGGATCACCCAGATGATCATGGGCAACACGTGGATGCGATTATGAATTCGATGACGAGCAATCGCGAGACGCTCTCAAGTGATGACATCGCGGGGGCGCAAGCGCTCTATGGAGCCCCGACCCCCCTGGCGGTGCCGGAGGCTACGCCAACTCCGCTCTACGACTTCAACGGCGACGGGGAGCCCGATTATCTTCTTTACAATGTCAGCACGCGCCAGACAGCGGTCTGGTACTTGAACAACAATGCTTTTGTCGCCGGCACCTACGCTCCCACTCTTCCGGCTGGTTGGAGAGTAGTTGGTGTGGCGGACCTTAATGGCGATAGCCAGCCCGATTACTTGCTCTTCAATGCCAGCACACGCCAAACAGCGATCTGGTATTTGTCGGGAGCAACCTTTATTGGCGTGGCTTATGGCCCGAGCCTTCCCAGTGGTTGGGAGTTGGTGACGGTGTCCGATTTCAACGCAGACAACAAACCCGACTATTTGCTTTACAACGCCGGCACGCGCCAAACCGCGATTTGGTACCTAAACAACAATATGTTTATGGGTGGCGCTTTTGCTCCAACCCTTCCAGCTAATTGGAGAGTAGTTGGGGTGGCGGACTTCAACCGCGACGGCGCGGCCGATTATCTTCTTTACAATGCAAGCACGCGCCAAACGGCGATCTGGTACTTGTCCGGTCCTACTTTAATTAGCGGCGCATATGGGCCGATGATTGCAAGCGGCTATACTTTGATAGGAGCGGCCGATTTCAACGCGGACGGCAAGCCCGATTACGTGCTTTATAGTCCGAGCATCCAGGGAACCGCCCTCTGGTATCTCGACAACAATATCTTCACCGGCAGCGCCAATGGTCCAACGCTTCCGGCTGGCTGGAGCTTGACTCAGCGTTGAGCAAACGAACACAGACTTCAGCTCTGGCACCGCCGGCGAGCGTCGCGTCTGCTGCGAACACCACCGGCTTAACAAGATCGTCAGCGCTTGCCATGTCGATTAATGACTCTGCTTAGTCCACCCCCTCAAAATTGAACTATCCCGAATTCAAAGCAGATTAAGTTATCACGTTTACATATGAAAAGGTATCTACTCACTTGCGCTGGGATCCTCGCGATCGGCTGCAGCGCACTCGCCACGACAGTCATTCCACCTTCCTTTGATGAGCTCGTCAGCCGTGCCGAAGTAATCTTTCAGGGAACGGTTACTGATGTGCGTTCTCAATGGGTTGGGGAAGGCGGTCAGCGCCACATCAACAGTTATGTTACTTTTAAGGTAGAGGACGCGATTAAAGGAAAGCCCGGAGCGCAAATCACTTTGCAAATGCTTGGCGGTACAGTGGGCAGTGAGACGATGGAGGTGACCGATGTGCCGAAATTCAAGGTCGGTGATCGCGACATCTTGTTTGTGGAAAACAACGGCACTCAGTTCGTTCCGCTCGTCGGCATCATGCATGGACGTTTCCGGGTTAAGAAAGATGAGGCCGGGCGCGACGCAGCTTTTACGAACGAGGGATCGCCCTTAAGCGACGTTACCCAGCTTGGCAAAAATGAGGTCGCAGCGTCCGCCGGGCACGCCATGTCAGCGCAGACACTTAAGCAGGCAATCCACGCCAAGGCCCTGGCGCAGAGCGCGCAGCATTAAGGCGAGTTTGTTCACCAAGCTAGCGTTGCGAGCAGTCACACCGCTGGTGGTCCGATCCGCCGCGGAGATTGCTTGATTGAGGTTTTACGGCGCTGGTCCCCGATCAATCAGGGCACCTCGTTCGACGCACGTTCGCGTTTCACTTTTTGTCTCACTTCATTCGTCCGATCAATTGCAGCCTTTGCCCAATCGTGCTCGCTAGCCGGGCGCGGCGTCAATGTTGCCTGAGCCACGGCTTCCGCCGTTTTTTGGGGCGCAGAATTTTCCGCCTTTTTCTGGCGCAAGAAAATCATGCCTAGCGCGATCAGTGCAACGACGATCAAGTAACGCATTCTCCTTTTATTAGCACGATATGAGCCAGCTCCAGCCATTGCCCGAACCGAGGTGGAGTGATAAGTAAT
>Ga0137412_10000805_pt1 | contig 23336 bp, 44 predicted proteins | sample CZODoug2_1_16fun_FD_122160 | JGI IMG/M metagenome (GOLD analysis project Ga0137412, IMG submission 122160) | Vadose zone soil fungal communities from Angelo Coast Range Reserve, California, USA - CZODoug2_1_16fungal (Hybrid Assembly) | ecosystem: Environmental > Terrestrial > Soil > Vadose zone... | reverse complement strand
AATTCAGGATGATTCCGGTCTAAAATCTGAACCTTAGTACCTTTTCTCATCACTTAACCTTTGCAGTATTTCCGTAACCAGTACGGCACTTACCCTTGAGTAGAACGTCTCCACTCACTGTAACATAGTCCTTGCCAGGATTCAAGATGGCCTTATGGATTGCTCCGTTGCCATCTGTCACCTTGGACATGCAGTCATCAGCCTGCTTGCGTGTAGAACCCTCACCACCAATCCAAATGTCTAGCCAGACTGTAACACCCTTGGGAGCCTTGGTCAAGCTGTGGCATGCACCGTTCTGTGGCTTGGGTCCATCACCACATGTATCCTCAACGATAAAATACTTCTTAACGTTCGGGATATAGAACCTGGTCCCCTTGGGGTAGTCCAAAATATCCTTGCCGTTGACAATACTGTGGCCCACTGCAACCGTCACAGGGTTCTTGTAGGTACCCTGTCCACCAGCCTTCTTATGCAATACAGGATGGCTGATTGTTGCCGAACCAGGTGGAGTGTTATCAAAGTATGAGTACCCTGTAGTATATGCATTCAAAGTCTTTTGGGTAGCACCTTGAGCAGAACCCGCCAAAAATGTTGCAGGAATTACAAGCACCATGGCGAATATAAACATTGTCTTATTGCTCAGCATTCCATTCCTTTCGATTAATGAGATATACTAGCATGCTATATCCACTAATGTCAGGATACCAGTTCTTGTAATTAGGCTCATTACGAACCCGCTCAAAGGTCCAGCCCTTGCCAAATTCATCTTCAGCAAAGTGGTCCAGGTACTCAGCCTCAATCTCATCAAAAAGATTGTCTGCATATTCTCTGGCTTCATCAGACATTTCGAAGACATCACGCGATGGAATAAAACTCATTAAGCCTTCCTTACGTTATTTTGCTTCATGTCGATTGTGCATTCTGGCATTGTCTTTGTCTTATATAGCAAGACTGTGATTCTGTTGCGGGTCTGTGTAATCTCTACCATACCCCGCCTTCCAGAATACTCAATGCCCTTCTTTACAAATTGGGCAACCACAATCTGGTCACCAACTCTTAGAGACATGTGCACATAACAGGAGTCGAACCTGCAACCCCCGAAGGGGACTAGCACCTCAAGCTAGCGCGTATACCATTCCGCCATATGTGCATGACCCTTTCGGGTCCTTTTAGTTTACCACGATTCAGCAGTGTTCGCAATCATCGCTGTGACTGCAAACTTCATTGTTCTTATACTCGTCAAGCTCTTCGATGAAGTCAGGAAGGTCATACATGCTGCCATAACGCCAACGCATTTCTACGCCACAATCACAGCCTACATGTGCTGACATGTCAAACCTATCATCACGAGTATAGCAAGAATAGCAACCACAAGACCATTCGCATTCAACGTTCCGAATGGAAGTTGTCTCGCATTCTACCAGGTGCTTTTCCTTGTCGTAACCTTCACTTACAAAGTTGTTCTTGTAGTCATATCGATTGAAGTATGAAAGCCGTGCCTCACTCTTGAACCTCTTAACCAAGAATTCATTTACCAGTTCGTTGGTTTCCATTTAGTCTCATCCTATCTGATAGTCTCTGGCTTATAATACCAGTACGTGCCCGATTCAAATACGAGTCGTTGAAATCAGATGGAACAAGCCGACGACCAATCCGGCTCTCAACGTGTTCTACACAGAGCATACCAACCGAACCAAGTCCTGTCAAGGACCACGTTGCATCGACAAGCATGTAGTGCTCTCCTATCTTGCCTGTATCAACTCCACAGTCTAGACAGAGGAACTTCTTTCTGCTCTTTGACATTCTATCCTACCTTGACTACATAGATTCTTAGATTAGGTAGTTCTGGATTTAGTTCCTTGACTCGCGCCAAAATTGGTACTAGAGTATTGTGCTGTGTCCAGAATGGCTGATTAGTATACTTTCCAGTATAGCAATTCTTTAGTGCCTCAGCCTCATCACAAGCAATCGAATAGAATTTAAGCATATCTCCTCCAATGCAAAAGCCCCGCCAAATTGGCGGGGCATTGCTATTCTTTTGTTATTATACTGTTGGCTCTTCTGGAGCTGCTGGCTGAGCGATAGAGTTTAGTCTATCAGTCTCAGCGTTAATCTCGTCCGCTGCCTGCTGAGCATTTGCTAGTGCTGCATCTGTTGCTGCCTTAGCATCGGCTAGTGCCTGGTTCTGCTCTACGTCTTCCTGGTCCTCTGCTGCTGCAAGATTAGCTGCTGCCTCTCTTTCTGCTGCCAGAGCATCCTGTGCCTCTCTAACGGCGTCCGTGAGTGGACCAACGAGAGCGTCAACACGAGCTGAAACGCCTGATACCGCGTCGCGTAGCTCCTGAACTTCTGTCTGTAGGTCTGCCATTGTAACCTCCAATCCTCTTTGGCCATCTCGGATTTCCGTCAAAAGGTCGGCAATGAACTTAAATCCCATTTGTTCTAGGAAAGTGTCGCTCATAATTCCTCCCAACTTTGATGGATTGTATACCCATTATAACCAGAGAAAGATTGTATGTCCAACTAGTCAACTAAGACTTTAGTTCACTTCCTCCCACTTCTTCTCAATGAAGTCGAAGTCATCTCGGTTAAGCTGACCCCAGAACTCTCGACCACACTTGAGACACTTGTAGTTGTGAGTAAAGGTGTACTTGTTGTAGAGTGCAAGAGAGTGCTTACGTCCATCAACACCCTTGCACCACTTGCGAGTATTCTTCTTCTTGCGACCACGCTTAATGGTCTCAGACTCAACGAAGTTGCGAGCACTGCGACGGAACTCCTTGGAGCCCTTCCAGTCCTTGAAACCGCGCTCCTTGCCAGTAGCCATTTCAAAGCTCCTTAGTCGAATGATAAGCTTGTGAGGGAGTTTCCGGTCACCCTCACAATTTACAGCACTGGTTCTGTCAGGCGGTGACTTTATACCCTGCCAAATGGGTGCCACTCTTCTTCATTGCCATGAACCTTGTCTTATGGGCGTTTGGCCTGCCCGCTGTAAAGCTTGTTGCCTGCTCCACCTCAATGAACTTTACTCTTGGTGGAATGGGTTCGACCCCACTTGTATCATGCCAGGCTACCCGAGCGCCAGTTCACAGAACCCCGGACCCCTTTCGTTATCTACAAGCAACACTTAGACAGTATCATAGTCACGTGCGAACTGTCTATACCTTGCAACCACCCTTGGCCAGGAAATTTTGCCCAACCCCGTCGTGCATGACCACTCGGGGGATTTACAGCATATGGTTTGAAACAAGGTACTAAGCTTAGCCAGTCTATAGAGCGCCTATTCAGCTATCTCGTACTGGCTAACGTTTATATCCTAGCAGACCCGGCCGAACAATGTCAACGTCGTCTTGCGCGATTCTTTCCAGGCTTAGCACTCTTCTTGTGCCTGCGAGGAAGGGCGAATACGATGAGCCTACCATCTTCGAGCCTCACCTGTCTACCCATGAACACGTACTCTTCTTCCAGTCTACGTAGGTACTCACTGGTACCGTAGATATAGAGGTTCGATACCTTCATAATCTTCCTTATCTTGTGGAGTAGGCGGGAGTCGAACCCGCGTCCTTCACTATCAAGCATATAACCGTTACACAACCATGTCAATCAAACTTGCTGGTCTTGCACATTATCTACACATTTTGTCTAGTCGGTGTTCTGTTCCAAGGTCACCGACAAACCCGGCTACTTACGCAGCGAGAGCAAAGTTAGTGTTTGCATCTATTGTTTTGGTCTGTTTCAGTTCTTTTACCAAAGAACGGTTGCGTTCATATACTATCCTGCAAAGTCGAAACCAAGCTACCCCAGGTCTCAATCGAATGGAGAACTCAATTTCTCAGGGTCATCCATATAATTAAAGGTTTTGTACTCATTTCTCTTTCTGCCAGTAGCGCCCATATGTGCTTCAATAAGAGCCTCTACCATCTTTTTATTCTGAGCAGAGCCAACCCAATTCTTTTTCTTATTGCTGCCGAAGTAGACACCAATCATTTTTCGTGTTTTCATAATGTTGCAAGGTGTGCTCTTACGCCAAAGACACGGTACTATTTGTTTCCCCGTAGGACAATTCCAGTCCCTACCTTTGCGAGGCTACTACAGGTCGCTCTCAGGTTGTCACTCCTTAGATGATGGCTGCTTCTAAGCCAACATTCCTTGCAAGTGTCTCTGACTGGATTCGAACCAGCAGCCTAATCCTTAGGAGGGATTTGTTCATCCGTTGAACTTCAGAGACAAAACACAGAGGGTGTAGGAATCGAACCTACCGGCGGGAGCTACCCTATTTGACCCAATATTTTATAACGCGGGCTCGAACCGCACGCGACCATCACCTAGGCTGGAGTCGAACCAGCATACCACCCAGAACCCTCTGTGTGAGCTTGTCGTAACCTCATCTTAGCATTACGACTTAGTGCTGTCAAGCCTTCTTATAGTCAGGATACCGCACGTTGTCTAGGATTTCTCCATCGTGCTTTCCACCGACAATACGGGCCTTAATAGCAAAAGCGTTCAGGTTTTTCAAGACCTGAGCCTTATTCCCTGAACGCTGTCCACCAACAATCTTTACAATATCTCCGACATTTACTGTAGGCATGTGCCCCCACCAAGAATCGAACTCGGCGCTATGGTTCCGAAGACCATCGTGTTATCCAATACACTATAGAGGCTGGTCCTTCGAGGTGGGCATAGCAACCTGTTACGGTTCCTCCCACGCTTTTTATCCACATCCTATCATCTTTCCACGCCTTTACCATGGTTATTATGCGTGTTCCGAATCAAATCCGCTTCAAATTCTGTCCGAACGGCTCTGGTAGCAGGAATCGAACCTACAGGGGGACGAGTTAACAGCTCGTTGCAACTGCCAATAGTTGCCCTACCAGAATGCCCCAGTTTTACATGTTCATGGGGAACCATGTTGAGTTATTTTTGCGACGGAGGTAACAATCCTCTGGCCATTCTCTAAGGTCTGGGCCTCTGCCCCTAACTTAGATTAGTCGCTAAACATTCCCATTTTAAATATAGGTAGGATACCCTCATTATAACAAAACCGGCTGAGACTGACAAGGTCTTTCACCGGAACCACCAGCAACGCTAGTACGTTGTAGTCTCTGGTGCCAAGGCTTCTACGGGCTATATCCTTGGATAAATCTGCCTACTAGGACAGACCCGCTCCACTTACACAGGTTGAATCTAATTCATTTAGCCTACGGTTTCGAAAAACCCTCAGCTCACCTTCTGTATCCAGGTGGGGGATACATAGCTTGCGGGGAAACCCCGCCGAAATTCACGCAGATTCTACGAATCTGACTGGAATTTCAATCTGCCTTCCGTTCCTCAGCTCAAGTGTCAATCCGCTACTTGTTGGAGCCTTGATAACCTTAGCAGTCTTTTCTTTATGTTCACCAGGCTTAGTAATACGTACCTTCATGCCAATTGAAACATCGTTCATATTCACGAGCCCTTAGTCGGATTCGAACCGACGTGCACAGTTTTGCAGACTGCTTGCTAGCCTCTCGCACATAAGGACTGGGGTGACCAGAGGGTACCGCCCCCTCTTCTCTAGTGTCACAAACTAGAACATTACTTTTATGCTATGGCCACAGTGGATGAGAAAGGAATCGAACCTTCAATGCCGAAGCTACAGGGTTACAGCCTGCTGAGCGCACCACCTGCTCAACTCATCCATTGCCCTTTCGGGCTATACTACTATCTTACTTCATCAAAGCGAAGTAGTCAACTGGTGGATTCTCTCGAAAATACCTTCGAATCTCTTCCTTGCGTTCCTTAGTAACTTGAGGCAAGTTCATCGGGATACCCGCATTTTCTGCACGAGTCTTGAATGCCTCATACTGTTCCGGTGTCATGCTTTACTCTACCACCGTTCTGTCCTTGTTGGCAAGGCGTTCCTTGCGTCGCCTCATTCGTTCCCGTGCGTTTTCTCCAGCGTGCTTCATCCAGATATCCATCATCTCGATAAGCTGTTCCATCGGAATTCCGATTTCTTCAGCAGCACGTTCATCAGTTGAGGAACCTGGACCAGGACGATTCAGGTCTTCATCACTTACTCGTCGGATGTCTTCCATGTCTTGTCTCGCTTCCCTACAGGACCAAACCTACCAGATGCAGTGTGGAACTTCAATGCCTGTTCCGCCTTCTCTTCATCTGTAGAGTCATCCTGAGTTGAGGACGTATCCTTGCTATTCCCGCCAAATCCGAGAAATCCCATTTAATCTTCCTTAATGTTGAAGTATTCCTTAAGAACACTTATTGAGTAGATTACCGAACCAAGGTCGTCACCACGTAGGGTGTATTCTTCATCGCCTTGCGGTCCGTTTTCCAGAATCTCACGATACCACGATGGCTGAAGTCCGTCAAGAGACTCGACAGCTTCAATCGCTTCTTCTCGACTAATCATGTGGCTCCCGCCGGTATCGAACCGGCCTCTCAAGTTCTTCAGACTAGCGCTAATCCATCTCAGCTAGAGAGCCAGAGTGAGCTAAGCTCACTTTGAAGACTTTCCAGTCTTCGGGGTCTTTCCGTTCATCAGAAGTCTACCACGAGCGATACGCTCCTGTACAGTCTCCTTGTGCCCATCTGGGCGGGACATTGGTCCTGGCATTTTTCAACACCTCCTTCTACTTTTTACGGTAGAAGGTTTTTAAGACGTGTCACTTAGGTACAACATAGAACTCCCATTGTGGCTTATGTTTCACAAACTTATGTTCTACTTTAATTTTGTGAGTTTTATCAGTTCCAGAACTCTTCATTATACCCTTGAGTTCTTTGTCGATTTTTGCCTTCTCTTCGTGGGAGTAGGCAATCTTATATGGCGTTGCCATACTTACCTTTCTCTTGAAGAAGTGGTGGCGCAGACCGGATTCGAACCGGTGTCTTAGGGTTATGAGCCCCACGTGGAACCGAACTCCACTACCGCGCAGTAGCCGTACCTAGAATCGAACTAGGAATCATTCCTTATGAGGGAAGCGTGATGCCATTTCACAATACGGCCACAGCGACTTGCGTCGCCTTGTTCTTATATCTTACAACACCCGAAGGTGCTTGTCAACTAAGCAGACCCGCCGCAGTTGCCTCATTGACGTACTTGTCCATGTCGTTAATCATGGCAGCGTTGAACTTATCGTCAGACATCCCCTTGCGGAGACCATCATCCGGAGCCTCAACGTTATCCACAAGACGACCACCAACCATGTTGTCAAGGTCTTCAACAAAAGCCTTGGCACCAGAGTCATTCCCAACCCGCAGAATCTTGATAAAGACAGGATACTGAGAAAGCTCCTGAATGTACTGCTTAACAAGGGCCTGGTTCTGAGGCATTCCGTCCGTCACAATGAATAGAAGGATGGGGTTCTCCTGCCAAGCATCTCCCATGTCCTTAACCATGTCAAGGATGGCCTTGAGAGAGTCAGCAAGGTTGGTTCCACCCCAAGGGGACCAGCCGTTTGTAGCAACGACGTTATTAACGTTCGTCAGGTCAACGTCTCCGTGCCAAACGTGACTGTTAGCAAACCCGCCAAACGGCACCAGGCCATCAGCGTCAACCGAGGCAGACCATGCGAGAACACGGTCAACAATCTCCTGGACCGTACCATCATAGAAGAAAGGGTCCATAGAGTAGGACTCGTCAAGCAGACCAATTACATTCCACACAACCCCGCGAGAAGGACCACTGACATTCTTGTTCAGATTGACAGCAGACTCAACCTTCTTCTCAAACGAAACACCGACCTTCTTGATAAGGTCAACAGGTGCAGCAGCAGTAGAAGGGTCTCGCTTAACGACCTTAACGGTCTTGAGAACTCGCTTGGTGTTGTCGGGAACAAAAGCAGCCTTGCGACGACCGAACATGTTTTCTCCTAAAAGTAAAACCCCGGCCACTGAGTAACCGGGGTGTTTTTATTATTTGATTAACGTGATTCGGGTGGGATTCGAACCCACGTCCAAGGGTTAAGAGCCCTCCGCTCGACCAGACTGAGCTACCGAACCATACGGTTATGTGTACGGATTCTATGACAGTTTGCGCAAACAATCTCACACTTGTCAATTTCTTTCTGTACTGATGGAATATCGTAGCCACTTTGAACCATATTGGCAATCTGATATTCCTTGTCTCCGAGATGGTCAAAATCCATAACGTATGAAGGGTACTTATTCCCACAATCTGTACATGGACTGCTTTCCTTCAATTCCTTGACGAAAACTTTAACTCTCTCAACTACAATTTTCTTTCTAATAGAAACATTAGCAACATGTTTTGCTTTATTTTTCTCGTACCACCGCTTTTGAGCGGCTGCCTTGGCTGCCTTCTTATCGTCCTCCATGTCTTAATCTTACCACAGAGTTTAAGAGAAGGCAACCTCATCCACGTAAGCGCTGGTCCCTAACCCTCGGGCTACTTTCGTAGGATATGATGGGGTTCATATCGTTCCAGCCAAGCTTGTCCATGAGTTGTATCCCTCTCCAGGAACCGCATACAGGACTTGTATGGCTAGGACCATGTGCACTTGGCCTAGGGGGCACTTTGCAAGCAGTGAGTGTTGACCCGTTACATTAGCTTATCATCAGAGATTGACGTTGTCAATCAGCCAGACTACCTGACAGATGATGAATAGAATACCTGCGATAGTCCATACTACCTCATTGCCTCTCATGATTACCTCCTTAGAAGATAAGCATCAGAATAACGATGATTACCAGAATTACTAGTAGTGTGTACAGCATACTGTACACCCCCTTTGTAGGTCAAGTATGACCAGTGGAGATGGTCGGATTCGAACCGACAGCCGTCAGCTTGCAAAGCTGCTGCTCTACCATTGGAGCTACACCCCCAGGAACTCTTCTATCATAGCAAGAGTTCGTACTACTTGTCAAACGTCTTCAATATTAAACTCTGACCGAATCAAGTCTAGGTGTCCTTGACAGACTGGCACAGGAATCTGTACGTCATCTTCAAGCTGTGCGATTACCTCACCTACGGCTTCTTCTGAACAGCCTACACCTTCTTCTGCATCAAGTCCACAATACTGTCTGACCGTAACCCCGGCCTTTTCTAGCTCAGCCAAGTCTATCATGGTCAACCACCTCATAGTCTACCACAGTAAGGCCACAGACGCTACCTTCTCCGAAGCAATCTTTCATGGCCTCTTCTGCGTCTTCCTCACTGTAAGCTTCAACTTCTACTTGAAGCAAGACAGAGAAAATGTGCTTTTCCATACACTCAACAACTTTCCATGTGCTTCCACATTAGCATATTGTGCTTGGCATCCGCAAGAGCGTTGTGCTCACCTTCTGCTTGCTTTGGCAACTCCGGTGAACCACAATACTCCCAATGCTGTCGCAAATCTTTTGTGAACATGGGGAAATTGTGAGGAAGGTCAATCATCTTACCAAAGAGCTGACAGAGAGCAACATGGTCATAATCTGCATACCATGCCCAGAATTCCGGCTTATCGTTGCCAACAAACTTGACAATGTCATCCCTAATTCTGTTACGTGTCTTCACGAATCTTCCAACTGGTCTAATTGTATCATAGGGATGACCGTTGGACTTCTCTACTACGTAATCAATAGAACTCATGACGTTGTTCATTAGCCAACTGTTTTCATGAACCCGCCGATAATCTGCTTCACCAGAAACAGCGTAGTATTCTCTGCCATCTTCACAAATGATTCCAATCGAGATGAGGTCAATTGTGACGCCATCCTCGTGGAATTCTGTATCGAAAAAATATTTCATTCTAGGCAATTCACCCTCCTGGAAGAGGGTCCATATATGGACTTCTCATAAGCCCATAATAGCATTGCTAGCTTTCTTCCTCAACTACGTCTTGCCAAGTAGCCGCATAGAGTGGACACTCAACAGACTCGTCTTCTGGATTAGCACAAAGGAATTTATGAATGACTTCAAATAGCTCATCTTCCTTTTCTGAACCCACTGACTCATAGTATACTGTCATCTTACGTTCAGTCATTGCGTACCCCTGACTGGATTCGAACCAGCATTGTACACTTTAGAAGAGTGCTGAGTTATCCATTACTCTACAGGGGCATGGTGTTAGCGCTTTTTGGAAACCTATCTCCTACTAGTTACTCGGGAGCCGTAGCATAGCCTATCCCTTTTACATTGTATCTTGGTCTGAATCGCTTCATCGTTTATGCTACCCACGGGATTCACTGACTCTAGGCTGACACTCGCTAACGTGCTTCCGGCCGGACTCGAACCGACAATTGAGCGTTCGTAGCACCCTGGTTTATCCATTAGCCTACGGAAGCAGATGGTTCCGTCAACAGCGGGGAGACGGTTTCCTTAACCCCTCATAGATTCTATGTTACTACACAACCCGCCGCATGTCAATCGACGTAGCCACGAGCCTTTGCAGCAATGACCGCACTGGTGAGAGCGCATGCCGTAGCACCATCGCCCCAACCATACTCCTGTGTAGAAACTGTAGAGCCTTCACGAATAGCATCAGCAAGAGTGTAGCCTGTCAGAACAGACATACCAATCTCATTGATGGTGTCCTCAAGCTCCTTGGCCTTTTCATCAATCTTGTTCATTGTTCTCCTTGGTCTTGAATGAGATATCGATATCAAGAGTCTCTAGCCAGTCAGCAATTGCTTCCCTGGTCCACTTAGAAACATCATTCAAGTTAATGATAACATTTCTAAGCGCTGCTGTCTGCCCTGTCACCGGATGCTTTACCATTTCATCAAGTGCTGGTAGCTGCTTTACTCTACGGTCTTCACTACTCTTTGGAGTGAGATGCATACTGGCAGCAGAATTAACATACCCGCCCGGATTATATGCCTGATAACCATTAGGCGCATCATCAATAATGAATTCACTTGTCTGTCCAGCATACTGCCATTCACTCATAGCAATGTGTTTTGATTCAAGTGACATGCTCTTCATTTCTTCTTCATACATAAAATACTTCATGTACGAGAAGTAAGAGCTAAGTTCAGGCTTATTCTTATAAAATTCCTTCAGCAGCATTTGCTTGGAATACTCAAGACATTGATGTTGGTCTGCACTCCAGGCGAATTCATCAATTTCTAGTGCAGCCTTTAGTTTCTGATAATTGACTTCAATTTCCATAACGATTCTAATCTTCTCTTTGTCGATTAGGTGTTCAAGATGGAATTTTGGTTCCTTCAAGTAGTTAGCATTGACCATCTTGCCAATGTAAATTTCATATTCAACTCTATCACTCCAAAGAACTGTGTCAGTAATCTGGGCAATATCTGAAGAAATATCTCTATCTACCTGGAAACCAAGTTTCGTTTCCAGGACAGCAACGGATGCGGAGTAAATATCGCTGTCCTCAATAAGCTTGAGTCCAGCTAGGAGCGTTGAAATAACCACACGCCTGTCATCATTTCCTGCTGTCCTGATGGACACCGTAGCTACCGTATCATCATATCGACTGGTAAGCGACCACTCCTTGTCTAGGGGCAATTGATAACTCGGTGATGCGAAGCTGTCAATTTGAATCTCTTGATAATTCATCTTGCATTCAAGATTTACCTTGGCACCACCTAGGGAACCATTCATATAGTACATTTAGTCTCCTTACAAGCTTGAACCCCGCCTTTTTAGAGCGGGGTTCTTTAGTCAGATTCGACCAGCACTGAAGTCTGCGAGAGCCTTCGGAGCATTTGAATCAAAACCAACGAAGTCCATCATACCACGGTCCGTAGGGTCAGCGATAGTGAAGTCCGTAGACGCCACACCGAGAACCGCAAGACGTGCATCAATTCCGGTCTTCTGACGGTACTGCTTAAGAGCCTGGAAAGGCTTCTGGCTTCCGCCCCACGTCTCGTTATCAGTGATAACGACGAAGGTGTCAACCTGAATTCCCTGTCGGTCAGCATACTTAATTGCAGCAGCCGCATCAGTACCACCGAAGTTGTAACTCTGGACCTTACGCATTGCGTCGGTCAGAGAAGACTTGGCAGTGATACCAAGGTCACGAATATCGGTAGCGAAGCCAACGATATCGCTGTAAGGCTCAGTACGAGCAACCGTCATGGAAACCGCCGCAGAAACCTGAGCACAAGACAGGTCCAGTCCAATAGCGTTCTGAGTCATAGACCCTGAAACATCCGTTGCGACTAGAGTTCGCTTGTTAGCAGGCTCAACAGTCTTGAAAGCAAGGTGGAATCCCTCATTGAGAGCATCCACAATCTTTCCGTTAGACTTCCAATCCTTGTTGCGTCCCGTTGACCAATAGCCCTGATTCCTACGGTCAACCTGACCCTCCTGATGCACAACAACAGCGTTAAGGAAGTTGATTGGGTGAAGACGAGTCTTCCTAATCATTTCCGCATCCGCAAGTCGTGCAGCATAGTCAGCAGCGAAAACCATGTCATCGAACGCACCCATTCGCGCTAGGCGAGTGACGTTACGAACGAGAGCCTGACCACGAAGCTGACCCTGGTAGAAGAGCGTCTTCCAAACCTTCTGCTCCTTGAGGAACTGAGTAGGAATAGCCTCCCATGGCATATACGGGAACTGCTCAAGAGCAGTCAGAACATCCTTAACTGTCTGTGCAGACTTAAGAACATTGAATCCCGCAATGTAATCAGGACCATTAAACGTTGCAACAGCCTCAGACTCCTTACCAAGAATGAAGTCACCGACGTATCGGTCAACACCCTTTGGGTGAGAAAGCCTAAAGAGGTCACGGTGCGTCCAGCCATTCCTCTGACGGTACTTGACTGCCTGGTAAGATAGGTCACTTGCGTCCTTAGACTCATACCATTCAGAAATAGACTGTCGCTTTGCACGACCCCATCCACCAAGAGACTCGATGTAATCACCATACTCGTACAGGTGAGTAGAGGTACGCGCAACCTTCTGCACAGCCGCACGGGCGTAAGCCTTATCCTGACCCTCGCTCATAACCGTAGCCAGAGCGAACAGCGCGGGAGAATTCTTAAGCGCACGACCATTTACAGAGACGTCAACAGCGGTGTCCACAACCAGACGCTCGTTCTTACGAACAAGCTCCTTCAGGAAGGTGACGTTCTCGCCAGTAAGCTTCTGCTCACCAACGTAGTAAGTACCCTTGTCGGTACCAAGAATCAGGAAGCGCTCAAGTCGTGACTTCTCATCGACCTTGAACACAAACCCGCCCGCGTTGTTCTTTACCTCATCAGTTCGACCAGGGGTACGCTCTGTCTGAGGAGTGGCAACCTTAGCCTGCTTCTGAGAAGCAGCATACTTGCCAAGAGAATTCGTCATTTCGAAATTTCCTTTCGTTTCGGCCCATTTTGGGCATTGGATTGCAAGCTTGCCGGAAACCCGGCAGATTTTTCAAGGAATGTAGTTGTCCAGGAAGTTGTAATAATCTTCCATGTCCGTAAACTCAATATCCTTTGGGAACTCCTTATGGATAGCAGCCAAACGCTCAAGACGTTCAAGGTCAAAGTCTGCAACCACGATGCTCTCAAGAGGAGGTACGCCTAGACTAGCACGACCAACCTCGTAAACATAGGGGACAAGGATACGCTCTCCGTCAATCTTAATCCATCTACCATTTGAACGGTACAGCCATCGAACTCGTGGCTTTCCATCCTTGATAGACTCTACCACACCCGCCTTGTAATCGGAACTGTTTCCGAGCCTAGCACCACGATATACGAAGGTGCCAACCTCAATCTTCTGTCCCCAACTATTTCGAATCACTCTTCCACCTGAATGTAGAAACTACCAACGATTCCCTTGTCACGGCGGGCCTTTTCGAAAATAACCTTCTTGTGACCCTTGAGCAAAAGCATCTCAAGGTCTTCTACAATCCGGTAGGTATCGTCATTCTCCATCCGTACAAGGTTAACTGACTGGTCTGCCTTACGCTCGTACATGTTATTCTCCCTTTTTGGAAAAAGCTTAGCCCCTAATTATATTGACGGATGTAGCAGCGTTCATCGGGGTTAACGTGTTGCCATTTACACCACAGTCCCAAGAATGGAACCGCCGGGATTCGAACCCGGAACTCCTTATTAGCAGTAAGATAACCGATAAACATCCGACCCGACATAATTAGGGGCTGAAAGTTTGGGAACGGATATGTGATGATAATCGGTGTTTTCTTCGCATAAGTAGATAACCGAAAATCTTCGACCCGAACGCTTAAGTATTTAGTTAGAAGGCCACTTCTCAAGCAGCCAAGTCTCAAGAGCCTTCTTGCTCTTGAAATTAGTTACATCATCCTTGCCAAGATGGAGTGCATAGTCCGAACGACCTGTCTTCTCAACCAACCCGCGCCACTTACCGTTTACTACGGCATTCAGCGTACCAGGCTTATCGGTCTCTCGCAAGTCGAACTTCTTGACCTTTGCCACTGTAACTCCTTTTGTTGAAAATAAAGCGCGCCATACGGGAATTGAACCCGCCTGTTGTCTTCCTTGACAGGGAAGTGACCATCCCAGCAGTCCCATGGCGCATGGTGTGGTTTTGTGAGGACCACCAACCTCTTACTTTAAGACTATCAGGAACGCCTAGTCGTGTCAAGCCTTCTATTTGTTCTGCGCTGTAGTCGCGCTCTCTTGCTTGCCGCTCGTCGTCTGTCAATCTCAGCCTGAGGAACAGTACCAAGATACATGGGCTTGCGCTGAATGGCAAGCAACATGACCAACTGGTATGTACTCGGACCAACATTCTCTGTCATGTTACTCCTTAAGTTTTAAAGCGGAAGAAGGGGGAGTCGAACCCCCAAGGGCTTTTACACCTCAACTGTTTTCAAGACAGGTTCCGTCGCCAATCGGATTGCTCTTCCATTATTTTATGGATATGGTGCGAGTTCGAATGGGCGGCTACTTTCATAGCGCTCCAGCCCAACAGGTAGGAATCGAACCTAGCCCGCTCAATTTCGGATAAGATAATCGAACATCATCGACCCATAAAGCTTGTGGATATAGGTACGAATATCGTTAATATGACCAGTGCTCTGCCGTTGAGCTACCGACGACAATTAAGTCCTCAGAGGGGAGTCGAACCCCTAACAGCCGGTTCCGGGATAAACAACATTCTACGACCCACAAAGTTGGGGAGGTGGGATTCGAACCCACGACCTATCGCTTATCAGACGATTGCTCTAACCAGACCGAGCTACACCCCAATGTTTTCGGATATGTGGTGGAAGGGAGATTCGGCTATACCCGCCGAAGGGTTGCCCGAAGGCGTCAATTAACCAATTTAATTTGAGTAGATAACCCTATCCAATCGACCCGAAAAGCTTGTCTCATTTCATCTTCTTCATAGTCTTTCTACGCTTGTATCTATCTACAGCAAGTTTCAGACCATCAATGATTGTCTTAAGACGTTGTTTAATCATCGTACACCCCCAACTTTCGGAAGTCAAGCACCCCCGCCAGGAGTCGAACCTGAGCTTATGGTTTTGGAGACCACCGTGCTACCGTAACACTTCGGAGATATGTTGTTGCAAGCTACTCCACAAGGACTCGAACCTCAATTCTCGGCACCAGAAACCGATGTCTTGCCATTAGACGATGGAGTAAAGTTGCCTGATTGTGGTTACGTCGTCACAGGCATTTGACGAGGAACATAATAGCCGGTTCCTTTAGGCGTATTACCATCTTACTACCGACTGGGGTCGGTGTCAAGTCAGTCCCACCAAGAACCGAGGCGTTCAGCAAACTTCTTCATTGCTTCAACAGCCTCCATGTACTTTGGCTCTTGGTCTACCCACTTCAATCTACTATACTCGTCACTTGCATAGAAGGCAAGAGGTTCATAGATTGACTTGCAGAAGGCTTCGAACTCTTCCATGTTGCTAAAGTCACCAGGGTAGCCATGGCCTGTAGAAAAATTCTCTACGGCACTAGCAATAACCCCGGAAATATATGTATCAAAGCACCACCAGTCAAATACAGAATAACCCCGAGACATTCGTTGCTCACGATGAATTTTTAGTTTCTCGGGGTCATCCTTGTATTCCTCAGATGGCCAATCCCATCCAGAAGCCATTACTCTCCAGTTATTATAACAGCTAGCGCAGACTTTCTAGGAACATGACCAATGAAACACATCCAGCAGTGGTCAATGCCACTGTGGCTACAGTCCTTTGGTCGCTTCTGCGTAGCTCTAGGTGAATTCTTGGGTTGTGGTCCAGAATTACAGTCAGGACAGGTTTCTCCTATAAGAAGAATCCTACCATTCATACAAGTATCACATGACATAGGCCGTGGAAGTCTGATTGTCCTATCCTTGCTTGGCCTCTCAGGGAGAGTACCATCAAGGTTAGGAATCAAGTCGCCCTTAGCAGCATTACAAGGTCTGTGAGCCTTTCTCAAGTTTGAAAGGTCATTAACCTCTTCGTATGTCCAGCCTTCAGCAAAACCGATAGACTGTGGGTACCAGTGGTCAATGGTCACCTCAAACAGTGGATTGTTTACATCCTTTGAAAAAGGTCCCTTGCACAAGAAACAGTTTAAACCATCTCTTCGCTCAATCGCAAGGACTAGCTCCTCACGAGTCATTATGTCAGTCATTGTACATTTCCTTTGCATGGCATATTTATCAGGAAGTCGGGATGACAGGAGTTGAACCTGCGACTTCACCGCCCCAAACGGCGCGCTCTACCAAACTGAGCTACATCCCGAAATTAAATCTCCATGTTCCGAACTGTTCTTGGGTCCTGATTCTATGGCAATTTGCGCACCTTACGTCGCACTTGCTAATTTCATCCATAATTCTAGACCAACTGTAGTTCCATAGTTCGGTTACATTGTGACTCTTTGTAAGTTCATCTCTATGGTCAAATTCTAGCACCCTAGGGTCAGAATTCCCACAGTCTACACATGGGTGAGTAGACAGATAATCCCACAAAGACTTTCTGTTTTTGTCAACAGTGTTTGCCTTGTTCTTCTCTTTACGAGCACGGTCACCATTTTGGTAACGGTCATGCTCGTACTTAGCGAAACATTGCCTACACCATACAGAAAAACCATCTGGAGATTTTGTTCTCTTTCGAAACTCTGAAAGTTCCTTTTCTTCGTTACACCTACTACAAGTTTTCATACTTGTAGTATATACGATTCGGAACTATAGTGCAAATCCCAAACCAGTACGGGTGATGGGAATCGAACCCACTCTACTGCATCCCAAATGCAGCGCGCTTCCAGTACACTACACCCATTCGTTTTGCTAGCTTGTGGCCTGACTTTAACAGGCTGTAAGGTCCACACCCCTTATCACAGTCAATCAGCATATCTATACACTGGAAGAACTTCCAGCTTCAACGTGCAATTTCAGTCTACCATACCTCAGAGGTACTGTCCAGTAGGCTTTGTTTGTACATCTAGTTGGTCAAGGTAGTTCTTGTAAGCTCCTGCGATGCCCTCAGCATACCTTCTTGCTTCAGCGGTGTCAAGGACTCTCATTGCCTTGAACAAAGACCCGGCCAAAATACCGATTGCCTTATGTTCAAGTTCATCACCAATGCCAATATCCTCCATGTCACGTGCAAGCTGGTTGAGTGTTTCAACACCAGTCTTTGCAACTTCGAACTTTTCTGATGGAGTAAGTTGTTCCATGTCTAAACCCTAACTGTTGATGACTGTTATGTCAAGAGCTTGTAGAGAGCATGTGTGAATTCGGAGTAGTGCTTCCTTACTGAACCCGGCGGAAGACCATCGTACTTTGCGTACTGTTCTTCCAAGCTTACCAGATTGGCATAGGCAGTTGGGCATACGAAAATATACCCCTCCGAATAGTCAATTCGATAGAGCTTAGCAGGCTTAGGAATATGCTTTCCTACGCACTCACATACTTCATTATTATCTACTAGAGTAATCTTCATCTCTTTGCTAACCAATTATTTAATGTATTTCTAGTTTAACGGGGCGTGAGCCCCGTGTCAACCCTAGATTGTGGAGATTCTGGCAAGAAAATCTTCAAGTTCCTGAGGAATCTTCCTCTTCGGAGGACGAATCACACCAGACTGCTCATACTCTTCAATTCTGTTCCTCTTAACCTCTTGCCTAACAGATTCAAGAGTCTTAACCTCAATTGTCTCATCCAAATTTCTTGGAGTATGAGCAATTGAATTATAAATTGCACCACAAACAGCATCAGAAAGGTCCTTAGAACCCTTCCTAGGGTGGTCAACCTTGTCATTCTTCATAATCCTAAGCTGAAGAAGCTCTTCAATAAGCAATTCAATCCTAGGACCGACAACTCTTTCTTCAGCAACAACCATTGCGAAGTCTTCATAGTGCTTCTTTGCTACAGACAGACGTTCAGACTTCATACCCTTCTCGTTGAGGTACTGCATGGTGTCAGCAGACTCCCAGCGGTCAAACGTAACGAGTCGGATATTGAACCCGCGTCTCCTGAGGCTCAGGATATATTCGCGAATCTCAGTAAAGTCTACGTTCTTGGTCTTGGATGGTGTCCAGAAACGTACCTGGTCCACAACCACAACCGGAGCAGGCTCCGTGAGCTTACCACCAATATTTCGCTGCTCCCACTTTTCTACGTGAGCCAGAGCAACGGCAGCATGGTCGTGTACTCGGGCAAGGTCTACGTGGATGTAGTACCTTTTCTCAGGGTCCGGCAAAAAGTTGGGGCGGAATGTGTTGTCCTCATTAAGCGTAGACTGTGAGTTAAAAGCTGACTCAATCTTGGCACGGTCCTTGAAGAACGCGTCAATGGCGTCCGGTGGCATACATGCGAACCTGGACAGTGCATCGATGGGGTCACTATAGAACGCAACCGTGAAGTCGTCAATATCCCTGGTTGGGTTGACTTCCCAAGTTGGTCTCTTTAGAGCGAATACCCTAGGAATCTTGTAGGAAATGATTTGGTCCTCTTCCCACTCAATAGAGAACTCATTTCCTTCCATTCCATCCTCAAGCTCCGGGTCAAGCTTAAAGGTGTGCTTTCTGATAACTGTTTCCTTTTCAGCGATTACAGCATCGTACCTTTGCTGAATGTAGTCACCACGGAAACGGGGGAATGAAAGCAAGACTAGCTTACCAAAGTCAGGGAATCGGGAGTCAACGGATGCCTTATACATCTTATAAACGGCGTCAGCAGTCTTTGCCTGTTCGTTACCAGATGTGGAGTCAAGAGCAAAACCGGAAATTTCGTCAAGAATAACGTACATAACGTTATAGCCCTCCCAAGCCTCGCGCTCGGAGTGACCTGAATAAACGTTGACGCTCTTGTCGAATGCGAAATGACCAGCCTTAGGCTCGTACTTTCCAATGAACCAAGGAGACCTTTCAATACGGTTCTTGAATCCCTTGAAGAAGACGTTATTAGCCTGCTGGGCATTAATGGCGATGTTCAGAATATCAATGGTGTCACCAGGTGGCTTGCCATAATACTTGGCGGGGTCTTTTAGACACAGCAAAAGATACACAATGTAAGCACACGCAATGGTGGATGTGTAGTCCTTGCCGGAACCCTTTCCAAGCTGGAAGATAACCTCATTACAGGTCTGGGACCATCTCTTTGCACCCTCAATAGGGCCATACAGATTGAAGAGAGTTTCCTTCTTATAAATCTGCGTAGAAGCTTTGATTAGCGTGTATTGGTAATGAGAAAGCGGAGGCAATCCGAGATAGTCTTCTGACTGTACGAATTCCTCAATAGTGACGGGACGCTCCTCAAAATCCTCACCATCAAGGAGATTGAGGAGGTCATTGAAATCTAGTGATGACATTAAACAACATCCCCAGAAACCGTCACAGGCTCAACCTTGCCAGTTACCTTGGCAAGCCTACGAGCTACTTCATATTTGCAGTGGTCACAATCAGCAGTTACTTCCTTAAGAATTGAAATAAGGATAGCCTGCTTCTCTTCCATATCTGCAAGTTCATCACCAATAGCAGCATCATCATACAACCCGGCCTTTTGAAGCATATCAATCTTCTTGGCCTCAATGTCTGCTACATTCTTTAGTACAGAATTCTTTGTCTTGTAATCGAACGCGGCATCAGCCTGCTCAACAGTTTCCCAAAGTCTTTCGGTAATCATTGAGTAATGCTGAATACCTTCTTGCAATGCCTGAGAAGCCTGCTCACGAATATCATCATTACTCCTGGCAATTTCACGCCATTCCGTAATGAGAGCGATTGCGTCAGCACGCTTAACTCCCAGCTCCCTAGCAATTACAGTGGGGCTGGTTGTACCCTTGATATACATCTGGGCAACAGCATTGATTTGCTCGTATCTATCGAGCAGTTCGATTTCTTTAGACATTATTTGTGTCAATCCATTCAATTACTGTCTTACCACCATGACCATGAATCTCTTCTAGGTCTCGGATACTGTCATAAACAGCAGTTGAAGCCTTGGCGGTAAGCCATCTCATCGCACATGTACCATCATCAAATTCTGTACCCTGTGCGACGGTTCCGGTGCCAGAGACACCGGACTCATCTTCGTTCCTAACGAGATTAAAACGTCTCATACCTTCTTTGTTCGCTTGCGCCTTACGCGCCTTGGCTTTACTACACCCTTAACCATTTCCACACGGAATGACCGGAAGGCTGAGCCTACCTCAATTGCATCAATCCATGTAGCACCAGTTACAGTGTTCCTAGCAAAGCAGCGAAACTTAAATTCACCTCTATTGTATTTTACCTTGAATTTCGTACCAGGTACCATCAAGTCACCGTTGAAATCATACTCGAATTCGGCAACAATGTCAGGATGTGTCTTGTACGCGCCCTGCCACCAACTATCTGGATTTGCAGTAGCCTTTGTTCTAGGTGCCATTATACCTTCATACCTCCGCCTGTGCTTGTGGGTGCCCAAACTGCCCCTGGCCTATCGATAGCCCGAACAAGTCGGTTACCGCAGCTCTCGCATCGTTGCGAATCGCGTTCATCAATCTTGGTCAGTCGTTCTTGGTCATCGTCACAGCACTGACACCAGTAAGTGTAAATTGGCATATCTTCCTTTCTAGGTCAATTATATTCTGGTTGACTAAAAAAGTCAAACAGACATATTTGCAACGATTGTAGCGAATTCCTGAATACTCTTGATTCGCTTCCTGTTATCACCAGGGTCTTGATTCCATGGCCTGTCAATCAAGTAACAGTCTACTCCAGCAGCAATCAAAGCGTCGTAGTTCTCCAACTTGTCCTCAACGAATACATCAGTCTCGACACAGGTCTTGTCTGCTGAGAAAGTCAGTGTATCATACTCCACCCCGTATCCGTCAAGCCAGAACTTTGTGACCTCCTGAGAAACCTCTGGAGTGAAACCAAACTGTCGGTCAGTAATGATGTGGACTGTATGACCGAAGCTCCTGATAAAGCTCAGAGCGCTTGGTGCCAGGTCTCTTGGCTGACCCCAACCGAAAACGATACGAGCGTCAACACCATCATTGCAGTGCTTCACGAACTCTTCAGTAGTCATTCCCCAATCATGATAGAAATGCCATTTATCTGGTTCACCTGGAATAATGCTGTACTTCTCTGCTAGTCCATGCCTGACTAGATACTCCCTGAGGGAGTCTGCAAAATCATAACAGACTCCATCAAGGTCAACTCCTACCTTCAAAGACCTTCCTCCTTACGCTCTTTTCGAATTCTTCTACGGTTCCATCATTGTGAATAAACCCGTCGAATTCGTAATGGTCTAGGGCAATCTCTGAAAGGTGGTTATTGGCAGGGCCAACACCTTCTCTTTCGATACGGTACATTCTACCACCACGGTCACGGATACCGATAGCCTCATTGGGGAATCGTACATCTGCAATAACGTATTTCTTGTTTTCAGAAAGGCTATCGAAAAGTGCGTCTACCCAAATATTATCACCGATAATCTTCCGGCCGCATTCAGTACCGAGAACTTGAAGTTGACGACGAATGTCATCTCCCCAAATCGTGCTCTTGTAACCATCCCAGCCCCATGTATCAATTACATGGCGAAGGTCTTCATTAAGGCCATTAGTAGCCCATACAGTCGGATTGAACTCATAGATGAATTCCCGCAATTTATCAGCGAAAGAGATACGAACAAAGCCGAGGCTCGAAAGAGCCTCGGCAGCCGTATCCTTACCTGACCTAGCGTATCCGCTTAGTCCAATAAGAATCATTAAATCTGATACCTCAAAACTAGGAACGCCTCTCGCATGAACAAAACGTCATTACGAGAAGAGTGGTCAGGCTCAGTGAACTTATATCCACGCTCGCTAAGCATCTCAAAAATCTGGTGCATGCTCGGCATGAAATCAAGATTCAACTTTGCCATGGCGTAAGACTGAACATCAAGCGTTCGATAGTGCGCCGTATAAAGATTGTTCTCTTCAAGGAAGCCTACATCAAACTTGGGGTTGCCAGCAACCATTGTCTGATTCTCTAGTGCCTTCTTGAAGGTTTCAATCTGCTCATCCGTAGCAGCAGGCTCAAGATAAACCCGGCGCTCGGAAAACTTTGTTAGGTCGTCAATAAAGGCCGGGACCTTCTTGACACCAAAGAAGAGCGTAACTGGCTCTCCTTCGTTTACAGCATAAGTGACCTCTACTAGCTTATCAGCCTTAGCGTCCAAGCCCGTAGTTTCACAGTCAACAAATACAAGCCTTCTATTACCCATTCCTCAACTTGTCCTTAATCTTAGTGGTGGACATTCCAGTTCGCCTATCTACATAGATAAGCATAATATCTTTTTCATCCAACCATTGCTTGGTGAAACCCATCTGACCATAATAATCACGACCAGCCCAGTCTGAACCAATTGCAACAACGTCAATTTCCTTGAAGTTTGAGTTCCAATCTTCAATTGTTTTCGTTGAGTTTTCTTCACCAATGTTTGGAATTACAAAGTCTACATATTTACATGAGTTTAGAATAACCTCACGTTCTCTATACGTCTGAATTGGTAGATTAACTTTAAATCTTTGAATAAATTCATCAGTATTTAGACTTACTACAACTGTTCCTGTGTAACCTGCCAATCTTCTACAGGCACGCAAGATTTCTACGTGACCTTCATGAAACAGGTCGAATGTCCCTCCTGTGTAAACGACGTTACTCATTAAGTCGTTCCACATCATTAGCTAGGAAGAGCTGAACATACTCATTAAATGCGCGCTCATCATTTTCCCAGACAGGTCCAGCGTTTGCTTCCGCGTAGGTCTGGTCATTTTCTGCCTTACCAGCATACGGGTGCAGATGCTCCATGTCAACATCTGGAAGATAGGTAAGAGTCCCAAGAGCCTCACCGAGCGTCTTCCAATAATTGTCTGCAAACAGGTGAATAAAAGTATCTGGCACCATATAACCCAAGATTCTAACGATTCGTGAGTCAAGGAATACACCTGTTGGCAGACCCTCGCCCTGGT
>Ga0137412_10000804_pt1 | contig 23375 bp, 17 predicted proteins | sample CZODoug2_1_16fun_FD_122160 | JGI IMG/M metagenome (GOLD analysis project Ga0137412, IMG submission 122160) | Vadose zone soil fungal communities from Angelo Coast Range Reserve, California, USA - CZODoug2_1_16fungal (Hybrid Assembly) | ecosystem: Environmental > Terrestrial > Soil > Vadose zone... | reverse complement strand
GTGAAAGAGCCGCCGAAGGTGCGACCTTCGGACCATGACACGGCATCGCCGCCGAGATAGATGTTCGAGGGGGTGGGCGCCGTCGAATTGGTCTGCAGCAGCGTGTGCTGCTTGTAGATTTTGTCGGTCACATTATTGACGTAACCGGTGAACATGACTTTTCCGACTACGTACGACAACCGCACATCACCGAGCGTGAAGCCCTGTTGGGTCACGTTGGGATCGACCTCATCGTTGGAATAGAAATAGTACTTGCTCGTGTACCTCCAGTCCGTGGCCAATAGGAGGCTCGCGCCGTTGGTCAGCGGAAAGCGATAGTCCGCGCTGACGACGTCAGTATTGCGGGGCGAACGGACGAACACGTTTCCTGCATAGCTGATGCCGCCCGTCGTGTAATCGGTGAATTTGGTAACGAGCCAACCCGCATTCACGCGCACATGCAGATTGTCCAGCGGCAGCGCTTCAACGGTGACTTCGGCGCCGTGCGCCTTGCCGGCGCCCGCGTTGGTCAGCTGCGATACCCCGGAAGTGACGACGTTGATCTGAATATCGTCGTACTTGTAGTAGAACACGTCGGCGTTCGCAGTCAGCCGCCCATCCAGCCATTCGCTTTTCGCTCCGAGTTCATATGACGTGAGGTGCTCGGGGTTCACGACGCCAATATTGGCGGCGGAGGTTGCCGAACTGTTGTAGCCGCCCGCGCGAAAACCATGCGCATATTTGAAATACGCACGGGCATGATCCGTGATCTTGTACTCCGGCGTCACGTCGTAGGTCCACGCCCCCCAGCCCTTGGTGAGATTTTGGGTGGCGATGCTGTTCAATCCGTTGACGGAACGGGGCAGCCACCAGTTGCTGGCATTGTTGTACTGCGATAAGGAATTCGCGGGCACCGACGGCGCGCTGAGAATGTTCAAATCGTCGCCCTTGATTTCTTTGGTGTAGCGCAAGCCGCCGGTTATATTGAACTGGTCCGTCACGTTGAACGTGCTGCTGCCGAATCCGGAGTAGCTCTTGGTGTTTTGTAGAAAGCTCGTATACAGATACTTGGGGTTCAGTCCGGTGGGAGTGGCGCCGGTGGCGGCGTTCGGCAATATGGCGGAAACCGTCTGCGAGTTGATGTCCTCGTCGAACCACATGGTGCCGACCAGCCAGTTCCAGCGGTCGCTGCGGGGCGATGCCAACCGCAACTCCTCGGAGAACTGCTGAGTGTGACCGGAGTTCCAGCCGCGTAAGATCTCGAGCGGCGTATCATCGGAATCCGAGAAAGCCACGGTCTGAAAGCCCTCGTAGCCGCTGATCGATGTCAGCGTATTGCGGCCCAACTGACCGGTCACCGTGAGCGCCACGCCCTCCTGGCGGATCTGCGTCGTGTTCGGCGCGTTTTGAGCGGTCGAGCTTGGATCCGGATTTGGCGTATATCCGCCCGGGGTGTTCGGCGTGTCCTTGTAATATTGGCCGTTCGGTCCGGTGCCAATGACGGTCCAAGGATTGCCATTCCCGTAGTAGTCACGGTAATGAACATTCAGCAGGGCGGTCCAATCCGAGGACAGATTGGCGAGGAGCTGCAAGCGTCCGGCATCGTCATGAAACCGCGTTTCAGTCGTGCCGGTATAGGTATTGTCATATGCGCCGGACGAGCTTTCGGCATGGAACGCCGCACGTGCGGCCAGCACATCGTCGATGATCGAATTGCCGTACGCGCCTTCGACCAGCAGGTCGTCATACGAGCTGCGGTCGACCTTGGCATATCCACTGGGCGTAAATGCGGGTTTTGCCGAAATGAAATCGATGGCGCCGCCCGTGGTGTTCTTCCCCCATAACGTGCCCTGCGGGCCCTCCAGTATCTCAACTCGTTCCAAGTCGAAAATCGGCTGACCCGTGGCATTGGCGTTGCTGAAATACACGTCATCGAAATAAACACCCACCGGACTCTGCACATCGAAGCCTTGTGCACCGGTCCCGACACCGCGTATCCACCAGCGCGGGCGGGTCGGAGCGGTTTCGCCCGCGGACGTATTGGCGACCAGATAAGTAATGTTGGCCGCGGAACTGCCGAGATCGGCCGACAGCACGTAATCGCCGCTGATTGCAGTGACAGTGGTTGGTACGTCTTGGATCGATTCGGCGCGGCGCTGCGAAGTCACGACCACGGCATCGAGTTGCGCTCTTGACGCACCGTCGAGAGCGTCCGTGGACACGGGAGACTCATCCGCCGGCGCTACCCGCGTGAAAGAAGACAGCACGGCGGCGCCAATCAATAATCGCCTGAGACGAAACCACATGAAGAATCCCCATTTGCAAGAAAGCGGTATGAGCGGAAAGAATCTCGTCATGGGCGCTATTCAGAAAGCGTGCCAAGCGGCGAGTGCGGTGTTTGCCCAATTGGGAAGACTTTCAAAAACAAGGAGTTGAATGTTTGAAGCGATGTCAGCAGTGCGTCTGCGGAAAAGCACTGCGCGGGCGCGCGGCAGGACGATGACGTTAACTGCGCAGCTCAGTGCTGATTTCCGGTCATGCGCCGTGAGGCCGCTACCGCAATAGTTTCAAATCACACATGCGCGATGGTTATAACCATCTAATTTCAAATTACTTCTCGCGTTGGTCGATATCAATAGACTGCAGACTGGCACTCAACGGCGCACGCTAAAGCGGCATGGCGACGTGAAGACCATAACGGCCCAGGGATACAGATCCGCGAAACCATGAGGTTCAATTAATGAGCACTGAATTCTTTTGGCGGTTGCCGCTGGGTAGCGACGGTCCGCAGTTGGCACTCGACAAGAACAATCGCGGCGCGGCGGTGCACCGCCCCGGCAACATCGCGCCGGGCCGCTTGCCCAGCGGCGAGCCGGACGGGTTTACCTACATCGATTACATCGCGCAGGTAGCGAAGGCCGCGGAGCTGGCCGGCTTCGAAGGTGCCCTGTTGCCGACTGGGCCGGAGCCCTGGGTCGTTGCGGCGGCGCTGGCGCGCGAGACTCGCCGCATCAAATTCTTGATTGCATTCCAAGCGACATGGACCTTGCCCGCGTATGCCGCGCAGCAGGCCGCAATATTGCAGACGGTCAGCCGCAATCGTCTCGAGTGGAACATCATTACCGGCGGAGTACCGGCGGCGCAGCGCGCCAATGGGGATTTTCTCGGTCATGACCTACGCTACAAGCGCACGGGCGAATTCCTCGACATCGTCAAGGGTCTCTGGGAAAACGACGCCTTCTCGTACGAGGGAGAAGTGTACCGTCTCGACAACGGCTCGCTTTGGCCCGGTGCCCGTCGAGAGCGCCGCCCGAGCGTGTATTTCTCCGGCTTTTCGGATGCTGCGTTGGCCGTGGCCGCGCGCCATGCCGACGTCTATCTCAATTGGGCCGAGCCGGTGGAGAAGCTCAAACCACATATCGAACGCGTGCGGGAACTCGCTGCCGAACAAGGCCGGACGGTGCGCTTCGGCGTTCGCGTCGATCTGCTGGCGCGGGAGACCGAAGAGGCGGCCTGGAACGAGGCGCGACGCCAATATGATCTGATCGATGCCAAGACCGCTGCCATCCTCAATCGCATCAACGGCGGTTCCGATTCCGTGGGTGCCGCTCGCCAGAGCGCCTATCACCAGAACAAGGATCGCTTTGACGATCTCATCGTCGGTCCCAATCTGTGGGCCGGCTTCGGTAAAGCCAAACCAGGACCGGCTGTGGGTTTGGTCGGCAGTTATCAGAATGTGGCGGAACGGTTGTCGGAATTCCGTGATGCCGGCATTTCAACCTTCATTCTCGCCGGCAGCCCGCATTTGGAAGAGGCGTTGCGTGTAGGTCAGGAAGTCTTGCCGCTGGTGCACAGCCGCCCGGCGCAAAGTCAGCTGTCAGCGGCGCCCGATGTGGCAAAGGTGGCCTGACGTGCCGCTGATGTCTACGCCGAATTGCCCCCGTGACCGTAAGGTCCAACTGCGCAGCAACGCGCCGGTTGCCGCAGCCTCAATCAACAACTAGGAGAGTCGGTCATGAGTCATTCAAATCTCGATACCTTGTGGTACACGCGCTGCCCGGTGCCGACCGGTCTCGGCATAGCTCTGCAAAAAGGCTGGTTGGAAGAGAGCTTTCGCGCCCAGAACACGGTGGTGAAGTCCCTGCGAGAATCCAACGACAAGGCGGTGCGCGAGTCGCACTTCGATCACACGCTGCAGAATTCGGTGCGCCATGGCGGCAACATTCCAGCCATCTGGGCGCGCTCGGCCGGCCGCGAAACTCGCGTGTTGGGATTGTCGTGGGCGGACGAAGTGCAGCTGGTCCTGACGCTCCCGGATTCCGGCATTAAATCGCCAAAGGATCTGAAGGGTCGGCGATTCGGTCTGCCAAAATGGGAAAACGTACAGATCGATTTCGCTCGTGCGCAAGCGATCCGTGGCCTGGAGAATGCGCTGCGTCTCAATGGACTCGAGGTCTCGGATGTGCAGCTCGTAGACTATGTCATCAGCTCTGGGCAGAGCGATGCCCCGGCTGAACGTATTGCCGGCACGCAGATTTTCAGCGGCCGCCGCTCCGGTGGTCAGGCGCGGGAACTGGTCGGTCTCCTGCGCGGAGAGGTGGACGCAATTTTCTTGAAGGGTGCGTCGGCTGCGCAGCTGGCGAATCTTTTCGGTTTGCACACGGTGATCGATACAGGTTCGCATCCGGAGCCGCTGATTCGCTCCAACAACGGCACGCCGCGGACGTTGACCGTCGATCAACATCTAATCGAGAGCCATTTTGATGCCGCGGTGCGCATCGTGGATCAGGTGCTGAGCGCAGAGCAGTGGGCCTGGTCCCATCCGGACGAAACACGGCAATTTTTGGCTCGAGAGAGCAATAGCAGCGAGTACTGGGTGTCGGCTGCCTATGGCACAGACGCGCATTTGCGGCTCAGGACCAATCTGGATGAGCTGTCTATCACGGCCCTGCAGGATTTCACCAACTTCCTGCATCGCTGGCAGTTCATTCCCAATGGCGTCGACGTCCGCACGTGGATAGATTCCCGAGCTTTCCATGCGGCGCTCGAGGCGCGCGGGGTGGCGGCGGCTTGACCGTCCGTGGGAGCGGTTTGATAAGTCAATTAACTCATAAGCTCAGACGGAAAACTTCGTTGGCGATCGAGAGCGGAAGCCATAGGCTGGCAGTGGGGACCTTATGAGGAGGTATTCCAATGAGTGCCGTATTTGATGAAGCCGTAGCCGAGCTGGGTTCGGTTCAGGGAAGCTTGAACTACACTCGCGATACCGGTGTGCGGCCGGTGAACTACACATTCGATCCGCCTGCCGGTGTTCCGCGAAACAGCGGCGAGGTCGATGCGCGAACCGTGACGATTCATAACGCTCGGCGGGAGACAGGACTCGCGCTCGACGTCAGTGGATTCGAAATGATCGAGCATCGGAGCTCGCTCAAGGATTGGGCGGCGTTTAGGGATACCGACCGCGTAAAGGCGACCGACTATCCAGAGGTTTGCCGGGCGATCAAAACCCGCACCGGTGCGGACAAGGTATTGATATTCGATCACACGCTACGCGACAGTGGCGTCGAAGCCGGTCATGTCGAGTTGCGCGAAGTGGTCCGGCGGGTTCACGACGATCAAACGCTGGACTCCGCGCCGCGGCGAGTGGCAAGGCATCTCAGGCCGGAGGAAGCCGAATGGCGTCTGAAGCGGCGTTTTGCGATCGTCAATTTCTGGAGGCCGATCGGCGGCCCGGTGTTCCAAACACCGCTGGCGGTATGTGACGCTCGAACGATCGTTTCGTCCGACCTGCTGCCGAGCGATCTAGTCTATCCCGACTGGACAGGCGAGACCTATTCGGTCGCCTTCAACCCGCGCCATCGGTGGTACTGGTATCCGCACCAGCTACCATCGGAGGCCACGTTGCTCAAGATCTACGACTCCGCCGCCCATGGGCCCGCACGCCTGACCGCGCATACCGCATTCGATGACCCGACCAGCCCGCCGAATGCGCCGCCCCGCCGCAGTATCGAGGTGCGTGCAATCGTGTTCTGGTGATTGCGCATGGGGCTCGCTATGCCGTCCCGCGGCCGGCCCAGCGATGCGCTGCAAACGCCAACGCCACGGCGATGAACGGCAGAAGCACCACGGCGTCGGCTTTGTGCACGATGAGGGCGCCGGCGATCAGCGCACCAAACAGGTAAGCGACGACCACCGCGCTTTGGATTTTCACGTCCTTCAGACCCAATGCGTCGCCGTTGGCAAGTGAATCCGCGATCGTTCCGACGAGCTTGGTGAGGGTCGTCGTGAACACGATGGTCGTCAGGCTGATCGTTTGACCGATGACGGCCTGTACTCCCATCGCCACCGCCAGCAGCAAAATCTGCAGGTGATCCGAGGGCGCGTGTGCGGCATGAGGGGTCCACATGGCATATAGGGCGAAGAACAATAGCAAACCCATCTCGGTCGCGAGCAGTAGGCTTAGCGCCTGGTCTTGGGCGCGGCTGCGCCGCTGAAGTACGCCCAGGGCGCAACCCAAAACGAACCCGCTCAGGGCGACCACTGACCCCATGGCCGATTGTGCATCGCTCTGCGCGACGTAATAGGCGAGCAAGGCGAAATTGCCGGTCATGGCCGATGCGAATACCCCGCCTAAAGTGGCGAAGCTGATGACGTCGACCGTGCCCGCCGCAATCGCGGTGAGCAGAAGAATCGTATCGACGTGGTTGAAAGGGCTTTTGTCCGGCATGACTCCATCTCGATGTGCAACCGAGACTAACTCAGATCCGACGAAAAAAGGAGCCGTCTACAGCGGCCCCGACGTCGGTCCGCGCTGCGCGTCCGGGCTACCCGGCAGGAACAGCGCGCCCGGCCGCCCATCGACGCAGTGCCGAGACCTTCTCCGCCATCACAATCGATAGCGGTCGGGTAGCCCTGAGTTCAGACAGAATTGACTGCGCCGATGCGGGCGTCCGGTGAGCGTTGGCGGTATAGAGTGCCGCCACTACCGCCTGCTCGATTTCCGCGCCGGAGAAACCCTCGCTCGCTCGGACCAACGAGGCGACCACCGCATCGTCCAGCAGCAGATGGCGCTTGAGTAGGTGAATCGACAGGATCTCCGCTCGCGCGGCCGCATCCGGCAGATCCACGAAGAAGATCTCGTCGAACCGGCCCTTGCGAATCAATTCGGGCGGCAAGCTGGTGATGTCATTGGCGGTGGCCAGCACGAACACGCGCGCGTGCTGCTCGGCCAGCCAGGTGAGGAAACTGCCCATGACTCGGCGCGACGTGCCGCTGTCGGCGTCGCCGGTGGCAAATCCCTTTTCAATCTCGTCTATCCATAGCACGCAGGGAGCCAACAGTTCAGCCGTTCCCAGCGACTCGCGCAAATTGCGCTCCGTCTCGCCGATAAATTTGTCGAACAAGGCGGCGCAATCCAGACTCAGCAGCGGCATGCCGAACACGGCCGCGGCGGCGCGGGCCGCCAGACTCTTGCCGCACCCTTGCACACCGAGCAGCAGCACGCCTTTGGGCGGATCAAGCTGCGGAGCCGAACCGTCGAAGGCAGCTCGGCGTTTTTCCAACCACGCTTTGAAATAGCCGAGCCCACCCACTTCGGAAAAGGCGGCGGTATCGTGTTCATAGCGCAAAATGCCGCGCCGGTTCAACAATTCATATTTCGCGCGCATGATGTCGGGAATGTCCGAACTCGTCAGCGCACCGTCATCGAAGATGGCCTTGCGCGCCAGGCGCAGCGTGTCGGCGGCGGAAAGGCCGCTCAGGTTCTCGACGAATAGTTCCAACGCCTGGGCGTCGGTTTCAAATTTTCTGCCGGGGTTGGCGGCGGTCCATTGGCGGGCGACCTCAGCGACAATCCCGCGTCTTTCAGATTTGTCCGGCAGGGCAAGATCGCAGCGTGCACCGAAGTCCTCAAGTTCTCTGGGCATCTCGATGTCCGCACTGAGCAAGAGCACGGTGCGCGCGCAACGTTCATACTCGAGGCAGATATCCTTGAGCATGCGCACGTGCAAAGGCTCCTTGAGGAAGGGATGGAAATCTACGAGCGCATAGACGGCACAAAGATTGGTCGCGCGAATGTGGCGCAGCACGTCCGCGGGATCCGACAAGTGACGTTGGCTGGCGCCGCTGTCCGTATCCAGGCGCCGCAGCCCGTCGGTAATCGTCCACTCGAATAACGGCAGACCTAGCGCCAGCTTTCCAGTCAAGTCACCGGCGCCCGCCCCGCTCGGCGCCGGCGTCATCCCGGGAGCGCGCCGGCAGGCTCGCTGAAGCAGCTTCAGTACCCGGCGCTCGTCACGTGATTCGACCACGATCAACGGCACGCGCGAACGCAACAGGACTTCCAAATCGCCGTAGCTCATGGGTCCCCAGACTACCAGATCATCTACTCGGCCTTGCCCAACAGCGCACAAAACCGAAGAAATTCGATGTGCGTGCGGTTAACGGACTCGCGCGCTTGCTATAGAGGAGATCGGCGAGGGACGGGTAAGTCGCTGCGGTGCGGTTCAGTGTTTCGCGCGCGCATATCGAGTTCGGATGGCCTCGAGCATGGGAGAAGCGGCGTGCTGCAAATGGTCGGCGTGGCCGGCGTAGAGTAGCCCTATTTGACGCTTCAAGTTGAAACCTGCCAACAGCGGGCGGACGACGCCCTTCATGGTGTAGGACGCGGGCATTACGGTGACGCCCAGTCCGACTTGGACCAGCGCCAGAACCTGTTCGTCGTTGGTTCCGCGAAACGCAAAAAAAGGGCGGACGCCTCGTTCGGTAAAATGCCGGCTCGTTTCCGAGAGCACCTCGCAGTGACGACGCACGATCATGGTGTTGTCCGAAAGATCCTCGGCGGCAATCGTCGCCTTATGGGCCAACGGATGAGCGCTGTGGATGGCGAGCGCATAGTGCTCCGTAAATAGCGACTCGCTCGTAAACCGATCCGACTCCTGCCGCACGATGGTCAAGGCAACGTCGATCTGCCCGCGGCTCAGCCGCTGCAATAGCTCTCGTTCATTACCTGGGATGATTTGCAGGCGCTCAGGTGTGGCCGCCCGCTGCGCGGTTCTTATGGCGTCGGTAAGCTGCGAGATCGGATATGTCGAGAGCATGCCGAGACGCAGCGCCCGCGCCGGCCTCATGTCGACGACGGCGGCTTCCGCCAAATTGAATTCGTTCTCGATGCGCCGCGCGTGGGCCGCGAGGCGCGATCCCGCGTCGGTAATATGCACTCGCTTGCTGGTGCGCTGAAAAAGGGACGCGCCGAGAAGCCGTTCCAGCTTGCCGATCCCGATCGATAGCGTCGGCTGGGCGACGTTGAGCTGTTTGGCCGCTTTCGAGAAGCTGCCGCAATCGATGACGGCCAGGAAATAGCGTAGCAGGTAGCGGTCAATCATAGATACAGACTATGGCTATGGCATCGATCTTTCAATTTTATTATAGGATCAAGGCGCAGTAACATGGCGAGGACCAGTAGCAACCGGGGGGGTGCCCAGCATGTCAGCGCTGCCGATGGACTTCGGTTTGGGTGAAACCGCCGACGCAATTCGCGACACGACGGCTCGGTTCGCGGCTGAAAAGATTTCGCCCATAGCCGCCGAAATCGATGCGAACAATCGCTTTCCGCGCGAATTATGGCCGCAGATGGGCGACCTTGGGTTGCATGGCATTACCGTCGAGGAGGAATGGGGCGGCCTTGGGCTGGGCTACTTGGAGCATGTGATCGCCATGGAAGAGATTTCCCGGGCTTCGGCGTCCGTTGGCCTGTCGTACGGGGCGCACTCCAATCTGTGCATCAATCAGCTTCGACGATGGGCGACTCCCGCGCAAAAGAATCGATATCTGCCTAAATTGATCAGCGGCGAACACGTCGGATCGCTTGCCATGAGCGAGGCCGGCGCCGGTTCGGACGTGGTATCGATGACGCTCAGGGCCGAGCCCCAAGGCGACCGCTATGTGCTCAATGGCGCGAAGTTCTGGATAACGAACGCCCCGGAGGCGGATACCCTGGTCGTCTATGCGCGCACGAGCAGTGCTGCGGGCGGGATTTCGGCGTTCATCGTCGAAAGAGGCATGAAGGGGTTCGGTGTTTCGAAAAAACTCGACAAAATGGGCATGCGCGGCTCGGATACCGCGGAACTCGTATTTGAAAACTGCGAAATACCCGGGGAAAACCTCATGGGCGGGCTTGACGACGGTGTACGCATATTGATGAGCGGGCTAGACTACGAGCGCGCGGTGCTCGCCGCCGGGCCGTTGGGACTGATGCAAGCTTGCCTCGACGTTGTATTACCGTATGTACGTGATCGTAAACAGTTCGGACGGCCCATCGGCTCGTTTCAGCTCATGCAAGGCAAGGTAGCCGATATGTACGTCGCGCTGAGTTCCGCCCGGGCTTATGTCTATGCCGTCGCGCGCGCGTGCGATGCCGGCAAGACCAACCGGATCGATGCAGCGGGTGCGATATTGCTCGCGTCGGAAAACGCCGTGCAGACCTGCCTCGAGGCCATCCAGGCGCTGGGCGGTGCGGGCTACACCAAGGAATGGCCGGTCGAACGCTTCCTGCGCGATGCCAAGCTCTATGATATCGGCGCCGGAACCAGCGAGATTCGCCGCTTCCTGATCGGCCGGGAGCTCACCGGCGAATGACGGCGACGTCGGAAAATGCCCGTGTGAACACGGAGTTGGCGGCGCAGCTGCGCCGCCGAGTGGCCGCCGCGGCGCAGGGCGGCCCGGAGGCAATCCGCACGCGCCATACCGCCCGCGGTAAACTTCTGCCACGCGAGCGAGTGGATAAGCTTCTGGATCCCGGGTCGCCTTTTCTCGAGATTGGGCAGCTGGCTGCGTTCGGAATTTATGAAGACCAAGCTCCCGGCGCGGGTGTCATCGCCGGAATAGGCCGCGTGTCGGGGCGCGAGGTGATGATCGTCGCGAACGATTCGACCGTCAAAGGCGGTGCCTACTTCCCGTTGACCGTCAAGAAGCATCTGCGCGCGCAGGCGATCGCTCAGGAAAACGCGCTGCCCTGCATCTATCTGGTCGATTCCGGCGGCGCAAATCTTCCCTACCAGGCAGAAGTGTTCCCCGACCAAGAGCATTTCGGCCGGATCTTCTTCAATCAGGCGCAGATGTCGGCGCAGGGCATTGCGCAGATCGCGTGCGTCATGGGGAGCTGTACTGCGGGCGGGGCCTACGTGCCGGCCATGTCGGACGAGACGGTCATCGTCAAGAACCAAGGCACCATTTTCTTGGCTGGACCGCCCCTGGTGAAGGCGGCGACCGGCGAGATCATATCCGCAGAGGAATTGGGCGGCGCCGACACGCACGCACGCCGCTCAGGGGTGGTGGACCATGTGGCGGAAAACGACGCGCATGCTCTTTTGATCGTGCGCGACATCGTCAGTCGCTTGAATGGAGTCAAAGAGACGAGTATCGAATTGCGGGCGCCGCGGCCGCCGAAGCTCGATCCTCAGGGGCTGTATGACATCATTCCTAGCGACGTCCGCGCACCCTACGACGTGCGGGAGGTCATCAAGCGACTGGTCGATGATTCGGACCTGCACGAGTTCAAATCGCTCTATGGCTCGACGCTGGTATGCGGGTTTGCGCATATCTGGGGAATCCCCGTCGCCATCCTCGCCAATAACGGGGTGCTGTTTTCCGAAAGCGCACTCAAGGGCACGCACTTTATCGAGCTTGCCTGTCAGAGGCGGACACCCCTGTTGTTCCTGCAGAATATTTCCGGCTTCATGGTCGGCGGAAAATACGAGGCAGGCGGAATCGCCAAAGACGGCGCCAAGCTGGTGACCGCCGTGGCGACCGCTTCTGTACCGAAGATCACCGTGCTCATCGGTGGAAGCTTCGGCGCGGGCAACTACGGGATGGCCGGCCGCGCCTATTCACCACGCTTCCTGTTCACGTGGCCCAATAGCCGCATCAGCGTCATGGGCGGCGAACAGGCGGCGGCGGTGCTGGCGACGATCAAGCGCGACGCCATGGAAATCCGTAATGAGGTTTGGACGGCGGGCGAAGAGGCCGCGTTCAAGGCGCCGGTGCGCGCCCGTTATGAAGCGGAAGGCGATCCTTACTATGCAACCGCGCGATTGTGGGATGACGGCATCATCGATCCCGCGCAAACTCGCGACATCCTTGGCCTAGCCTTCGCCGCGACGTTGAACAAGCCGATCCCGACGCGCGCGCAGTTCGGTTTGTTTCGGATGTAGCCCGTGATCGAATCGCTGCTGATCGCGAACCGCGGTGAAATTGCCCGCCGCATCATCCGAAGCGCCCGGCGCTTAGGAATTCGGACCATCGCTGTTTATTCGGCTGCCGATGCGCACGCTCCCTTCGTGAGGGAGGCGGACACTGCAGTCGCCATCGGCGCCGCCCCGGCGCGCGAGAGCTATCTATCCGCCGAGAAAATCCTTGCCGCCGCCAAATGGAACAACGCCGAGGCCATTCACCCGGGCTACGGCTTTTTGTCGGAGAACGCCGCGTTTGCCGACGCCGTGCAGGCAGCCGGGCTCATTTGGGTCGGGGCTCCTCCCGCCGCGATTCGTGCGATGGGGTTGAAGGATGCGGCCAAGGCGTTGATGATGCAGGCCCAAGTGCCGGTGACTCCCGGATATCTCGGCGAGAATCAGCAGGCGTCGCACCTGAAGAGCGAAGCCTCCGTCATCGGATATCCCGTGCTCATCAAGGCCATTGCCGGCGGCGGCGGAAAGGGCATGCGTCGCGTCGAGGAGGCAGCCGGCTTCGAGGAGGCTCTCGCCTCATGCCGGCGCGAGGCGGCGGCGGCCTTCGGCGATGATCGGGTGTTGATCGAAAAATACATCAGCTCGCCGCGGCACATCGAGGTGCAGGTATTCGGCGATACTCATGGGCAGATCGTGCATCTTTTCGAGCGCGACTGTTCGCTGCAGCGTCGCCATCAGAAGGTAATCGAGGAAGCGCCCGCGCCAGGCATGGATGCCGAGACGCGTGAGTTCGTGTGTTCGATTGCCGTGAAGGCGGCCCGCGCGGTGAGCTACGTCGGCGCGGGGACCATCGAATTCATCGCAGACGCCACGCACGGGTTGCGCGCCGATAAGATTTGGTTCATGGAGATGAATACGAGGTTGCAGGTCGAGCATCCGGTCACCGAAGCGATTACCGGCCAAGATCTGGTCGAGTGGCAATTGCGGGTGGCAAGCGGCGAACCCTTGCCCCTGACCCAAGACGCTCTTCATATCGACGGCTGGGCCATGGAGGCACGGCTTTACGCGGAGAATCCGGCTGCCGGCTTTCTACCGTCTATCGGTCCGCTGCGGCATTTGCGATTTCCAGCCGATATCCGTGTCGACAGCGGAGTCGAGCAGGGCGGCGAAGTCACCGGGTTCTACGATCCGATGATCGCCAAACTGATCGTGCACGCTTCCAGCCGCAAAGCCGCCGCACGCAAGTTGGCCGCTTCGTGCGCAAGCGTCCAAGTCTGGCCGGTGCATACCAACGCCGCTTTTTTGGCACGGGTTGCCGACGATGCGGCATTCGTAGCGGGTGAGATCGACACGGGATTCATAGAACGCCGCGCCGATACCTTGATACCGTCGCTCGAACCCAGCGAAGAGGTGGTGCGCGCAGCGGCTTGCGCGCTCGTGTCGGACAATGCATCCAGCCCGTGGAGCGGCCTGGTAGGGTTTCGGCAAAATGCGCCCTTGCACTTGAAGATTGACGTCGCCGTGGGTGAACACACCTATTCCGTGGCCATCGATCCGCCGCAGCAGCCGGCGTCGATCGTGAGCATCGACGGTCAGCGCGTATTGTTCCGCTGCGGGGAGGCATGGAGATTCGGTCTGCCCGATAGTGCTCGGGTCGACGGCCCCGCTGCGCTATCGGATGGAGCTTTACAGTCGCCCATGCCGGGTCGCATCGTCAGCGTGTCGGTGCGTCAAGGCCAGATCGTCGCCAAAGGGCAGACGCTACTCGCGCTCGAGGCCATGAAAATGGAACACGCGCTCATTGCTCCGTTCGACGGAACCGTCGGCGAAGTGGCGGTGTCCGTGGGCGATCAGGTCGCCGAAAACGTGACGCTCGTGCGAATCGTCGCAGGCCCAATCGCGGGGAGCGGCTGATGGCGGTCCACCCGTGAGACTTCGCTCGCTGTTGTTCGTTCCGGGCGATCGGCCGGATCAGATGCAAAAGGCGCTCGGGGCAGGGGCGGATGCGCTGATTCTCGACTTGGAAGACTCGGTGGCATTGCAAGGCAAGGCGCAAGCGCGCGCCCATGTCGCGGCGTTTCTCAATCGCGACCCCCGATCAGCGGCGCTTTTTGTACGGATCAACCCGTTGACTTCCGGCCTGACGGACCACGACCTCGCCGCCATTGCGGATGCCCGGCCCGACGGCTTGATGCTTCCCAAAGCCGAAGGTGCCGCATCCATCATCGAGTTGGGACAGCGGATGCTGGCGCGCGGCATGTCGGCTACGCGCATCTTGCCGATCGCGACCGAAACGCCCGCGGCGATATTTCGGTTGGGGGAATACCCGGGAGTCGCTGATCGTCTCCTGGGATTGACGTGGGGAGCGGAAGATTTGCCCGCCGCCATCGGCGCGACCACATCGCGTCAGCCGGATGGCGCCTTCACCGCGCCGTATGAGGTGGCGCGCGCACTCACGCTGTTCGCGGCGCATGCGGCGCAGGTGCCGGCAATCGAAACCGTTTATCCGGCGTTTCGCGATCACGACGGGTTGTCGCAGTTTGCCGGCCGCGCTGCCCGCGATGGCTTCACAGGCATGATGGCGATTCATCCGTCGCAGGTGAAGATCATCAATGATGCGTTTACCCCGTCGGCGGAGTTGGTCGCACGCGCGCGGCGGATCGTGGCGGAATTCAGCAAACATCCCGATGCCGGCGTGGTCAGCATCGACGGCGCGATGTTCGATGCTCCTCATCTCAAACAGGCGCAGCGCGTGCTCGCGCAGAGCGACGCGGCCGGGGAGCCGCTAGAACGCTGACTCGTCGAGCGCCATCATCGATGCTTTACCGGCCTTGATGGCATACAACAAGGCCCCGGCTTGGGGCAGGATGCGGTCGATATAAAATGCCGCCGTGATTCGTTTGGCGCGATAGAACGCGGCGTCCTCGCCGTTGGCCGCCGGCAGTTTGTCAGCCGCGACTTTCGACATGCGCACCCACATGAATCCGAGGGCTACCAGTCCCAGCATTCTGAGATAGTCGGTCGAGGCCGCTCCGGCTTCTTCCGGATCGCTGAAGCTTTTCTGAGCGATGAAGCCGGTGGCGAGCTGCAGCGCGCCGAACGCCTTGGCAAGGGACTTTACCAGCGCACCGATGTCCGGATCGTCGCCATGCTTCTCGATGAATTCGGCGACCGGGTGAAAAAAACGTCGCAGCGACCGACCCATGTTCGCCGGCAGCTTGCGCCCGACCAGGTCCAGTGCCTGCACGCCGTTGGTGCCCTCATAGATCATCGCGATGCGCCCGTCACGTACGAACTGTTCCATGCCGTGATCGACGATGTAGCCGTGGCCACCATAGGTTTGCAGGGCGAGATTGGCGGCCTCGAACCCTAAGTCGGTGAACAGGGCCTTCACCACCGGCGTCATCAAAGCGATGAAGTCCTCGGCTTCCGTGCGTTCTGCTGACGCCGGCAGCCGTTCCATGCGATCGAGGGCGTTGGCCACCCAGACGCCGAGCGCACGGCAGCCCTCATTGTAGGCGCGCATGGTCATCAGCATGCGGCGCACGTCGGGATGGACGATGAGCGGATCGGCCGCCTTTTCGGGATGCTTCGCGCCGCCGAGAGACCGGCCTTGCAGCCGCTCCTTGGCATAGGCGGCGGCGCTTTGATACGCCACTTCGCCGATGCCAAGACCCTGAGTACCCACCGACAAGCGTTCGCTGTTCATCATGACGAACATCGCCCGCATCCCCTTGTGCGGTTCGCCCACCAGCCATCCGGCCGCATCATCAAAGGTGATCTGGCAGGTCGCCGAGGCTTTGATGCCCATCTTGTGTTCGATACCCACGCATTTGACGCCGTTGCGCGCACCCACCGTGCCGTCGGCATTCGGCAGAAATTTCGGCACGACGAACAAGCTGATGCCCTTGACGCCGGGCGGCGCGTCCGGCAGACGCCCGAGCACCAAGTGGATGATGTTCTCGGTGAGATCGTGTTCCCCGGCGGAAATGAAAATCTTCGAGCCGCTCAAGCGGTAGCTGCCGTCGGATTGCGGCACCGCTTTGGTTCGCAGAAGACCAAGATCCGTGCCGCAGTGAGACTCGGTCAAGCACATGGTGCCGGCCCAGCTGCCGTCGACGAGTTTCGGTAAGTACAGTTTTTTGAGCGCTTCCGAGCCGTGACTCTGCAGCGCGAGATAGGCGCCGTGGGCCAAACCCGGATACAGACCGAACGCGAGGTTGCAGCCGCAGATCATCTCCTCGACCAGCTTGGCGACACCCTCCGGCAGCCCTTGACCGCCGTACGTGGGGTCGGAACTGAGTGAGCCCCATCCGCCTTCGACAAACGCTCGGTAGGCTTCCTTGAAACCCTTCGGCGTGCGCACCACGCCGTCGTCGAAATGGCAGCCCTCGGCATCGCCGCTGGCGTTCAAGGGGAGCAGCGTGGCGCTGATGAACTTTCCGGCTTCATCGAGAATGGTGTCGAGCAGATCGGGCGTGATCTCTTCCAACCCTGGCAGTGCCCTCAAGGCCGCGCTGTCGTGCAACTCATGAATCACGAAGCGCATGTCGCGCAGGGGCGGGGTGTAGGTCTGCATGTTCTGTCTCCGGATCCTAGTTGCGCAAGGGCTTGCCCGTCACGAGCAGATGCTCGATCCGCGCCAGCGTTCCCGCAGTCTTGAGGAGCCGCATGAAGGCGGCACGCTCCAATGTCAGTAGCTGATCTTCATTCACCACGTCGATGAGATCGGCGGTGCCGCCGGACAGCACATCGGCCAGCGCATCAGCGACCACCATGTCGTGATCGGTCGCGATGCCCCGATGATGAAAACCCTCCGCCGCCATGGTAAAGGCCAACTTGCCGGAAGCGCCGGGTAGCTTGAGGTCGACCGGCTGCGGCGGCGCATAGTCGACCGCCAGTTTCAGCGCACGCGCCTTCGCGTCCGCCAACAGCCGGTAGCGATTCATGGTGATCCCGTCCTCAGCACGCAGGAACAGCAATTCCTTCGCCTCTGCCGCAGATTTCGACACGGTCGCGGTGCTGACCGTCTCGAATACCTTGGTGGGTGCCGGCATCGGGCCTCGCGGCAGCAAGCCGCTGATCGACCAGCGCGACAGCATTTCCTTGCAGCCGCCCCAGCCGGGCACCACGCCCACGCCGCACTCGACCAGACCGATGTAGCTTTCGGCATGGGCCTGCACGGCGTCGCTGTGCAGTAAGATCTCGCAGCCGCCGCCGAGCGCCATGCCAGACGGTGCGCTGACCACCGGGAAGGGAGCGTACTTCAGCGCCTTATAGGTTTGTTGGCCCGCGGCGATCAGTTTGTCGATCTCGCTCCAGGCCGCAATGTTGGCCGCGAAGATTACGAGACCCAAGTTGGCACCGACCGAGAAATTCCGTCCCTCGTTATAAATGACCAACGCTTTGTACTTCTCCTTCACCAACGGAATGGTCTTGCCCAAGAGCGCGATGATCTGATCGTCGAGCGAATTGCTCTTGCTCGTGAATTCGAAGCACAGCACGCCGTCGCCGATATCCCACACCGCAGCGGAGCCGTTCTTGAGCACCGGCGTCGAGACTCGTTTGACATCCTCCAGCATGAGCACGCCGTCCGGGCGGTGCATGTCGTGGTAGGCGCCGTCCATGCCGAGGTACTGCCTGCGTCCGTCTTGAAGCCGATAGAAAGTCTTGTCCTTTGCCGCGCGCAGCAGCGCGGGAACGGGCAGACCATCCTTCTCCAGTTTTTCGACCAGCCAACCCGCGCCCAGCTTATCGATCAGTTCGAACGGGCCCCATTGCCAGTTGTAGCCGAGGCGCATGGCCTCATCGATGGCATGGATGTCGTCCGCGGCCTCCGGAACGAGGCTCGCCGCATAGGCGAGCGTTTGCCCGAGCACGCGCCACGCGTACTTGCCGATCCTGCCGCGCGAAGAGAGGAGTGCACGCAGATCTTTCGACGCGCCCGCAAGTTCCGGCAGCTCGCGTCTCTGTTCCGCTCGATAGACCCCGGAGGCGAGGTCAATTGCTTCTTTGAGCTTACCGCCGCCCGCACGATTCAGACGGTAGAACCCGCCCTTACCCTTGCGGCCGATGTAGCCGTCGGCAATCATCTTGCGAATCAACGGCAGGTCGTGATTGGCGGCGTGGAAGGGATCGCCCGGCGGCAGAGACTTGGCTAGGCTCGCGTTGATGTGCGGCATGAGGTCGAGCCCGACCAGGTCGATCAGACCAAACACGCCGGTTTTTGGAATCCCCATGGGCTTACCGATCACCGCGTCCGCCTCTTCGACCGTGAGTCCTAACGCGATGGCCTCGACCACACCGACCTGCAGCCAGTAAACACCGAGACGGTTTGCAATGAACCCCGGGCTGTCCTTGCAGCGTACGATGCTCTTGCCGAGCACGAGGTCCGCAAAGTGACCGACGGCCTCCGCAAGTTGCGGATCGGTGTTCGGGCCGGTCACGATTTCCAACAACCGCATGTAGCGCGGCGGGTTGAAGAAGTGCGTGATGAGGAAGTCGCGCGTAAACCCGTCGCTCAGGCCTCGAGTCAACAACGCCAACGGAATGGTCGAGGTGTTGGACGACACCGCCGTGCCCGGCCGACGCACCGCATCGATCTTCTTGTACAACGCCTGTTTCACGTCCAGCCGTTCCACCACCGCCTCGATGATCCAGTCGCTCTCGGCGATTTGCGCGAGATGATCGTCGATGTTGCCGGCGGTCACGAGCTTCGCCGCACGCGGCGACATGAAGGGCGCGGGCTCGGTTTTCAGCATTTTGGCTATCGCACCTTCGGCCAGTACGTTGCGATTGGCAGCGCCGTCCGGGACTATATCGAGCAGCAGTACCGGGACGCCGGCATTGGCGAATTGTGCAGCGATGCCGGCGCCCATGACGCCGGCGCCGATGACTGTGGCTTTGCGGATCGGTTGCATTCGGTCGCTCCTCTTTAGATCCGCTCGAGGATCGTGGCGATGCCCTGACCGCCGCCGATGCATTGGGTGGCAAGCGCATAGCGGCCGCCGACCCGCTGCAAGAGACTGGCCGCTTTGCCCACGATACGCGCCCCGGTTGCACCCAAGGGATGTCCAAGGGCGATCGCACCGCCATCGATATTGAGAGTTTCGTCTCGGATGCCGAGATCGCGAGCACAGGCGAGCGCTTGACTTGCGAAGGCTTCGTTCAGTTCGACCACATCGATGGAGGACATCTCGAGTTTCGCGCGCGCCAACGCTTTCTGGGTCGCGGCCACCGGGCCGATGCCCATGATGTCGGGCGCGCAGCCCGCCACAGCGACGCTCAAGACGCGGGCAAGCGGGGTGAGACCGTTCTTGTCGGCGTAGGCTTCGGTGCAGACCAACACGGCCGAGGCGCCGTCAGTCAACGGTGATGACGTGCCGGCGGTGACGGTGCCGGTCTGCGAGAACGCGGGCTTCAATTGTGCAAGGCCGGCCGCGGTGGTGTCGGGACGGATACAGCCGTCGCCGTCGACCGTGCCGCTCTTGGTGGTGATGGGGACGATCTCGCCCGCCAAGTGCCCGGCCTTCACCGCCGCGGCGGCGCGTTGCTGGCTGCGTACGGCGAAGGCTTCTTGCTCTTCGCGGCTGATGTGCCACTTGCTCGCCACGTTCTCGGCGGTATCGCCCATGCTGATATAAGCCGCCTGCTTCGCCTGTAGGACCGGATTCGGTAGCGGATTGAAGCCCAGCATGGGTACGCGGGTCATGCTCTCCACGCCGGCGGCGATGAAGACCTCGCCCGCGCCAAGCTGGATCTGGCCCGCGGCGATATGCACCGACTGCATGGACGAACCGCAAAAGCGATTCACGGTCATGCCGGCCACCGATTGCGGCAGCCCGGCCAGGAGTCCGATCAAGCGGCCGACGTTGAAGCCCTGTTCGCCTTCGGGAAAGGCGCAGCCGACGATCAAATCTTCAATGTCCTGGGGTCTTACGTTGCTGCGGTTGATGAGGGCAGCGACCACCTGCGCGGCGAGGTCGTCGGGGCGGATGCGCGTCAGTGCGCCCTTGTTCGCCAGGGTGAAAGGGGAACGGGCGTAGCCCGCGATCACGACATTTTTCATGCTGTTACTCCGATTGCGTTATTTAGCCCGCGGCACGCCGCGCGCCGTTCTCGAGCGCGGTGAGCGCATCGTGGGCCTGCGATTCAACTTCGCGCAACTCGCTCAGCGCCTCATTGAGAGCGACCTGTTGGTCCTCGAGCTGAAGAATCCGGCTGTGCACCGCTTTTAGCAGCAGCCGCAGCTGTTTTGCATGGGCGGGATCGGCATCGTAAAGATCGAGATACTCTTTGATCTCCCGCAACGTGAAACCGAGTTTCTTACCCCGCAAGATCACGATCATTCGGCCGCGATCACGCAGGGTATAAACGCGGTTATTGCCGGCGCGCCGCGGCGAAATGAGACCCTTGTCTTCGTAAAACCGGATCGTGCGGGCGCTGACTCCCAGGTCGACGCCGAGCTGGGTCACCGAGTAGAACTGCCCTGTCATCTCGACCGTCGATTCCCCGCGTTGAGCCAGACCTCACCTATACGTCAACATTATTGCGTATAGGATAACTCAGAGCTTGTGCGTCGACAACAGCAGGCTGGTTTCGGTGCCGGAAATGCCCTCGATGCGCCTGATCCGACTCAATTCCTGATCGAAGGATTGCAAGCTGTCCGTGCGGATTTCAGCGACGAGATCCCAGCGCCCGTTGGTCGTGTACAACGTCACGATCGACGGGTCGCCTCGCAACGTGCGTAGCACGGCTTCCAACCGGTTGCCTTCCACGGCGATGGTCATCAGCGCGACAATGCGTTGCTCGTCGATTTTCGGGCGTAGCCGAATCGTGTAACCCGCGATGGTGCCGTCGCGTTCGAGCTTTGCGAGCCGGTTCTGCACCGTGCCGCGGGCGACCTTCAACGACTTGGCGAGGGACGCCGCCGGCGTGCGGGCGTTGTCCCGCAGCAGTCCGATCAATTGTCGGTCGAGATCATCCATGGGGGTGCGCTCCTAATTGGGCATTATGCCAATATGTTCTGGCGTTATGCTGCATTAACCTCGCATTTTGTGCAACTTGCTGCCTTCTTGTTGGCCGCCGTAACCGCCATCATAGGTCTCCAGGCGGAAAAATCTGCCGCCGGCGGCTGCGCCCACAGGGGCTTGAAGGGGGTTGCGATCATGATCGACTACATCGGCGTCAGCGATATTTTGCGGCTCGTGAGCCGTGTCGGCACGGGCGTCTTCATCGAACGATTGGCGGGCGAGATCGAGCATGATTACCGCCGCTGGAGCGAATTCGAGAAATCCGCGCGGCTTGCGAGCCATTCGGCTCTCGGCGTCATCGAGCTCATGCCCACCAGTGACGGTCGCCTGTATTCGTTCAAGTACGTCAACGGCCATCCCAAGAACACCGCAGCCGGACTTCTGACCGTCACGGCTTTCGGCGTGCTCGCCGATGTGGAAACGGGCTACCCGCTGCTGCTGTCAGAACTGACGGTGACCACGGCATTGCGCACCGCGGCGATGTCGGCCCTTGCTGCCCGGTATCTCGCGCGCGCCGATAGCCGCGTGATGGCACTCATCGGCAACGGTGCCCAGAGCGAATTTCAGGCCATCGGATTTTATCGCATGGTGGGGATCCGCGAGCTGCGGCTATTCGATACCGACCCTAAGGCGACGGCGAAGCTCGAGCAGAACTTACGGGCAATACCCGAGCTCACCGATCTGCGTATCGTGCGCGCCGCGTCCAGCGCGGATGCATGCAGGGGCGCCGACATCGTCACCACCGTCACCGCGGACAAGTGTAACGCGGTCATTCTGACGCCGCCGATGATTGCGCCCGGCATGCATTTGAATGCCGTCGGCGGCGACTGCCCCGGCAAGACCGAATTGCATCCGAATTTGTTGCGCGCGCCGAATCTAAAAGTGTTCGTCGAATATGAACCGCAGTCGCGCATCGAAGGCGAAATTCAGCAAATGCATGCGGATTATCCGGTGACGGAATTCGCGGAGCTCGCGCGCGGTACGGCGCAAGGACGCACCGATGCGACGCAGATCACGGTATTCGATTCGGTGGGATTTGCACTGGAAGATTACTCCGCGTTGCGGTTTCTGCACAGTCTATTGATGGAGGAGCGCGGCTTTGCTCGGCAAATCGATCTGGTGCCGGAGCTCGACAACCCGAAGGATTTATACGGCGGTACATTAGGGCACGCCGCGCGGTCGGGCATTCGCAAGAGCGCGTGAGAGTGCGTCATGACTAATCGCGTTTCTCTGATCGGCGCTCCCAGCGATATCGGCGCCGGTACCCGCGGCGCTTCCATGGGGCCCGAGGCGCTGCGCGTGGCGCAAATTCAGACCATGCTGGAATCACAGGGTCTGCATGTTCTCGACCGCGGCGACTTGCGCGGACCGGCGAATCCTCAGCGCGGACCGGTGGACGGCTATCGGCACCTCGAAGAGGTAACGCAATGGAACCGTGCGGTGCACGATGCGGTGTACGGCGAACTGGCGGATTCGCGCCTGCCGATACTGCTCGGAGGCGATCATAGTCTGAGCATAGGGTCCATCAGCGCGACCGCGCGCCACTGCCGCGAGCGGGGACGAAAATTGCGCGTTCTATGGCTCGATGCGCACGCTGATTTCAACACCAACGTGCTCACTCCGAGCGGCAACATTCACGGAATGCCTGTTGCCTGTCTGTGCGGTCTCGGGCCTAAGAGTCTCATCGACATGTCCGGGCGGGTTCCGGCGATCGAGGCGAAGAGTCTTCGTCAAATCGGAATCCGCAGCGTCGATCAGGGAGAAAAGCGCTTGGTTCATGAGGTGGGGCTGGAGGTGTTCGACATGCGCTTCATCGACGAGGCCGGCATGCGCCAGACACTCGCCACTGCCCTGGAGTCGCTGGATCGCGATACCCACTTGCACGTAAGTTTCGATGTCGATTTTCTGGACCCGGAAATCGCACCCGGCGTCGGCACCACCGTCCCGGGCGGCCCTTCGTATCGGGAAGCGCAGCTGTGCATGGAGATGATCGCGGACACCGGGCAGCTGGGATCGCTCGACATCATGGAATTGAATCCCTCGCTCGACGTGCGCAACCGAACTGCGGAGGTTGCCGTCGATCTGGTCGCCTCGCTGTTCGGCAAAAGCACTTTGATGCGGCGGGAAGCGGCCCCGGAGCCGATGCCGTCGCTGCTGCGCGTCGTCTAACGAAGCATCGCCG
>Ga0137412_10000803_pt1 | contig 23406 bp, 21 predicted proteins | sample CZODoug2_1_16fun_FD_122160 | JGI IMG/M metagenome (GOLD analysis project Ga0137412, IMG submission 122160) | Vadose zone soil fungal communities from Angelo Coast Range Reserve, California, USA - CZODoug2_1_16fungal (Hybrid Assembly) | ecosystem: Environmental > Terrestrial > Soil > Vadose zone... | reverse complement strand
TCGAGCCATCCGTAGTCGGGCCGAAAGCCCGTCGCCCAGACGATCGTGCGGATCTCGCCGCTGCGCAGGTCGAGCTGCAATCGCGACGACGACGGCACGTGGGTCGGCGCGAAGCGCTCGGGCGGATCGACGTCCCCGGAACACCCGGACGCCCAGTCGTCGAAGGTGTCCAGCAAGCGCTGCATCTTGAGATCCGCCAAAGCGAACACGTTGCGCAGGCCGCCGGAGAAGAGCGCGCGACCGTCACGCACAGTCGCCCAGCGGCCGACCAGCTCGACGCCCAGAGCGGAGAGCGCGTTGAGATCTAACGTCATCCGCGACGGCGACCCGACGAGCTGCGGCGAGGGAAGCCGCCGGGCCCGGACAAGATCGTCGACCTCGTCGTGCCGCTCGTCCCAGAGGCCCGACGCGTGCATCCACCACAGCACATCGCGTCCGCGGTACAGGCGTGGCAACCGCACGTGTTCCCCCACCGACAAGGTCACCGGCCGCCCCGATCGCCGCAGCTCGGCGGCCAGTTGCACGCCGGTCGCCGACGCTCCCACGACGAGCACGCCACCGTCGGGTAGGCCCGCCGCGTCGCGATAGGTGAACGGCGTCAGTTGTTCGACGGACGCCGGCACCGCGTCGCTGAACCGCGGCACCGAGGGCTGGTTGCAGGCGCCGCTCGCGATGACCACTGCCCGGGCGCGAATGTGCTCGATGTTCGGCTCGCAAGCTTCGCCGAAGCCGCCCCGGCTCGTCGTCACGACGTATCCGTCGTCGGCGCGTCGCACCGACGTGACGGCAGTACCGGTCCGGACGGGCGCGCGCGACACCGCCGCGAAGCGCGAGATGAACTCGACCACCTCGCCCATCGTCATGTACCCGTCGGGATCCGGTCCTTCGTAGCGAAGACCCGGCAGCCGGCTCTGCCAGTTGGGAGTGAGCAGCCGCAGCGAGTCCCACCGTTCACGCCGCCACGAGTTCGCTACCTCGCCGCGCTCGAGCACGACGTGGTCGACCGAAGCGTCGCTGAGGAAATGACTGGCCGCGAGGCCCGCGTGCCCGGCCCCGATGACAACCGTGGTGACGTGCTCGATCAGGCGACCTCGACCGTGACGTCCGTCGGGTTGGTGAGCGCGTCGAATACCGCGGAACGCTTCTGGGACTGCGCTACCAGCGCCTCGATGTCCTCTTTCGAGGCGTCCGCGTCGATCGTGAACGTCACCTTGATGTCGTTGAAGCCGTTGCGGACGTCGCTATCGACACCAAGGATGCCGCGGATGTCGTGGTTGCCCTCGACCGTCGACTCGACCGAGCGCAGCTGGATGCCGCGATTCTCCGCGACGGACGCCACGCCCGCGGTCAGGCAGCTGGCCAGGCCCACGAGGAGGTACTCGATCGGCGTGATGCCGTTGTCCTCCGCCGCGAAGACCTCGGGGTGGTCAGCGTCGAACACCGCTTCGGTCTTGTGGGTCTGCTCCTCGCCGAGACCGAAGAAGTCCTGGACCGACGTCGTGCTGTGCACACCGTTCTGCCACTTGGACGATGCCCGCCAGGTGAACTGAGCGGCCTCCGGCGCACCCTTCAAAACCTCGCGCGCGTCGAGCAGTGCCTGCACGTTGACCCCGTTGACGACCGTCGTCATGTCGCTGATGCCCCTCTCGCGTAGTTTCCTACATTCCCCATCGGGATACCTGACATTACACCGGGGCCAGCTATCATCGCGCCTATGGCGCCAGCCTCGATGCTCGCGGCCGGGTCGGTCGGCAGTGTCGAAACGCAGTACCTCGACCTGCCGAAGCCGGTGCGGCTCGACTGTGGGCGGGACCTGCATCCGATCCGGGTGGCGTACGAGACCTACGGCGCCCTCTCCCCCCGGCGCGACAACGTCATCCTGGTGTGCCACGCGCTCAGCGGCGACGCCCATGCGGCCGGTTCCTCGAAGACGCCGTCCGGTGAGAGCACGCGTGACGGGTTCGCGGCGGAGGATCGCGACGGCACGGCCGGTAAGGGCCTTGGCTGGTGGGACGGGATGATCGGCCCCGGCAAGGCCTTCGACACCGACCGCTTCTTCGTGGTCTCCACGAACCTGCTCGGCGGTTGCCGCGGGACGACGGGGCCGTCCTCGATCAACCCGGCGACCGGCCAGCCGTACGGATCGGACTTCCCCGTGATCACGGTCGCGGACATGGTGCGGACCGAGCGCGCGTTCCTGGACGCACTCGGCATCGAGCGGCTCGCGGCGGTGGCCGGTGGCTCGCTCGGTGGGATGCAGGCGTTCGAATGGGCGGTTCTGTATCCCGATCAGGTCGATGCCGTCGTGGCGATCGCCAGCACGCATGCCCTCCACCCGCAGGGAATGGCCTGGAATTCGATCGCCCGTGACGCGATCATGCGCGACCCGGACTGGCAGGGCGGCCACTACTACGGCACCGGCCGCACGCCCGACGCCGGCATGGGCGTGGCCCGGATGGTCGGCCACGTCACGTACCTGTCCGCGCCGGCGCTGGACGACAAGTTTGGCCGGCGGCTGCAGTTCGCCGACGACATCCGCTACACGATCACCGAGCCGGAGTTCGAGGTCGAGAGCTACCTGCGCCACCAGGCCGACTCGTTCGTCCGACGCTTCGACGCCAATACCTACGTGTACACCTCGCGCGCGCTGACGTATTTCGATCTCGCCCGCCAGCACGGCGGCGGATCGCTCGCCGCGGCGCTCGAACCGGTCGAAGCCCGGACGCTGTTGATCGCGTTCAGCTCCGACTGGCTGTACCCGCCGGCGGCGTCCCAGCAGATTCACGATGCACTCGACGGACTCGGTAAGCCGGTCGAATTTCAGGCGATCGACGCGCCCTACGGCCACGACTGCTTCCTGCTCGAGGAAGCGCGGCAGACGCCGATCATTCGCCGCTTCCTGACCGACGGTGGGGCCGGCACGTGACGTTCGAGGAAGATGGCATCGTGACCGATCACGCCGAACAAGACCGCGCGTACGGATTCGAGACCCGGCAGCTGCACGCCGGACAACGGCCCGACCCGAACACCGGCGCCCGAGCGGTGCCGATCTTCCAAACGACCAGCTACGTGTTCGAAGACCCCGAATCGGCCGCGGCGTACTTCAACCTGCAGGAGTACGGGAACACGTACTCGCGCATCATGAACCCGACCGTCGCGGTGTTCGAGGAGCGAGTCGCGAATCTCGAAGGCGCCGCCGGCGGGGTGGCATTCGCCAGCGGGATCGCCGCGCAGGCCGCCGCGCTGTTCACCCTGCTGCAGCCGGGCGATCACGTCGTCGCGTCCTCCGCGCTCTACGGCGGGACGGTGAACCAGTTCAAGCACCTGCTGCGCAAGATGAACGTCGAGCTGACGTGGGTCGACCCCGATGATCCGGACGCGTGGCGCAAGGCGGTCGGCGCGAACACGAAGGCGTTCTTCGGCGAGACGATCGGCAACCCGGGCGGCAACGTGCTGGACATCGAGACCGTCGCGTCCATCGCGCACGAGCACGAACTGCCGCTGATCGTGGACAACACCTTCGCGACGCCCTACCTGTGCCGCCCGATCGAATGGGGCGCCGACATCGTCATCCACTCGGCCACCAAGTTCATCGGCGGCCACGGCACGAGCATCGGCGGGGTCGTCGTCGAGGCCGGCACGTTCGACTGGTCCAACGGGCGGTTCCCGGTGGTCGCGGATCCCTCGCCGGCCTACCACGGCCTGCAGTTCCACGAGACGTTCGGGACGTACGGCTACCTGATGAAGCTGCGGGCCGAGACCCTGCGCGACCTCGGCGGGGCGCTCGCGCCGCTCAACGCGTTCCTGTTCCTGCAGGGGCTCGAGACGCTGTCGCTGCGGATGGACCGTCACGTCGCCAACGCGCAGGCGATCGCGGCGTTCCTCGACTCGCACGAGCTGGCGTCCAACGTGACCTACGCCGGCCGGCCGGAGAGCAAGTACCGGTCGCTCGTGGAGAAGTACCTGCCGCGCGGGGCCGGCGCGGTGTTCTCCTTCGACTGCGCCGGTGGCCGGACCGGCGGGCAGGACCTCATCCGCGGCGTGACGCTCTGGTCCCACCTCGCGAACGTCGGCGACGCGAAGAGTTTGATCATCCACCCGGCCAGCACGACGCACCGCCAGCTGAGCGACGACGAGCTGCGGGCGGCCGGCGTCGGGCCGGGCACCGTGCGGCTGTCGGTCGGCACCGAGTCGGTCGAGGATCTGATCTGGGACCTGGAGCAGGGCTTCGCGAAAGTGGCAACGGCATGACTGACCTGGCTCGGTACCAAGACGCGTTGACCATCCAGCACGTGCTCAACACCGCGAAGACGATCGCGGTCGTCGGCCTGTCGCCGAACGAACTACGAGCCAGCTACTTCGTCGGCTACTACCTCAAGCGGCACGGCTATCGCGTCATCCCGGTGAATCCGCGCGAGAGCCAGATCCTCGGCGAGACGTCCTACCCGAGCCTGAGCGAGGTGCCCGAGAAGGTGGACGTCGTGAACGTCTTCCGCGCGCCGGACGCCCTGCCCGGCATCGCCCGCGACGCCGTGGCCATCGGGGCGAGCACCCTCTGGTGCCAGTTCGGCGTGATCAACGAAGAGGGCGCGCGGATCGCGGAGGACGGCGGCATGACGGTGATCATGGATCGCTGCCTCAAGGTCGAGCACGCGCGCTACGTGGGCCGGATGCACTGGCTCGGCTTCAACACCCAGCGCATCACGTCCGTCCGCGCCGGGCTTCAGTAGCCGCTGCGGCCCGGCGTCGTAGCCGGGTGTGTTGCTCGCCGATTGGACTCGCGGCGTTAACGTCGGTCGCGGCGTATCGTCACGTTTCGCAGCTAACGTCTGCCTCACCCAGTCGGATCACGTTGCAGGGGGCCTGACCATGCCTCGTTCCCGCACCCGCCTCGCCGCGTTGGCCATCGCACTACTGGTCGCCGTCACTACGTCGCTGACACTGATGACGCCGGCCTCGGCCACGCCGCCCAACATCCCCAGCAAGGCCACGGCCCAGTCCGACCTCGATGCCCTCACCGTCGCCACCGAGGGCAGTACGAGCGGCTACTCCCGGGACCTGTTCCCGCACTGGATCACCATCTCCGGAACGTGCGACACCCGCGAGACGGTTCTCAAACGCGACGGCACCAACGTCGTCGTGGGAAGCAACTGCTACCCGACCTCCGGCAGCTGGCACAGCCCCTACGACGGCGCCACGTGGACCGCACCGTCCGATGTCGACATCGACCACATCGTCCCCCTGGCCGAGGCGTGGCGCTCCGGCGCGAGCAGCTGGACCACAGCCAAGCGTCAGTCTTTCGCGAACGACCTGAGCGACCCGCAGCTGATTGCGGTCACCGACAACGTGAACCAGTCCAAGGGTGACCAGGACCCCTCCACCTGGAAACCGCCCCTCACGTCCTACTACTGCACGTACGCCAAGATGTGGATCGCGTCCAAGTACCACTGGGCGCTCAAACTCCAATCCAGCGAGAAGACCGCGCTGCAATCCATGCTCAACACCTGCTAGCTACAGGATCCGGCCTCGGCCTGAGGTCGTAGGTTCGAGGGCGTGTGCACGGTTGTGACTCAGTGGGCGGCGGACGAGCCGCTGCGGATCCTCGCCGTCCGCGACGAGTTCGCGGCCCGTCCCTTCGACCCGCCCGGCGCGTGGTGGCCCGATCAGCCCACCGTGATCGGCGGACGCGACCGGCTGGCCGGTGGGAGCTGGTGCGTGTCAGACATCAACACCGGAGTCACCGCCCTCGTGCTCAACCGCCGGGAGCGACGCGACGGCACGCCATCGCGCGGCGTGCTGCCTCTGGCCGCCGTCAGCGCGGGCGAGAGCTGGCCCGACCAGGTCGAGCACCGGCAGATGGCCAGCTTCAACCTCGTCCTGGCCGCGCCGTCCGGCGTGACGGTGTGGACCTGGGACGCGGCCGAACTGCGCCGACAGGAACTGCCACCCGGCCAGCACATGATGACCTCCGACGGTGTCGACGCCGACAACCCCAAGACCTCTCGGTTCGCGCCCCTCTTCAAGACCCGGCCGTGGTACGACGTCATCACCGGCACGCAGCCATCCGACGACCCGGCCGCGCTCGTCGTGCGACACGAAGTGGAGGGCAACATCTACGCGACGGTGTTCGGGCAACTCATTACCGCCGCCACCGGCGCGATCACCATCGCGTCATCGACAACACCCTGGATCCACGGCAGCTGGACCCAACAGTCCTGGCCACAGTCACCGGCCTCCGATTGCTGATTGTCCAGCAGATAACCCTCGTTCCCGCTCACGCGTCCATCCTGCTCGCGAGCGTCGTGAGGGCGAAGGTGACGGACTGGCCGGGACGGCACTGGGCGGCGAGGTCGGCGCTGTGCGGATCGAGTACCGCGACGACGGGGTAGCCGCAGGTGGTGGGGTGGTCGGCGGAGAAGATGATCGGCTGGCCGTCGGGGGGGATCTCGATCGCGCCGCGGATCGTCGGCTCCGACAGCAACTCGGCCTCATCGTCGCGTCGCTGTAGCGGCGGACCGTCCAGGCGGATCCCGACTCGGTCCGATGTGGCCGCGACGGTGTAGTCGCTGCGGCCGAACGCGTCGAGTGACTCGGCGGTGAACCAGTCATCGCGTGGCCCGAGGACGCCGTGCAGGGTGATCGGCCCCGTGGGCCATCGCGCCACCGGAGCCACGTCGACCAGCGGCGGCCCGACCACGTCGGTTCCGATGGGCACGACGTCGCCCGCGCGCAGGGCCCGTCCCAAACCACTGCGCTCGTCGGTTGCGCGGGAGCCGAGCACGAGGTCGGTGGCCACGCCACCCCGCACCGCGACGTAGGTGCGCAGGCGTTGCGCCGGGGGGCTGAACCGGACGACCGCACCGGCGGGCACGAGCTGCGGACCGTCGCAACGACCGGCGCGGCCGTCGACGGTGAACGGGCCGGTGGCTCCGGTGACGGCGATGACCGCGGCGGGGCCGAAGCGCAGGGTGGCTCCGGCGAGCAGCAACTCGAACGCGGCCGCGGACTCGGCATTGCCCACGAGCCGGTTCGCGAGCCGCAGGCTGCCGCGGTCGGCCGCGCCGCCCTCGGCTATCCCCCAAGCGGCATAGCCCACGCGGCCGAGATCCTGGACGCTGGCCTGCGGCCCGGTGTCCACGACCTCGATCATCACGCGGCGGTGAAACGGATCGAGGTACCGGGCGTCAACAGCGCGGCCGGCAGTCGAGTCGGATGCCACAGGTCCTCGACCACGCGCCCGATGAGCTGCCAACCTCCCGGCCCGGTACGCGGGTAGATCCCGGTGAGCTCGCCGGCCAGACCAACAGCACCCTTCGGCACGTCGACGCGTGGCGAGGATCGCCGCGGGACGCGCAGCCGGGGGTCGCCGCCGGCCAGGAAGTAGAACCCGGGGGCCAGGCCGATGAGCACGATCCGGTACTGGCGGGCCTGGTGGGCCGCGACGACCTCGGCCGGGGTCAGGCCGGTGTGCCGGGCGACGTCGTCGAGATCGGGACCGGTGTAGTCCACGCGCAGGCAGACCGTATCGCCGGTGTGGTCGGCGACCTCGCTGTTCACCACAGGTTCGCTCCACACTTCGCGCAGCCGCTGCCCGAGACGCGTCCGATCGGTCACCGCGGGATCGAAGCGGACCAGCACCGTCCGCAGACCGGGCATCGTCTCGACCAGACCGGGCACCGTGGGCCCGCCCGGCGCGGTCAGCCGGGCGTGCAGCGCAGCGGCTTCCTCCACGCTCTCGAGTTCGACGAGGACGGCGGTGCGGCCGTAGGCGCGCACGTTCACGGCGGATCCACGAAGCTGGCCAACGCCACCCCGTTGTCGCGCAGGGCGGTGGCGATCGCGCGGGCCGCCGTCACCGACGCCGCGTTGTCGCCGTGCAGGCACAGCGATTCGGCCCGGACGCTGAGCTCGATGCCGTCGTGCGAGGTGACCGATGCTCGGCAGGCGAGGTCGACCGCTCGCCGGACGATCGCGTCGACATCGTGCAAAACCGCGTCGGGCATTGATCTGCTCACCAGTTGCCGATCGCGGCCATAGGCGCGGTCGGGAAATGCCTCCGGCACGGTACGCAGGCCCGCGGCCACGGCTTGCCGCTCTAGTTGGGAACCGGGCAGGACCAGGATCGGCAGGGTCGCGTCGACCGCGAGCACCGCGTCGACGATCGCCGCGGCCTGCTCGGCATCGACCGCGGAGACGTTGTTGAGCGCGCCGTGGGGCTTGACGTAGCTCACCCGCGTCCCCTCCGCCCGGGCGCAGGCGTCCAGTCCGCCGATCTGGTAGACGATGTCGTTAGTCAGCTCAGCGGCCGGCATCGAGATAGGGCGGCGGCCGAATCCGGCCAGGGCGCGGTAGGAGAACTGCGCCCCGACCGCGACTGACCGCTCCCGAGCCGACCGGCACACGCGCCGCATGATCGTCGGATCCCCGGCGTGGAACCCGCAGGCCACGTTGGCGCTGGTGATGACCTCGAGCAGGGCGTCGTCATCACCGAGGCTCCAGCGTCCGAACCCTTCACCGAGGTCGGCGTTGAGATCGATACGGACCCTGCCCTGGCTGGTCACGTGAACAGGCTTCCGGGGATACGCGGGTACTTGTCCAGCCCGAACACCTCGACCTGAGGCGAGCGCTGCTGGACCAGGACACCGCCGTCGACGACCAGACAGATCCCGGTCACGTACTCCGCATCCGCCGAGGCCAGGAACACCGCCGGCCCGGCCAGGTCGTCGGCCCGACCGCCACGCCCGAGCGGGACGGTCTCGTCACGCAGTTTCCGGGCCGCCGGCGCGAGGTGCGCGGGATGGGTCGCGATCAGTCCGGGCACCAACGCGTTGACCCGGATGCCGTAGGGCGCGAGCTCGATCGCCAGGCTGCGGGTCATCGCCTCGATGGCGCCCTTCGAGGCGTCATAGCCGACCGCGCCCCGATGCGAACGGTTCGCCCCGCCGCTGGACATGTTGATGATGGTTCCGCCCCGGGCCGCGACCATGATCTTGGCGACCCGCCGGATGAACAGGTAGTGGCCCTTGAGATTCGTCCTGATCATGTCGTCCCACCACTGCTCGTCCCCGTCGAGGAAGTGCCGCAATGTGCTGACGTCACCGGCGTTGTTGACGAGGATGTCGACCGCGCCGAATCGATCCAGCGCTGTGTCCACGACGCGATCCACATCGGCCGCGTCGCCGACATCGGCCGGCACGGCCAGCGCCTGCCCGCCGTCGCCGGTGATCTTCGCGGCGGCCTCGGCCGCCGCCTCGCCGTTGATGTCGGCGATCACGACCCTGGCCCCCTCGGCGGCGTACCGGTGGGCGATCGCGTAGCCGATCCCCTGGGCGCCGCCGGTCACGATCGCGACCTTGCCCTCGAGCTCGTCATTCGGTGCGCGCATGTTCCCTCGGTTCGTCTGTCGGTGGCGGTGGACGCCATCTCGGATTCTCCGATGGTGGCAGACGAATCGATGGAGCCCCGGCCGGATGCGGCGGCGCTCCGGCCGGGGCTAGTCGGACTAGCTGGCGACCAGCGCCAACACTCACCATTATCCGAACGCGATGGTCCAGATCAGTAGAGAGATCTGGTCCAAAGCAGTAACGTCGATCGGTCCAAAGAGCGGCCCGGCCCGCGGCGGGTGCGCTCCGGCCGGTGCCATTCGGACTAGCTGACTACCAGGGCGATCAGGTGCTGGCCGGTACCACCTCTCCGTCCACGACCTGATGGAACTCCTGGCCCGACGTCGTGAGATTCAACTTGATATCGATCTCCCACAGGCCAGGCCCCGGATTGGCCACGGTGAGCGTCGCGTTGCCGTTGACGAAGGCGGCCGAGGTCTGCAGCGGGCCGTCCGACGGCCGCACCAGGTAGGCGGTGAAGCCGTTGTCCGCGGACGAGTCGGCGGTGTGCAGGTTGACGGTCAGGTCGCCGCGACCGGCGGACACCGGGAACACGAAGGTGCTGATCTGCCCGGTGCCCCGCCCGACCGTTCCGACGATGTCGGCCTGGAAAGGTCCACCTGCGGCCGGGATCGATGTGCGCCGGGCAACGGGCAGCGAGGTAACCGCCCCGTTGGTGGCGAGGAACTGCACCGACTCCGGGTGATCACCCGGATCCCGCGGCATCGCGATGGGCACCGAAACCGCGCGGGACGAGTGTCCCGGAATGATCACCGGGTGCGAGGCCGGCGCGATCTGGTAGTGCTGACCGACGGTGCGGAACTGCACAGTCCCGCTGTAGGTGCCGGGAACGTTCGGCGGCTCCTGCAGGTGGGCCCGGCCGTTGGCCCACACGATTTCGGCGTGCCATCGGCCCGGTTCCGGGTGCGCGATCTCCACCCGTTGGGAGTTGGGCACGGTGCCCGGCCGAGCGGGATTGCTCGACGCAGTGCCATAGTCGTAGGACTGTTGGCGCAGCCGCCCGCGCGGGTCGGTCAAGATGAACGAGAGCACGTTGCCGTTGGTCGGATCCGGCCAGATCATCTCCGGCGTCATCCGCGCGAGGCCCGACGGCACGATGAAGTCGATGCCCTTCGCCGCGTCCGCGCCCTTGGCCGGCACGGGTTTGGCGGGATCCGGTGCGCTTACGTTCTCTGTCACCGTGGCGCCGAACTGCTTCGGCTCAGTGAACGCCCGGGCAGTGGCGGTCACCAGCGTCGGTTTGGTGCTGGTGTTGTAGAGGTTCACCGTCTGGCCGACCGTCGTCCCGCCGTCGCCGACGACCTCGAGCTGTGACGTGTCGGCCGATGAGGTCGAGGCGATCAGGCTCGGGGCGGGGCGACGACTGCTGGGCACGGTAGTGCCGGGCAGCTGCCGAGCGGCCTTCACCGCGGCATCGATGTTGAGCAGACCGGCGCCCTGCTGGTCGGCCGGCGCACCGGTATCGGAGGCGGTGCTAGTCAGGATCTGCTTGATCAACGCCGGGGCCGGGGACGCGCCGTTGTGCGAGTCGCGATAGGCCTGGATGACGTCGGCCACCGCACCCGCGACGAGCGGGCAGGACTGGCTAGTACCGCCGAACGCCACGGTATGGGTGTTGCTCGGGCAGCTGCTCGCGGCCGGGTTGCACGCCGCTTGGCCGCTGTAGCCCGGCGCCACCAGATCGGGGACCTTGTTGTTCGGGGTGGTGCCGCCGGACGACAGTGGGGTGATGTCGTCGTTCGCCCAGCTGTCGTATCCGTAGTTCTGGGCCTCGAGTCGCAGCGTGTTCGTCGCGCCGACCTCGATCACGAGCGGGTCGGACGCGGGCGAGGACACCGTGCCCTGCACACCACTGTCTCCGGAGGACACGACCACCGTGACGCCGGCGGCAACCGCCGCGTCGTTCGCCGCGTAGTGCGTGGCGTAGTTGCCGGGCCGCAAGCCGTAGCCGTAGGACTCGGACAGCACGTCGGCGTGGTAGACGGTGACCGCGGCGTCGATGCCAGCCACGATCTGCGACTCGCTCTCGGTCAGCACGTCGCCCGAGGTGCTCTCGGGGTGGTCGTTGTGGTTGATGTCCACCAGCGAGGCGTCCGGGGCGTCGCCGCGGAGCACGAAGGTGCACGTGCCCACGGGCATCCCGGAGTAGGGCAGTTCCTGGGCGTAGTCGTAGACGACGGTGCCCTGGGCGGCGATCGAGGACGCGTCGCCGTAGTACTCCTCGTCGGTGTCGTCGGCGGTGTAGTCGCTGGCGCCGATCACCACGTGCGAGCCGTCGGGCCGGGTGAAGTTCGGATTGCCGGCCAGCCCGTCGATGCCGTCGTTGGCCACGACGACACCCTTGCCGGTGGCGATCGAGTTGGCCATGTCGGGCGTGTGCGGATCGTTGCTGTAGGCGTGGATGTCGGTCAGCGCTTCCGGCTCGACCTGAGGTTGCTTGGTGTCGCACTTCGGGGAGTGCCCGGAAGCGACCGCGGGCGTGGACGCAGCCGCGGCCGACACGGTCAGCGGCGCCTCCCCGACGGTGACCTCGGAGTCCGGAACGATCTGCTTCACGGCGGGGTCGGTGCGGAGCCGCTGGACCTCATCGGCCGACATCGTCGCAGCGACCGCGTTGACGCTGACCAGTTGCGTGAGGTCCGTTCCACCGTGCGCCTTGATGTCGGCCACCAGCGAGTTCTGGTCCTCGTGTGCGGCGTCGATCCGTTGCTGGCTCTGGGTCCGCAAGTTGAGGTCGGCGTGCTGGTCCTTCAGCCACACGATGACCGCGCCACCGTCCTGCGCCGTACCGACGACCGGCGCCGACGGAACCGGCGCGGCGACACTCGACGCGACTGGCACCAGGGTGCCGGCGGCGGTGGCCAGCCCGGCCGCCAGTGCGACCACACTGACCGCCCTCGTGCGACGGCGCCGTCGTATTGACGTCGTCGTTTCTTGCAATACCGCTTTTCGCATTCGTGATCCCCTCGAAATGACACGGAGAGATGGCGCGCGGTGTGGGTGCGAGGCATTATCACTCGGGCGACAATGAGCTTTCCCGCGCGACGTTAGGAGCATCTACGTCGAATTAGAGTGCGGAATTCCGGACGGGTTCCTTCGGGGGTGGACGGGCGCTGGGATGCACGCGCCGTACACTGCCGCGGACCACTGCCCGACGGGATATCGCCCGGCGACCGAGAGGTGTCCGGCCCACTAGGGCGCCGCCGGCCGTCCCACCATCAGCAAGACCGTCACCTCTAGCTGTCCCCCGATACCCCGAGTGGAACCACGTCGCAAAGAACTCATCAATAGCGCGACACGCTTACGCGCTACCTGAGTGTTCTCTCGCATCAAGACCGTTAGGTCCGCGATAGACGCTAACGCCCTGGAAATCCTCGGTCAAGTAGTTCGAGTAGCTAACTTTCTGTCGATCATGAGCGATTGGTGGCTACTCAGGGTGGTCACACTCCCCGCGGGTGTTGTCGAGCGAACTCAGCGGGATCGTCTGAGTCGCGGTGGTGACTGTGCCGGTCGGCGCTTCGGACCTTCTTCCGACGTCACCGCCATAACGACCTCAGGTGAACACCCGTCCAGAGTGATGGCCGGAAGCTGCGATCGGCTTGTGCCGCCCTGTTGGTCGGGCTCAGGGTTGAGCGGGTCAACGATGCGCACCTCCGACCAGGAGGAACCATGATCGGAACCCCGGCTCAGGTGCCCGACGCCGCCGTACGGTGGCTGGCCCGCCACAGCATCGACGTCCTGCGCGTCTGCCTCGGCGTTGTCTTCCTTGTCTTCGGCATATTGAAGTTCCAACCGGGACTGAGCCCGGTCGAGTCGCTGGTCGAACGTACTGTCCGCACGCTCACCCTCGGCGTCGTCTCCGGCCATGCGGCCGTGCTGCTGACCGCTGAGGTCGAGGTGTTCATCGGCTTCACGCTGACGTTCGGATACTTCCTACGGGCCGGGCTGGCCCTGCTCGCCGTGGCCCTGGTCGGCATCCTGTCCCCGCTCGTGCTGTTTCCCTCCGAGCTGTTCCACGGGGGTGTCACGCTGGAGGCGCAGTACGTGTTCAAGGACATCGTGCTGGCCGCGTCGGGCCTGGTGATCGCCGCGCACACGCTCGGGGCCAGGCTGGTGCCACCGGCCGACCGGGACCCCGGCGCACGGCCGCCGGCGTCGATGCCGCCGGACCGCTCGCAGTCGCCGATGACGTTGTCCGGTGCCTCGCGTCGGGCTCAACGCGTGCGACTATCGTGACGCAGTGTCATGGGTTGTGCCCATTGCGTTATCTGCACAGACCGCTACGGTTTTACAGGTGGCTGACAGTGAGGACCGCTGGGCAGCCAAAATTGTCGCCGCCATTCGGCTCTCAGCCACGGCGCTCGACGATGACGAGCTCGCTGCGCGGGTGGGGGCCAGCCAGCCGCAGACAATCACCCCGATCTGTCAACGGCTGGAGGAGCTGGGCATCCTGCGCCGTATCCCCGGCGCGGAAGGCAGGCTCGTCAACGTCCTGACCGGGCGGCACCCGTCGGAGGTAGACCGGACAAACCCGCGTCGGATCGGCGTCGCGGACCTCCTGAGCGAAGACACGGTCAAGACCGCGGTCAAGGCGCATCTGGAGGCGCACGGCTGGAGCGTTCGGGTGGCCTGGGGCCGCAGCCATGGTGTTGACATCGACGCCCATCGAGCGGCCGAGCACCTGCTTCTGGAGGCCAAAGGCGGAGCCATCGATCCACCGGAGCAAGTCAACTACTTCCTGGGCGCAATCGGCGAGCTCGTTCAACGGCTCCGGGATCCGGGCACGCAGTACGGCCTGGCCCTACCTGACAACTTGCAATACCGCCGACTCATCAGGCGCCTGCCCGCGCTCGCCCGCGAACGCATCGTGCAAGTCGCATATCTGGTTGATCCGACAACGGCGACGGACGTCGTCGTTCTCGAGTGACGGCCTCGGCGAAGGCTCCCGGCTCAGATTGGCTCACCTTGCAGCAGCAGGGTGACGTCGATGTTGCCGCGCGTGGCGTTGGAATAGGGGCACACCTCATGCGCGGCTCGAACCAACTCCGCGGCCGTCGCCCGGTCGGCGACTGACGGCAGACCTACATCGAGCGTGACGGCGAGTTTGAATCCGCCGTCGCCGGTCGGAAGCAGGCTCACCGCAGAGTCGATCGCGACCTCACCGGCGTCCAGGTGACGGCGCCGAGCGATCGTGGCGAGGGCGCTTTCGAAGCAGGCCGCGTACCCGACCGCGAAGAGCTCCTCGGGGTTCGTACCACCACCGGCACCACCCAACTCTTTGGGTACGCGCAGAGTCAGCTCCAGGTCACTGTCGCTGGTGTGACCGTGACCGTCGCGCCCGCCGGTGACGTGTGCGTGTGCGGTGTAGAGAATCTTGGCCATCGTTGCTCCAATCAATGCGTCCGTGCGCGATCGGGCTCCGCCCCTTGACCGCGAGGCTTCATTGCCACTCGAGTCTAAGGAATCGCTCCAAGCGGCACCTACTTCTCAGCTGCTTGGGCATCTGTTGCGCCGGACAATTCAGTTGCCGCTGCGGGCCGCGGCTGCGCGCGTCTCCGCCTCCGCGACGCCCACCTCGTCGGTGTACTTCGGGACCTCGCTGAAGTACCAGTAAATGACGTCGAGGGCCGGCTCGCGAAGCGGCCCGGCCCAGTCGCGGAACAGCTCGGTGGTGACGGCGAGCGCCGTGGTCGGAACCGCCCCGGCGTGCGCCAGTCGGTCGATGGCGGTGCGGTGCGCAGCTTGCGAGCGGCCACCGACTGCGTCGGTCACAAACAACACGTCATAGCCGGCCTTCAGCGCCTCGACCGACGCGAACGTCAGGCAGATCTCGGTGTGGAGTCCGGCAATGATCAACCGCCTCCGCCCGGTTGCCTCCACCGCCGCCCGAAACGGCCCGTCCTCGAACGCGCTCATCGACGCCCGGTCAATCGGCTCGACACCGTCAAGCTCGGACAGAACTGATGCGTGCGTCGGCCCGTTGAAGCCGAACCCAACTCCTACCGTCGAGAGCACGATGGGTACGCCGAACGCCTTGGCCGTCTTGGCCAGCAACCGCACATGTAGCTCGACCAGTTCGGCGCTCGTCTCCGAACGAATCACCTCGAACATCTCGTTCTGGTAGTCGATCAATACCAGGGCACAGTCATCGGCGGTCCACACACCCAAGTCATTCGCCATCGCGCGTCTCCTTTTCGTGTTCCTCGGGTCGACAACTCGCAGGCGATCGTCGCCAGCACGCGGGTGACGCGTCATCGCCGGATCCCGGTGATTCAGGAGGCAGCCACGCCGCCCGGCTCGGTTACCAGCAGGGCGCCCAAATGCCGCACATCAGGGAGAAGGTCACGGGGCTGACCGCCGAGGTCCGTACTCGCCAGCAAAGCTCGCCGCACCGGGACTGGAGCACCGTAATGTTGGGCGGGATCTCAGGAGAGTGTGCGTTACCACGGGCACGGGCAGCAGCTCTGGCCCCCGCGTTCGGCAGGCACTGGATGGCCTTGAATGGAGCGGCACGTGCCGCAGCTGATCTCACGAGACGTTTCGGGCGCCCGGGGCCTGCTCGACCGGAAGGATCTCCTCCAGCTGCTCGACCGCGCTGTGACCAAACGACTGACTGTCATTTCGGCGCCCCCGGGAAGTGGGAAGACCTCGCTGTTGCGTGCGTGGGCTGACCACTCGACCAACTGTCGTCGGGTCGCGTTCGTGTCCGTCGAGCGCGACCAACACGACGAGCAGCGGTTCTGGTGCGCCGTCCTAGACGCGATCCGTAGCCCGGCGCCGTCGATTGATTCTGCGACGCCACCCGCGCCGACGGCTGCGCTCGACGTAGACCAGGTGATCAATAGCGTCCTGGCGGAGGTCGCCGCGCACGTCGAACCCGTCGTGCTGGTCATCGACGATCTCCATGAGCTGAGGTCAGCTGACGCCCTCGCGCAGCTCGAGAATCTTCTCGCGATTCTGCCGAGATCCGCGCGCGTGGTGCTGTCGTCCCGCCGGGACCCGTCGATCAGACTGCACCAGCTCAGGCTGGCCGACGACATCGCTGAGATCCGAGCCGACGATCTGCGGTTCACCGAGGGCGAGACGCGCGACCTGCTTGTCGGGTCCGCGATCAGTCTGTCCGGCGCCGGGGTGGCCGCGTTGCACCAACGCACGGAAGGGTGGGCGGCTGGCCTACGCCTGGCGGCGATCTCGCTCAGCGGTCACCCGGATCCCGAGCGTTTCGTGGCGGAGTTCTCGGGCACCGACCGGGCCATCGGTGAGTACCTGATGGCCGAGATGCTCGAACGCCAGCCGAGTGAGGTTCAGAGCATGCTGCTGCGAACCTCGCTGGTCGACCGGATGAACGGTGAACTCGCCGACCTGCTGGCCGGTCGCTCCGGCTCGGAACGGATGCTGCTGGCATTGGAGGAAGCCAACGCGTTCGTCGTCTCGCTCGACGCTGCGCGCACCTGGTTTCGCTACCACCACCTTCTGGCCGATTTCCTGCGCCTGGAACTTCGCCGAACGTTGGCCGACGAGGTTCCTGACCTCCACCGCCGGGCCGCGCGGTGGTTCGCCGACCGCGGCGAAATAGTCGAGGCCGTGCGGCACCTGGTCGCGGCCGGCGACTGGCCCGATGCCGCTCGACTAGTCGCGGACCACTCGTTCAGGTGGGTGCTCGACGGGCAAGCGGGAACGATTCGCGCTGTCCTGCAAGCGTTTCCTGAGGGCGCATCGGTCGATCATCCTGACCTCGCCTTAGCTCACGCGGCCGCTGAACTGAACCAGGGGCGCGTGGAGGAGGCGGCGGCTCAGCTGGCGCTGGCCGAGTCGAACGTCCAGAGCGCTCCGCCGGCTCGCCGCCGGCGCCTATCGGTGGCGACCGCGTCTCTGCGCTTGGCGCTAGCTCGGCGTACCGGTCAATTCGACGACGTAATCGAGCAAGTGCAGCTGCTCGACGCCTCGATCGGCGACGCATCGCGCGAACCGATCGGGCTGGACCGGGAACTGCGCGCAGTCGCGCTGCTCAATCTCGGGATCGTTGAGACGTGGTCCGGCCAATTCGCCGATGCCGAGCGGCACGTCACCGAAGGAGCGATGCTCGCCCAGGCGATCGGCCGGCCCTACCTAGAGGTCGCGTGTCGCGCCTATCAAGCGTTTCCGTCAACCGGTGTCTCGCTCGCGAACGCACGGGAACGTGGTCGTCACGCGTTCGCGATGGCCGAACGCTATGGCTTGAGCGATCGCCCGGTGCTCGCGCCCGCGTTCGGGGCAGTTGCCTGCATGGCCGTGTGGATGGGCGAGTTCGACGAGGGCGAGCGTTTGCTCCGCCGAGGTTGGGATGTCGTCCAGACAGACGTTGACCCAGCTGGCGCGGTGCTGCTGCACATGGTGACGGGAATGTTGCATGTCGGTCGCGGCGAGCATCAATCAGGGCTCGAGGCGTTAACCGCGGCGGTGCGGGCGCAGTCGCTTCTCACCGGTGTGCACATTCTCGCAACGGTGATCGCCGAATGGCTCGCGGCCACCCAGGCTCGTCTCGGGATGCTCGACGAAGCGCGGGCAACGCTCGCGGGGTTCTCCACCGAGCACCAACGAATGGACAGCTTTGCCCTCACGGGCGCGCTGATCAGCCTGGCCGAGGGAGACCCCGCCGCTGCATTAGCTGTCCTCGGCGACGTTCGGGACATGATGCCGCCGCCCGGCTTCCCGGCGTACGCACTCGTCGAAGGACACGTGCTCGCCGGCCTCGCGCACCTAGCTCTGGGCGATCGGAACGCCGCCGCTGCCGCAGCCGAGGCGGCGCTCGCTGCTGCTGAACCAGATCGGCTGATCTTCCCGTTCGCCATGGCCGACGCCGGGGAGCTGCTCGACGTGCTCCTGCATCACGAAACGGCTCACGGTGCCCTTCTCGCTGACATCGTCGATCTGTTGCGAGGCGCATCGGCGCCGGGCACCGACCGAGAGCCGGCATCGAAATCGGACGAGCTCAGCCCCAGCGAGCTACGCGTCTTGGGGTACCTGCCGACAAACCTCACGCGGGCGGAGATCGCGCAGGCGCTCCACGTCTCGATCAACACGGTCAACACTCACATCCGCAACGTCTATGCCAAGCTCGGTGCGCGTGATCGCTCGGCCGCTGTGCAACGCGCCCGCCAGCTGCGGCTCCTCTCGAACCGGATCTCGCCGAAATAGCGGCCGGTGCAATCACCAGATTCCGGCGTCGCCGACTCACTAGGTCGGGCGGCACGATCATTGCGTGGCCGCATCGCCGGGCTCGTACACGATCCGGATAAGGGGTCGGCTCGGAGCTACCGCTCTGTCCGCCTTCCCCACGATGGTGGCTGAGCTGAGGGGCAGCGAGACGGTGCTCACCGGCTTGCTCGAGGATCGGTCCGCAGTGTTCGGCGTCCTTGCGCAGATCGAAGCGCTCGGCCTCGAGCTGGTCGAACTGCGCCAGATATGACGCCCCGGACCGGGTGGCGGGGAATCACCATCATCCGGTGAGGACAGCTCACCTGGGTCACGGCGATCGTATGGCGAATGAGCAAAGAGCAGCAGCTCCAGTTGGACGCCATCCTGCGCCAGGGCGGGCTCGACACCAGCGCGGATGTACCGAAGCTGCGGGCGGCGTTCAGCGAACTCATGGCGCAGGTGCCGGTGGCTCCCGACGTCCAGCAGAAGCCCGTCGAACTCGGCGGGGTCGCCGGCATCGAGGTCACCGTCGAGGGCAACGCGGCCGAGAACGTAATTCTCTATTTTCACGGGGGTGTCTACGTCATCGGCTCGGCGGCGGCGTCGGTTCCCCTGGTAGGTGATCTCGTTCGACGAACCGGCACCAGGGCCATCACGCTCGAGTACCGGCTCGGTCCCGAACATCCGTATCCGGCCGCGGTCGACGACGCGCGAGCCGCGTACGAGGGACTGCTCGCGCAGGGCATCGCCCCGGCTCAGATCGCTCTCGCGGGCGAGTCGGCGGGAGGCGGGCTGGCCGTGGCCTTGCTGCTGTCCTTACGAGAAGCCGGCGTGGCCCTGCCGTCCTGCGCGTACTTGATGTCGCCGTACGCAGATCTGACCCTGTCGGGAGAGACACTCGCCGGAAAGTCGGAGCTCGACCCGCTCCTCAGCCCCGAGGGGCTCCGGGCCCGGGTTCCGGACTATGTAGGCGGGGCCGACGCCGCTGATCCCTACATCAGCCCGATCTTCGGTGATCTAAGGGGATTGCCTCCGCTTCTCATCCAGGTTGGATCCCACGAGGTGCTCCTGAGCGACGCCCTCCGGCTCGCCGAACGGGCCGCCATCAGCGATGTCCCGGTCACGCTCGACGTCACGCCCGGCGTCCCGCATGTCTTCCAGGCGTACGCGGGCCTCCTCGATGAGGCCGGCGCGGCGCTCGACCGGGCATCGACCTTCTTGACAACTCAACTCGCCCAGGATTGAAGGGAGACACGGTGACACCACCCACGTCGGGCGCCTCACCCACGAGCCGGCGGTCGTTTCTCACCGGCACCGCGGCGGTCGTCGGCGCATCGTCGATCGCAGCTGTCCTGCCCGGCCCACTGGCCGAGTCGACGCCGGCCGGCGCGGCCGACGCCCCCGCTCTGCCGGACTACGCGCCGATCCCCCGGTCATCGCTCGGCCCCGCCCTCAACGACCAGGGCTACTACGTCGGACGCGTGAAGGGGAACCTCTACTGGGTCACGGACGGCACCTACCAGTCGGCGTTCCTGACCACCCGGGACGGCGTCGTGCTGTTCGACGCGCCCCCGACCATCGGCCACAACCTGCAGCGGGCCGTGAACGAGATCGCCGCCGCCAACGGCGTGAGCAACAAGGTGACGCACCTCGTCTACTCGCACCACCACGCCGACCACGCCGGCGCGTCCTCGCTGTTCGGCCGCAACGTCGTGCGCATCGGACACGAGGAGAACAGACGACTCCTGCTGCGCGACAACGACCCGACCCGGCCGGCGCCGACGGTGACCTTCCACGACCGGCACACCCTGCACGTCGGCGGTGAACACGTCCGGCTGGCCTATCACGGCACCAACCACACGCCGGACAACATCTACATCCACTTTCCGGACCACGACACCCTCATGCTCGTCGACATCGTCACCTCCGGCTGGGTGCCGATCTACAACCTCAACCTCAGCGAGGACATCCCCGGCTACACCGCGGCCCCGACCACGGCGCTGTCCTACCCGTGGAAGCACCTCATCGGCGGGCACGTGGGCCGGCTCGGCACGCGCGCCGACGTCGATGTGCACCAGCAGTACGTCGCCGACATCGCCACCAACGTCAGGACAGCGCTCGCCACGGTCGATCCGACGCCGTACTTCGTGAAGTACGGCGAGAACTCCTGGGCCGCGGTGAAGACCTACCTCGACGCGGTCACCGACTACGCCGCCGCGCCGGTCATCGCGAAGTACACCGGCGTGCTGGCGGCGGCGGACGTGTTCACCACCAGCACCACGCTCGTGGTCTTGGAGTCGATCCGCCTCGACCTCGGCGTCGGCTCGCAGGTCCACCCGTGACCCGCATCGGCGTCGGAGAGCGAGAGGGCACGATCGAAGCACTACCCAGCCGTCGATGGTGGGCCTTGGCGGTCATCGCGATCGCGCAACTGATGGTGGTGCTCGACGGCACCGTCGTGACCATCGCGCTGCCCTCGGCGCAACGCGACCTGGGCATCTCCAACGCGGATCGGCAGTGGGTGGTGACCGCCTACACCCTCGCGTTCGGTGGCCTGCTGCTGCTGGGCGGACGGATCGCCGACTACCTCGGCCGCAAGCGGATGTTCCTGTTCGGGCTGGTCGGGTTCGCCGCGGCGTCGGCACTCGGCGGGGCGGCGCAGAACGGTGCGACCCTCTTCGGTGCGCGCGCGCTGCAGGGCGCGTTCGCGGCGCTGCTCGCGCCCGCCGCCTTGTCATTGATCACGGTGACCTTCACCGCGGAGAAGGAGCGGTCGCGGGCGTTCGCGGTCTACGGCGCCATCGCGGGAGCCGGCGCCGCGATCGGCCTGATCCTGGGTGGCGCGTTGACCGAGTACGCCTCGTGGCGGTGGTGTCTGTTCATCAACGTGCCGATCGCGGTCGTCGCAGTCGCCGGCGGAGCAATCCTGGTCAGCGAGAGCAAAGCCCACGGCGGTACGTCCTACGACATCCCGGGGGCAATCCTCGGCACGGCCGGGCTGGTCGCCCTGGTCTACGGATTCACCGAGGCGGCCAAGACCGGTGTCGGCTGGCTCTCGGTCGAGACCATCGGCTACCTCGTGGGCGCCGGCATCCTGCTGATCGCATTCGTGCTCGTCGAGTTGCGTGCGGCCAGCCCGCTGCTGCCCATGCGGGTGCTACTCGATCGCAATCGCGGCGGCTCGTACGTCGCCTCGCTGCTGGCCTTCGCCGGGCTGTTCGCGATGTTCTTGTTCCTGAGCTACTACCTGCAGACCAACCTGGGCTACAGCGCACTCAAGTCGGGCCTGGCCGTCCTGCCGTTCGGCGGCGGCGTCATCGTCACCTCGGGCATCGTGCCGGCGCTGCTGCCACGCACCGGACCCAAACCGCTCATGCTGATCGGACTCGCCATGGCCGCAGGCGGCCTGGCCATCTTCACCCTGATCTCGGACACCAGCAGCTGGGCCGCCGTCGTCCTGCCCGGGGAACTGCTGATGAGCATCGGCTTCGCCCTGCTATTGGTGCCGCTGTCGAACCTCGCGCTCGCCGGGGTGAACGACGACGACGCCGGAGTCGCCAGCGCGGTGCTCAACTCGACCCAGCAGATCGGCGGATCCCTGGGCACCGCGCTGCTGAACACCTTCTACGCAAGCGCGGTCACGTCCTACGTCCTGTCCCACCATCTCTCACCGTCCGCGTTCAACCCGCTCGCCGCGATCCACGGCTACCACGTCGCGTTCTGGATCGGGGTCGGGCTGATCGCCGCGGCGTTCGTGGCCGTCCTGGTGCTGGTCAACGCCGGCAAGGACGACATCGCCACGCAGCCCGGCGTACCGGCCGGCGCCTAACCCACCGAACTCAGCCAGGCGTGATCGCCTCGGCGAAGTGGCCGGTGCGGGGTGCGTCTCAGTGGCCGGACCCCGAGCCGCGTACGGACGCGAGCACGTCAGTGGTTGAGTAAAGCGTGATGCCGATCCGTTCGAGGTCGGCCAGCCGCTCATAACTGGTCTGGGAAACGGCGTCCTGGACGAGCGCGGCGCGGAAGTCACGTTCGCTCGCATCAAACAGCGTGGCCCGCGGGCAGTTCGGCAGGTTGCAGCCGGCAACTACGACGGTGTCGCATCCCCGCGCTCGCAGCAGGGCCTCCAGTTCGGTGCGGTAGAACGCGCTCCATCGTGGTTTGAAGATCACAACTTCGTTCGGGCCGACCTCCTGTGGTCTACCTGCCAGCAGTAGACCGGTATCCAGGCGAAAGACATTCGGCAGAACGCCGTCGGCAACCTGGGATCCCTCGGTTCCCGGCGCGACAATCACAGTGCCCTTCTCGATCGAGTCACGTCGAGGTGGGTCGATATCGGAGCCGCCCGGCTGGTAGAGGCGGATCACGTGGATGATCGGGCGACCCGCGCTCCGGAACCCTTCTACGAGCGATGCCACCTTCGGCACGACGGCGGTTGTCCCGGGGACAGCCGCCACGCCGTCATCGAGGAAGTCCCTCTGGAAATCGATGACGACGAGTGCGGATCTGTCCCAGTGTGGCTGGGTGTAATCGGCCACGTGTCCTCCCGTATCGAACCGGCTCAAATCGTAGCCGCAGGAACTCTCACTCGATCTGGATCAACCAGCCGGGTCACGCCACTCATCAACGGCGTCGGCGGCGCCGCCCGTGAGCAACACCGCCGACCTGGCCCGCGGGCGTTACGAGTTGTCGTCGCCCTTGTCGATCAGGTCCTTTGCCTTGTCCTGCGCGGTATCGACCTTGTCGGCGTACTTGCCACCGGTCTTGTCGTCGACGAAGTCGCCACCCTTGTCGACCGCGTCATTCGCCTTGTCCTTGTTCTGCG
>Ga0137412_10000802_pt1 | contig 23407 bp, 12 predicted proteins | sample CZODoug2_1_16fun_FD_122160 | JGI IMG/M metagenome (GOLD analysis project Ga0137412, IMG submission 122160) | Vadose zone soil fungal communities from Angelo Coast Range Reserve, California, USA - CZODoug2_1_16fungal (Hybrid Assembly) | ecosystem: Environmental > Terrestrial > Soil > Vadose zone... | reverse complement strand
GAGCCGATGTGGTCACCGCTGAAACGCAGCTGCTCTCGAGTCAAGCGCAGCAGGTCAACGCCAAGATCCAGCGCGCCGTCCTGGAACATGCCGTGGCCGTGCTGATTGGCAAGCAGCCGGCAGAGTTCTCATTGGCCGCCTCGGCCATGCGATCCGACGTGCCGACGGTGCCTGCCGGCGTGCCTTCCACATTGCTGGAGCGGCGGCCCGACGTGGCGGAAGCGGAACGTAAGATGGCGGCGGCCAACGCCCAAATCGGCGTCGCCAAAGCGGGCTACTTTCCGGACCTGACCTTGACCGGCCGCGATCAGTATTCGAGCACCACATTCAGCCGTCTGATTCGAAACTCCAACCGCATATGGGCGGCGGGCCCGACCCTTGCGCAAACCGTGTTCGACGGCGGACTGGTGCGCGCGCAGGTGCGAGGCGCACGCGCGGCCTACGAAGAAACCGTGGACAGCTACCGGCAAACAGTGCTGGCGAGTTTTCAACAAGTCGAGGACGAGATCGTCACCCTGCGCGTGCTCGAACAAGAAGGCGCGATCGAGGATGAAACCGTCAAGAAGGCGCGCGAGGCGGAGGCGCTGACGCTCAATCAGTACAAGGCCGGAACGGTTCCCTACAGCAGCGTCATCACCGCCCAGACCGTCCGATTGAGCGCCGAGGAAACGGCGCTACAGGTGCTATCGTCGCGGCTGCAGGCCAGCGTCGCCTTGATCGAAGCCTTGGGCGGCGGCTGGGACGCATCCCAGGCCACAGCCAAGTAGCGCCAAGCCTCAAGTGTTGTCGGCCGGCAATTCCATTTCGTCCAGTGCGATCGGCGCGTGACGGCGCTTCAGCGCGGTTTGCGCATCCCACTGCTCCTTGGGCGGCAGATCTTCCAGGTATTGAACTTCGCCGGCCGCCAGCGTGGCCACCGGCAATCCGTCCCGGTAGAGCAGTCGATTGCCGGCCAGTGACGATAGTCTCGGCCCGGGCGTCAAGATGCCCACCAAATTCAAGGGGTCAGCGGCGGATAAGGATACGTATTGCCCGGTCGGAGGTTTGCGGCGCACGTCGCGCAGCAAGCCGATGGCTTCGGGACTCGCAAATTGCTCGCCCGAAAATCCCGCGACGAAGCGGCCGCCGCGAATTTCTCCCCGCGCCTCGAGTCTGCGGCAGCAGTTTGAGATTTCGCGCCAAGGCGGCAGCCAGTCTGATTCCCGGGTGAGCAGCTTCCAGAAGATGACTCCCCAGCGGCGCAGCAGCGTGCGCACAATTTGCTCAACCGCTTCGTCCTTGCGCTCTTTGGAGTCGCCGCTCGACCGGCGCACCAGTGCCCAGCGCCCCGCGTCCGCCATTCCGAAGAGCGCCAGCCGCCGCTTGTGGCGTGTGCCGTAAGAGTTGGGCCTGCCGGCGCGCCGGCCGCTGGGCATCAAGAGCACGCGCAAGCCCGCGAAGCTGTCCGAATTCACCAGGCCCACAGCTACCAATTCTGCCAGCGCCTCTTCCACTTCCGAAGGCAACATGCCGACGCTTTCCGCAATTTCGTCGAAGAAAGACGCGCCGTGCTCGCGGATGAACTCCGCCACCGCTTTAGCCCGCGATGTCAGGTGCGCAGGATCCGAATGATCGGCGAACATCGACCACAGCGGCGCGTTGCGCCGGGCCAGCAACACGATGGGCGTGGAGCGAATCGGCGATGCGCCGCGCGCAGCCGAATCTTCGCCGCGCGAACCGCCGCTGCGCGCCGCCAAGCGCGTCCAGATGAAGCGTCCCGCGCGGATATTTTCATCGAGCCACTGAGGTTCGTACTCGGTGATCCGCGACGGGATGACTTCCGTCTCCCAGGCACCGGCGGGCGATTCGAAACCCTCGAGCTGCGCCAATATCGCCGCCAGCGCGTCGGAGCCCTGCATTCGCGCACCCGGCAGCACCCTCTGCCATTCGCTCAAGAATCGCAAAAAATCTCGCGCCGTAACAGGCTCGATTTCGGCCCGCAGACGCTTGACCGTATAACGATGAATTCGGGCCAGCAAGCGGCGTTCGCACCACTCTTCTTGCGCGTCCTGTTGCGCGGACGCCGCGGTGAAATGACCTCGCATGGCGAAGCCCTCAGCCTCCAACGCAATCAGCGCGCCGTTGACCTGTGTTTCGCTCGAGCTCAGCGAATCGGCGATTTGCGCCGCGGTCACAGGACCCAGGCCTTCCAGCCGGCCGCGAACGATTTCAATGAGTGACTCGTCCGGCGATTCGAACAGCGCACGCCGTTCCGCTGCCACCCACACGTCGCGCCGCGCCAATGGGATGCGCAGCACCCTGCCCTGCAAGGCGAGATCCTCCATCAACCGCGGCCATGCCGCCGCGGATTGGCACTCCTCCTCGGTCATGAACGTCAACCACAACAGGGCATCGTGCAGCTCGTCGGGCGTTGCGGCGTCGGGCCACGCCTCGGCGCGGACGCGCGCAATCGCTTCCGGGTCGAGCTTGCCGATATCGGCGGCCTCGGTCGGATCCAGCCAGCGGCGGCTCATCACGGCCTGAGTGCGCCGTTCCTCCAGCGGCGCATCGTCAAGATAGGCATACGGACGCGCGTTCAACGCCTCGAGTGCCAGCGGCGAAGGCTCGGTCAGGTCTCGCGCGACGACGCGGATTTCACCGCTCTCCAGTTTGCGCAACACCGCTTCGAACTCATCGATATCCATGGCCTCTTCGAGGCAATCACGAATGGTCTGCCTGACCAAGGGGTGATCCGGCACTTCGATTTCGCCCGGCAGATTCTCGGCGCAGGCAACCTGGTCCGGGAACACCGAAGCCAATAGGTCCTCCGCGTTCATGCGCGCAATCTGCGGTGGTATCTTTTTGCCGCCGCGAAAGCGCGGCAGCGCCAGCGCGATGCCCGCATCCCAACGCCAGCGAACCTCGAACATCGGCGCCGCGCACAAGGCCTGGATCAGCACATGGCGAACCGAATTGGAATTCAAATAGCGGGCGGCCTCGGCCAGTTCGAAGCTGTGCGCATGGGTCAGCGACAGCACGATATGATCCTCGGTGGCCGCCGCCTGCAGCTCGAAATTAAAGGTGCGGCAAAATCGCTTGCGCAGGGACAGGCCCCACGCGCGATTGACGCGGCTGCCGAAGGGCGAATGAATGACGAGCTGCATGCCGCCCGATTCATCGAAGAATCGCTCGAACACCACGGTGTCCAAAGTCGGCAAGCAGCCGAGTGCGGCCTTGCCCGCACTTAGGTACTGCACCAGTTGAAACGCGGAGGACTCGTCCAGGCCCACGGTTTCCATCAACCAGTGCAACGCCGCGCCGGGCTCGCTCTCGAGCCGCTGCTGGATTTCCCGGCGCAGCTCCGACACCGCTGATGAAAGTTCCAGGGTACGGCCCGGCGCTTCGCCGAGCCAGAAGGGAATCGAGGGCGGTTGGCCGTGCGCATCCTCGACACGCACCGTGCCCCGCTCCACGCGCAATATCTTGTAGGAGGTATTGCCCAGCTGAAATATATCCCCCTGCAGGCTTTCGACCGCGAAGTCCTCGTTGACGGAGCCCACCACGATGGACTCCGGTTCGAGCATCACCCGGTAATCGGCGTTGTCGGGTATGGCGCCGCCGGAAGTGATCGCCGTCAAGCGCGCACCCTTGCGCGGCCGCAGCATCTTGTTGACCGCATCGTGGTGCAGCAGCGCACCGCGGCGGCCGCGGCGCGTACTGAATCCTTCCGCGAGCATCACCACGCATTCGTCGAATTCCTGCCGCGCCAGATTGCGGTAGGGATAGGCGCCGCGCAGCAAGGAAAACAACTCATCCTCGGACCACTCCCGCGCCGCCACCTCGGCGGTGATTTGCTGCGCGAGCACGTCGAGAGCATTCTGCGGAATCTTCAGCCGGTCCAGCTCACCGCGGCGGACCGCTTCCAGCAGCGCCGCACACTCGACCAATTCATCGCGGGACAGCGGAAACAATCGTCCCTTGGATGTTCCGCCGACCGAGTGACCCGCCCTTCCTACGCGCTGCAAGAAGGAGTTGATGGATCGCGTGGATCCAATTTGGCACGCCAGGTCCACATCGCCGATGTCGATGCCCAGTTCCAAGGAAGCCGTGGCCACCAATACCTTCAACTCGCCGCGCTTCAGGCGTTGCTCGGCGTTCAGGCGCCGCTCCTTGGAGAGACTGCCGTGATGCGCGGCGACATGCTCCTCGCCGATGCGCTCCGACAAATGCCGTGCGACACGCTCGACCATCCTGCGCGTGTTGACGAACACCAGCGTGGTGCGATGCTCGAGAACCAGCGCCGCCAAGCGGTCGTAAACCTGCGTCCATACCTCGCCCGACATCACCGCCTCGAGCGGTGACGGCGGAACCTCCAAAGCCAAATCGCGGCTGCGAACATGACCGCTGTCGACGATGGTGCAAGGCACCTCATGCGCACCGGTCAAAAACTTCGCGACTTCTTCGATCGGCTTCTGCGTGGCCGACAAACCAACCCGCGTCAATCGGCTGCCGGTCAATCCCTGCAGCCGTTCGAGCGACAAGGCCAGGTGCGCGCCGCGCTTATTGCCTGCAATGGCGTGAATTTCATCGACGATCACGGTGCGGCAGGTCGAGAGCATGTCGCGGCCGGATTGCGAGCCGAGCAAAATGTACAGCGATTCGGGCGTGGTCACCACGATGTGCGGAGCGCGGCGCCGCATGCCGGCGCGCTCGGATTGCGTCGTGTCGCCGGTGCGCACCACCCCGCGAATTTCTACATCCGGCAAACCGAGGGCCATGAGCTCTTCGCGAATGCCGTTCAAGGGCGCCTCGAGATTTCGCTGAATGTCATTGGACAGCGCTTTGAGGGGCGATACGTACACCACCCGCGTCTCGTCGGGCAACGGACCGCTCAATCCCTCTTTGACGAGTTGATCAATCGCGGATAGAAAGGCGGCAAATGTTTTACCTGACCCCGTGGGTGCGGCCACCAACACATGCTCGCCGGCTGCCAACGCCGGCCAGGCACGCTCCTGCGCTTCCGTCGGTTCGTCAAACGTGCGCGAGAACCACGCGGCAACGGCAGGGTGAAAGGTGTCGAGAACGCTCATTGCTGCTCGATCGAGGTATGGGCCAAAAAAGCAGGTGTACTGTATATAATAGCAGGCCATTAAGTCAGCCGCCATGGCGTTGACGCAGTCCTAAAAACACAATATCTTGTGGTCCATTGCGGTGCCTGGCACTAAAGCTGGGCCTAAGAGGGAATCCGGTGCAATTCCGGAGCTGCCCCGCAGCGGTAACTGGGAACGAACCTAAGCCATTGGCACTGAACCCGCCCAAAACGGGTTTGGGAAGCGGCTTGCAGTAGGAGGCCGATACGGCCATGCCCGGAAGTCCGAAGACCTGCCGCGATCTGCATCCGCAAGATATCGGGGTGCTGTACGGCTTTGGGGCTCTCGTGGGAGGAGCGGCCGGAGTGATCGCCTGCGGCTGCGGCCCGCTACGGCCATTCCGTTCGTTCGACCCCGCTCCAAGGGGACTTAAAGAAACGCACAACGGAATCTTCGCCATGAACTTGAACCTTCAACCTGCCTTTGATCTGAATCCGCCGCCGGCGCCGCGCAGTCCGATGCGCGTGACCAAACGATCGGGTCTTCGCGAGCCGGTCGATCTGAACAAAATCGTGCGCGCCGTGGCCCGTTGCTGCGAAGACATTCCGGACGTGGATCCCATGCGGATCGCGCTCAAGACCATCGCGGGGCTGTATGACGGGGCGACCACCCGGGAGTTGGATGAGCTATCGATCCGCACCGCGTCTTCTTTCATGGTGGACGACCCCGCATATTCGAAGCTGGCGGCGCGGTTGTTGTCGGCATTCATCGATAAGGAAGTCGAGGCGCAGGGTATCTACTCGTTCTCACAGTCGATTCGCGCGGGCTTCAATGTCGGCATCATCAACGAACGGCTGCTGCAGTTCGTGGAATCGCACGCCCGCAAGCTCAACGATGCCATCGACACCGAGCGCACTTTCAGTCTCGAATATTTTGGCCTGCGCACCTTGTACGACCGCTACTTGCTGAAGCACCCGACCCTGCGCCAGGTGGTGGAGACGCCCCAATATTTTTGGATGCGCGTGGCCGTCGCGCTCAGCAGCAGCGCACATGATGCGATCGAGCTGTATCAGTTGTTCTCGTCGCTCGACTATTTGCCAAGCTCGCCCACGCTGTTCAACGCCGGTACTCTGCACGAACAGCTGTCGAGCTGCTTCTTGCTCGATTCTCCCCACGATTCGCTGGAAGGGGTCTATGACAAATACAAGGACATCGCTCTGCTGTCGAAGTTCTCCGGCGGCATCGGGGTCGCCTGGCACCGGGTGCGGGCGGAAGGATCGCTGATCCGGTCCACCAACGGTCTGTCGAACGGCATCGTGCCGTGGCTGAAAACGCTGGATTCCTCGGTCGCCGCCGTCAATCAGGGCGGCAAGCGCAAAGGGGCCGCGTGCGTGTACTTGGAGAGCTGGCATGCGGACATCGAAGCCTTCCTGGAGCTGCGTGATAACACCGGCGATGAGGCCAGGCGCACGCACCACTTGAACATCGCCAATTGGATTCCGGATTTGTTCATGAAGCGCGTCGAGAAAGGAGAGTCGTGGTCGCTGTTCGATCCCAAGGATGTACCCGAACTTCCCGACCTGTGGGGCCAGGCATTCGAGGATGCGTACACCTTGGCCGAAGCGCGCGGCCTGGCGCGCAAGCAACTGCCCGCCCGCGAATTGTACGGCCGCATGATGCGAACGCTGGCGCAAACCGGCAACGGCTGGATGACCTTCAAGGACAAATCGAACCGCGCTTGCAATCAAACCGCGCAACCGCAGCACGTGGTGCACCTGTCGAACCTTTGCACCGAAATTCTCGAGGTCACCGGCGCCTCGGAAAGCGCGGTATGCAACTTGGGCTCGATCAATCTCGCGCGGCACGTGCGCGGCGCGGACTTTGATTTCGAAAAACTGGCGCACACCGTTGAGCTCGCGGTACGCCAGCTGGATCGCGTCATCGACTTGAATTTCTATCCGCTGGCGGCCGCCAGGGCATCGAACCTGCGCTGGCGGCCGGTCGGTTTGGGACTGATGGGTTTGCAGGATGTGTTCTTCAAGTCGCGCCTGCCCTTCGACGGCGAGGACGCGCGAGCGCTGTCGCGGCGCATTTCCGAGGCCGTGTATTTTCACGCGCTGCGCACCTCCTGCGACCTGGCCCGCGAGCAGGGCGCGCATCCCGCGTTTGCGGATACCCGGGCTGCGGCCGCGGAGCTGCAGTTCGACTCCTGGGGCATCGCTCCGGAACATCCCGATCGCTGGGAGACCCTGAAGAGCGACATCCAAGCGCACGGTCTGCGCAACAGCCTGCTCATTGCGATCGCGCCGACCGCCACCATTGCGTCCATCGCCGGGTGCTACGAATGCATCGAACCGCAACTGTCCAATCTCTTCAAGCGCGAAACCCTGTCCGGCGATTTCATCCAGATCAACGGCTATCTCGTCGATGAACTCAAGGTTTTGGGTCTATGGACGCCGGAGATTCGCGATGCCATCAAAGTGTCCGACGGCTCGGTTCAGGACATTGAACGCTTGCCCGTCGAATTGAAGCGCATCTACCGCACCGCGTGGGAGTTGCCGATGAAAGCCCTGATCGAAATGGCGGCGGATCGCGGCGCCTTCATCGACCAGAGCCAGTCATTGAACCTGTTCATGGCGAGCCCCAACATCGGACAGCTCTCCAGCATGTACATGTACGCCTGGAAGTGCGGGCTCAAAACCACATACTACCTGCGATCTCGCCCCGCGACGCGCATCGCCAAGACCACCGTGCCCACGGGCGATGCCATCGCCTGTTCTCTCGAGAATCCGCAGGCTTGCGAGGCGTGCCAGTGAACCGGTTGCTCGATCCGGGATTCAATCTCACGCTGCGCCCGATGCGATACCCCAAGTTCTACGACATGTATCGCTCGGCGATCAAGAACACCTGGAGCGTGGAGGAAATCGACTTTCAAATCGATCTGGGTCACTTGCAGCGCCGCATGAATGCGGCGGACCGGCATCTGATCGAGCGCTTGGTGGCATTTTTCGCAACCGGAGATTCCATCGTCGCCAACAATGTGGTGTTGAGCTTGTACAAGCACATCAATGCTCCCGAAGCGCGCATGTACCTGTCGCGGCAGCTGTACGAAGAAGCGCTGCATGTGCAATTTTATCTGACGCTGTTGGATAATTACGTGCCCGATCAGGAACAGCGGGCGCGTGCATTCGCCGCCGTCGACACCATTCCTTCCATAGCCAAGAAAGCGCAATTCTGTCAGCGCTGGATCGACTCGGTGCGCGATCTCGAGCGCATCGAAACCACCGCCCAGAAGCGCCAGTTCCTGCTGAATCTCACGTGTTTTGCCAGCTGCATCGAGGGCCTGTTCTTCTTCGGCGCGTTCGCCTACGTGTACTTCCTGCGCTCGCGCGGCTTGCTGCCGGGCTTGGCCTCAGGCACGAACTGGGTCTTTCGCGATGAAAGCGCGCACATGGCCTTCGCCTACGAAGTCCTGCGCACGGTGCGCCAGGAGGAGCCGGAGCTGTTTGATTCCCGCTGGGCCGGCGAGGTCCGCACCATGATCGAGGAGGCGGTCGACTGCGAAACGACTTTCGCCGATGATGTACTCCGCGAGGGAGTCATCGGCCTGACGCGCACGGAAATGCGCCAGTACATCCACTACGTCGCCGATCAGCGGCTGCTGATGCTCGGGCTGCCCGCGCACTACGGTGCGCGCAACCCGTTCTCATTCATGGAGTTACAGGATGTGCAGGAATTGACCAATTTCTTCGAGCGCAAGGTTTCCGCCTACCAGGTCGCCGTGCAGGGCGAAGTGGCATTCGACCAAGCGTTTTGACCACGGCAAATCGAGCTCGCCGCTCAAAATCAAATGAATCGTTGATGCGCCGGCTCAAAGGTTGGAGGCGCAGTTTGAGCGTCCCGACAGCGCGCAGTCCTGCAGGCGCGTCATGCCGCCCAAAATGTGCGTCAGCAGCAATCCGGCGAGGACGAGCAGCACGATCATGACCAGCCCCATCAGGGCGCCGCGACGCGTGCTCGGTGCCCGATCGGGCTCCCGTTCCGGGGGCTGCCAACGCTCTGGATTTCTCATCTGTGACTTTTACACGACGGCACTATTTGCGTCTTCCCAGCGGTTAAATCAAGCACGTGGCGCCGTTTGTCAATCAAATGTCGCGGAAAGCGTGGTGCTTGTGGTTTCCGTAGGCTCAAGATACGCAAACGGGGGAAATGCGTCCACAGGGTGTGGGTTGGCAATAAACAGAAGAGTTGTGCTGTGCGAAAAAGGCCGGCGCGGATACGCATGAGGAAGAACTCAATAGATTCATGTCAAGGGTCGTCTCTTGCAACAGGAGAGGCGTGGCCCCTGTAGCCGGCTAAGTCCGTAGCGTCCAACCTTTATCAACAATCGTCGGAATAAGGCGAACGAAAGGGGGAAACAACATGTCGTCCAAAATGAATCGTGGTGGAATTCGATCGCACTTGGGGACTGCGGCGCTTATCAAGGCAAGCTCATTGAGCGGTGCGTCCGCGCTCTCCCTTGCCGTGCTGGCAAACCTGCACGCCGCGCCCGCAAGGGCGGCTGATGCGGCGGTGGAGGACACGGCCCTGGCCGAGATCGTGGTCACGGCGGAGAAACGATCGGAGAACCTCGAGCGCGTGCCGGCCTCGATCACCGCATTCACCTCCAAGACGCTTGATCTGCAGGGCATCGCGTCGGTTCAAGACATGACCAACTACGCGCCCGGTCTGTACTACACCACCTACGATAATCGCCCCTACGTTCGCGGCATCGGCCGCAACACCGACAATCTGGCGGTCGAGTCCGGCGTCGCCGTGTATGTTGACGGTGTTTACAATGGCGCCAACGCTTCGACGATCTTGCAGAACTCTACGCTGTTCGTCGACGAAATCGAGGTTCTGCGCGGTCCGCAAAACACCTTGTTCGGCCGCAACGCCGACGGCGGCACGATCAACTATATCTCCAAGCGCCCCACGAGCGACTTTGAGGCCGAGGTTCGCACCGGCTACGACAATTTCCAGAAGGCCTTCGTCGAAGGTGCTGTGTCGGGACCGATCAACGACTCCATCCGCTATCGGTTCGGGGCCAATTACACCAACCAGACTGGGGACGGCTTCTACAGGAACTTAAACGGCGTTAAAGAGGGCGGCGATGTCGCGCAGGGCGGTAACGGCACCAGCTATCACATCGAGGGCCAACTCGAAGGCAACATCGGTTCGAATTTCGACTGGTGGACCAAGCTCGCCACGAGCGACTACGACGTCAGCTATCATACTGAAACGCTGCTGGGACCTTTGGATACGCGTGAGTTCCCCACCCCTCTGTTTCCCAACCCCAATTTCGGCACGTGCGCGCTGCCCGGAGGCGCCGGCGGCCTCGGTTGCGCCGGTAACCCGGATCGCATCGTCAGCGTCATTACCGGCAAAAACACCATCGCCGGAAATCCCAGCACGCTCGGGACCGGCACATTCGATTCGGGCTTCCAGTCGCAGTCCAAGCAACAGAACAATTGGATTTTTGCCACTCATCTGACCTTCCATGCCGATGGGTTCGACTTGAAATACTTGGGGGGCTATCAGAAGTTCAATTACGACCTCACTGCGCCGTGGAACAACAGCCAGGGCACCTCCAGCGGAGTCCTGGGATACACCCTGCAGGGCCCTGCCACGGTCAGGCCGCTTTGCGGCCTTTTCTTTGGTGCTACCAACCTTGCTGGGTGCGTTCAAAATCTGGCGGTCAACTCGGCTCACAACGCCTTCACGTTCAATGAGTACGAACAATTTTTCAGCAATGAGCTGAACATCGCCTCTACCGGCCAGGGAGCGTTGCAGTGGATCGGCGGTCTGTATCAATTTCACGAGAAATACACGCAACCCATCAATGTGGTGAGCGAAGACCAGGCGCAGATCGCGGCGCCCTATAAGCTCGGCAACCTCATAGCGGGACTGACAGGCGTCATACCGCTCGTCGGCTCGCTCGTGCATGCGCCTGCAAACCCGTCGCATTCGGTGTACAACGAATACACCGCACTCGCCGAGGACTCCTACGGCATCTTCGGCCAGATCGATTGGCAGGCGAGCAGCCAATTCAAAATCACCACCGGCCTGCGCTACTCCTACGATAAAAAGGACGGCGATCAGGCCTTTCGGCTGGTGCTGTTCAACGTCGATGGGCTCATTCCGGGCCTGCCGCTGGGCGTGAATATGTTCGGCGCCAACGCGCCGGCGTTCGACGCCACGTCCTGCACCTCCGGCGCTTACCGTGGTACCGGCAAGTGCACCATCAATCCCACGTCGGGTGCGGCCATGAGCACGCTGAACGCGCATTGGGATGCCGTCACCGGAACAGCCGGCATTTCTTGGACGCCGGCGACGGACATCCTCGGCTACGCGAAGTACAGTCGCGGCTACAAGGCCGGCGGCTTCAACTCCGGCATCAACGCGGTCAACCCTGAAACATCGGAGGAGACCGTGGACGCGTTCGAAGTCGGCTACAAACAGACCTTCGCACGGACCTTCCAGGCGAATGTGGCTGCGTTTTACTACAACTACAAAAACGACCAGCAGCCGCTGGGACAGCTCGATCCGACGAATGACGTTATAAACACCGTCATAGTCAATATCCCCAAGGTGCACACCTACGGTGCCGAACTGGAAACCATTTGGAACCCGATCACCGACCTTGATATCGTCATGAACTACGCATACCTACACGCGACCATCTCCAGCACCAACGGTGTGTGCTACCAGAATGCTGCGGATCCGCTGGCGCTCGTGCCCGGCGCGAACACCAGTGGTTGCGCGCCCGGTTTGCAGAACCTCGTTGGCGCGACTCTCCCCGCGTCGCCGCGCAATAAGGTCGCGTTGAACGCAATTTATACTCTGCACTTCAATCCGGGTTCCTTGGCGCTGTCCGGCGCCTACATCTGGAGGGACAAGACATACGACTCGGTCTTTAATCGTCCGTACAACCTGGCGCCGTCCTACTCCCTGGTCAACTTGCGTGGAATCTGGAGCGACACCGCCAATCGCTACAACGTGATTCTTTACGCCAACAACGTCTTCAACAAGATCGGCGAGGACGCCTCAGGCGGCTTGGCGGTTACGAACCCAGGGCCTGCGCAAGTCATCGATCCCTTGGTCAGCTACACCCCGCCACGGGTCTACGGCGTAGAGCTGCGGTACCGCTTCCACTGATCTTAAAAGCGGATAGCTGACTCGTGTCAGTTCAAGCACTACCATCCAGCGTGTTTGCAGCGCTGGATAGCACATGAACAAATCGAAGCAGGCGCGAGATGTGACGGCACTGTTGAACGGCGCCGCCGCCTGCTATGCGCAAGGTCGCCTTGACGACGCGGCCGATCTTTATCGACAGGCCGCCGCCGCGGATCCTAAAGACCTGCGGCCGATCTATTCGCTCGCGCTCATCGATATCCGGTGTGGCCGCCTGGAAAACGCCCGGCAACAGCTGCGGGTGGTGACTGCCCAAGATCCCAATCTTTATCCTGCGCAGCAAAATCTGGGCGCGGTTTGCCAGAACCTCAACTTGTGGCAGGAGGCGGCCGAGGCGTACCGTCACGCGCTTCGCTTGAATCCCACCGCCGAGACTCAATTCAGCCTCGCGCGCGCGCTGACCGTGCTGGGGCGAGTGGCGGAATCGAGCGCCTGCTATCGCGCCCTGGCCGCCAATCCGGCCGTGCGGCTTCGCGCTCTGACGCGCCTCGCAGTGCTCGATCCGGCGGTGATCGACGAGCACGATCTGACCGCATTGCAGCGCGCGGCGGATGATCCTGCAACGGTGGCCGCGACGCGGATCGAAGCCCATTTCGCGCTTGGTATGGCTCTGGAGCAGCGCAGCGCTGATCAAGCAGCGTTCGGCGCCTTCAAGGCCGGCAATCGGCTGAAGCACGACGCGCTGATGGCTTCGCCGGACCTCGCGGCACGGCCTGACGCCTTGGAGCGTGCGCACGACCTTGCGGCGCACTTCGTCGTTGATCGATTTGACGAGACATTTCTGCAGCGGGGATTGCACCGCGGCAGCACGCCGGCGGCGCCGATCTTCGTCATTGGCATGCCACGCTCCGGATCCAGCCTCATCGAGCAGATTCTATCGAGCCATCGCGACGTTCAAAGCATGGGGGAAAACCCGACGCTGTCCACAGTGATCGATCAGGGCTTCACCAAACCTCCGGGGGCGGCCAACTGGGCTGATCTGGCTGAAGCCTACTTGGGCTCAATGCGCCAACGCGGTTGGACAGGTGCTGGTCGTTTTGTCGATAAGACCCTGGAGAATCATTTGCGCGTCGGCATGATTCACTTGATGTTCCCGAACTCGGTGATCCTTGACAGCACGCGTGACCCGGTTGACACCTGCCTCTCCTGTTATCGTCAATTGTTCACGGCGGGTAACGAGACACTCTACGACCTAGGGCAAATCGGGCGAGCCTATGTTCGCTATCGTCGCGTGATGGAGCATTGGGACCGCGTGTTGCCCGGCCGGGTGATTGGGGTCGAGCACGAAAAACTGGTGGCCGACACGGAAGGGCAAATCCGCCGGCTTGCAGTGGCGTGCAAGCTGGATTGGGACCCGGCATTCCTGCGCTTTTATGAGGCGGCCGGTGTTGTCCGCACCGCCAGCGCCGCTCAAGTTCGCCGCCCCCTGTTCTTAACGTCCATCGGACGGTGGTCGCGATTTGCAAGCGAACTCGAACCCCTCTTGAAGGCATTGGGGCCCTACGCTCCACCGCAAAATGGCGGGTGATGTCTCTTATATACCACTAATATGGCAGCGTCCCCCTAGCGGTCAAATCAAGCACATGGCGCCGTTTGTCAATCAAATGTCGCGCAAAGCGTGGTGCTTGCGCAACGATTTCCGTAGGCTCAAGATACGCAACCGTCGCCGGTAAGCCCAAGTGCCCGCCTTATCGCAGGCGAGGCGTGGCAGCGCGACCTAAGTTGCAAATTCAATCGATCAAAGGTGTATGACTCTATGACAAATCAAGCTGTGTCCTCACGGGCCATTTCTCTCATCCTCGGCATCACGGCGGCTTTTGCCGGCGCGGAGGTGTGGGCGGCGGACGTTTCGAGCGCACCGGCCTTGGACGAGATCATCGTGACGGCGCAGAAAAGATCGGAAAACCTTCAGGACGTGCCGATTTCAGTGGTGGCCATATCCGCGCAGCAGATCAAGGATGCGGGCATCACCGATATTCGCAACCTCGCGATACTGACCCCAGGGCTCACCGTCACCTCCGAAGGCAATGAGGCCATCACGACCGCGCGCATTCGCGGCATCGGCACGGTCGGCGACAATCCGGGGCTGGAGTCTTCCGTCGGCGTGAACATCGACGGTGTCTATCGGCCGCGTAACGGCGTCGCTTTCGGTGACCTGGGAGAAATCGAGCAAATCGAAGTTCTCTACGGCCCGCAAGGCGAATTGTTCGGCAAGAACAACGACGCCGGCGTCATCAACGTCACCACCAAGAGACCTTCGAGCACCTTTGGCGCGATGGCGGAAGTGACGGGCGGAAACTTCAACGACCGGGAATTCCGCACCTCCGTCACGGGACCCTTGAGCGACATCATGGCCGGCCGCCTGTACGTCGGCTACCAGCAGAACAGCGGTTTTCTTCAAGTGGTCAACGGCGTGGGTCCCAGCGAGCAAAACAACACCAATAACCGCAAGGCCTATAACGCCCGCGGTCAATTGCTGATCACGCCCAACGACGATGTGGATTTTTTGTTGATTGCCGATTATGCCAAGCGCAATGAGTCCTGCTGCAGCGCCGTCGTAGAGTACCCGGGCCCGTTCCAAGGGCTGGTGAATGTATTCGCCTCGAACCCTCTGTTGGGCGGTAAGCCCGGCGCGCTCGGCGATTCCCCGCTCATCGGCCGGCCCGGCGTGGTACGGCTGCCCAGCAGCTACGTGGCCTATGACAATCAAATCATCAAGCAGAACGTGCGCGATATGGGCGTATCCGGAGAACTTAACTGGAATGTGGGCTTTGGAAAACTGACTTCGATTACCGCTTGGCGCGACAACACTGTCGCCGGCGGCAACGATGTCGACTACACCGGCATTGATCTGCTCTCGTTCCCGGACAACGGCAACGCCAATTCAACGGACTTCAAGCAATTCAGCGAAGAGTTGCGTTTGGCCGGCAAGGCCGGACCTTTGAACTGGTTGGTGGGCGGGTTCTTCAGCAACGAAATCCTGACGACGCGAACGCTCGGCGCCACTGGAGATCAATTTGAGACTTACATCAGTGCGGTCGCGTCCGCATCGATTGGGCAGCCGTTCAATCCTCTCTTGGTATCGCAGCTGACAGGCAATGCGCCCGGCACCACGTTTTTCGGCACCGGCTACAACGACGACTACCAGCAGACGGCCAGAAGCTTTGCCTTGTTCACCAACGAGACCTGGAACATCACTCAAGGATTGGACCTGACGGTCGGTCTGCGCGGCACGGAAGAAAAGAAAACTGCGACGGCGAGCTATAACAGCGTCGGCGGTGGACCGGGGTGCGCAGCGCTGCTCAAATCTCCGGGTCTTTTTACCCCGCCCCTCGCCGGAACCAACGCACAGGCGTTTCTGCTTGGCTACGGCTGCTACACCGGTCTCGATCCGGAGTTCAATGGCAAGGGATTCGACCAGTCGAACACCGAGAACAACTTGTCGGGCACCGTCAAGCTGTCCTATCGCTTCAATGAAGAAGTGATGACCTATATTTCGGGCGCGAATGGCTACAAGGCCGGTGGATACAATCTGTCTCGCGTAACCAATGCGCCATCGGCCGCCGATCCCATCGGCCTATCGCCCAACTTCGACACCCACTTTCCGCGCGAGACGGTCGAGTCATTCGAAGCGGGCATCAAAACCACGCTCTTCGACAAGACACTGCGCCTCAACGCGGCGGTTTTCTATCAGAAATATACGGACTTCCAACTGAATACCTTCACCGGCATTCAATTCGTCGTCACCTCGCTCGACAAGGTCGTGTCCAAAGGCGTTGACGTCGATTTCGCGTGGGCAACGCCGATTTCGGGCCTGACCATCGCCGGCGGCATAACCCAGGATCTGACCAACATCGACAATTTCGGCAACGCATTGCCCGACTTCTGCGGCGGCCGTGGGAATGGTTGCACGGCCCGCGACAACAATCGCCTTTCCTTTGCGCCGTTGTGGTCCGGAGCACTTTCCGCCAGCTACTTGATACCGATCGGAACCTTGGGGCTGCGCACCAGTGTGGAAGAGAAGTACAACTCGTCCTACAACACGGGCTCGGATCTTGATCCCCGCAAAATCCAACAGGGATTTGGACTGCTCAACGCCCGCATCGGCTTTGGCGCATTGGACGAATCCTGGGCCATTGAGGCGTGGGGCGCGAATCTCGCGGATAAATACTACTACGCAGTTGCGTTCGATTCACCGTTCCAATTCGACACCATCGCTTCGTACCTGGGCGCTCCGCGAACTTTCGGTTTGACGGCGCGTGTGAAGTTCAAGTAACTCGAAGGTTTTCAAGTATTCGAATCCTTACAACGGCGGGCCTCGAAAACCCGCCGTTTTTTTTGCCGTAAAAACCATTGGATTTGACAGGGGGTTCTCGTGGAGAAGAAATTGGCCGCTGCCCAAATCGACGAGGCAACAAGTCGTCGCGATTTCCTGAAGTCCTCAGCCCTGACGATTGCTGCCGCAGGCGTGACGTCGTTGGCATCGCAGGTTCAGGCTCAGACTGCCCCGGCGCAGTCCCCGGTGCGCAGTGCACTGGGCGGTGGCGCCACCGGCAACGTATTCGTCGAGACCGACACCGTCTACGGCAAGGTCCAAGGCATTCAAAACACCGGTATCAAAGAGTTCAAAGGGATCCCCTATGGCGCTCCGACCGGCGGCCGCAATCGATTCATGCCGCCGAAAAAGCCCGCGCCCTGGAAAGGCGTGCGGGAGTGTATTGCACATGGACAAATCAGCCCGCAACCGCCGACGGATCTGCGTTCCGACTACGGCATGATGATCCACTGGGACTATCACCCGGGAGGCATGGGTGAGGATTGCCTGAATTTGAATATTTGGACACCGGGTCTCAAGGACGGGGCAAAGCGCCCCGTGCTGGTGTCCTTCCACGGTGGAGGCTTCACCACCGGGTCCGGAAACGCCATCGGCTACGACGGAGCTCAACTCGCACGATTCGGCGATGTTGTCGTGGTCACGGTCAATCACCGCCTCGGCACCTTGGGCTACACGCAGCTCGTGGATCTGGGCGCGCCTGGCGAGTTTGCTCATGCCGGGTGCGCCGGCATCATGGATCTGACGGCATCGCTGGAATGGGTGCGGGACAACATCGAAAGCTTCGGCGGCAATCCACGCAATGTCATGATCTTTGGCCAATCGGGCGGCGGCGCAAAAACCAGCGCCATGCTGGCAACACCCGCGGCGAAGGGTCTGTTTCATCGCGCCGCCGTGCAAAGCGGTTCGATGTTGAAATTCGTGCCCAAGGATCGGGCGACGCAGAGCGCGGAGGCACTGCTCAAGCAGCTCGGTATTGCAAAATCGCGCATGGCGGATTTGCAGAAGATATCGTGGCAACAACTGCTGGAAGCGCAGATCACTGCCGGCGCCTCGACGCCGGGCATCGGCGGCGGTCCGGTTCTGGATGGAAAGTATTTGACCCATGATCCTTTCGATCCGGCCGCGCCGGTTGAGTCGGCGGAAATCCCGCTCATCGTGTCGACCACCCTGGAAGACGCGGCCCTGAGTCTGACCAATTTCACCTTGAGCGAAGCGGACCTCAAGACGCTGATCGACAAGCGCTTCAAGGACAGGGGTGCGGAAATTCTGGCGATGTACCGCAAATACTATCCGGAAAAATCGCCCTATTTGATTCAGGCGATGGTGCTCACGGATGCCGGGTTTCGCCGCTCGGCCATCAAGCAGGCTGAACTCAAGGCCGCGCAAGCCAGGGGCGCCATTTACATGTACCAATGGGAATGGCCCACGCCGGCCTTTGGCGGCCGCTACGGCGCAGTGCATGGACTCGACGTGTCCGGATCCTTTCGGGAAGCGCGGGAAGGAAACGATATGGCGCGTGTTGCCGACCAGCTTTCATCGAGCTGGGTCGCGTTCGCAAAGACCGGCAACCCCAACAATTCACGCATACCGCCTTGGCCGACCTTCGATGCGGCAACGCGCGCCACGATGATCTTCGGCACGCCGACGCAATTGGAAAACGATCCGCGCAGCGAAATTCGAGGCTTCTGGGAACACATGCCGCTGCCGGGCGGGCCGCTTGGTTGATATATAAGTGAGCGGCGCCGAGTTGCGGCACACTACGGGGCGACTCAAGCAGGTCTATATTTTTCGGGGAGTATAATTAATGTCTGTTAGTCCGCAATCGCTCGAAGGTGGCGCTCCCGTCGGTCCGACCGCCGGTGTTGTGGCAAAGGCGGCAACCGGTGCGAAGTTTGCGCTGTTCCTGCTGTTCGCCATCAATTTGCTGAATTTCTTCGATCGTCAATTGCTCGGTGCGCTGGGCGAGCCGATCCGCAAGGAATTCCTGTTGAACGATACGGCACTGGGATTGCTGGGCACGGTATTTACCCTGATGTACGCCGTCGTCGGGCTGCCATTGGGGCATCTGAGCGACAAATGGTATCGAACCAAGCTACTGGCCATCGGCACCGCGGTGTGGAGTCTGCTCACCGCCGCGACCGGCATGGCGCAAAATTACACGCAGATTTTCATTGCGCGCTTGGGCGTGGGCTTGGGTGAAGCCACTTGCGCTCCCGCGGGCCAGTCCCTGATTGGCGATTTTTTTCCCCCGGCCAAACGCGCCTTTGCCATGGGCATCTTCATGCTGGGCCTGCCCGCCGGCATTTTTCTCGCGTACTTGAGCGCCGGATATATTTATGCACATCTGGGCTGGCGCGCTGCGTTCTATATTGCATGCATTCCCGGAATCGTCCTGGCGCTCGTGGCATTGACGATTCGCGAGCCGAAGCGCGGCGCATTGGATATCGGCCGAGTGGTGACCACAGCGGCCGACGGCGGAAAATCTTCATTTGCAACGGTTTTGAGCCTGCCGACGATGTGGTGGATCATCCTGTCCGGCATCTTTCACAACTTCAACATGTACGCGATAAACTCCTTCAATTCGCCGTTTCTGCAGCGCTTTCATGAAATGAGCGTGCGCGAGGCCAACAATGTGTCGTCCATCGCGGTGGGCGCGGTAGGCGCCATCGGCTTGATCTTAGGCGGCTGGGCTGCCGACAAGCTGAGTGTCAAACGCCGCAATGCCCGGCTGGTGCTGGCTGCGTGGTGCATGACCATTGCGGCGCCGTGCATTTTCTTCGCGATCAATCAGCCCAAGGGTTCGATCACTGCGTATGTTTTGTTCATGGCCATGGGCTCGATCACCATGTACGTGTACTACGCGACCGTGTACACCGCCATTCAGGACGTTATCGAGCCGCGCCTGCGCGGCATGGCCGTAGCCATATACTTCTGCTGCATGTATATATTCGGCGCCAGCTTGGGTCCCGTGGGAACCGGTCGGCTGAGCGATCACTTCGCGTTCAAGGCGATGACGGATGCGGGCGCCGGCAGCATGACCGAGGCGTTCAAGGCCACCGGCCTGCACAACGCCATGTACATCATTCCGATTCTTGCGTTGGCGGCTGCCGCGGTGTTGTTCGCCGCCTCGCGCACCATGGATAAGGATGTGCGCAAGCAGGAACTCGCGCATCGCGGCGCGTAAGCTCAATTGAAGAGCAAACGGGTTTAGGCTTAGGAAGCCGGGCGCAGCGTGTCGCTGAAGCTCGCGAGGTGGTAGTCGGCATCGCCGAAGCTCAGGTCGATCATCGTCAGCCGCTTGAAATAGTGACTCACGATGAGTTCGTCCACCACCCCCATGCCGCCGTGCATCTGCACGGCGTGCTGACCGACGAGCCGCCCAGCCTGTCCGATGTACGCCTTGGCCGCCGACGCGGCGCGATGGCGCTCGGCCGCGTCGTGCGAATCGGCGTGCACGGCGGCGATGATGGCCATCGAGCGCGACTGCTCCGCCGCGATCAGCATGTCCGCCATTTTGTGCTTCAATGCCTGAAAGGTCCCGATGGCGACTCCAAATTGCTTGCGGGTCTTCAGGTAGTTCAAGGTCGCTTGATTCAGTGCATTGATGATGCCGACAGCCTCTGCGCATAACGCTGCAACGCCCAAGTCCACGGCACGTTCGATGATGGGCAATGCGCGCGACGGCGCGCCGATCAAGGCCTCGCTGCCCACGATTACATTCTCGAGCAGCAGATCGGCAGCTCGCGCTCCGGACTGGGTGGGGTAGGCAGCGATGGTAAGTCCTTTCGCATCGCGCGGCACCAGAAAAAGCGAGATGCCGTCGCGATCACCGATGCCGCCGCTGCTGCGCGCCGAGACCAGAAAACAATCGGCGGATGGGCCGTCGAGGACCACGGTCTTGCGGCCCGATAGGCGCCGGCCTGCGCCGCTTTCTTGAGCGGTGCAGGCGACATAGGAGAGGTCATATCGGCCTGCCGCCTCGTAGCCGGCAAGGCCGATCTTGACTTTGCCCGCGGCAATCTGCGGCAGCAGCTGCTGCTTCATCGGTTCCGATGCGGCGTCGCTGATCAATCCGCCGCAAATCACGACGGTGCTCAAGTAAGGCTCCAGCAGCAACCCCTGACCGAACTGCTCCATGACCAGCATGATATCGACGGCATTGCCGCCGAGGCCGCCGTAATCTTCCGGCAACGGCAGCGCCAGCAACCCCAGATCCGCGAACTGGCTCCAGGCTTCCGCGGAATAACCCAGGCTCGATGCTGAGAATTTTCGGCGCTTGTCGAAATCGTAGTCGCGTGAAATAAAGCGCTGCAAGGTGTCCTGCAGTGCCAGTTGCTCTTCGCTGTAATTGAATTCCATGTTTGCTCTTCAGAGGCCCAAAATCATCTGCGAAATAATGTTCTTCTGGATCTCGGTGGATCCGGCGTAAATCGTGGTCTTGCGCTGGTTGAAGTATTGCCCGGAAATCGGCGGTGCATAGGAACGGTAATGAGCGCTCAGCAGCGGATCGCCGACCCATGCCAGATCGAGTGCCTCGCGCACATAGGGCAGCGCGTCATGCCCGAGCGCATGCATTTTGAGCTCGGCGAGCTGCTGAATGATTTCCGATCCCTTGATCTTGAGAACGGATACTTCGGGCCCCAGCGCCCGCTGTTCCTTCGCCGTCGCCGACAGCACCCGCAGATTGGTGATCTCCAGTGCCATCAATTCCATCTCGACCAGGGCGATGCGGTCTCGAAATCGTGAGTCTTCGATGAGCGGGCGGCCGTTGGACTTCTGCTCGGCCGCAATCTCCTTGAGTTTCTTCAGCGCGCGCTTGCAAGCGCCGATGCCGGCATTGCCGCTGCGTTCATGAGTGAGCAGGAATTTTGCGTAAGTCCAACCCTTGTTCTCTTCGCCGATCAAGTTTTGCACCGGCACCTGCACATTGTCGAAGAAGATGTCGTTTATCTCGTGCTCGCCGTCGAGCATGATGATCGGCCGGACGGTGATGCCGGGGCTCTTCATGTCGATCAGCAAAAACGAAATACCCTGTTGCTGGCGCCCCTCGCTGCTGGTGCGCACCAGGCAGAAAATCCAGTCCGCGTATTGACCCATGGTGTTCCAGGTCTTCTGGCCATTGACGATGTAGTGATCGCCCTGGCGTACGGCGCTGGTGCGCAGCGAGGCGAGATCGGAGCCGGATCCGGGTTCGGAATATCCCTGGCACCACCAGTCCTCGCCGGAGAGTATCCGCGGCAGGAAGTACTCCTGTTGCGCGGCGTTGCCGAACGTCTGCATCACCGGTGCGAGCATTTTCAGCGAGAACGGATTCTGCGGCGGCGCGCAGGCATCCGCGCGCTCCTCCTCGAAGATGTGCTGCTGCACGATGTCCCAACCCGTGCCGCCGAAACTCTTGGGCCAATTGACGGCGCCCCAGCCTTTGCGGAACAGGATCTTCTGCCAACGCACCATGTCGTCCTTGGAAATCCGCCTTTCCAGCTGCAACTTGGTGCGGATGTCCGTGGGTAATTCGGCATCGAAAAAAGCGCGCACTTCGGCGCGAAATGTCTCTTCTTCCGGACTGTATTTGAGATCCATGCTTGTTTCCTTGAAGGCGTGCCTTCAATCCATCGTTACGACAATTTTGCCGCGCGCGGCGCGCGAACCCAATCGGGCGATGGCCTCGCCGCCGCGGGACAGCGGAAATCGCTCGGTTACGGCAGGCTTTATTTTACCATCCAGGTACAGCGCCATGAGTGCCGCCACGTTGGCGGCGTGCAGCTTGGGAAAGCGCTGGGTGAACTCACCCCAGAACACGCCGACGATTTCGCAGCCCTTGAGCAGCGCCAGATTGAGCGGCAGCTTCGGGATGCCGGCGGTGAAGCCCACGACCAGGTGGCGCCCAGCCCAAGCGATCGCGCGCAGCGCCGCTTCGGTGTAATCACCGCCGATTCCGTCATAGATCACGTTGGCTCCGCCCGCGCCGCATGCCGCCTTGAAGCTGTCCGTCAAGGTACGCGCGGCCGTCTTGTCCAGCGGACCCAAGGGGTACTGAACGCCGTCGTCGGCGCCATGCTCGCGTGCCAGTGCCAGTTTGTCCGCGCTCGAGGCGGCTGCAATGACGCGGGCGCCCATCGCCTTGCCCAATTCCACGGCAGCCAGGCCGACGCCGCCGGCCGCGCCCAGCACCAGCAGGGTCTCGCCGGAACGCAACTGGGCACGATCTTTCAATGCGTGCTGCGACGTGCCGTAGGTCAGGAGCAGCGCCGCGGCCTCGTCGAACGGCATGCGGTCGGGAATTTTCCAGCAATTGTTTGCGTTGCCGATGGCTTTCTCTGCCATTGCGCTGCGCACCGGACTCACCAAAACGCGGTCGCCCACGTTGAGGTTGGTGACGCCTTCGCCCAACGCCTCGACCACGCCGGAGAGTTCGCCACCGGGCGCAAAGGGCCTGGGCGGTTTGATCTGATACAGATCCTGGATGATCAGCAGATCCGGAAAGTTGACCCCAACGGCGCGCACGCTGATGCGCACCTCGCCGCGGCCCGGCACCGGCTCCGGAACGTCTTCTAACACCAGTGATTCGGGGCCGCCCGCTTGACGGCTGAGCAATGCTTTCATGATTGTGTCGCCATTGGGGAAGTTGCTTTGGCGTTTTCGCGTTCCTGCAGTTCGCGCCACATGATCTTGCCGGCGCCCGACTTAGGTAAGGCGTCGACGAATTCAATGACGCGCGGCACTTTATAGGCCGCCATATTTTCCCGGCACCAGTCGATGATGGGCTGCG
>Ga0137412_10000801_pt1 | contig 23408 bp, 21 predicted proteins | sample CZODoug2_1_16fun_FD_122160 | JGI IMG/M metagenome (GOLD analysis project Ga0137412, IMG submission 122160) | Vadose zone soil fungal communities from Angelo Coast Range Reserve, California, USA - CZODoug2_1_16fungal (Hybrid Assembly) | ecosystem: Environmental > Terrestrial > Soil > Vadose zone... | reverse complement strand
AATCTCGATCTCTACGGCCAGATCGGGCTCGTGGTTCTGATCGCGCTGGCCGCCAAGAACGGCATTCTGATCGTCGAATTCGCCAAGGAGCGACGCGAGGCCGGCATGGCGATCGACGAGGCCGCGATCCTCGGCGCGCAGACCCGGTTTCGCGCGGTGATGATGACGTCGATCGCCTTCATTCTCGGTTTGCTGCCGCTGGTCATCGCGACCGGTGCTGCGGAGCTCAGTCGGCGCGCGGTCGGCACTGCGGTGTTCGGTGGCATGCTGGCCGCGAGTTCAATCGGCATCTTCCTGGTGCCGATGCTCTACGTAACGTTCCAGCAGTTGCGCGAGCGCGTGAAAACGCGCTTTGCAGGATCAGGCAAAAATTTCCATCCTCCCGCCGGTCCACCAGCGAACGTTTGAAATACGGTGGACCTGAGCGAGACTCGCAACACATTACCGGTCAAGACGGGCCTTTTGGAGGCGGGAATCGGTCTGCTGGAAGGATGGCGCGCCTGACCTGAACAGGCAGGTGAGAACACCCCTTATGCCGCTTGGCGCACCCTAGAGGTCCAGGGCAAGCGAGCGTTGCAGGGAGCTTTGGCCAAGGAGGCTTCTTCGCGATGCTGCAGTGGAAAACGAGGTGCTCCAACGCTATTTAAGTTCGATGACTTCGTTCGATTCACTACAAGACTTCGTCGACCGGCATCGGCGGCTATTCGTCCTCACCGGGGCCGGATGCAGCACGAATTCGGGCATTCCGGATTACCGTGACGCCGATGGAAACTGGAAACGCCAACAGCCTGTCGCATACCAGGCGTTCACGAGCGACCCGGCGACCCGACAGCGCTATTGGGCGCGGAGTATGGTTGGATGGCGGCGGTTTGGCCGGGCTCTTCCCAACGACGCCCATCGCGCCTTGGCTCGGCTGGAAGCGATGGACCGGTCCGAGGTCGTTCTAACGCAAAACGTGGATCGACTTCATCAGGCCGCCGGCAACGACCGGGTCATCGACCTGCACGGTCGGCTTGATCTTGTCCGCTGCTTGGGTTGCGGACAGAAGCTGATGCGCGAGAAACTTCAGGATCACCTTGGCCGGCTTAATACCGAATGGCTTGATTTGGACGCCGCCGACGCGCCCGACGGCGACGCCGATCTTGAACACCGTGACTTTACCTCTTTTTCCGTACCGGCGTGCCCACACTGCGGCGGGCTGCTGAAGCCGGACGTCGTGTTCTTCGGCGAAACCGTTCCGCGCGAAGTGGTCGACACCGCTGCGGGACATCTGCAGCGGGCCGACGCGATGCTGATCGTCGGTTCGTCGCTCATGGTCTATTCGGGCTTCCGTTTCGTCCAGATGGCGGCTCGCGCCGGAATTCCGATCGCCGCGGTAAATCTAGGTCGGACGCGGGCCGACGAAATGCTGGCGCTCAAGGTCGAGGAGACTTGCGAGTCGGCGCTGTCCTTCCTGTTGTAGCGCAGGCGAAAGCTGGCCGAACGGCCGCCGGACCAGCCGCTCAAGCGGCCGTCTCGAACAGCAATTTGAGATGGCTGCACGTCCCCGCAACCAAGATCAACAAAAAACTGGCCCTACGGATAGTGCACGCACACCGCCGATATCCACGATGAGCTCAGCATGAGTAATGACGGCATGTGCGTGGGGCAGGAATCAAGCCGTGCTTCGCCAATCAGGCGTTTGATATCCACTTTGACGGCGGCCGTTGCTGACGTGTTGCCAAGGTTATGGAGCAAGGATGATCCTAAAAGGAGTCTCGCCAGAGATTGAACGCTGATGCTCCGTCCGCTCTAGCGACCGACCGTTCGCTTGGCTAGTAATCCCAGTCCGCGCCGGCCAAGGCCAGTGTCAGCTGGCGAAGAAGAACGTTCAGGTGTTCTTTGTCGGCGGGGGTAAAGTATTTGAACAAGAGTGCCTCCCGCTCGCGCGACACCCGTAGCAATTTTTCGGAAAGCTTACGTCCCTCGGCGGTCAATTTGGCGATCGCGGCGCGCCCCCGCGTCCGTGTCTGCTCGACGGAAACGAGCTTCCTGTCCTGAAGAAGGGCTAGGCTTCGACTTACCGCAGCCTTGTCCAGGTCGGCGGCCTCGGACAATTCGCCCACATTAAGGAATTCGGTATCCCTGAGCACGATCATCAGGCGCCATTCCACCATGCTGAGATTCCAGGTCGCCCGATAATAGGCGGTGGCGCCCCGATTAAGCCGCGTGCCGACGCTGGATAACAGCACCGCGATGTGTTCCTGCCCGAGTATTCCGCCGATGTGCGGCTCTCGCGGCCGCACCTCGTTGGTCGCCAGTATCTTAATGGCAGGCATTTTGAAGCGTCTCCCGCAAGGTTCCGAACCGTCCTACCGGATCGATTCTGATCCCTTCATCTAGATCAAATTGCTTGACATGTCATTTATTGATCCGTCAACATAAGGCCAATCTGGCCGCAGCGCCGAACCCTCAACGCAAAAAAATTCATGGCAGGAGATCCCCAAGCAACCGACGCCGGTCGTCCGGCTAAATATGCCGGTGCGATCGACTGCGATCTGCATCCCGCATTGCCCGGGATGGGCGTGCTGTTGCCGTATCTCGACGATTATTGGCGCGAAATGGTCTCGGTTCGTGCGCTCGACCGCTTGAATCTCGGCCTCACCAGTTATCCTCAGAACGCTCCGCTGTCCTGTCGCCCGGACTGGAAACTCGAACGTGACCAAAAGCCCGGATCGTCACTTGAGGCTATGCAAGTGCATGTGCTGGATCGCTATCAACCGCGATTTGGCATCCTCAACTGCCTGTACGGTGCCCAGGTCATGCACAGCGAAGACATGGCCGCTGTGCTCTGCCGCGCCACCAACGACTGGATCTGCGATGCGTGGCTGAGCCGTGATCCGCGGCTGCGCGCGTCGATCGTGATCGCGGCGCACAATACCGAGCTTGCCGTTGCCGAAATCGAACGGCGCGCCGACGATCTGCGGTTCGTGCAAGTGCTGATGCTCGTGTCTGGCGAGGTCACCCTGGGCAGGCGGCAGCTCTGGCCGATCTATCGTTTGGCGGAGAAACTCGGTCTGCCGATCGGGGTTCACGCCGGCAGCGCCTATCGCTACGCGCCGACGGCCGTGGGATGGCCGTCTTATTATGTTGAGGACTACGTGTCGCAGTCCGCCGCATTCGAAAATCAATTGCAGAGCATGATCTCCGAAGGCGTGTTCGCCAAGTTTCCCGACCTCAAGGTAGTCGCCATCGAGTCGGGGCTGACCTGGTTGAGCGGCTTTGTCTGGCGCGCCGATAAGACCTGGAAGGGCGTTCGGGCCGAGGTTCCCTGGGTGACGCGCACGCCGTCGGAAATCGTGCGCGACCATGTCCGCTTCACTGTTCAGCCGGTCGATGCGCCGGACGAGGCGGAAGCGATCTTGCGGCTGATCGAGCATCTTAATTCCGACGAGCTGTTTCTGTTCTCGACGGATTATCCGCATTGGCAGTTTGACGGCGATCACGTGCTGCCGGACGGGCTTTCCGGCGCGTTGTTCTGCAAGATCACCAGCGAAAATGCGCTCACGACTTACCCGCGATTGGCGAAGGCCGATCGTACGATGGAGATCAGCGTATGAGCATCGTCGAACTCGAGCGAGGCCGCGCCGCCGAAGCAAAGTTGCGGGTGATCGATTGCGACATCCATCCCGCGATGACGTCGTGGACCGAAGTTCATCCCTATCTTGCCAGGCAATGGATCGAGCATCTCTCGGTCTATGGCAGCCATTTGCGTCATGCCTTTTCCGAAGCGCTGACCCATCCGCGGATGTCGCCGGACGCGGCGCGGGTCGATGCCTATCCCGAGGAAGGCGGTCCTCCCGGCTCCAGCCTGGAATTGATGCGGACACAGCATCTTGATGCCAACGGCGTCGAAATCGGAATGCTGATTCCGTTGCGGTGGAATCCCGGCAGCCAACGCAATCTGGATTTTGGCGTGGCGCTAACGCAGGCCATGAACAGCTGGCAGGTCGAGCGGTGGGTTAAAAACGAACCGCGGTTGCGGGCCTCGATTCTGGTAGCGCAAGAAGATACCACGGCTTCGGTCGCGGAAATCGATGCGCGGGCGGGCGATCCAAGCTTCACGCAGATACTCGTTCTGCCTCGGACCGATGAGCCGCTCGGCCGGCGCCGTTACTGGCCGATTTTCGAAGCGGCGGTGCGTAACGATTTGCCAATAGCGATCCACGTCGGCGGCACCAATGGGCATCCGTCCACAGGGGGCGGGTGGCCGTCTTATTATATGGAAGAGCACCACGCGGTGGCGCAGACCATGCAAGCGGTCCTGACAAGCCTGGTGTTCGAGGGCGTGTTTGAGCGATTACCGAAGCTTCGGGTCGTCATCATGGAAGGCGGGCTTGGCTGGATTCCATCGCTGAGCGCCAGAATGGACAAGCACTGGTTGCGGCTGCGCAGCGAAGTGCCTCATTTGAAGCGGCCACCTTCCGAATATGTCCGCGACCAGGTCTGGTTCACCACCCAGCCGATGGAAGAGCCGGGCCGAGCCGCCCATCTGATGGATCTGTTCGATCGGATCGGCTGCGATCGCCTGCTGTTCTCGACCGATTATCCGCATTGGGATTTTGACGACCCGCGTCACGCCTTTAAGGCGCCTCTCAGCGAGGCGCAACGCGACCAGCTGCTCTATCGAAACGCACAGGCGTTTTACGGATCCCGCTGATGGCGCGGCACATCGTGGCAACCACCGATGACATTCCGCCCGGCAAGCGAAAGCTGGTGAACGTGAAGGGACGGGAGATCGGAATCTTCAATGTCGATGGCGAGTATTTTGCCGTCGGTAACCGCTGCCCGCACGAAGGCGCATCCTTGTGCAAGGGGCGCATCGTCGGTCTCGTGGAGTCCAGCGAGCCGGGATCCTACCAATTCAGCCGGCGCGGCGAATTGCTGCGTTGTCCATGGCATGGATGGGAGTTCGATCTGAGAACCGGAAAATCATGGTGCGAACCGGATCGTACCAAGGTTCGCAGCTTCGAGCTGAAAGTGGAGTCCGGTGGCGCTTTGGTCGAAGGCGAGCTGCAGGCCGAAACCTTCCCAGTCTCGATCGAGAAGCAGTACGTGGTGATTGAAGTCTGAGACCTGATCGAATGCTCGATCCGTATAACAAGAAATCGCGCGGAGGACGAAATCCTTGGTGAATTTGAAAAGACTTGCCCTGATCGCCTTGTCCGCCTGTGCCGTCGCTCCGGCATCGGCGCAAGACGCGTCCTGGGATGCCGTCGTCACTGCGGCCAAGCAGGAGGGCAAGGTCGTCGTCTATAATATGGCGCTGGGTGCGCCTTATTTCCAGGCGGTCATCAAGTCGTTCGAGAAGACGTACGGTATCCCCGTCGAGAGCCTCGATTTGCGCGCCAGCGAATTGGTCGAGCGTATCAGGACAGAACAATCGGCCGGCCGCTATCTCGGCGACGCCGAAATCGTCACCACGACGATGATCGAGGAACAACTGAAGAATGGCGACTTTATTCAGAAACTACCGCCGATCCCTAATGCCGCCAACCTGCGTCCGCCGTTCAAGACTACAGACTTCAGCGTGCCTGCCTACGTTCAGCCGATGGGCATCCTGATCAACACCAGGCTCGTCAAGGACGAGGACATCCCAAACAGCTGGAATGACCTGACCTCGCCGAAATGGAAGGGCAAGCTGCTGTCGGACGACATGCGCCCGCTTGGCAGCGGCAACACTCTTTTCGCCATCTTGCAGAACAATATGGGCGCCGGCTTCAACGAAAAGCTGGCCGAGCAGAAACCGGTCTTCAGCCGCGATATGCGCAATGATGCGCGCCGCGTCGCGCGGGGCGAATACCCGATCTATATTACGCAGGTCTTCGCCTTTGCCTCGGATCTCAAGGGCCTGCCGGTCAAGGTCGTGGTGCCCAAGGAGGGCGCACCTTACGCGCAGATGGATATGGCGATGCTGAAGAGCGCGCCGCATCCGAATGCCGCGCGGCTGTTCATGCAGCACTTCCTGAGTGTCGATTCGCAGGCGCTCTACGCCAATGCCTGGATGCTTCCTGTCGTGCAGGGAGCGGCCGCACGCGCCGATCCTGAAGCCCAGCCCTACGCCAACGCCAAACTGTTGGGCCCGGCCAAACTTTCCGAACGTCCGGACATGATGGCCCTGGCCAGGAAACTCTACCCGTGAGGCCGTTTGCTCGATGACTCTTTCGGCCGACGATCGCGTATCGGAGATCGTGATGACGCCGTCACGATCGAGCAGTTCCGCCGCCTGGCGATGGCTGCGCGCGACGCCGGCCGGACGCATCGCCGGCCTGACCCTGCTGGCCCTTTTGCTGGCGTTCCTGACGGTCTACCCGTTGTCGATGCTGCTCTACGGCAGCCTGCACTCGACGCCTCCTGGTGTCGCCGGCGTGTTCAATCTCGACGGCTATCGCGACATCGGCTCCCAGCAAAGCCTGCTCGCATTGCTCAACACAATCGGCATATCGCTGGCCAAGACCATCCCTTCGGTGGCCATCGCGGTGTTGTTGGCCTGGATTCTCGCAAGGACGGACACCCCGTTTCGCGGAACACTCGAAGTGCTGGTCACGCTGCCGTTCTTTATCCCGCCAATCCTCACCGCGATGGCCTGGGGCATGCTGGGCAATCCGCAGGTCGGGCTGCTTAACCAGCTCTATCAGTGGATCACGGGGTCGACCAGCTCACCGATCAACGTCTATTCCTACGGCGGTGTGGTCTGGCACATGATGCAATATTCGGTGCCGTTCCTGTTCCTGCTGATCGTCGATGCGTTTCGCGCGATGGATCCGAGCCTCGAGGAAGCGGCCCGGATGTGCGGGGCGACGCGCTTGCGGACCTTCCTGACCGTGACGCTGAAGCTGATGCTCCCTGCGCTTACCGGTGCTGCGATCCTCAGCTTCATCCGCGGCATCGAGAATTTCGAATCGCCGTTATTCTTTGGTTCGCCGGTCGGGATTCACGTCATCACGACCGATATTTATGATTCCATCAACCAACGCTCGCCGCCGCAATATCAATATGCAACGGCGATCAGCTTCGTGATCATGGCGCTGATGTTCCTCATCATCCTGCTGCAATGGGGCGCGCTGCGTGGGCGCAGCTTCCAGACGGTAACCGGGAAGGGATATTCGCCGGCGGTGATGAAACTCGGCAGATGGCGCTGGGTGACCTTCGCGTTTTGCACGCTGTTCTTCTTTGTCACGGTGGTTCTGCCGGTAGGCCAGCTATTGATCGGATCCTTTTTCAAGTTCTTCGGCTTCTACGAGTGGGACATGCTGACGCTCGAACATTATCAGGCGGTAGCCGGCAGCAGGGAATTCTGGCGGGGCTTCGGCAACACGATGTTTCTGGGTTTCGTCGGCGCCACACTGACGATGGGCCTTGGCGGTATCGTCGCCTACATCTCGGTCAGGACCAAATGGCGCGGACGCCGCCTGATCGACGCGATGGCGTGGTTGCCTTGGATGATGCCGGGGATCGTTCTGGGCGTCGGCTTCCTCTGGGGCTTCGCGCTGCTACCGCACGCCATCCCGATCTACGGGACGATCTGGGCGCTTCTGCTCGCCTATATTTCACTGGGCACGCCGCTCTCGGTTCGGGTGATGTCGAGCGCCTATGCCCAATTGTCCTACGATCTCGAGGAGTGCTCGCGCGTTCATGGCGCGAGCTGGTTGCAGACCATGCGGCACATCATGATCGCGCTGGTCTGGCCTTCCTTCGCGGTGGGCTGGGTGCTGGTGTTCTTCGGAATCGTGCGCGAACTCAGCGCCTCCGTGCTGCTTTACTCCGTTGGTTCCGAGGTTCTGTCGGTGGTGCTGCTGAAGCTTTGGGCCAATGGCAACGCCGAGCAAGTCAGCGTGATCGGTCTGATCATGATGATCATGGTGATCGTTTTCAGATGGGTGCAACTGCGCGTGATCAGGAAATGGGTCGGCGCGATGTGATTGGATTGGGTGTCTGATGTCTAATGTTGTGCTTGAGAAGGTGAGCCGCCGCTTCGGCGACTTCGCCGCCGTCAGCGACGTCGATTTGCGCGTCAGAGAAGGCGAGTTCGTCACGCTGCTGGGACCATCGGGATGCGGCAAGACCACAACGTTGCGCATGGTGGCGGGCCTGGAGCAAAATACCGGCGGCCGGATCAGCATCGGCAACGAAGTCGTCAGCGATGCGGCGTCGCGCGTTTTTGTTCCTTCCGAGCGGCGGCGGCTTGGCATGGTGTTTCAGTCCTATGCGATCTGGCCGCATATGACGGTGTTCGAGAACGTGGCCTATCCCTTGCGCGTGCGTCGCCGGCCGGCCGCTGAAATCCGCGATCTGGTCCTCAAGGCGCTGCGTTTGGTCGAAATGGAGCGGTTCGCCGAGCGCCCGGCACCGGCGCTGTCGGGCGGCCAGCAGCAACGCGTCGCCATCGCGCGGGCGCTGGTATTCGAGCCGAAGGTGCTGCTGCTCGACGAACCCCTGAGCAATCTGGACGCTAAACTGCGTTTGCAAATGGGCGACGAATTTCGCGCGATCCAGCGGCGGCTCGGCATGACCACGCTCTATGTCACCCACGACCAGTCCGAAGCGATGGCGCTTTCCGACCGCGTGGTCGTGATGGATCAAGGCCGTATTCAGCAAATCGGCGCGCCCGAGGAAATTTACCGCTACCCGGCCAACCGGACGGTTGCGGGTTTTTTCGGTACCCCGAACCTGCTCAACGCGAATGTGGAGGCTTGCGCTCGTATCGATGGTGGGCGGGTGCAGCTTGACGTTGTCGGGCGTGGCTGGCGGGGGCGATGCGAGGCCGCGGCCGAAGTGCCGGCGGGTCGAGCCGTCACGGTGATGGTGCGGCCCGAAGACATCAGCATCGCGCCTGCCGACGCCGATGACGGCGGCCTGCGTTGGTCCGGACGGATCGCACATACGATTTTCCGCGGTCCGACCCGGTCGATCTTCGTGGAAACGGAAGAGGGCCGGCTCAATGTCGATGCGCCTGCGTTCGGCGGTTATGCCGTAGGTGACAATGTAACCGTGGCCGTTCCGCAGAGCGCGGCCTGGGCCGTGGTCGATCAAGCGGAGGTCAACTGATGAAACTTCCGTTTCGCGGAGCGGTCGATTGCGACATCCATCCGGCGGCGCCTCCGATGTCGGCGCTGCTGCGCCATATGACCGACTATTGGAGCGATCAGCTTCACAATCGGCACGTTGATCGTTTCGGTTTCACCATGACCAGCAACAATCCCCTGCTGCCGATTCATGGCCGTCCCGATTGGAAGCCAAAAGGCGGCGTGCCCGGTTCGGACATGGCGATGCTCCGGACCCAGGCACTGGACGCGTTCGGAACCGATTACGCGATATGCAATATCATCCATGGCGCGGTGGCACTGTTCAACGGCGACATGGCGTCGGCCATTCTCGGCGCTTTCAATGACTGGGTCGCCAAAGAGCTACTTCCGACCGACCGAAGGCTTCGTGGCTCCATCGTCGTGTCGTTACAGGATCCGAAACTCGCGGTCGCCGAGATCGAGCGGCTGGCGGGTAATCCCGATTTCGTCCAGATCCTGTTGCCGTCGCTCGGCGAGATGCCGATCGGACGCCGGATCTATTGGCCGGTTTTTGAGGCCGCCGCCCGCGCCGGTCTCCCGGTGTGCCTGCATGCCGGTGGCCTCTACCGGCAGGCCCCGATGGGGAACGGCTGGCCGTCTTATTTCGTCGAAGATTATGTCACGCAGTCCACCGGTTTCGAGGGCGCGCTGGTCAGCCTGCTGGCTGAGGGCGTGTTCCAGAAATTTCCCGACCTCACGTTCGTGCTGGCCGAAACCGGCGCGACATGGCTGCCGCCGTTCCTGTGGCGGCAGGACAAGATGTGGCTCGGCGTGCGCACCGAATTGCCCTGGATCGATCGCATCCCGCGCGAAATCATCTGCGAGCGCGTGCGGCTGACGCTGCAGCCGTTTGATGCTCCATCGGACCCGACGCTGGTGGAGCGGGTGCTCGATCATTTCGGCACCGACGAGATCTTGCTGTTCTCGACCGACTATCCGCATTGGCACTTCGATGGCGAGGACGTCATTCCGGAAGGCTTTTCGCCGGAACTCATTCGCAAGATCGCGATCGAGAATCCCTACGCGACCTATCGCCGGCTTCAGAAGCCGAACATCGCAACCCCCGCTGCATCGGAGCTTTCCGTATGAACCAGGACCTCCTTGAACGCGCCACCGCGCGTCCGGCCGCGACCCGCGCTTACATCGTCGATTGCGACGTGCATATCACCGCGCGCTCCGCAGCTGATCTTTATCCGTGGCTGCCGGCGTGCTGGCGCCAGCACGTCGAGGCGATCGGACCGCATGTCCGCGGTGGCCTCTACAATCAGGAGCCACACCCCCGCATGATGGCGCGCGGCATGCGGGCCGACGCCTATCCGGAGGAGGGCGGCCCCCCCGGCTGTTCGCTTCCCCTGCTGCAGAGGCAGCATCTCGATCCGAACGGCATCGAGTTCGGTATGCTGATCGCGCTCGGGCGCGGCATCTTCGAGGAGCGCAACCAGCATTTCGCGGAGGCGTTATCGTGCGCGATCAACGATTGGCAAGTCGAGCGATGGGTGGACCAGGACCGCAGATTGGTCGCCGCGATCATCGTGCCGCAGGAGGATGCGGAATTTGCCGCTGCCGAGATCGAGCGGCGCGCGCCCGACGCGAGATTTCGGCAGATTCTGCTGTCGCCCAAGGCGCAGGAGCCGCTGGGGCGCAAGCGGTACTGGCCGATCTACGCCGCGGCCGAGCGCGCCGGGCTTCCGGTCGCGTTTCACCCCGCGGCAATGGGCGGAGGACACCCGTCCGCCGGTGCCGGCTGGCCGACCTATTACCTGGAGGAGCACAACACGTTTGGGACCATCATGCAGGGCGTTTTGACCAGCATGATCTTCGAAGGCGTGTTCGAACGCTTTCCAAATCTGAAAGTGGTTTCGGTGGAAGGCGGCTTTACCTGGGCGCCGTCTCTGAGCTGGCGTATGGACAAGCATTGGTCGCGGCTGCGCGCGGAGGTGCCGCATGTGCGAAAGCCGCCGTCGGAATATCTGCGCGGCAATGTGTGGTTCACAACCCAGCCGATGGAAGAGACACGCAAGCAGGCTCAATTGCGCGACGTCATCGATTGGCTGGGTTGGGATCGGCTGATGTTCTCCAGTGACTACCCGCATTGGGATTTCGACGATCCACGCTACGCCTTCAAGATCCAGCTCTCCGACGAAGAGCGAAAGAAAGTGTTCAGCGGCAATGCCAAGGAACTTTATGGTCTGCCATGAACCATCATGTGGTGGGGAGAGCCCCGGAGATCCCGCCGGGCTCTCACAAGATCGTCGAAGTCTCCGGACGTCAGATTGGCGTGTTCAACGTCAATGGTGAATTCTTTGCCTTGCTGAACCGTTGTCCGCACGGCGGCGCGGAGCTCTGCAAGGGGGCGGTGGTCGGATTGGTGCAGCCGCAAGGCGTTGGCGAATACGCCATCGCGCGCAAGGGCGAATTCATCCGGTGTCCGTTCCATGGCTGGGAGTTCGAAATCAAGACCGGGCAGTCCTATTGCGCGCCGGACCGGCTCAAGATCCGCAGCTTTGATGTCGCGGTGCATAGTGGCGATCAACTGGTAAAAGGTCCCTACGTCGCCGAAAGCTACGAGGTCCGGGTCGAGGACGACTATGTCGTCGTGACCGTCTGAACGGACAAAAGAATTAAAAGGGGGAATAATGATCGCGCTTCAGGTTGAACCGTCTCTCGCCGGTATGCGGCAGGCGCTCATCGCCTTATCCATCGGTCTTGGGCTGTTATACGCGAGCAGCCCATCATCTGCTGAGGTCGCGGATTGGGACAAGGTCGCCGCCGCCGCGAAGGCCGAAGCAGGGCTCGTTCTCTACACCGCACTTGTGGGCGCACCCTCCACGAAGACGATTGCCAAAGCCTTCGAGGCGAAATACGGCATCCCGGTGCAAGTGCTGGAGGCGCGCGCCAGCGAATTGCGTGAGCGCATCCGCACCGAACAATCCGCCGGGCGCTATCTCGGGGACGTCATGTTCAATTCCGAAAATCAGGTCATCATTCTCAGCGCTGAAGACAAGTCCGTCGTTCCGCATGAGCCCGTACCCAATGCGACGGGCTTGACACATCCGTTCCAGGACGATGGCCTCAAGTCACCCGTGATGACCATCAATTACGGACTGTTGGTCAACAATCGGCTCGTGCCGTCGGGGGAGGAGCCGAAGAGTTGGCGGGACCTGACCGACCCCAAATGGAAAGGCAAGATCCTGTCGGATGAAATGCGGGCGGTCGGCGGCGGTTACGTCGCCTTTTTCGTCACCGAGGAAAAACTCGGAAAAGCCTATCATGAGGCCCTGGCAACCCAGGGCATCCAGTTCACGCGCGAAATGCGCGAAGCCGGACGACGCGTCGCGCGGGGCGAGATGGCGATCTATATGCCGTTCATCTTGAGCGACATCCAAAACCTCAAGGGCTTGCCGGTGCGGGCTGTCGTGCCTGCGGAGGGTGCGCCCTATGTGCTCTACGATACCGCACAGATGAAGCGTGCTCCGCATCCCAATGCCGCGCGCCTTTATATCGATTTCTCGATGTCCGACGAGGTTCAGCAGATCTTCGCGCAGGACGGATTTGGCATCGTGCGGCGCGGTGTTCTTGACAAGGTCACGCCCGAGGCGCGCGCCATCGCCGAAGTCAAATTGATGGGAGGCTCCGACCCGATGCGGCAAAACGAAATGCTCGATCTGGCTCGCAGCATCTACAAATAGGACGACGGGCCAAGGTTTCTTGACGAGTGCTGCCGATTATCAAGCTCGTGTACACGCCAATCCTGCAAGGTCATCGAAGGATCGTAGAAAAATTCGAACACTTCTGGCGCAAAGCGGTCATTCGCCAAAGCTCTAACGTCAGCCAAGTGCACCAAGAGACGCCCACCCGATACCGGCAAGGGGAATGGGTCCATGTCAATCGCTCAAGTCATCGCGGTGATCGTGGTAATCGTGATGTGTGCTTACGCGGGAGCAGTCGTCGGCGGCGTTCACCTTATCGACCCAGTCAGGTGGAGCGCGGAGCTAAGCCAACCGGTAGCGAGCGCTATTGAAATGATGTTGTGGCTAAGGGGGGAATGCGTCCGCCCTCCGGGCGGCTATCACGAATCGTCAAATGCTGCGCCCAGCGCGTTTCTCACAACCAAGATCATTGCCGCGGTTCGCGGTCTATCATTCATCGACGATCTGGCCGCCGTCATAGCCGCAAGCAATGCGTCCGAGCGCCGTGCGAAATGCTTCGGTCTCGACCGTGGATGCAAGCGCCGCGAGCTCATCGGGTTTTGCGATTCGGCGCGCGCGACTCAAGAGGGACGTCATGAGATCTTTGTCGAGATAAGGCAGGCTTGCCCAGAATCCGCGCGCGAGATCTTGCGCTAGCGCGTGATCGGGATGTTGCTTATTTTCGGGGGCACGGCCTATCTCGTACATGTGCCGAACCGCGTGCCACGACGCCCGCTCGGACGGAAGGCGCGCCATGATCTCTCGATGTTCCTGCGCGACATAAAAGCGGTTGACGGTGTCGAACAGAACGAAGCGGTAGCCTTGAGCGAGAAGGAGCGGCTCCCAGTCCTGCCATGCCGGCTCTGACGACACGGGCGTTACTGCTTCCATGACGATCACTTTTGGTCGAAAGCGCTTCCAATCGCCGCCGAACAGGACATCGCCTTCGGCACCCTCGACGTCGATTTTGAGGAAGTCGATAGAGCTCACATCGTGCGTTTCGCATAAATTGGCCAGCGTGGTCACAGGCATGCGAACGGTCTGATAGTCGACGCCGAAGGCTTTTGCTTTTTGCGCATGGTATTCCACGGTCGTCGAAAGACCATGCAGACGCTCCACCAGATAGAAGTCGATTTCGCCGCAGTGGCGTCCGACCAAGCTACGAACCGCGAGATCGCGCGGCCGTAGTCGCTGGTACAGCGCCGCAAGTTCAGGCTGTGGCTCGACTACAATGCCGTGCCAGTCGCGTTCATAGAACCAGAATGACACATTGTCCGCGATCGGATGCCCTGCGCCGACATCGATGTAGGTCCCAGTGGTCTGTCCCGCGAAGGCAAGCGAAAGATGATAGTCCTCAAGATTCTGTGCGTAGGATAGGTCCATTCGCGTCCTCGACTCTCTTTGGCTTATTGATGCAACTTCAGCCGACCTGCCAGCGCACACAGTGGCTTGTCGGCATTCTGTCGGTTCCTGCATTCTGCGCTAATTTCGTAATCCAGTGTCATGACTTTCCACGAAAATATCGAACAACGGCGGTGATGTCGCTTGTTGGCGCGAAACAGACGTCCGACGAACGCGCGAGCGTCAGCCAGTGGCACACGCCTACGTGAGTAAAAAGGCTGATCCAAGCTATTGGACGCTACCGACCGTTTTGCTAAACTGGCGGTAGCGGTATGCCGGCCAGAGAGCCGGTTCAACGCCGGGAGGTGAGCCATGTTCGTGACCAAAGCGCTTGCGTGGTTGACGATGTTTGCTGGCTTGATGGCGCTGCCAAGCGCCATCCCTACCGCAGTTTATGCGCAGCAGGCCGTAACAGTCGGCGCCACCGACATCGGCGGCACTGTTGTCGGGGCATCGGGTCCCGAAGCCGGGGTCTGGGTGATCGCCGAGACCACCGAGCTTCCGACCAAGTTCGCGCGCATCGTCGTTACCGACGATCAGGGCCGCTATCTCATTCCCGATCTACCGACAGCCAATTACAGCGTCTGGGTGCGCGGCTATGGTTTGGTGGATTCCCCCAAGCTCATCGCAAAGCCGGGCCAGCTGCTCAACCACTCCGCGGTGCCAGCGCCGAACGAAGCGGTGGCGGCGCATTATTATCCGGCGATCTACTGGTACGCGATGATGAAAATTCCGTCGGCCGGCGAGTTTGGCGGTAAGGGCGACATTCCCGAAAAGCTGACGCAGACTGACTGGCTGAAGCAGGTGAAGAACATCGGCTGCATCGGTTGTCATCAGATCGGCCAGGAAGCGACCCGCACGATACCCGCAGCTTTCGGCAAGTTCGATTCCGGTGAGGCTGCCTGGATGCGGCGCGTTCAATCCGGGCAGTCCGGCGAGCAAATGACCAACCAGCTTGCCGGCAATTTCGGCGGCGTCCCATTCAAATTTCTCGGCGACTGGACCGACCGCGTCGCCAAGGGCGAACTACCCAAGAGCAAGCCGGCACGTCCGCAAGGCGTCGAACGCAATATCGTGATCACCTCTTGGGAGTGGTCGACGCCCGACAAATACCTGCACGATCTGATTTCATCAGACCGGCGCAATCCGACGGTCAATGCCTATGGACCGCTTTACGGCTCGCCGGAATATTCGACCGACAACATGCCGATCCTGGATCCGAAGACGAATAAAGTGTCGTTCTTCAAGATGCCGGTCGCAGATCCCGAGATGCCGGAATCGCTAGGCCCTGGACACGCCGCCAGCGTGAAGCCGCTCGAGCCGTCGGCCTATTGGGGCGAGCGAAAACTCTGGGATACAAGAGCGAACAACCACAACTCCATGTTCGACGAGAAGGGCCGGCTCTGGCTCTCCGCCACCGTGCGCAGCATGGATAACCCGGACTTCTGCAAACAAGGATCCGACCATCCGTCGGCCAAGCTGTTCCCGCTGGAAAAGTCGGCACGCCAGGTAGCGATGCTCGATCCCAAGACGATGAAGTACAGCTTTATCAACACCTGCTTTGCCACCCATCACCTTCAGTTCGGCTACGACGCCAATGACACGCTGTGGCTCAGCGGCACCGGTCCGGTTGCCGGTTGGATCAACACCAAGATGTTCGACGAAACCGGCGATGCGGCGAAGTCCCAAGGCTGGTCGCCGTTCGTGCTCGACACCAACGGCAACGGCAAGCGCGACGACTATGTCGAGCCCAACGCCCCGCTCGATCCGAACAAGGACAAGCGGATTGTTCCGGGTTCCGGACCTTACGCGGTGATGCCGTCACCAGTCGACGGCTCGATCTGGTATACCGTCGGCATCTTCGGCGGCACGCCGGGGGTCCTGCGATTCGACCCGGCGACCGGACTGTCGGAAATGTATAACGTTCCCGCGGCGGCGTTCGGAATCCGCGGCGGCGATATCGACAAGAACGGCGTGATCTGGGCATCGTTATCGAGTGGTCACCTCGGCAGCTTTGACCGCCGCAAGTGCAAAGGCCCGCTCAATGGGCCGAACGCCACCGGCAATCATTGCCCGGAAGGCTGGACGATCTATCAGTATCCCGGCCCCGGCTTCGAAGGCGTCGGCGAGAACAGCGCCGAGTCGAGCTATTACACCTGGGTCGACCAGCACAACACGTCCGGACTGGGTGAGAACATCCCGATCTCGACCGCCAACCTCGGTGACGGCTTCGTGGCGCTGAAGGACGGCAAGATGGTCACGATCCGGATCCCTTATCCGCTCAGCTTCTATGCCAAGGGCCTCGATGGGCGGATCGACGATCCGAACGGCGGCTGGAAAGGCCGCGGATTGTGGAGCACGAACGGCGACCGCACGCCCTGGCTCAAGGAAGGCGGCAAGGGCTCAATGCCGCGCGCCGTGCACATCCAGTTTCGGCCCGATCCGCTGGCAAACTGAGGTTCGCGGAAAATTTGAACGCCCCGCGGCCCGTGGCTGCGATGCGTTCGCTCAATAATACGTACCCAGTGACCGCATCTGGCGTAAGTCGGCCGTTTCGCAACCGAAACCAGAAGCAGTTGCGCTGGACTGTGCACTCAGATTTGAATCGTTTCCCAACAGCCGACCGTCTATGGTGCGGTTATGTCGCGCCTCGCGTTTCTGTCGATTGCTATCGTCCTATCGCTGCTGCCGGTCGTCGCGCCGGCTGCGCCGGCTCAAAAACGGGCGGCGCCACGCTGGCATGGCTATGGGTTCCTGCCGGGCTATCATCAGCCACCGAATAACAGCCTTCCAGGTTACGCCCAGAAAGCTTCGGTTTCGCCCCGCAACCGGCGCCCCTGGTATATCGATCCAACCCCAAGTTATTACGGGTACGATGGCGACTGGCACTATTTCGGCCGGCCTGGCTTTTACCGCGGTCACTATAATGGCGGCAGTTTCGGCCCTTGCTGGACGCGGACGCCGATCGGGCCGATCTGGAATTGCGGCTGAACAAGCTATGGTCTAAAGACCGCGTGCGTGTGCATCAGTCTGCCTGCAACGGCGACTCATAGCGCGAAGCGGCCATCGGCAATCCGATAAGCTTCCCTTCTGAGCGCATCACCAGCCGGGATCTGAATAGAGGTTACGCTTTGGGAAGAGCCGTGCCTGTAACCTTGTGACACAAGTCGAGCAGCAGACCCTGTCGTTCCATATTCATCGCCGCCGGATCTGGGTCGCCTTGCTTCGGGCGGAGGACCGTCGCGGCAGGTTCTTCGCTCGTCGCTAACCAGACCTGCGTCCGATGCGCCTTGTCGATGTCGGGCGCGCCGGCGCCGGCCATCTTGGTGGGTACCCATCCCGGTTCCAGCGAGTTCGACTTCACCGCCGGAAACAGACGTGCCACCGCGAACGCCAGCAGCGCATTCTGAAACTTGGTTTCCACCGGCGTTTCTCCCACGGCATGTCGGCGAGATGTGATTGGTCCAGATGCAGGCGACCGATTTCCGCACCGCGCGTGGCTTGGACGATCCATTGCGGTCAATGTTGCGCTCCATTTCGAGCGCCCATTCCTCGTCGTCCTTGCGCCTTCGGAACGTCTCGGCCACATAACGGGTCTTGCGGCGGACCTGGACGCGCTAGTTTCCGGATGCCAATTGAGTGAAGGTCGCCACGCGTGTGCACTCCGACTTTCGTGTGCACCGAGAGGTCAAAACGGGTACAAACGTGTGCAATTTCGTCTAGTTCGATCGCGGTGAAGAACGACGCCGATCGCGAGCGTCTGCGCCAGCTCGCCAGCGACATCCAGTCCGAAGGTGTCGCGCGCGCCCGGCGCACCATTCTCGGAGCAGCCTGATAGCGGCTCGCACGCACCTTCAACCGGAGACAATCGACATGAAACTCGGACGCCTTGGCGTATGGTACGGCACCGATAAACTCGACGGATCGCAACTGCGTGATTTCGTGCGCACGGTCGAGAAGAATGGTTACTCGACCCTGTGGTACCCCGAATCGCGGGGCTACGAGTCGATGTCGCTGGCGGCCTGGCTGCTGTCGAGCAGCGAGAAGCTGGTGATCGGCAGTTCGATCGCCAACATCTATGCACGCGATTCCTTCACCGCGCAGCGCGCCATGGTCTCGCTGAACGCGCTCTACGGCGGCCGGTTCGTGCTCGGTCTCGGCGTCAGCCACATTCCGATGGTCGAGGGCCTGCGCGGCCATCGCTACGACAGGCCGTTGGCGGCGATGGGCGCCTATCTCGATGGCATCAACAAGTTCGCGCCTGCCGGCGAGCCGCCGCCGGTCGTGGTCGCAGCACTCGGGCCGAAGATGCTGGCGCTGAGCGGTGCCAAGTCGCGTGGCGCTGTCCCATACAACGTGACGCCGAAGCATACGGCCGAGGCTGCCGCGATCCTTGGGCCTTCGAATTGGCTCGCGGTGGAGCAGAAGGTAACGCTCGAGACCGATCCCGCGAAGGCACGGGCGCTCGGGCGCAAGGAACTGTCACGTTACATGGTGCTGCCGAACTATCGCAACAGCTGGCTGCGCCAGGGCTTCGCCGAGGCCGAGCTCACCGACGGCGGTAGTGACCGGTTCATCGATGCGATGGTGCTGTGGGGCGACGCCGACACCATCAGGCGCGGCCTGCGGGCGCACTTCACGGCCGGCGCCACGCATGTCTGTCTGCAGCCCGTTCACGCGGATGGCGATTTCGCCGCTCGCGACCGCATGCTGGCCGCGCTCGCCGATACCTGAGGCGTGTGTGCCGCCCTCCCTTAGAGCAGATCGGCGACGGCGTTGCGGTAGCGGCGCATAGCCTCGACATGGTCGGTCATGCTCCGGCCCGCCATGCGCTTGTGGTGGTAACCGCCGAAGGTGTTGTGCAGCGTGACATGCGTGACGCCTGCCTTCTTCCAGAAGCTGATTTCCTCGCGCCAGTCCTGTTCGGTGCCTGCGCCGGTTGAGGTCCAGACTTCGAGGCCAACCGACGCCGGATCGCGTCCCTCGGATTCCACCAAGCTGCGCAGCTTGTCGAATTCCGCGACGGCCTTGGGTCCCGGCGGTTCAGACAGCATGATCCAGCCGTCGCCCCACTTTGCGATCCGCTGCAGCGTCACGTCCATGTGACCGCCGAACCACAGCGGGATTTTGCGGTGAGGCGGCAGGGGATTGATGCCGGCGTCCTGGAGGCGGTGCCACTTGCCCTCGAACGTAATGTAGGGATTTTCCCACAGCGCTTTCATCACCTGGACCTGTTCCTCGGACCGCTTGCCCCTGTTGTGGAAATTCTCGTTGAGGCCGACGAACTCGATCTCGTTCCAGCCGACACCGATGCCGAACCGGAAGCGGCCGCCGCTGAGCACGTCGAGGCTGGCAGCCTGCTTGGCAACCAGCACCGTCTGCCGCTGCGCGAGAATCAGCACCTGGGTGGAGAGTTCGACCTTTTTCGTGCAGGCAGCGATGAAACCGAACGCCACGAAGGGGTCGTGGAATAGGCCGAGCCCACCAGCACGGCCGCTGGCGGGGTTGGCCGGGTTGCCGCCGAGCACGTGGTCCGCCAGCGTCAGACCTTCGTAGCCTTCGGCCTCGGCGAGCTCGGCGAATTCGCGGACGATCGGGCCATCGCCACCGATGTCGCCAAAAGGCAGGGCAATTCCAAGATGCATGGTCGCTTCCTCGCTTTGGCTGGTTGCTGGTTTCCCGCTAGTCTATAGATTTCCGCGAGGGGTACCACGGCATCGGCATCAACCGGCGCCAGCCAGGAGACGTGCGGTGATCAAGCTCGGATACAAGGCATCGGCGGAGCAGTTCGCGCCGGGCAAGTTGCTGGGCTTCTCGTGTCTTGCCGAGGAAGTCGGTTTCGATTCGGTCTTCATCAGTGATCACTTTCAGCCATGGAAGCACGTCGACGGCCATGCGCCCTTCTCGCTGACGTGGCTGGGCGCGCTCGGCGCCAGAACGTCGCGCGTCGTTATGGGCACCAGCGTGCTGACGCCGACTTTCCGCTACCATCCTTCCATCGTCGCCCAGGCGTTCGGCACGATGGGCGCGATGTTCCCGGGACGCGTCGTGCTCGGCATCGGCACCGGCGAAGGACTCAACGAAGTGCCTTCGACCGGCCAGCCTTGGCCGGAATTCAAGGAGCGCTTCGCTCGCCTGCGTGAATCCGTCACGCTGATTCGGGCACTCTGGACGCAGGAGCGGGTCAGCTTCGAAGGCCAGTACTACAAGACTGAGAAGGCGACGATCTACGACCGCCCAGACACGCCGGTGCCGATCTATGTCGCAGCCGCGGGTGCCCTCGTGGCGCGTTACGCCGGCCGCTCCGCCGAGGGATTCATCTGCACCAGCGGCAAGAAGCCGGAGCTCTACACCGAGACCCTGTTGCCGAAGGTCGCCGAGGGCATTGCGGCGTCGGAGGATCCGTCGCGAGCCTACGATCGCATGATCGAGGTCAAGGTGTCGTTCGACACCGACAAGGCGCGAGCGCTCGAGGACACACGCCACTGGGCGGCGCTGGCGCTGACGCCTGAGGAAAAGATGACGGTAGAGGATCCCGTCGAGATGCAGCGGCTCGCCGACGCGCTGCCGCTGGAGCGCGCCGCCAGTCGATGGATCGTGTCCAGCGACGCCGACGAGCACGTCGAGCGGATCGGTTACTATGTCGGTCTCGGTTTTCGGAATCTGGTGTTCCACGCGCCGGGGCCGGACCAGGCCCGCTTTTTGAAACTCTACGGTGAGCATGTGCTGCCGCGCCTCCGCAAGCGTTTCGGTTGAGTGCGCAGGACAGGCCGATGACGCGAACCACCGCGGTCGAGATTCTCGCTGTTCCCGGCATTCCGCTGGTGCGCAAGGACGACGATCTCGTCGCCTTGATCGGCGAGGGAGTGGCGCGCGGTGGCATCGTGCCACGTGGCGGCGACGTCTTCGTGCTGACGCAGAAGATCGTATCCAAGGCCGAAGGGCGCATGGTCGATCTCGCCACCGTCGAGCCCTCGGCCGAAGCGATCGAACTCGCCGGCAAGGTCCATAAAGATCCGCGCTTCGTTGAACTGATCCTGTCGGAATCGGTGCGCGTCGTGCGGTCAAGGCCGGGCGTCCTGATCGTCGAGCACCGGCTGGGCCTCGTGATGGCCAACGCGGGCATCGACCAGTCCAACCTTGCCTCGCCCGATGACTCCCAGCGGGCACTGCTACTGCCCGCCGATCCCGACGGCAGCGCGGCAATATTGAGGAGGCGCCTGTCGCTAAGGTTCGACGTGCCGGTCGCGGTGATCATCAGCGACAGCTTCGGCCGGGCCTGGCGGCGCGGTACCTGTGGCGTTGCGATTGGTGCCGCCGGCCTTCCGTCGCTGATGGATCTGCGTGGCTCGCCCGATCTGTTCGGCCGCGAGCTTCAGATCAGTATCACCGGGCATGCGGACGAAATCGCTGCCGCAGCGTCGTTGGTGATGGGGCAGGGTGCCGAAGGCCAGCCTGTCGTGGTCGTGCGCGGTCTGACATGGCGCGGTCCCGACAATGATGCGTCCGAGCTGGTGCGCCCGGCCGCCGAGGACATGTTCCGATGAGCAAACGACTTGTCGTGGCGCTGTCTGGCGGGGTCGGCGGCGCGAAACTAGCGCTCGGTCTAAGCCTTGTCTTACCGGCCGACGAACTGCTCGTTGTCGCCAACACCGGCGACGATTTCGAGCATCTTGGACTTTGCATCTCGCCCGATATCGACACGCTGACCTACGTTCTCGCGGGCATCGATAATCCCGCCACTGGCTGGGGCCGGCGTGACGAGACGTGGTCGTTCATGGATAGCATCGGCGCGCTCGGCGGGGAGGAATGGTTTCGGCTCGGCGATCGCGATCTCGCGCTGCATGTTGAGCGCACCCGTCGCCTGCGCTTGGGGCAGACACTGTCCGAGGTGACCGCCGACATTTGCCGGCGCCTCGGCATCGGTGCCCGCGTGGTGCCGATGAGCGACGACCGCGTGCGCACCCGCGTGCGTGGCGACGCGGGCTGGATCGACTTCCAGGACTACTTCGTGCGCCAGCAGTGCCGGCCGGTTGTCCATGAGCTAGCTTTCGACGGCGTGACGCTCGCCCGGCCGCAGGCCGACATCACGGCGGCGCTGCGCTCGGGTGACGTGCGGGCCGTGATCGTCTGTCCGTCCAATCCCTTCATCAGCGTTGAGCCGATCCTGGCGATCCTCGGCATGCGGGATCTGATCAAGGCGAGCGGCGCACCGGTCATCGCGGTGTCACCGATCATCGGCGGGCAGGCCGTCAAGGGCCCGACCGCGAAGATGATGCGCGAACTTGGCCTCGAGGCCAGTGCCGCCGGCGTCGCCGCACGCTACGGCGACTTGCTCGATGGCTATATCGTCGACCACGCCGACGCCGATGGGATCGGCGCTGTCGGCGCGCGGGTGACGATCGCCAGAACCCTGATGACGAGCCTGCAGGATCGGGAGACGCTGGCGCGTGTGACGCTCGACGCGGCCGACGCGCTGGCCTCGCAGCGATGAGCGACATCTGGGCGGTTATTCCGGTCAAGGAGTCCGATGACGCCAAGCATCGGCTGTCGGGCTTGCTGTCGCCGCCAGAACGCCGACGTCTCGCCGAGATCATGCTGACGGACACGCTCGACGCCGTTGCCGGCTCCCGGCTTCTGGCCGGCGTGATGATCGTGACGCTCGATCCGCATGCGACGGCTCTTGGCGAAAGGATCGGTGCGCGGATTGTGACCGAGGGAGCGCGGGATGGACATACCGGCAGCGTGAATGCCGGCCGCCGCCTTCTCGCGGGCGAAGGGCGTGCCGGCATGATCACGATGCCTGGCGACATTCCAGCCGTCCGCGCTGGCGAGATAGACGCGGTGTTGTCGGCACATCTCGCAGCGCCCTCTTTCACGATCTCGCCGGCGCATGACGATCTCGGATCCAACGCCGTCGTCTGCTCGCCGCCGGAATCGGTACCGCTTCGCTTCGGCGATAACAGCTACTTCCCGCACCTCGACGCCGCGCGTCTTCGGGGCATCGAGCCGACTGTGATCCGTCAGTCCGGAATCGCGATGGACATCGACCATCCGGTGGATTTGGCGCTCTTCCTTCGCCTGCCGCAATCAGCCGGCACTCGGTCCCGCGCGCTGCTCGACGAACTTGGCGTGCCCGCGCTGTTGGCCGCGCGGGGCATCGGCTAGCCGACCGCCGCCTTCCTGCGCGGCGGTGTCAGCACGATCGGCTCCA